>Ga0182745_1004822_pt1 | contig 11156 bp, 11 predicted proteins | sample eDN3rd30CKraftBY_FD_128523 | JGI IMG/M metagenome (GOLD analysis project Ga0182745, IMG submission 128523) | Enriched backyard soil microbial communities from Emeryville, California, USA - eDNA 3rd pass 30_C Kraft BY (version 2) (version 2) | ecosystem: Environmental > Terrestrial > Soil >... | reverse complement strand
TGCCTTGTCGGCCCCTGGCCTGGCGCTTGCCGCGCCACCCAGCGACGCGCCGGCGCGCCCGGCCCAGCCGGCCTCGCCCTCCGGCAATGTCCAGAACTTCGACAAGGAGGCTGCGCAAGTCAGGGAGAATCTGGAAAACATGCAAAAGCAGATGGATGAGATCCAGAAGACCACCGATCCGGATGCGCGGCAGAAGCTCATGCTTGAACACCGGCAGCTCATGCAGAACACCATGGGCATGATGCGCCAGATGTGGACGGGCGGCATGGGAGCTTGCTGCGCGCAGGGTGGCGGCGGCCCCCATCATCGGGGAGGCCCGATGATGGGATGGAACGCCATGAGAGGCAATTACTCCGGACTGACGCCTGAACAGGTCCGGGAACATCAATACATGCGCGACCAATACATGGGAATGCAGCAGCGGATGATGGAGCAGATGCTGCAGCAGCAACTCAATTCGGCCACGCCACAACGGTGACCGCCGCGGTGCGCGCGTGCGCCTGCCAGTGGCGGCGTCAGGGCCGAAAAGGCGCTGCGGGTCTACCGTCATCTTCGGGAGAACATCATGAGTGACTCGGAATTACGGGACAGGGTGCAGCGCGCGCTGGCGTTCGAACCCAGCGTCGATGATCGGCATATCGGCGTGGTGGCCGAGAATGGCGTCGTGACGCTTTCGGGGCACGTCAGCAGCTATGCTCAGAAGCTGGCTGCCGAAGAGACCGTTGAACGCGTCAAAGGCGTGCGCGGCGTGGCACAGGACATCGAGGTGAGGATGGCCGGCGACAAGCAGCTTGCCGATGACCAGATTGCCGCGCGCGCCCTCAGCATCATCGCGTGGGATGCCACCATTCCGGAGGGCAAGGTGCAGGTCGCCGTGCACAAGGGGTGGGTGACCTTGACGGGGGCTGTCGAGTGGTACTTCCAACGCGAGGCCGCTGAGCACGCCGTCCACAAGCTTTCGGGGGTGACGGGCGTATCGAACCAGATCGCCGTGGCGCCGTCCGTGCACGCGGTGGACATCAAGCGCAGGATCGAAGACGCGCTGCTCAGCAGCGCCCTGCTGGAAGCCAGGCGTGTCGAGGTCAGTGTCCACGACCACAAGGTCGTGCTGACGGGCCGCGTCAACAGCTGGGTGGAGCGCGGCGCCGCGGAGCGGGCAGCGTGGGCCGTACCCGGCGTGGTCGAAGTGCAGGACAGATTGGTGGTCGGCTGATTCCATCGCGCAAACCGCGACGCCAGTCGCGTCGGCGCGTTATCGAGCGGCCCCGCATGGCAGCGCGCCAGGCGCGTTCAGCGGCCGGCCCAGCGGCCGCAGTCCACGCGCCACCGGCCACACCGTCACCGCGGCCAGCAGTGCCGCCGTCCATTCCCGGATGCCCAGCGGGCCGAATTCGAACAGCCCGCGCAGGGCAGGCCATTGCAGCGTCAGGGCCAGCAGCGCCAGCGTCGCCGCGACCGCCAGCCGGGTGGCGCCGTCCCATGTACCGGCATGCCGCTGATGGGGCGAGCGGTTGTTGACCATCAAGGTCAGATTGCCCAGCACCAGTGCACAGAAGGCGGTGGCGCGCGCGGTATCCGCGGGCGTCTGGGTCTGTTGCAGCCAGGCGTAGAGAACGCCGGCGGATGCCAACAGCGCCAGCCCCTGGGCCAGGCCAATCAGGAAGGTTCGTAGTGAAAACAGCGGCTTCTCGACGGGCAAGGGAGGGCGGCGCATCAGGTCCGGCTCTGCCGCGACGGACTCGAAAGCCAGTCCGCACAGGGGGCCGATGACGATCTCCAGGAACGCCACATGGGCCGGGCGCAGCAGTTCCGGCCAGCCAAAGAGCAGTGGCAGGATCACCAACCCGGCGATCGGCACATGCGCCGCGACGATGTAGACGATTGCCTTGGACAGGTTGTCGAACAGGCGGCGGCTTTGCCGGACCGCGTTCAAGATATCGGAGAAATCGTCGCGGGTCAGGACCAGGTCGGCGGCTTCGCGCGCGACATCGGTGCCACGCGCGCCCATGGCGATGCCGACGTGGGCCGCGCGCAATGCGGGGGCGTCGTTGACACCGTCTCCGGTCATTGCAACGATGGCGCCTTGCCGCTTGAGCATCTGGACCAGGCGCAGCTTCTGTTCGGGCTTTACGCGCGCGTAAACGCAGGTGCGCTCGACCAGTTCGGCCAGATGCGCGCCGCCTTCCCGCGCCAGCACATCGCCCTCAGCCACGAGGTCGGCCGGGATGCCCGCCTGGCGGGCAATGGCGCGGGCAGTCTCCGGATGATCGCCCGTCAGCATCAGCACGCGTATGCCCGCCGCATCGCACGCGGCGACCGACTCGGCCACGCCTTCCTTCAGCGGGTTTTCCAGGCCCACCAAACCCGCGAACTGCAGCGGCAGGTCGTCGGGCTGATCGGGAAGCCGACCGTTCGGACAGCGCCCGCTGGCGGCCGCCAACACCCTCAGCCCCGCCGCGGCCATGCGCTGGACCTCGGCCTGCAGCTGCGCCGTGCGCGCCGGTGAAAGCTGGCAAAGCTTGAACACGGCCTCCGGCGCGCCCTTGCACGCGAGACGGGCGTCATCCGCTTGCGCCGCAGACCAGACGTGGATCACTGCCAACCGTGCGGACGAGAAGGGATAGGCTTTAACCAAAGCAAGACCGCCCGCCGGCGGATGCCCGCCAAGCGACGCGGCAAAAGTGCGAAAGGCGTCCTCCATCGCATCGCCGGAATCGGGCACGCTCGCCAGCGCAAGCGTTTCGGCCAGGGTCCTGGCCTCGGCCGCGCAATCCGCCGCCGCCGCGCCCGCGAGATCGGCGGCATCGATGCGCACCGAGCCGGCGTAAAGCGCGCGAACGACCATGGTGTTTGTCGTCATGGTGCCCGTCTTGTCGGCGCACAACACGGTGGTCTTGCCCAGGGTTTCGACCACGCTCAGCTTGCGGACAAGCACGCCTTCGCCCGCGATGCGCCGGGCTTCCAGCGCGGAGAAGATGGTCACGATGACGGGGAAATCCTGCGGAAGCAGACTCATCGCCAACGCGATGCCCGCCAGCATTCCTTCGAACCATCCTCCCCGCATATAGACGTACAGGGCCCAGGTGGCCAGCGACAGGAAGAACCCCACCCACATGAACCGCAGGATGAAATGGCGGGTCTGCAATTCCAGGGGCGCGCGTTCCGGCGTCAGTTGCCGCATCGACTGCCCCAGCGCGCCCAGCCGGGTGTCGTCTCCCACGGCAAGAACGCGCAGGGTGCCGGTTCCCGACAGCACCAGCGTCCCGCTCAGCACCTCGGCATCGCCCTCGACCGTGCCCGAAGGCTGCTTGTACACGGGCTGGAACTCGCCGGTAAGCGGCGACTCGTCCACCAGCAGACCCTCGCCGTCCGTCAACCGGCCGTCCGCGGGGACGCGGTTGCCTTCGGCAAGCAGCACCGCATCGCCAGGCTTCAGGTCGGCCGACGGCACCCAGTGGCGCTTGCCGTCGCGCAGCAGCAGGGCGCGGGGCGCCGCCAGACGATCCAATGCGTCAAGGGCGCGTGCGGTACGTAATGACTGCGCCACCGTCAGCGCAAAAATGACCAGTACAAAAAGCAGCAACAGCGCCGCTTCCTGCCAGGCGCCTAGTAATGTGTAAAGGCCGCCGCCGGCCAGCAGCAACGCGAACATCGGATCCTTGACCAGATCCAGGCTGATCGAGGCCAGGGTGCGCTGATGGTCCGGCGAAGGCATGGCGCATCGGCCTAGGTGATCAGCACCACCGGAATGTGAACCGTGTGCAGCACCTTCAGCGTGGTCGATCCCAGAAACAAGCTGCCGGCCGCGCCCAGTCCTCGCGACCCCATGACGATATGGTCGCAACCCTGCTCGGTGGCGTGGGCCTTGATGCATTCGGCAATGTTGCCCACCCGCGTCGCCTTTTGATAGACGATGCCCGAGCGGTCCAGCAAGGCCTCCGACTCCGCGAGGGCGGCCTTGGCTTCGTCCTCATAGAATTCTTCGATGGCATCCGGCTCAAAGAACGCCAATATCGTGCCCGAAGCAATGGGCGGCTGCACATTCAGCAGGTGGATGGCGCAAGGGCCGTGTTCGCGGACCTGGTCGACCACATAGCGCACGGCGCGCAGGGAATTGCCCGATCCGTCAACGGGGATAAGCACGTTTTTCACGACCCCTCCGATAGCAGTATCTGCCCGGGCCGCATGGCTCGGGCGTGATGCCATCATCGCGCCGATACCGCTGTTGAAATTGACGTCAGTCAAGCTTTCGCCCGATCGCCTGGACGAACGCGTCCAGGCCTGCGCGGGGCCCGACGTTTGTCCCCGATTTCTGCATGACAAAGGTCAATTTGGCGATTCCGGACGGGGGCAACATGGTGAGGCGGGGGAACCTCCCGCGTCTCATCCTCACGAAAAGGAGATAGCCATGTCGCGCTTGACGCAATACAGCCCATTTTCGAGCGAACCCTTCGCGGACGTGTTCCAGGCGTTCCTGCGGCCAATCCGGCAGAACGGGGAGGATCAGGCCCCCCGGATGGACATCGATGTCACCGAGGCAGGCGACAAGTACGTCCTGAAGGCCGACGTGCCCGGGATCGACAAGAAGGACATCACCGTGCAGATCGATGGCAACACGGTGATGATCACGGCCAACAAGGAAAAGCACAGTGAAACGAAAGAGGCGGGAAACGTCATCCGCCGGGAGCGCTTCTGGGGCCAGGTTCAACGCTCTGTGTCGCTGGCCAGCCCCATCGATGAAGCGGCCGCCAAGGCGGTCTGCGAGAACGGCGTCCTGACTCTGACACTGCCCAAATCGGCCGGAAGCCGGAACAAGACGCTGCAGATCGAATGATAGGCTCGCGTATCGCGTCGATTTCGCCCTGAATCCACCACGAGGGCGGGTCGGACCGGTCAATCAATGTGCGGCGGCGCGCGCCGGCGCCGCCCAGCCCGGCCGGCTATCGCGTTCGGTGTCGACGATGATCAGATAGCGTCCGGCGCCATCGGCGTGGGTCCTGCCGGGCTGCAGCACCCACGGCGGTGCAATCAGATCGGCCGCGAGTTCGTAGTCGGCGTCCAGCAGGCCATAGCTGTCGAGCAGGCGATTCAGGGTAGCTGGGATGCGGATGCAGCCCTTCGATTGCGGCGTGCCCAGCTTGGGTTCGAGCAGGACCGGATCCGTCGCGTGCATCTGCAGGCGCATCGTGCTGACGCCGCCATTGCCCCATCCCCGCAAGGCCTGCTGCCAGCCGAAGTCATAGACTCGCATGCCCTTGGCGCCGTAGCCCAGGATGCCATTCGCGTTCTTCGTGCCCTGGGCGCGGAAGTCCGGATTGGCCAAGGTATGCGCGTACACGCCCGTGGGCGTTTCAAAGTGATCGAACTGGCCGATCCTGCCGGTCGACACCGGCGCCGCGCCCACATGGACGGGCATGCCCGCGGTGGGCAGCCAAAAGAGGAAGACCGCCTGTATCTTGGGATTGCGGTCGACCACGAGGGCGTACTGGGGGCCCAACAGGCCGAGCCCCGCTTCCTTGAGCATCTCCAGCGCCAGGCTTGCATAGCGGATCTGTTCGTCGGCCGGAACGGTCAGCGCGGGCGCAACGCGCAGCGCAAAGGTCTGCATGACGTCCTGCGGCGTGACCTGAGCCGACGCCGGGCCGGTCAACATCGCCGACACGACGGCGCACCACACGGCAGCCCGCGCGGCGGCGGGGCCACGGCCCGATCCCCCCACGGAACTCGGCTTGTTTTTCATGGTGCCTCCGGCGCTATGGCGTGCCAGGCCGCGGGGCCTGGCCATGCAAGCATGATCGCGCGGCTGCCGCGGACGCGATTGACGCTGGTCAATCTCTCTTCCAATTGCGGCGTTCGTGCCGGCCAGGATGCGGCACGCATGCGAAGGATCGTTCGACCAAGTCCGAGCGCGAGTGCCGCCGGTCAGCGTCGAATTCGTGATTTTGGTCAACAAGCGCTTGCCAGACAGGTTCAAGATGAAATCCATGAAGACAAGCGTCCTCGCCGTGTTGCTTCACCTGATTCTGGCCCTGCTGCCGGCTGGCGCCGCGCTCGCACAGCCGGCGGATTCGTTGATGCCTGTACCGCCCGCCCTGTTGAACCGTGTTGATCAGGAAGCCGAGGCCACGCTGTTGCGCCTCTATCGTCTGTCGCCCGCGGCCAAGGCGCTGGTTGCTCGCTCATTTGGCGTGCTTGTCGTGCCGGCCTTGCACGCCGACGGAAGCATCCTGGGGATGGCCTACGGGCGTGGTGTACTGATCGACGCCGCCGAAGGGCGCAATTACTACAACGCCATCGCCAGTCCGCCGGGCTCGGTGCTTGGGCTGAACGACAAGGCGCTGATCCTGGTCTTCTCGTCCTATGCGGCCCTGCGCGGGTTCCAGGTCGGGCCGGGGTGGGAAGAGGGCGCGAGCGGAACCATTCAGATCCTGGACGAAACCGCCATGGCATCGCGCGACCTGATCGTGGAGCCGATCGCGGGCTTCATCCTGTCGGCAACCGAACTGGTTCGAGGCCTGTCGCTCCAGGGCATGCTGTTCGTCAAGGTCCCGGTTTATCTGTGCGCCGATGAAACCGATGCCTGCCGTGGAAAAACCGGAATCCCCTTCCATCCTTGATGCCCGCGGCCATGTATAGACGGATTCTCATACCGATTGACGGCAGTTCGACCTCTGAATCGGGGTTGAATGAGGCAATACGCCTGGCCTTTCTCCATGACGTGGTCATTCGGCTGATATGTATCGTCCAACCGCAGCCGTTGTCGGGGGGGCTGGTCGCAAATTGCTATTTCCCGGCGGAAATTCGGGCGTTATTGTTTGAGCATGCCGCCGAACTGCTGCGCAATGCGGCAACAAGGGTGCGCGCCAACTGCATTGCCGTCGATAGCGCGCTCCTTGAAGCAGGCGAACGCTCGTTCGAGGAATGCCTGGCGGCCGAGGCCCGGGCCTGGGAGGCCGATCTGATCGTGATCGGGGCGCACCGGTCGCGCGACGTGCGCAGGATGCCGATGGCCAGCCCGGCCCCGAACCTGCCGCGCGGCGTGGCCGTTCCCTTGCTGCTCGTGCGCGAGGCCGCGCCGCAGGCCGTTCAACCACTCGTCAACAGTTGGAGGTAGGGCATGAATACCACCATGAAAGCAGTCGTCTTTGCCAGCCCGGGCCGCATTGAAATACGCGAAAAGCGCATTCCGGACGTCGGGCCCAATGACGCGTTGATCAAGATCACCACCACCACCATTTGCGGGACGGATATCCACATTCTCAAGGGCGAGTATCCGGTGCAGCCGGGCCTGACGATCGGCCATGAACCCGTCGGCGTCATCGAAAAGCTGGGAAGCGCCGTGACGGGGTACTCCGAGGGCCAACGCGTGATTGCCGGCGCGATCTGCCCGAATTTCAATTCCTACGCCGCGCAGGACGGTGCGCCCTCGCAGGACGGCAGCTATCTGGTGGCCAGTGGCATGTGCGGATGTCACGGCTACCGCGCCACCGCGGGGTGGCGCTTCGGCAACATGATCGATGGCGCCCAAGCCGAGTACCTGCTGGTTCCCGACGCGCAGGCCAATCTCGCGCCCGTGCCTGACGGCCTGAGCGACGAGCAGGTGCTGATGTGCCCGGACATCATGTCCACCGGGTTTAAAGGCGCTGAAAACGCCAACATCCGCATTGGCGACACGGTGGCCGTGTTTGCGCAGGGCCCGATCGGACTGTGCGCGGCGGCGGGCGCCCGGTTGCTGGGCGCCACCACGGTCATCGGCGTGGATGGCAATGCGCGGCGTCTGGAAATATCCCGCCAGTGGGGCGCCGATATCGTCCTGAATTTCCATGATTGCGACGTCGTCGAGGAAATCCTGCGTCTCACCGGCGGCAAAGGCGTGGACTCGGCCATCGAAGCGCTGGGCCAGCAAAGCACCTTTGAATCCGCCCTGCGCGTATTGAAGCCGGGAGGCACGTTGTCCAGTCTGGGCGTCTATTCCGCCGACTTGAAGATACCGGTATCCGCGTTCGCCGCCGGGCTGGGCGACCACAAAATCAACACGGCGCTCTGCCCTGGCGGCAAAGAGCGTATGCGCCGGCTCATGAACGTGTTGCAGTCGGGCCGCCTGGATCTCGCAAAAATGGTCACGCACCGCTTTGCGCTTGACCAGATCGAGGAGGCGTACGACCTGTTCGCCAATCAGCGGGACAACGTGCTGAAGGTTGCGATCCGGCCGGGGGCCTGATTCCTGTGCGGCGCCAGGGCTTCACGCCAGGGCGCCGCCGCGCATTCCGCTTGACGCGATCAGCCGTCGCGCTTGATCTCGTCAAGGAGATTGTTGGCCTCGTCCTCCAGCACGCCAAGCACCTTCAGGAAGCTGGCGTACTCGTCTTCCGTCAGGCGGCCTCGTAGCCGCGCTTCCCGTTCCAGAGAGTGGGGCAGGCCAAGCCGAAGCTGCTCGATCCCCTCCGCCGTCAAGGTCAGGATCTGCTTGCGACGGTCTTGCGGATCGTTGGACATGGTCAGCAAGCCTTTCTCGGCCAGTTCCATCGTCACCCGGCTTACCTGGCTGTGGTCGAAGCTGGCCATCCGCGCTATCGCCCCGGACGCGGACGAACCGCCCAGCCGGCTCAGCACCACCAGCACACGCCATTGGCGGCTTGTCAGGTCCAGATTCGTGCGTACCGACGCATCGACCAGCCGCGAAAGTGTTTGCGCCAGCACTGAAATCCGATACGTGATGAGAATCTCAGGCCGGTGGGAATCGACATCCTTTCTGGATGCGCGCTTACGCTTCTGTCCAGGCGTGGGTAGGGTTTTCCTTGCTATATCATTATTTGCCATAGCACATAGTCTACGTTAGGATTGTTCAAGGCCGAGCGGTGGCTTCATTGCGGTGGCTTCATTCTAAGGGGCCGGCGCCGCATCCATGCACGCAAATCGCCGACAACGCGCAAGCCCATCGGCGGCAATGAAACATCTTCTTCCCAATTCCATGGAACGCAATTCGACTACCTCACCCAACAGCGATTCGATGGGCCCGTTGACCGGGGTGCGGGTCATAGACCTGTCACGGCTGGTTGCGGGCAACATGCTATCGATGCAATTGGCGGACTTTGGCGCCGAGGTCATCAAAGTGGAGTCCGCACGCGAGGGAGATACGCTGCGTCATTGGCGTGAAGACCTTGGCGATGGCGCCTCGCTGGACGCCTGGTGGCAGGTCTATGGCCGCAACAAGAAAAGCCTGGCCCTGGACCTGCGCGATGCCGACGCCATCGGCGTGCTCCGTAGACTCGCCGCCGGCGCGCACGTGCTGATCGAGAGTTTTCGGCCCGGAACCCTGGAAGCCATGGGGTTGGCGCCTGCGTCGTTGCATGAACTCAATCGTCAGCTCGTGATCGTGCGCGTCTCGGGCTGGGGCCAGACCGGGCCCTATCGGGACCTGCCCGGATTCGGCAGCCTGCTGGAAGGCTTTTGCGGTTTCGCGCACAAACACGCGGTCGATGATGTTCCCCGGCTGCCCAACATGGCGCTGGCCGACATGGTGGCGGGTCTGGCTGGCGCGTTCGCCACCCTGGCGGCCGTTCGCGAGGTCGAAGTGAGAGGGGGGAAAGGTCAGGTGGTGGACCTCTCCCTGCTTGAGCCGATGCTCGCCATCATGGGGCCCGACGTGACCGCCTACGCGGCCACGGGACGAATCGCGGGACCTTCGGTCAAGATCGCGTCTCCCCGCGGTGTCTACCAGTGCAAGGACGGGGGCTGGGTGGCGTTGTCGGGCTCGACCGACGCCATGGCCCGCCGCGTGCTGCAGGCCATTGGCTGCGGCGATCTCGCCGAAGAACCGCGCTTTGCCACCAATGCCGCGCGATTGGCCAATGACGCGGAGCTCGACGCCCTTATCGCCGATGCGGTCGCGCAATTGAACCGGGACGAGTGCCTTGCGCACCTGCGTGCGCAAGGCGTGACTGCCGGTCCGATCTATGACGCCGCGCAGCTTGCGGCCGATTCCCACGTGGTTGATCGCGCCTGCTACGTGAGGCCGTCTGGCGCCGGCGGCACGCTGATGCAGAACGTCATGCCGCGCCTTGCCAACACGCCAGGCCGGATCCGGCATGAGGCGCCTTTGCTGGGACAGCACACGGTACAGGTCCTGAGGGACGTCGGCCTGGATGACGCTCAGATTGAAGAACTTTCAGCGCGCGGAGCAATCAAGTGCATTTGAACGACGTTCGTTCCCTGTTGTTCGTTCCCGCGACATCGGAATCTTTGTGGGCCAAGGCGGCCGAGCGCGGCGCCGATGCGATCATCATCGATCTGGAAGATGGCGTCTCCGGTGCGTTGAAGGATCAGGCGCGCGTCATGGCCCGGCGGGCCATCGAGGCGCTGGCCGACGTGATTCCCGTCCTGGTTCGCGTGAATGCGCCAAGGGATATGTTTGCGCTGGACATCGACGCGCTGCCGCTGTCGCGGTTGCACGGCGTGCTGCTGCCAAAGGTCGAATCGCCCCAGGATGTGCAGGCGCTCGCCGCGTGCATCGCCCGACACCACGCGCCGGATTTCCCGGGCCTTCCCATCGCCGCCCTCATCGAAACGCCACTTGGCGTCATGCAGGCGCAAAGCATCGCCACCGCCCACCCCAGCGTGGCGGCGCTGGGATTTGGCGCCGAAGACTACGCCACCGACATGGGCGTGCCTGCGGAACCGCAATCTCTCCTGTGGGCCGCGCAGGCCGTGACGTGCTGCGCGCGCGCATACCGGCTGGCGTGCTGGGGCCTGCCCGGAAGCATTGCGCAGATCAACGACATGGCGGCATTCGCCAGCCTGGTCAGACTCGCGCGCAACACCGGCTTCAGTGGCACCGCCTGCATACATCCGCGACAGGTGCCGGTCGCCAATGCCGGGTTTGGCCCGTCCGACGATGAGCTCGCCTGGGCGCGCAGCGTGGTAGCGGCGGATGACGAGGCCAGGTCCCGGGGGCTGGCGGTGGTGACGCTGGACGGTCGAATGATCGATCGTCCTGTTGTCGAGCGCGCGCGCAACTGGCTGCGCGTCGAGAATCAATGAAACAGCCCGCGAATTCCTTTTCCTGTGTCCTCGTGACTGCGCGCTTTTTTGACGACAAGGCGGCGAACATCCTGCGCACTGCCGGCTTGACGGTGGTCAGGGGCGGCGTAGCCCAT
>Ga0182745_1004820_pt1 | contig 11158 bp, 8 predicted proteins | sample eDN3rd30CKraftBY_FD_128523 | JGI IMG/M metagenome (GOLD analysis project Ga0182745, IMG submission 128523) | Enriched backyard soil microbial communities from Emeryville, California, USA - eDNA 3rd pass 30_C Kraft BY (version 2) (version 2) | ecosystem: Environmental > Terrestrial > Soil >... | reverse complement strand
GTTGCCGCGCTGCCAGTGCAATTTCCAGACACTGGCGAGTCAGTCGATACTGCCGCTCCGCAGGTTGATAACAGTCCGTCACTCCGGAAAACGTGATCAGTTCCGATTGCCAGCGGGGACGGCTCAAAAACTCGCTGAGTAATTCCGCAGCCCGGAGTTTCACATAAATCTTCGTCTCAAAATCAATCCCGGCATTCAGTCCCAGGTATTCATGATAGGGACGGGCATAACAATAAGCACATCCATGCAGACACCCTCGATATGGGTTGACGGAATAGCGAAACGGGATATCCGGGCTGGTATTCTCGCTGACAATTGTGCGTGAGTCGTCGATCAAATATTCAGTAGGCACAGACCGCAATTCGGCATGGAAATCGTCATCGAATTCAAGTTGCTCAAAATCGTCTTCCACCTGCACCGTGTCAAAACGATTTTGAGGCTTCAGCGAAGAACCGCGCCCCTTGGGCTGAAATGGCATTGGCTGAAATGACATTGGCTGAAACGGCATTGGTTGAAATGGTAGTTGAGCGGAACCATTGGACATCACCAGCATCCGTTTGTGAATCTGTGCGGTACAATTCCTGCTGACAGGCACGGGGCATGTTCGTTTGTACACGATGTGGGGCGGTATGTCCAGAGTTCAGCCGGACTTCTGTTCCTGTAACCCAGAGCCTGTCCAATGATCGCCACATTGCCGCACCATTTCTTCGGCGTCTTGAACGGAGCTGTTCGATTTGATTCCAGGGTGAAATTTTTCGAACTGTTTTAATGCATCCGCATAGAGATCCCATGACTGCTTGTTGTGCCCCAGTTGTTTGAGGTTAAGAGCCAGAGAGGTCTGGCTCAGCGCGCACCAGATGCGATACCGGACATCCTTGGGGAGTTGTCCAGTCAGGTCGTTCAAAATCGCCACGGATTGTTTGAGGTGGGGGAGGGCAGCAACTGGATTTTGTTTGTGATGCAGGAGCAGGCCAATTTTATATTGGGCAATCGCCTGATAACCCAGCAGTTCCGTCATTTCCGGATGGAGTCTCAATGTTTCTTCGGCCAGATGAGAGGCCTCCTGAAGCTGCTTGAATACCCAGTGGTTGACCTCCGTTGATTTCTCATCCAGCATTGTTGGGCAGTGTGCCAGAATGCGAACGCAGCCAGACCGGATCGTCAAATTCTCTGGATATTGATCCCGTAACTGATGCAGCAGCCCCAGTGCTTCATCGAGATCTTTTGAGGAGTGTGGCTGGAACTCCCGGGAAGATGCTGCACGTTCAAAAAGAGACTCCGCGAGTAAAAGCGACCGGGACACTTTGCGGTTGTCCAGTTGAACGGATTTGCGAGCCAATTCAATGGCACGGTTGAGTTGTTGAGACTTCGTTTGCTCCAGGGATGTCTGCGACGACGTTCTGTGTTCAGGCGTTCTGTGTTCAGGCGTTCCCTTCATCAGGCATTTGCGAAATAGATGTAGCGGCTCCAGCACTTTTTGCTGTTTCGCCAGGCCATAGGTCGCAAGAGCCATGTCATAGACAATGCTCTCCGAGTCCGAGATGCGGCCGATCTGTTCGAAGTGTCTCAAGGACTGTTCGCGAAGACGTTGGGCCTGCGGGAATCGGAATTGGAAATCGTAAACAATTGACAGGTCATTATCGACGCGGATCTTTTGAATCAAGTCGGTCTCCGCGAGGTGATTTTGGCGAGATTCTTTGGAAAATGCTCCTTGTGAGTCAACTTCTTTGGCGTAGAAAAAAGCGCGTTCTGCCTCCTCCAGATGTCCTGTGAAGCGAAGCCATCTGCCGACACGCTGGCGCATCTGAATCACCACCAGTGCCTGGTCTGGATCGTCGAGAATCGCCTGTTCAACAGTCGTCAAATGTGGCAGAACCTGATTCAGACGCATTGTCGAATCAGTCGGTGGACTTTCTGTACCTGAAGAGTTCGGGGGAGGAATCTCTTCGTTTTCCAGTTGGTCCATCCACAGAGACCTGGGGCCGAAGTCTCTCTCGTTGGCCCACGAAGAAGAGTAAAGCAGAGTATCGAACGCAAAAAAAGTTCCGGCCAGACGCCGGTTCTGGTTTTCCAGATGCGCGTTCAAATGTGAAATGTTGAGATAGCTGATTGTTAAAATCAGGATGGTGCTGGAGATCATTCCACACAAGAGCAGGCATGCGGCTGCCAGCGCGGGATTGCGTCGAATCCATTTTCGGAGTCGACGTCGTCGCGTCTCACGGCAGGCCAGAATCGGTCGGTCCTCAATGAAACGCTGTAAGTCTTCAGCAAGCTCCCCAGCGTGATGATAACGATTCTCGGCAGACAAGGCGGTTGCTTTTGTGAGGATCTCCTGCAATTCGGCAGGGGGGCCGCTGTCGCGCTTCCATCTGGTCTTCCTTGAACTGGTCTTCCTTGAAGAAGTGCCGTCTGATCTCCCGCGGGCAGCGGCAAGGACCAGACCCTCCTCAAGAAGTTTTTTTAATGTGACGCCCAGGCTGTATATGTCACTCCGCGCATCACAATATCCGTGCAATTGCTCTGGCGCAAGATATTTCCTGGTTCCTCCTGCAGGGTCGAGATCCGGTGTTCCGGGAAGGGTCAGATGTGCCAATCCAAAATCCGTCACCCAGGCCGTCCCATGGCGATCGATGATCAGATTAGATAACTTGACATCCCGGTGAATGATGTGCAACTTGTGGGCATGGTCCAGCGCGGAGGCAATTTGAATTCCCAGCCGTGCCACCCAGCGGGCAAAATCATTCGATTGAGTGAAACGCGGAAGCTGGTTCTGCTGCAATAACTGATCGAGACTTCGCCCCTCGATCAACTGCATGGCAAAGTAATAAAATCCATCGTGGCAACCGGACCCATAAACCGGAACGATGTTGGTGTGATGCAGCCGGGCAGCGATTCTGGCCTCTTGTTCGAACCGGGAAATGTCCGCATCACTGACCAGTTTTCTCGGCAGCATTTTGACAGCAACACGTCGTCCCAGAGAAACCTGTAGGGCTTCAAACACGATCCCCATGCCGCCCCGGCCAATTTCCCTGATCACCTGAAAATCACCCAGATGGCTGACTTGGCTGCCTCCCAGCGTGATCCGACCGTCCGATGGCCGGCAAGCAGCCAGTTTCATCTCTTCCAGCGCCAACAGCGTGGGAAAGAGTTCCAGGATTTCCTGCCGGAGGTCGGCGTGTCTGTTCGCAAATTGCTCGAGATTGGGGCAGGCTCCTCGCCGGGCAAGATCGACAAACTCTTCTGCCAGTTCGAACAATCTCGATACCGGCTCTTCTTCGAATTCACTATCCTGTTCCATTACCGATCGTTCGTTATCGCAGAGGATGAGAGTCGCCCGGAAGATCCATCGATGCCATTTGACCCGGGGAAGTCGGTAATTCTGCTCGAATTTCAGCAATCTTGCGTCTCAGGCGGTCGATGGCCCGAATATAGCGGAGGCTGACGGCTTGTTCGCTCAGATTCAGCAGGGACGCCATCTCGATATTGGTCAACTCTTCGAAGTGGCGGAGCGTAATCACTTCCCGATCGTTCGGGCTCAGAGATTCGATGGCCTGTTGGACCTTCGCCAGCATCTCATTACGCATGGCCCGTTGACTGGGACTGGTAATGGACGCCATGAATTCTTCATTCATATGGGCGGCTTGATCCCAAAAGTCGACGGATCGCTCGCGGACAACCGTCCGCTTCTGGGCGTAATGAAAGCGGTGCATATTCTGAAGCGTCTGGAGCGCCACGATACGAATCCAGAGAAAGAACGACGGGAACGCGGCTGGAGAATATGCGGAAAACCTTTGCCAGGCTGCGATATAAACCTCTTGCAGAAGATCATCTGGATCGACGCGGGCTCCCACCTGAGAACTCAGGTGAAACCGTAACAGATTCCACAATCGCTCACGGCACTCTGCAAAAAGTGCGGCATATTCCGTGGCATCGATCTCTTCGTGCGGCTGCCCTTCCGCACAGGGCTGAGGGACGGAACCGGATGTTTCCATTCAGTCCTCCTGGCAACAGCGGTTGGATGCCCGCTTCTTTTTTTAGAAAATTTGTGGATCCTCCAGGTTGGTTGGTGTATCCGATTCATAGAGGATCACCATCTCTCGTCAGCCTTTCAAAATACGAGGTTCACTCACAAAAGGCAAGGAATAGGGGCTTCGTTGGTCCCGTTCAGAGATGATGGACATTTTCACGTTGCGAACACACCTCCCGGACAAGGAAATTTCCTGACCACGAGTAAGTTCGCCGTAAGTTTTGTCGGGGCTCCTTGAAACCTCAAGTCCCGACAGATCCGTGCGACCCGGAAACCCCCGGGTCTTGGCAACTGGAGTGACTCACATGCCGATCCGGACCGTTTCCATTCGTTGCAAGTCGACGAAGCGCCCCGCATTTACGTTAATCGAATTGCTGGTCGTAATTGCAATTATTGCGATTCTGATTTCATTGCTCTTGCCGGCGGTCCAGCAGGCCCGGGAGGCCGCCCGCCGCAGTCAGTGCAAGAACAATCTCAAGCAACTTGGGCTGGCCCTCCATAATTATCACAGTACACATGGCTGTTTTCCTCCTGGCCTGGTGGCGCGGACGCGAGGTGCCGGGATTGATGGTTTGTCCTGGAGCTGGCTGTCGATGATCTTGCCGTTTGTTGATCAAGCGCCGCTTTACGAGAAATTGCGAGTGGGGGATGGCCAGCCGCCTTGTGGAGAGAACAACCCCACGGACCCGCGGCTGCCGCTGATTGGAACGACGATCCCCATGTTTCGTTGTCCGTCCGATATTGGTCCCGATCGGTATACGCGCGATGTCGTAACGAACGGCAAGGCCTACGATCCCATCATTGGTCTGATCACGGATGCCGCCTTGACGAACTACGTCGGGTCGATGAGAAGTTGCAGCCCTCCGGGCTATAATGAGCTTCCTAGTACAGACTTGTCGCTCCCGCAGGCAGGAATTTTCTGGATCAACTCCCGGACTCGAATTCGGGATATCACGGATGGGACGTCCAATACGATCATCACGGGAGAGCGAGGCTGGACGCTGAAGGACATTCCCACTCCGGTCTGGGCTGGAACCTGGGTCGGCGGCGTACGATCCAACGACGAATCCCGTGCGGCCCGGTCTTGTCTGTTCGGTCCGCGACAGGGGATCAATGCTGGAACCCGCACGGATGATACTTTGACCAGTTGGCATACCGGCGGGGTGCAGGTGGGGATGGCGGACGGATCTGTCCGATTTCTCTCAGAAAACATTGACCACTTCCGAGGGGTCTGTTCCGATAACGATCCCAGCTGCGGGGAAAAATACCTACGTGCCATTGATACTGTCGACAGCCTGTTTGAATACCTGATTGCGGTTCAGGATGGACACGTGGTGGGACAATTTTAGAGCGTTTTTGTAAATCTTGTGGCGGACTTGCCTCGCGGCATTCAGTCTTTCATCAAGTGAAGCCTCATCGACGCGGGCACATGATAGACCAAACTGGTCTAGAACAAGAGCGCACTCGTCTCTGAAAACACAGCACGACATACGGCACGAAAATAGGGTCCGTTCATGGCATTTCAAGGTTTTCTTTGGCGCACCGCGGCCTGCGGGATCGTTCTGGGAACGAGTTTCGGCTGTCATCGGGCTGATCGTCCACCAATGGGAAAAGTTTCCGGCGTAGTCACTCTCAACGGAGAGCCGATGCCTGGTGTGGCTGTGATCTTTCGCCCCTCCGCAGGAGGACGACAATCCACAGATCGCACCGACGAAGCAGGAACATACACGCTCCACTATTTCGAAAACGAACCGGGATGTGCCGTCGGCGAACATGAAGTCTACTTATCGACTGCGATCCCCGAAGACGAACCGGGAGGGCCGCAACCGGAACGGGTTCCTGCCGAATATCGTGGACGCGGAAAACTCCAGGCCGAGGTTCATGCGGGGCGGAATGAAATTGATTTGAAACTCGGTCAGCCAGGCGAGACCGTCTCGATCCGGGAATAAGGCACCGAAGTTGCAAATTGAGAAGCGGTGTCGAAACGATCTCACTTTCCGGTTCTCTCACACAGCAGGCATCACGGGACGGCCACAGCAGTAGCCTGTAAACTACTTAGCGCATGTGCAGGCAGAGGAATGCCGGCGCTGATGCACGCATCGATCGTCTTTTTCTTCTGGCAGCCGTGAGAGTCCCACCAGTCAGCGGCATCATCGCGATTCCAACTGCCAGCATCACGGCATTCCAGGAGTGCCTCACGCAGCAATTGTACGTTTTCAAAACGATCGTCCGCCTGTTTTTCGAGACAGCGCAAGATCACTGCTTCCAGGTCGGATGGGACATCCGGAAAGATTTGTGATGGCAGTGAAACAGGCTGGGTGGCATGGGCCAGAATTAACTTGACAGCTCTGGTTTCCGTAAATGGTGGGCGTCCCGTTAAGAGATGATAAGCCACGCATCCCAGGGCATAGATATCGCTACGAACATCGACCTGATCCCCGCGGGCCTGCTCGGGTGACATATATAATGGTGACCCGGTCACGGTCCCATCCTGCGTCAGTCGCATGTCGGCATCTGTCTCCAGAGATCGGACCAGGCCGAAGTCCAGCAACTTTGCGACATCGTGTGTTCCGCCACGCTTGGCTGCGAAGATATTCGCAGGCTTAATATCTCGATGAACTAATTCCTGCTGATGGGCTTCGGAAAGTGCATCACAAGTCTGAGCTAACAGATGAATAATCCGACCCGGCGGCAGTGGACCATGCATGTCCACAATCTGCTCCAGGCTCATTCCCGGCAGATATTCCATGACATAGTAAAATGTTCCATCCTCTGTGCGGCCAAAATCGAAGATCTCCACTGTGTTCCAGTGCGTCAGCCGCGCGGTTGCCTGAACTTCCTGTTCGAAACGGGCCAACGTCCCCGGGTCTCCAGCTTTCTCGGGACGAATCAACTTGATTGCACAAGGACGCTTGAGCATGACATGTTCGGCCAGATAGACCTCCCCCATCCCTCCTCGTCCCAGCAACTGCTTCAGGCGATATTGCCCCAGTTGTTCTGCTTCATAAACCTGCGTCCGTAATCCTCGAATCAATCGAACTCCCCAAACGGCAATGGCGGTCACAAACAGCATGGCCATCGTGGCATCCAGAAAGACATGGTGGAAATCCGTGGTGTCCTCGATCAGCATCGCCACATTGGAAGAGGTCTTCCACGCCAGCAGATACACCAGCAGCGGCCCCAGCGCCATGGGAGCCACCATCGTCAAAGCCCGTTTCCAGGTATTAGGGATGAACAGGGCGTATGTAAAAATCAAGATGATCCAGGGGGGAGTCAGTTGTGCCAGATATCCCTGCGAAGCTGTGTACAGAACCTGACGATACCCTTTCACCACGAATAGCAGAGCAGATGAGCCGAAAATCAACAATTCCACTGCGCGCAGGCGGGAGAGAAACAACTGGCATTTTGAGCACAAGCGATAAGCGATGATGCCCATCATCGCGGTCACTCCGGCAAAAAAGAACTGATGCAGCGAATCGGCCCCGGTAGTAATACGGCTGGCCGGTAGCAATAACGCTTTCACCAGAAATGCGGTGTAACCAAAAAACAGGACCAGCGAAGCCTGACGCAAACGCCCCTGCAGCAGGCGGTTGGTCTCGGTGCTGAAATCTGTTTTGCTCCCCTGTAGAAGTGCGACAGGTTTTGCCGGCTGTTGGGCCGGTTTTTCTGCCCCTTTCACCGGAATGACCAGCGTTTGTTGCAGGGAGTCGATCGATTCGTTCGTCACCATGGTCATCACTTCGCTTCAGAAATTGCTTGAGAACATCATAGGCGCTTGGTCTCTTGACGTCATCATTTTCATGAGATTCTTCCCATGTTTCCTCCACTCAAAAAGAGTAACATGTGTTCAGATCAGGCGATTGGAATAGGAATGGCCGACTGATTCATCAGACGGGAGGCGATTGTGAGGCAGGAATTCCTGGACAATGAGGCGAGTGAATCGTCTGGAGATCAATCTATGAAAGTCGAGACCCCCACCTGGGTGCCCATCATGCTACGGCTGGCAGGAATCTACAATCTTTTGTGGGGACTTTGGGTTGTTTTGGACCCGGTGGGTTCGTTGCAGGTCTGCGGATATCCCCAGCAAATCCCATACCCACAACTCTGGCAATGTCTCGGCATGATTGTGGGAGTGTACGGGATTGGGTATTGGATGGCCGCATCCAATCCGGTTCGTCACTGGTTGATTGTGTTGATCGGGCTTTTGGGGAAAGTTCTGGGCCCTTTAGGATTTATGATTTATTATGCTCAGGGAACGCTTCCACTGTCGGCTGGAAAACTCTGCATTTTCAACGATCTGATCTGGTGGCTTCCGTTTACTGGGGTTTTATGGACCGTTTTGCGGGCAGAGGCTGCTGCAACAGAGCAACCAGATCGGACGTTTGATGATGTTCTCCGCAATATCCCGGGGAATACCGGTCAGACTCTGATGAAACTTTCGACAGGGCAACCGCTCCTGGTCGTTTTTCTGCGCCACGCAGGATGTTCATTCTGTCGCGAGGCGCTGGCAGATATATCTCAGGTTCGCACACAGATTGAAGAAGGTGGGACGCGGATTGCTTTGATTCACATGAGCTCGGATGCTCGCGCCCGGGAGTTTTTTAACACCTACAGCTTGGCGGATCTCCCTCGTTTCAGCGATCCGGAACAAGTTCTGTACCGCGCCTTCGATCTTAAAAACGGCACCTTTTCACAACTTCTGGGCCCCCGGGTCTTTTTTGCGGGCTTTCAGGCAGCCATTCTTCGTCGGCATGGTTTCGGACGTATCGAAGGGAATGGCCTGCGCATGCCGGGAGTTTTCCTGCTGCGAGATGGAAAAATCCTGGTCGCCAATCGACTTCATACCGCAGCAGAACGTCCCGACTATCAACAGTTCGCCTGTCCTGCTGATCCTCAACACTCGGCCCCACTTCCGTCATAATCATTGCTCGTGCTGTCCCCGCAGCTTGGGTCAGTTTCTCGCGACTCCGTTCCATTGTTGCTTCCCCGGTACTTTCTCTCACGCGAAAGCTGAACTGCGATAGACAACGGCCCTGTCAACGTTGAAGATTGTGCGGATGAGAACGCAAGCCCTGAAAACAACGTTGTTTATGCTCTGATTGACCCTGAATTCAGACTCTGGCATGCACGGCTCGATGTTCATGGAAGATCAAACCTGTGGAACTCCTACTTGTAGAAATCGCCGCCAACAGAGTCAATATTGTGTAATCAACATGATTTTGTGTGATCACTGGGATTTGAGGTTCATTGAGGTTCATCATTGTGAAAACGTCCCTCACTGTTGGGCATTGTGGTTTGATTCCTTCATTTTTTTGACGCTGACAATAACATGAGAACATGAGGGTCGATTGTCCGATGACCGACTTCCCTTCAATCCCCGACTGGTTGACGCAGTTGCAGGCGGGCGATGCGAATGCGATTCAAGAGGTCTGGGCAGCCTTTGCTGAAAAGCTGCTGAGCGTTGCGACAAGCAGTTTGCAGAGTTCCACTCGGGGACATGCGACGGATGGAGAAGATGTCCTCGTCAGCGTCTTTGAGAGTGTCTGGGAAGCATCTCGTAAAGGACGTTTGAAAGACATTAAAAATATTGACGAACTGTTGTGGCTGTTGCTGGCCATGACCCGTCGCAAGTGCATCGATCACACTCGCCGTAATAACGCCATTCGCCGTGGCGGGGGACGGCAGATTTATTCTCTGAATGACGCGGAGGCATTTTTCGCGGAAATCGTCATCACTCCTCCTGACCCTCGGTATGCGCTCGATTTCAACGAGCACTATTTATGGATTCTGGACCAATTACCCGGCGAGATACTCAAAGAAATTACGGTTAGAAGAATAGAAGGGAATTCGACCGACGAAATTGCTGCGGATCTGCGGATTGCTCCCTCCACAGTACAACGCAAGCTCAAAATTATTCGCAGAATATTTAAAGAGAAACTGCAAAATGGCTAATCCTTCCGACTCTTCCGAAGCCATCAGATTTGATGATCTCCGTGCAAATCTGGACATCGCATTGCAGATTGACTCTGTGTGCGATGAGTTCGAGTCGCGATGGAAGCAAGGGGACCGGCCGGATCTCGAGGACTATCTGCAGTCCACAACGTTCCCCCGGCAAACGTTGTTTGTCGAACTGGTCATGATCGACATCAACTATCGGAGTCAGGCTGGTGAGGCTCCCACTCTCGAGGAATATGCATCTCGTTTCCCGCATCTGGGCCACACACTGGACGGCATCACGGTCCCCGTTTCTCAATCGAAAGAGACCTCCTCTTCAATTTCCGTGAGCGTTTCGAACTTTCCAAAACTGGGAAAGTTCGAGCTCGTCGAAAAGATTGGGGAAGGGTCATTTGGACTGGTCTGGAAAGCCCGTGACACGCAACTCAGACGCTGGGTGGCACTCAAACAGTTTCGGGAATCGATGTCGGAGTTCTCACAGAAGCTCCTGCTCCGCGAAGCCCGAGCCGTGGCCCAGATCGAACATCCCAATGTTGTGCGGATTCACGAAGTCGGCACGCTCGAAGAACAGAACTATGTGACTTTCGAATTCGCCCCGGGTGGGAACCTGGCACAATGGATCAGAAAACAGATTGATGCAGAAGGGCAAATGACTTTGAGCCCGACCACTGCCGCTGAGATCGCAATTCAACTGACACGGGGCCTGCAGGCAATTCATCAGCACAAGATGATTCACCGGGATCTCAAATCCAGCAACATCCTGCTGGATGAACACGGGGTTCCCAAAATTGCGGACTTCGGACTGGCCCAGCACCGGGAATCGCTCACGACGCTGGGCGGAGATGGCGTTTTTCTAGGAACCATCCCCTATATGAGTCCAGAGCAATGCCATGGCAGCAAGCTCATCACGGAACAGAGCGACCTCTACTCCCTGGGAATCATTCTGTACGAACTGCTCACCGGTCGTCGTCCCTTTCAGGGATCACGTTTCGAGATGATCCAGAAAATCCAGAAAGAAGCCCCTGTTCCCCCACAGCAACTCAACCCAGACGTTCCTGCTTCACTGGCAAACATCTGCCTGCGGGCCATTGCCAAAGCCCCCCAGGACCGGTATCGGTCGGCGGACCAGATGCGAATGGATCTGGAAGCATTTCTCGAGGGCAAGACCATTGCTCG
>Ga0182745_1004819_pt1 | contig 11160 bp, 13 predicted proteins | sample eDN3rd30CKraftBY_FD_128523 | JGI IMG/M metagenome (GOLD analysis project Ga0182745, IMG submission 128523) | Enriched backyard soil microbial communities from Emeryville, California, USA - eDNA 3rd pass 30_C Kraft BY (version 2) (version 2) | ecosystem: Environmental > Terrestrial > Soil >... | reverse complement strand
TTCCTCGGGCGGCGCCTCGAGCCACTGCTCGGCCTCGTCCTTCGTGTGGATCAGCACCGGCATCGCCTTCTCATGGAATGGCTCGACGATACAGTTCGGCTCGGTCGTCAGGAACGAGAACAGCAGGTGCTTGCCGACGTTCGGCGCCTTCTTCGTCCCGCGGTCGCCCTCCCATTCCCGCCAGATCCCGGCGAAGTAGAACAGCTCGCGGCCCGGTCGGGCGAACCAGCGGAAGACCACCGGCTTGCTGGTGTTGCGGTCGGGCTCGCTGAAAGCCGTCGCCGGCACGAGACAGCGCTGGCCGGCCTTCAGGTAGGGCTTCCAGTAGCCGCTGGCCGTGTTCCTGACGTTCGTGACGTTGGCCTTGATCTTGTAGAAGGGCGGCGCCGGGAAGCCCCAGCGCATCGGCGAGATGTCGCGCACGATGCCGGCCGGCGTCGCCAGGGAGCGGATCACCGGCGCTTCATAGTTTGGATAGACCCTTTGCGGTCCGTTGCGGCCGCGCAGCACATCGAGATAGGCCGTGCCAACCAGGTTGAAGTGGTCTTTCAGCGACTGCATGACCTCGGGCGTCATGTCGTATTCGTAGAGGTTGCACATGGCCGCGATCCTAACCGCGGTGCTCGAACCTGTCCCCCGCCGCTATCGCGACGTGCTACCGTTGCGCCACATGAGCGACAACAAATCCGCGAGATCCAGGACGTCCTGACCGAGGTCGACGGCCTCCTGCGGGAGCGGCTGGCGACGCCGGTTCATCGGAGCACGCAATGACTGAAGACGCAAAGCTTTCGGGCGGGCACATTCTAATCATGGCCGTTCTTCCTACGGAGTGGCCACCAGTCACGTCACAGATACTCCATAACTTAAAGGTTGAAGACGGGAACGTTCAGCTGACGGTGACTGCCCAAGGGACGTTTCGGTTGGGCGTCTACGATCGCGCCGAGGCCGTCCTCGCCTTTGTAGAGTCGATCCCAATCAGTTTACCAGGAGGGACCGGATTCATCCTCCAAGCCCAGTGGGAGGGGAGCGCCGCATACCTGCGCTACGACAACACACTCATAGCCGATACTTCCCCGGAAGCCCGACTGGTCCATCCTCAGCCGAAAGAAAGCGGGCCCCAAGGCGGCCACGACTTTTCTGCGGAAAACATCGCCGCAATAAGATCGAGACGGAATAGACTGATAGCTCGCGTACCCAGAGCGGGCAGAATTGCAGGCGGCACCGAGCATCTGTTCGAGGGCATCCGACGGGAGCTGGCTCAGCTCATGGACCTCGTCGATTTGGTACAGCAAGGTCGCACTCATCACATCGTAGGAATCGCCACGCGATTAAGGATGCTCATCGCAACTGGCACCCCCCTCCCAGCCCTCCAATCCGGAGCAGCTGCGGTAGATATACCCCTGCCGGTTTACACCGTGGGTTCACCCCGACACCCAATGCCAGATGACTTGCGCGAGAAGACAGCCTTCAGCATTGGCCGCGGGGCATTCGCACAACCTGATGCAATAAGTTATAATCCAATCGACCTCGATGTTTGGCTCGAATTGAACGGTGCCACGGTAGGTCCTAAGAATTTGACCAACCGGATGCTAATCAAAACGGTTGGAGACACCTTCGGGGCCCATCTGGATCACGATATCCCCGCGGAGATTCCAGCACTCAGCAGGCTGAGTTTAGGCATCGGGCAAGTTGAATTCTCGTCACTGGACATGTTTCTTCTTCAGACCGCGGAATCATCGATTGAACTCTCCCGGAGAGTACTTAGCGCCTATGAGGAGACGCGGATTTAGGATGGCACGACCCTTTTGAGGGACTCGGTGTCGGGATCTTGTTGAGCCCAGTATCCAGGACCAGCGAGCCAAACATGACCTCGCCGGAGGTGACGTCGACGGTCTGGCCATCGTCCTTCAGCACCGTGACGCGCTGCGCAGCACAGACCGTCTTCTGGTCCGCCGGCGTGTGATAGCGATCGGTCAGGGTGCAGAGCGCCTCCAGCCGCGGGCACGGGTGGCCGCCTTGGCTGGCGCATGTTATGCTTAGCAAATGAGCGCGTCGGATGACGCCGAAACCCTTGAAGGAATCTAAGATGACCGTAGTCAGTCTAGTTAGAGCTCACGTCGCTCGGTATGGTCAGCCCACGATCGTATTGATGGGCTTGTACCTGCCCGTGGATGGCAGGCGGGTCGATGATCCGTTCGAAATCCTCAACGCAATCAGAACTGCGCGATCGAGGGAGATGTCCTGGGACGATGCTTTCCCGGCGCTCGAGTCGTTGGGCAACAAGCGTGCTGCGGATATTCGGATCGACACGGCCAATTGGACAATGTGGTTCAAGCACAATGGCACCGGCTGGCACATGCGTACCTCACATCCTCGAACGAGGGATCGACGCGCCGATTCCGCAGTCAGCGACCCCGAATGCCCGCTTCGCTAGTCCCACCTGACCACTGCAACGATGACGCTGTCGTCGCCTGAATGAGCGACGGCGGCCTGCCGCAGAGCCTGACCCACGCAGCGTTGTGGCCGCGGACCTGGGCCTTGGTGTCTTCGCTGTCCCGCGCGGCCGAATAGGTGATCGGCTGGAAGGCCGTGCAGGACGTGTCGACGATCTGCTCGCCGCAGGCGGCCAGCAGCAGCGCGCTAGCGAGCGTCGCGATTGAACGGATCACGGGCTTCCTCCTCCTGGCTGATGGGGCGCATCGCGTCTGCGCGGGCTTCACCGGCCTCGCGCGTGCGCCGCAGCGAGGTCATGGCGGCCTCGGCCTTGGCCGCCGTCTTCCCGGCCCCGAAGACGCGCAGCAGGCCGATGCCGACGGCGAGTGCAGCGGCGCCGCCGACGATCAGATACGGCAGCGCCTTGCCCCACAGCGCGCCGATCACGCGCTCACCTCGCCGCGCCAGATCCGGCGCGCGATCCGGATGCCGATATAGGCGGCCACGCCGAGGATGACGGCCATGGCGATGAAGGTGAGGACGTGCCCGTTCATCAGCGGGCCGAGCGCGGCCCGAACCGATCCCCAGGCCGTCGCCGCATTCTGGGCCGACGTCGCCGCCTGGTTCACCGCATCGATCGTCGGCTGCAGGTTCTCGACCAGGACGCCCGCGGCCGGCGGAGCGACGCCGCCGGCGACCGCCTTGATCGTGCCGTTGCTGGCCGCGCCCTTCGGCGCCGCCACCTCCTGCGGCATCGGCTTCGGCAGTTCGTTCGACACGGGCTCGAAGAACATGGCCGTCTCGCGCGCCCGCCGCGCCACCAGCGCCGCGTTCACCCCGAACTTGTCGCGGTTCCACAGGCTGATGGAATCGCCGGCTTCCTTGACCCGGCCGGCCTTCCAGTTGCGAACGACGCTCGATCCCGCGAAGCCGGCCCGGCCGATGTTGAAGGCCAGCGAGACGGCGGCATCGAACTGATTGTCGTTCGGCTTCTCGCCGTTGGGGCCGAAGAGGCAGCTCTCGACCACCTCCTCCGCCCAGTCGGTGTCCTTGTCGAACAGCCGGCGCGACTCCGCCTGGGTGATGGTCTGCCCGGGCAACACGTCGGGCCCGGTGTGACCTACGCCGATCGTCAGGACGCCACGCACGGGATCGCCGGGCGCGATCCGCCGTCCCGTCGCGTCGTCATAGGCGAACAACCGCTCGCCCTCCTGCTCGACGAGGAAATCGTAGCCGCGGGGGGTCATCTGGCGCATGGGGACCTCGGGATGGTGGAAAGTTGGGGACGTCGCTTTCGGTGCCTGGCTTCGCCACGCACCTGTCGCTCACCAGTTCGGGCCGCCTATTTGGGCGGCCCGAGCTGAATCTTCGTCGACACGAACAGGACCAGGGCGCCGATCAGCACCAGGGCGATGCCCTGGCCGATCTGCTTGAGCGCGCCGTTGCGCACGACGCGGTACATGGCGAAGAGATCGCGCAGGCCGCGGATATGCTCGGGCGCTTCCTCGTCGCCGAGGCCGACGGTCGCGAGCGCCTTCTTGGCGCCCCGCTCGGCGGCATCCTCGAGCATGGCTTCGAGGGCGGCGCGCGGCATGGTGACCACAGCCGCCTTATCATCTGGCAACATGCGACTCTCCGCTCAGCTCTCGTCGGCGGGAGCGCCTTCGATCGGTGGTTCGACAGGCGGCGCCCGCCGCGCACTCGATGCGGGCGCGGGCCGGACCTCCTCGCCGGGCTTCGGCGGCGGCGCCACGTACCCGGGCGGACGCGGGCGCGGCCAAGCCGTCTCCTTGATGGAGGCCTGCCGGGCCCGCAGCGCCGCCTCGATGAACGGCAGGCGCCGCTTCTGGCGCTGCCGCTCGAGCAGGCCGGCCAGCTGCTTCTGGACCTCGTCGAGGTCGAGGAAGGCCGTGACCTGCGCGATGCACCAAGCCTCGGTCAGGGCCTCGAACGGCGCGTAGCCCTTCGCCTCGACCGGCAGCGGCAAAGGCGTGCTGCCGCTGATCCCGACCGAGACGGCGTCGCCGCCCTCGCCCTCGCTGGCGACATAGCGCCAGTGCAGGACGCGGATCACATGGGCAAAGCCCTTCCACTCGGCGACTGTCTCGGGGTCGTCGAATTCCCATCTGAAGATCATGGCGGCCTCTAGAACTTGTAGGTGACGGGGATGAAGGCGACGTCGTCCGGCGCGGCGAAGGTCACGGCCGCGTCGCCGCGCAGCTTTCCGATCGTGTAGGTGCGCCGGACATTGTCCGGCTGGCCGAATTCGTCGAGCTGGCGCATGGCCTTGCCCGGCATGTCCGATGCGCAGAGATGATCGCCGGGCTGAATGTCGCCGCCCTGGCCGCAGGCGTTGAGACAGCCCTCGCCCAGCGCATGCATCACGACCAGGTCGTGCGCCACGCACCAGCCGGCCCATTCCGGCACCGGCCAGCCGTCATCGTCGGTCATGGCGGCCGGCGCCACGCCCGGCACCGGCTCGCGTCGCGCCACGAAGACGCCCAGCACGTTCGGCTGCCGGGCCACGCTCGACAGCGCCATCTCGCAGATCACGTCGGAGATCAGCTTGCGGATGACGGGACCGTCGACCAGCAGGTCGCCGACCTCGGGCTCGACCTCGATCGACAGCAACCCGTCATGAGACCCGGTGAAGGGGCCGTAGCCCGTGCCTCGGTAGGCATAGCCGCTCCAGCCACCCGCCCCCTGGGACATGCCGGCATAGAGACCGCCGCCGCCGGAGCCGCTGTTATAGGCCGTCAGTGCGGCCGTCGGCAGCGGCGAGCCCGCGCCGGTCGCCGACTGGCCGACTTCCACCGTCCAGCCACCCGTGCTCATGAGCTTGGCGGCACCGCCGCCCAGCCCGCCGCCGCCCCCGCTCGTCGATTCGTTCACGGCGCGGATCGGGTAGTAGCCAGGAAGGTTGCCGGCGATCTGCAGCACGCCGAGGCCGCTCACGAGGTCACCGCCGAACGTGGCGATTGCCGTCGAGACGCCGCTGAGGTTCACATAGGCGGTGATGGAATTTGGCCAGAAGCCGTCGCCGCGCATCTCGATGCGGGTGTTGCCGCCGCTGGTACGCAGCACGGCGCCGGTCACGGTGCCGGCGGTCATGCTGCCGAAGTCGGCCGAGAGTGACGACAGGGTGCCGATGCTGGCCTTGGCGGCGGTGACAGCGCCGGTCTTGAGGTTGTTCGTATCAACGGAGTCGGACGAGAGATGGTTCGTCAGGATGGAGCCATCGACGACCAGCTCGGCGCCGTACTTCTTCATGCAGACGACAGTGCCGATGCGGTAGCTGCCGCCTGACAGGTTCGAGCCCGCCGACTTGTAGATCTGCACCACCGCCCGAACGGCGTTCGCCGGCACGACGATGTTCGCCGAGGTGGTGACCTTCTCGGTGTAGGAGGTGCTGTCGGCCAGCGCGTCGCGGCGCTTGATGATGTCCTGGACGACCGGGTCGTTCACGTCGTGGCCGCGGTCCATGAAGGCGACGATGTCGGCGTTCAGCCCCTCGATCTGCTTGTCGAGGCCGCCGGCCGAGTTGGCCGCCTTGCTGGTCAGCCAGTCGAAACCCTTCTGGGCCAGCGAGAGCAGCTGCGTCATCTTGCTGATCTCGAAATTGATCCCGAGGAGCGCGCCCATCGCGACCGGCTTGCCGACCGTCGCGAGGAAGGTGTCCATGCGCTGGGCCGCGACCTTCATCTGGTCGTCGAGTTCGTCCCAGGCCTTGATGACCTCCTCGCCGATCACCGCCTTGTGCGCCTTGGCCGAGGCCACGACCGCATCGTTGCCCTCGGCCAGGGTCGTCAGCACCGTGACCAGGCGCATGCCCGACCGGCCCATGAGTTCCTGCATCAGCGCGCCGCGCTCGGTTTCCGAACTCACGTTCAGGAGGCCGCGCGCCAGTTCCGGCATGACGTCGGCCGTCTTGCGCAGGTTACCTTCGGAATCGAGGATCTTGACGCCCAGCTTCTCGAACTTCGCGATCATCTCGTCGCTGCCGTCGTTGGCCGTGCCCATGGCCTTCGCCAGGCGCATCATGGCGGCGTCCATCTGCTCGGCCTCGATGCCGGCCTGGGCCGCCGCCAGCCGGTAGGCCTGCAACTGGTCGGTGGTCAGGCCGATCTGCTCGGCCTGCTCGCCCATGTTGGCGGCCTTCATCCCCGCTTCCCAGATACGCGAGGCGACCGCCGCGGCGGTGAAGCCGGCCGCCAGCGGCGCCAGCGCACTGCTCAGCCGCGTCATCGCCGCCGTGGCGACATTGTTCGCCATCGACGTCTGCTGGCCCAGCATCGTCGCCTGCCGGGACGATTCGCGCATGCGGCGATCGACGGCCGCGAAGGCCTGGGCCGAGCGATCGACGGCGCCGATCTCGATCTGCCAGCGGGCATCACCGTCGAACGGCATGACGGGTCCTCACGGATTGACGGTTGCAGGACGATGAGAGGTCAGCGCGCCTTGGCGGCCTTGCGCCGCTTCTCGCGCTCTGAGGCCTCCTCGGTCAGATAGACGAGGAAGGCGTTGTAATCCTCGACCGGCATGGCATCGATCTCGGAGGGCAGCTTGTGCAGACGATCCGCGAGAGCGAGCCTCACGTATTCGGGGGATCGTCTGTCTCCGATTTTTTTTCCAGCTCGGCGGTCGACGGACCATGGATGGCGGCGAAGATCGGGCCGAGCCGATCGCCGGCGACCAGGCTGCGCAGGGCTTCCTTGTCGGCCTTCGTGAAGATCGGATTGCCCTCGGCGTCGCGGCACTTGCGCACCAGGGTCTCGACCGAGCGCGCGGCGCTGTCGTTGGGATAGAGCGCGCCGATCACGGTGTTCTCGCCCACCGTCATGGGCGTGACCCACACTTCCTCGCCCAGCACCTCGACCTTGCGGCGCCGGCTGGCGAAGTCGTCCTTCAGCTTCTCGATCAGGCTCACGGCGTCACCGCCGATTCGACCAGCGGGCCCTTGCCGCGGAAGGTGAAGTTGCGGCTGCGGGCGCTGCGGCCTCGGGTGTCGTCGAACCGAGGACCTGGCGCTCGAGCAGCACCTGCTTGCTCTTGGTATCGAAGTCGCCGCCGGTGCGCTCCGTCATCACCTGCTCGCGGGTCTTCGTGCCCATGTCGATGTCGATCTTGTCGGAGTTGGCCTCGACCTGCGGGTTGATCTGGATGCGGGTCGGGCCGATCCAGATGCGGCCAAGCCAGGCCGCGCGCTTGATCGGGTCGTCGAAGAAGCCCGGCGCGTCGAACCGGCCCGAGGCCACCATCTCGGTGAACTGCCACTCGCGGATCGGGTCCAGCACGGAGCGGATCAGCCAGGCCTGGTCGACCTGGAAGCCCTTCCACGCGACCTCGAGCGCGCCGCGCGAGGCAGAGAACGAGGAATCGAACTTGCCCAGCAGCACCTCATAGGGCAGCTCGAGGGCCACGCCGATCTGCTTGCAGAATGCCCCCACGAAGTCGTCGAACGCCGTGTTGGGGCGCGACGGCTTCTTCACCTCGATCGTGCGCCCCGGCGCCAGCGACGTGATCGCAAGGTCCGAAAGGGTCAGTTCGCCGGCCTCGTCCGCCGGCTGGCCGTCCGGCGCCGTTATCGAAGGGCCGCCGTCATCCTCCGCCGCGCTCTGCTCGAAGGCGAAGAGATACGCATCGTTGATCGCGGCCTTGATCTCGGCCGCCGAATAGTCGCCAAGCTGCTTCAACGCCTCCTCGATCGGCGCGAACAGAGGCACGCCGCGGACCTGTCCGGGACGGTAGACCTGGGCCGGCAGGAGCATCTGCAGGAGGCCGCTCTTGCCGCGGCGGGCGACGTAGCTCCAATCCAGTCCCATGGTCATGAGGTCGCCGGGGTGCCTGTCCGTGACCCAGTAACCCAGGATTTCACCGTCGGACGCGATCTTCACGCCGCCCTGCAGTTCGGCGCTGTCCATGACGCGCTTCGGGTTGCTGATGCGATCGGCCTCGATCAGCACGATGCGCGTGCCGTAGGTGTCCCCCGGCCGCTTGCGCCAGCGGCGGGCGATTCCGATGTCGCCGCTGACCCGGGCCGACCGGTAGATCAACCGCTGTATGTCGGAGAAGTGCATCTGACCGGTGAAGTCGGCCTCTTTCTCGAACAGGTCCCACTCGCGCTCGATCTGGTACTGGAGCGCCGCCCGCGCCTCCGGCGCGATGCCCAGCACGTCGATATCGATGTCGGCCCGCAGCTTCAGGCCGGTGCCGACAACGCCGTTTGCCTTGGTCTGGATGGCGCCCAGCGCCAGCGGGTTGTTGCGCTCGAGGTCGCGCGAACGGCCGCGGAGGATCTCCAGGCCGGGCAGGATGTCCGATGCCGGACTGCCCTCTCCCGGCAGCCAGCCGCGCGTACGCCGGCTCTTGCGGTCCGCCGCGTCGTACCCGCCCTTGCCGCCCCCTTGACCGGAGCCGCCACCGAAACCACCGAGCGCCATGGCGCTGCGATGGACCGACTTGGCGAGCCCCGTGAGGCCGAGCGCGACGCGGCCGCGCAGGCTGCGCTTGCGAGCAGGCTTCATTGCACGAGATAGCGGGTGCCGCTGCGGCCGCGCGCCGTGCGCGTCAGCTTCGACATCCACCCCTGCCAATAGTCGATCTGCTGCCGTATCTCCGCGGCGTCGACCCGCCGCAGACGCCGCCGGCCTCCGGATCCGGTGTCGATCTCGTATTCCTGTCCACGCGACACGGCGGCCGACGCGGCCAGCCATAGCGCGAGATTGGCCTCGGCCAGTTCGAGCGTTACTCCAGGCATCAGCCAATCCTCATTTTACGAACGCGGGGGCGCTGCGCGACCCGGGGGTCGGCCGCTGCCGGCCGCACGGGCGGGCTGCCGAGAAGGTCTTCGATGTCGCCTTGGGCCGATTCGGGCGGCGGGGTCTCGCGGTCCGCCTCGAGGCGGTTCCATGTCTGGTCGGGCAGGCCACGCACGCCGAACTTGGTCGCGGCGGCCTCGGCCTGGTTCATCGTGTCGAGCGCTTCGTTGGCTTGCGCCGGATCCTTCTCCCAGCGCCACTGGGTGAAGCCGTGCTTCTTCACCGGCTTGCGGTGCTCGGCAGTCAGCTCCTGGAAGTAGGCGTCGTCGAGGCCGCGAGGGAACGAGACACCGCCCTTCTCCAGCGGATCCTCCTTCGCGAGGTCGCGATAGAGCGCCATCTTCATGATCGAGGCGTTGAAGTTGAAGAAGCGTCCGGACCATTTCAGCAGCCGGCCGGTGCGGTCGTTGCGTTCCTTCTTCACGCGGGCGAGGCGCGGCGCATTGTCGTTGTTGCCGCCGCGCACCATCATCAGGCGGTGCCGCGGGTGACGGCGGGCCCAGTCCCAGACGTCTTCGGTCCAGGCGTTGCCGTCGATCGCCGCCATGTCGAGGCCGATGCGGTTGCCGACCGCGTTCGGCCAGGTCTGCTGCATCAGGTCGTTCAGCTTCTGCCGGCAGCCCTCGGTCGAGATGTGTCCCGGCAGGGCGAGGTAATCGATCACAAAGCGCCGGAAGTCGCGGCCCCAGGCCACGACTTGGCAGGCGACGAACTCGGCCTGACAGTCGATGCCCAGGGTCAGGACCAGGCCGCCGGCCGGGATCGTGCCGCGCCCGTAAGGCGACTGCGCCGCCCGGTCCCGCAGCTTCTCCCAGGGCGGCGCCTCGCCCCTCGTCTCCCAGGCCTTGCCGATCTTGTCGTTCAGGAAGACCTGCTCGGCCGCGCTGTCGCCCTTGGCCTTCAGCCAGTCGCGGGCGATGCGGCCCCAGCTGTAGAGCGGGCTATAGGCCGACCAGATCCAGAAGCTGCGATGGTAGTTCGCGGCCCTGGGATTGTGGGCGACGAACTTGAGGCCTTCGAGCATCTGCGGGCGGTGATGCTCCTCGATGACGGTGCCGCAGTCGACGCAGGTGAAGTGCGCGGCATCGGGATTGGCCTCGTCGAGACCGGACGCCATGTTCTCCCACTCCAGCACCTGTTCGTGCCCGCAGTGCGGACACGGGACATAGGGATGCTCCTGGCTGCCGTCGTTGAAGTTCTTGGTGATGCGGCAGCCCGGCATGACCAGCGGTGTGCTGGCCTTGAGGATCTTCGCGAACTCGATCGAACCCGAGCGGCTGTCGGCCTGGGTCTCGGGATCGCCGGCGTTGTTCATCTCCCACTTGGAGAGGTCGTCCTGCGCCTGGCGGGGCATGGTGACCTGGCTGAGCGAGGCCGGCGAGTTGGCGCCGCTGATCAGGATCGAGCCCAGCCCGTCGATATGCTCCTTCATGAACACCGAGTCGCCGCCGTCGCGGCTCTTCTCGGGGAAGATCGCGTCCAGCGCCGGTGTGCCGCGCAGCAGCAGGCGCAGTTTCAGTTTCGACCAGCGCCGCGCGTTCTCCTCGGTCGGGTGGACGACCATGAAGTCGCACGGGTCCATGAACATCGTGCCGCCGAGGAAGATGTTCAGCATCGCCGTCTTGCCGATCTGGGCGCTGCATTTCAGCGTCACGTAGCGGCACGGATCGTCGGGCGACAGGGCGCGCAGGATCTCGTCGAAGTACGGGAAGGTGCGGCGGTTGTAGGGGCCCGGGAACTGCGATTCGCGCGGGCTGAAGACGATGTGCTCCTCGGCGAACTTCAGATAGTCGATCGGCGGCGGCGGTTCCCAGGCGCGGGCGGCGGCGAGGGCTGCGATGCGTTCAGCATTCGCGATCTGGATCGAGGTCAAAGCCCACTCTCTCCGGCAGCGGCTCGGCGCGCTCGC
>Ga0182745_1004817_pt1 | contig 11163 bp, 9 predicted proteins | sample eDN3rd30CKraftBY_FD_128523 | JGI IMG/M metagenome (GOLD analysis project Ga0182745, IMG submission 128523) | Enriched backyard soil microbial communities from Emeryville, California, USA - eDNA 3rd pass 30_C Kraft BY (version 2) (version 2) | ecosystem: Environmental > Terrestrial > Soil >... | reverse complement strand
GCCGGGGAAGACCACCGTGACTCGCACGTTCGTGCTCTGCAGCTCGGCGAAGAGCGTCTCGGTGAAGAGCTTGACCGCCGCCTTGGAGGAGCCGTAGGCGCCCTGGCCCGGGACCGGGACGAGGCCGCCCATCGACGAGAAGTCGAGGATCGCCGCCTCCGGCCGTGCGAGCAGGTCGGGCAGGAACGACTTCACGACGTAGACCGTGCCCCAGTAGTTGATGTCGATGACGCGCTGGATCTCCTCGATCGTGAGCTCGGAGATCGGCGCGAAGCGGTGGATGATGCCCGCGATGTTGAGCACGCCGTCGATCGCGCCGTGCTGCGCGCGGATCGCGGCGGGCAGCGCCTCGACCGCGGCGCGGTCGGTCACGTTGACGGCATGCGTCGTGAGCCGGTCGCCGGCGTTCGCCAGCTGCGCGGTCTCGGCGAGGGACTGCTCGTTGAGGTCGAGCGCGGCGACGCGTGCTCCTTTCGCGAGGAGCTGGAGGACGACCTCCCGCGCGATGCCGTTGCCGCCGCCCGTGACGACGAATACCTTCCCTTCGAGCTGCATTCGTGCTCCATTCCCGCTGGCGCCGCGTCTCGCGTCGCTACTACGGGCAAGGCTACTTCCCGTCCTCCGGCGTGCGCGACGGTTCGAGGACGTACGGCTCGTGAATCCTCGCGCACGCCTGAAAAGGGAGGGTGCACAGGCAGCCTTCGTAGACTCGGGAGCGTGACGATCAAGAACGGGTCGGTCGCGGCGGCGCCGAGCCGAGGCCGTGTCCTCCTCGCGAGCCCGCGCGGCTACTGCGCCGGCGTCGATCGGGCGGTCGTCGCGGTCGAGAAGGCGCTCGAGCTGCACGGGGCGCCGGTCTACGTGCGCAAGCAGATCGTGCACAACATCCACGTCGTGCGCACGCTCGAGCAGGCCGGGGCGATCTTCGTCGACGACGTCACCGAGGTGCCGGAGGGCGCCCGAGTCGTCTTCTCCGCCCACGGCGTCTCGCCCGCGGTGCACGCGGGCGCCGCGGCGCGCAACCTGCTCACGATCGATGCGACCTGCCCGCTCGTCACCAAGGTGCACCGCGAGGCGACGAGATTCGCGCGCGACGACTACCAGATCCTGCTCATCGGCCATGCCGGCCACGAGGAGGTCGAGGGCACGATGGGCCACGCGCCCGATCAGACGATCCTCGTCAACGGACCCGACGAGGCCGACCGCGTCGTCGTCGCCGACCCGAGCAAGCTCGTCTGGCTCTCCCAGACGACGCTCTCGGTCGACGAGACGATGGAGACCGTCCGGCGGCTGCGTGCCCGCTTCCCCGACCTGCAGGACCCGCCGAGCGACGACATCTGCTACGCGACGCAGAACCGCCAGGTGGCCATCAAGCAGGTCGCGGCCGGTGCCGACCTCGTCATCGTCGTCGGCAGCGAGAACAGCTCGAACACCATGCGCCTCGTCGACGTCTCCCTCGCGAGCGGTGCGAAGGCCGCGCACCGGGTCGACTACGCCGCCGAGATCGATCCGGCCTGGCTCGACGGCGTGACCTCGGTCGGCGTGACCTCCGGGGCGAGCGTCCCCGAGGTGCTGGTCCGCGAGGTCCTCACGTGGCTCGCCGACGCCGGATACACCGACGTCGAGGAGGTCGAGACGGCCCGCGAGGATCTCATGTTCTCCCTCCCGAAGGAGCTCCGCGTCGACGGCGACGCTCGCTCGCTCGGGGGCCGCCGGGAATAGGGTGGCGGCGTGCCATCGGTCCTCGCCGTCTGCGTCGTGTCGGCGCTGCGGTCGGACGCGGGACCGGTCGGCGTGACCGGGATCGACAAGCGGCCGGTCGACGGGCCGGTCCGCGTCGGGACGTACGGGCTCTACGCCGACGTCCAGGCCGATCGCGAGCGGCATGGCGGCCTCGACCAGGCTGTCTACGCCTACGGCGAGGAGGATGCCGAGTGGTGGGCGCGGGAGGTCGGCAGCGAGTTCCCGCCCGGGGTGTTCGGCGAGAATCTCAGGGTCGAGGGGTTCGACGTCAACGCCGTTCGTCTCGGTGATCGCTGGAGGATCGGCGGCGGCGTGCTGCTGGAGGTCACTCGGCCCCGCAAGCCCTGCCAGACCTTCGCGAGGTGGGTCGAAGAGCAGGGCATCGCCCCCGCGTCGGGATGGGTCAAGCGCTTCGCCGCCGCGGGCCGTCTCGGGCCCTATCTCCGGGTGCTGCGTACCGGTGAGGTCCGTTCGGGCGATGCGATCGTCGTCGAGCCGGCCCCACGAGGTGCGCCGGGGCTCCTCGAGTGGGCTCCGGCGTAGCCGGGTGCCTGGCCCTCAGACCGCGGCGATCGCGTCGATCTCGATCTGGAAGGCGCCGCTGACGAGCGCCGCGATGCCGATGAGCGTCGACGCCGGGACGTTCTCCGGGTCGATGAACCGGTCGCGGACCTCGCGATAGGTCGCGACGCGCTCGGGCGTCAGGCCCACGATGTAGACGTTGACCCGGATGAGATCGGAGAACGTCGCGCCGCCGCGCTCGAGCGCCGCCTGGAGGGCGGCGAAGACGAGCTCGGCCTCCTCCTGGAAGCTCTGTGCCGGCGTTCCGTCGGGGCGCAAGGCGACGACGCCCGAGAGGAAGAGCTGGTCGCCGGCCGTGACGCGGACGCTGTCGGCGATGCCGGGGAAGACGGGGGCGGGGATGCGGTGGACGCGCTCGGCCATGACGTTCTGCCCCTCAGCCGACGTGCTTGCCCGCGGAGCCGAGCTCCTGCGCCGCGACGACGACGCGCGCCGCCATGTGGCCTTCCGCGACCTTGCCCCACGCGCGCGGGTCGTAGCGCTTCTTGTCGCCGACCTCGCCGTCGATCTTGAGCACGCCGTCGTAGTTGCTGAGCATGTAGCCGGCGACCGAGCGCGTGAACGCGTACTGGGTGTCGGTGTCGACGTTCATCTTGATGACGCCGTTCGCGACGGCGGTCGCGATCTCCTCGGGGCTCGAGCCCGAGCCGCCGTGGAAGACGAGGTCGAGCGGCTTGGCGCCCGTGCCGTACTTCGCCGCGATGCCGGCCTGGATCTCGCCGAGGATCTCGGGGCGCAGCTTGACGTTGCCCGGCTTGTAGACGCCGTGGACGTTACCGAAGGTGAGCGCCGCGATGTATCGGCCCTGCTCGCCGAGCCCGATCGCGTCGACGACCTGCTCGACGTCCTGAAGCGTCGTGTAGAGCTTCTCGTTGATCTCCGCGACGACGCCGTCCTCCTCGCCGCCGACGACGCCGATCTCGACCTCGAGGATCGCGCCGATGTTCTTCATCTTCGGCAGCAGCGCCTTCGCGATCTCGATGTTCTCCGCGAGCGGCACGGCCGAGCCGTCCCACATGTGCGACTGGAAGAGCGGGCCGCGGCCGGCTCGCACCTCCTCCTCGGAGAACGCGATGAGCGGCTCGACGAAGTTGCCGAGCGCCTCCTTGGGGCAGTGGTCGGTGTGCAGCGCGACGGTGATCGGGTACGACTTGGCGACCTCCGTCGCGTACTTCGCGAACGCGATCGCGCCGGTCGCGCGCTGCTTGACGCTCGGTCCGGAGAAGTAGTCGGCGCCGCCCGTCGAGACCTGGATGATGCCGTCCGAGCCCGCCTCGGCGAGGCCCTGGAGGACGGCGTTGACCGTCTGCGAGCTGCTCACGTTGATCGCGGGGAGGGCGTAGCCACCGGCCTTCGCCTTCGCGATGATCTCCGCGTACTGGTCGGGCGTGGCGACGGGCATGGCTTCCTCCGGGAGAACGTGGGGGCATCGTGCGGGTGCGTCTCGAGTCTAGCTAGGCTCGTTCTCGTGTCGATGACGAGCGCTCCCCACTTCGAAGCCCCTGACCGCAACCTCGCCCTCGAGCTCGTCCGGGCGACCGAGGCCGCGGCGATCCGCGCGGTGCCGTGGATCGGCAAGGGCAACAAGAACGCGGCGGACGGCGCCGCCGTCGACGCGATGCGCAAGTTCCTCGGCACGGTCGACTTCGAGGGCGTCGTCGTCATCGGCGAGGGCGTCAAGGACAAGGCGCCGATGCTCTTCAACGGCGAGGTCGTCGGCACCGGCAAGGGGCCGAAGTGCGACATCGCCGTGGATCCGATCGACGGGACCTCGCTCACCGCCGCCGGCCGCTCGCACGCGATCTCGATGCTCGCGGTCTCGGATCGCGGGACGATGCTCGACGCGTCCAGCGTCTTCTACATGGACAAGATCGTCACGAGCGCGGCCGGCGAGGGGGTCGTGTCCCTCGACCAGTCGGTGGGCGACAACGTCCGCGAGCTCGCCAAGGCGCTCGGCAAGCCCACCGGTGAGATCGTCGTCGCCGTGCTCGACCGACCGCGCCACCAGGGTCTCATCGACGAGATCCGCTCCGCCGGCGCGGCGACGCGGCTCATCCTCGACGGGGACGTCGCGGGCGGCATCAACGCCGCCATCGGCGGCACCCGCATCGACCTGTGCCTCGGCATCGGCGGCTGCCCCGAGGGCGTCGCGACCGCCGCGGCGATCAAGGCGCTCGGCGGCTTCATGCAGGGCCGGATGGCGCCGCTCGACGACGAGGAGCGCGCCCGCGGCATCGCCGCCGGACTCAAGATGGACTACATCTACAGCCAGGACGAGCTCGTCAGCGGCGACAACACGATCTTCGTCGTCACCGGCGTGACGGACGGCTCGCTCGTCAAGGGCGTCGAGCGCCGCGGCGACTACGTCGAGACGGAGAGCCTCATCATGCGCTCGAAGTCGGGCACGATCCGCCGCATCCAGGCGACGCACCTCGCCTCGAAGTGGCTCGAGGACTAGCTCGGCGAGTCCAGCTCGAAGTCCTCGATCAGCTCGACCTCGACGGCCTCCGCGAGCTCCGGCGCGGTGAGCTGCTTGGGTCGGCTCTCGATGAGCTTCGGCTCGGCGATCACCTTCGACTCGTCGAGGTCGTCCAGCTTGCGCGCGGTGACGAGCACGCGGCTCTCGAGTGAGCTCGCGAACGTGTTGTAGTTCGTCACCGTCGCATCGATGCTGCGCCGGAGCTTCTCCGCGTGCTCGGCGAGGGTCGTCAGCCGCGTATAGAGCTCACGGCTGAGGTCGAACAGCCGCTTCGCGTCCTCCGTCAGCACGTCCTGGCGCCAGGTGAACGCCACCGTCTTGAGCACCGCCCAGAGGCTCACGGGCGACGCGAGGACGACGCTCTTCGACAGCGCGTAGTCCATGAGCCCGGCATCGCCCTCGTTCGCGGCCGAGAGCAGGGCCTCGTTCGGGATGAACGCGATCACGAAGTCCGGGCTGACCTCGAGCCCGTTCCAGTAGCCGCGTCCCGCGAGGGTGTCGACGTGGCCCCGGACGCGCTTGGCATGCGCCGTGATGAGGTTCCGGCGGCGCGTCTCGTCGTCGCCGGTCGCCGACGGCGGGATCGCGGACGCCTCGATGAAGTCGTTGTAGGGCACCTTGGCGTCGATCGCCATCTGCTTGCCGCCTGGCAGGTGGACGACCATGTCGGGGCGGCGGGCCGTGTCGTCGACCGAGATCGTGGTCTGCTCGGTGAAGTCGACGTGCTGGAGCAGCCCGGCGGACTCGACGAGCGTGCGCAGCTGGGTCTCGCCCCAGGCACCTCGCACCGCGTTGTTCCGCAGCGCCGCGGCGAGCGCGTCCGCGGTCGCACGCAGGCGCTCCTCGCCCTCCGTGGCCGCCTTGAGCTGCTGCGCGAGCTCACCGTGCTGCTGCGCGCGCTGCTGCTCGAGCTCGGTGACCTTCGACTGCATCGTGCGGAGGGTCTCCTGCACCGGCGTCAGCGCCTGGAGGACCTTCGACTCGGCGGCCTCGCGCGCCTTCTGCGCCGCGGCGTCGCGTTCTCCCCGGTCGATCAGCTCCTTGTACTGGGTCGCCGCCGCCGCGACTTGCCGCTGCAGGGCGTCGATCGACGCCTGTGCCCCCGCCAGCTCCGCCTGGACGTCGGCTGCGGCCTGCGCCGCGACGGCGCGCTCCTGCGCGAGCGCGGTCTCGTGCTGGGCGGCGATCAGCGAGATCGCATGCTCGCGCTCGGCCGCGGCGACCTCGGCCGCCGCCGTCGCGGCTGCGCGCGACCGGGATGCCGCGAGTCGCGATGCGAGCATCCATGCGACCGCGCCGCCGACGACGAGTCCGACGATCGCGCCGATGACGACGAGCCAGGGTTCCATGCCGACAGGGTCGCATGGACCCCGGACATCGCGGTCTCGATACGCCGCTGCGCGGCTACTCGACCCAGGGGTCCTATTCGATACGCCGCTGCGCGGCTACTCGACCCGCGGGAGTGCCTACGCCGCGACGGGGGCGAGGTGCGAGAGGCGCGCCCCCGCGAGCGCCCCGAGCTCGGGGAGGGTCGCGGCGCCGTGCCGCTTGGCCGCGTCGATGATGATCCAGGCGCAGGCCTCGGCATCGGCGAGCGCGTCGTGGTGGGGGAAGTCGTCGAAGCCCGCCGCCGCCGCCGCCTTCGGCAGGCGATAGGACTCGAGCTCGTAGGTCTTGCGTGCGACCTGGAGCGAGCACAGGTAGTCGAACTCCGGGATGGCGGTCCTGGACGCCTCGCACGCCGACTTGATGACGCCCATGTCGAAGCCCGCGTTGTGGGCGGTCAGCGCGTCGCCCTCGATGTACTCCAGCAGCCGGGGGAGCTGGTCGATCCAGCGCGGCGCGTCCGCGCAGTCCGCCGCGCGCAGCCCGTGGATGCGCGTGTTCCACTCCGTGAAGTGGTCATGGCCCGCCGGCGGCAGGATGAGCCAGCCCTCGCGGTCGACGACCTTGCCGCCCCGCACCTTCGCGAGCCCGACCGAGCACGCGCTCGCCGCCGACGGGTTCGCGGTCTCGAAGTCGATCGCCGTGAAGTCGAGAGCACTGAGGTCGAGCACGAGCCCAGCCTCCTGCCGACCCCCGACATCTCCGGGATGGCGCGCCGGGTCCCCGCGATGTGACGTCCTGACGGTGATTGCTCGAGTTTGCTTTCTCTAGTAGAAATAGAACATGACGCAGGCGATCGAGGTGGACCGCCTCACCAAGCGCTACCGCGAGGTGCTCGCCGTGGACGACTTGAGCTTCACGGTGCGGCCCGGTCGGGTCACCGGATTCCTCGGACCGAACGGCGCGGGCAAGACGACCACGCTGCGCATCATCCTGGGCCTCGTCGGTGCGTCATCGGGACGCGCGAACATCGGCGGGCAGCGCTATCGGAGCCTCGTCCGCCCGCTGAGCGAGGTCGGCGCCTCGCTCGAGGCGACGAGCTTCCATCCGGGGCGCACCGCGCGCGATCACCTCCGGGTGCAGGCGACCGGTGGTGGCGTGTCGCGCGGGCGCGTCGGCGTCGTCCTCGAGCAGGTCGGGCTCGCCGGAGCGGCCGATCGGCGGGTCGGCGGCTACTCGCTCGGCATGCGCCAGCGCCTCGGCCTCGCCTCGGCGCTCCTCGGCGATCCGGGCGTGCTGGTCCTCGACGAGCCGATCAACGGCCTCGATCCCGAGGGCATCCGCTGGGTCCGATCGCTGCTGCGCGTGCTCGCCGCCGAAGGGCGGACCGTGCTCATCTCCTCGCACGTGCTCTCCGAGGTCGAGCAGGTGGTCGACGACCTCGTCGTCATCGACCGCGGGCGAAGCGTCTATCAGGGTCCGATCGGCGGGCTGGTCGCGTCGCGGCCGCGTGTCGTCGTCGACGCCGAGCCGCGTGCCGCGCTCGCTGCGGCCCTCGCATCGCACGTCGTCGGCGAGACCGACGACGGGGCCCTGCTCGTCGAGGGTATCGATGCCGCCGAAGCCGGGCGGATCGCGTTCGCCGCCGGCATCGCCCTCACGCACCTCGCCGCTGAGACACAGGGACTCGAAGGCGGGTTTCTCGAGCTCATCCGCGGGGCGGAATCATGAACGCGATCGGGCGGTCGGTCGCCGCGGAGCTCCTCCGCGTCCTCAGCACGCGCATCTGGTGGATCCTCGCCCTCGTCCTGTTCGGCTACACGGCGTTCGTCGCGGGATTCCTCGCCCTCTTCCTCGGAGACCTCGGCAAGGTCCTCGGCGGCGGCACCGATCTGCCCGCGCGCGCCGTCGCCGATCTCGTCTACGCGACCGCGACCTCGGTCGGATACGTCGTCCCGGTGCTGCTCGGCGCCCTGATCGTGACGTCCGAGTATCGGACGGGCACGCTGACGCCGACCCTGCTCGCCGAGCCGCGGCGGGGGGTGGTGCTCACCGGCAAGGCGATCGCCGCGGCCGCGTTCGGCGCGCTCTTCGGAGTCGTCGGCCTGCTCGGCTCCGTCGGCCTCGGTGGGGTCGTCCTCGCCGTCAGCGGCGGCGATCCGCTGCTCGGGAGCGCCGAGACCTGGGCCCTGTGCCTCCGGGCGCTGCTCGCGATGGCGCTGTGGGGGCTCATCGGGGTCGGCCTCGGCGCGCTCGTCGCGAACCAGGTGGTCGCCATCGTGGTGATCCTCGTCTTCACCCAGTTCATCGAGCCGATCCTCCGGGTCGTCGGCGCCATCTGGGCGTGGAGCGCGGAGGTCGGCAAGTTCCTCCCCGGTGCGGCGAGCGACGCGCTCGTCGGATCCGGGCTGTTCGGCTCCCTCGGTGCGCTCGACCCCGAGGCGGCGGCGATGCACTCCGCGGCGCTGTCCTGGTGGGAGGGCGGGCTCGTGCTCGCGGGCATCGCGGCCCTGCTGCTCGTCGTCGCGCGCACGACCACCTGGCGCCGCGACGTCGCCTGACGCGTTGCCTATCATGCTCGTGGGGCTCGAGCGCCGGCGCCTCATCCGACGACTCGAGATCCCACTATGTCAGCGACGTCCACCCGCACCACCGAACCGTCCGGCCTGACCGCCGCCGAGGTCGCCGAGCGCGTCGCCGACGGCGGGATCAACGCCTTCGACCAGGCGTCCAGTCGCAGCGCCTGGAACATCATCCGGGCGAATGTCTTCACCCTCTTCAACGCGATCGTCGTCGGCTGCTTCCTCGTGCTCTTCGTGCTCGGCCGCTGGCAGGACGCGCTCTTCGGCTTCAGCGCCGTCGCGAACTCGATCATCGGCTCCGTCCAGGAGTTCCGGGCGAAGCGCTCGCTCGACCGGCTCGCGCTGCTGAGCGCGCCGCTCGCCCGGGTGCGCCGCGACGGGGCCGACGTCGAGATCGCGCCGCGCGAGGTCGTGCTCGACGACCTCCTCGTGCTGCGCGCCGGCGATCAGGTGCCCGCGGACGCCGTCGTCGTCGCCTCGCGCGGACTGCAGCTCGACGAGTCGATGCTGACCGGCGAGTCGGACGCGATCGACAAGAGCGCCGGCGCCGAGGTCCTGTCCGGATCGATCGTCGTCGGGGGAGAGGGCCTCGCGCGCACGACCCGCGTCGGCGCGGACTCGTTCGCCAACCGGTTCGCCGACGAGGCGAAGCGCTTCTCGCTCATGGCGAGCGAGCTGCGCGCCTCGCTCGACCGCGTGCTGCTGTGGATCACCTGGCTCGTCGGGCCGATCAGCCTGCTCGTGCTCAACGCGCAGATGATCGCGCTCGGCGGCTGGGCCGAGGCGATCGAGTCCGGCGCGTGGCGCGATGCCGCGGTGAGCACGATCGCCGCGGTCATCGCGATGATCCCGCTCGGTCTCGTGCTCATGACGAGCCTCGCGTTCGCCGTCGGGGCTGTGAAGCTGTCCACGCGCAAGGTGCTCGTCAACGAGCTGCCCGCCGTCGAGGGCCTCGCCCGGGTCGACATCATCTGCCTCGACAAGACGGGGACGCTGACCGAGGGGGACATCGCCTTCGACGGGGCGCACCCGTTCGACGATGCGGAGCCGACCAAGGGCGCGGCACTCCCGTGGCACGCGGCGCTCGCCTGGTGGGGCGATCAGGCCGACGCGAACGCGACGTCGCGCTCGCTCGCCGGCCGCTTCGGTGAGGCGCCGGCTGCCCGCCCGGTCGCGCGGATCGCGTTCTCCTCCGCGCGGAAATGGAGCGCGGTCGCGTTCTCGAGCGGCCCGGCCGGATCGTGGGTCCTCGGTGCGCCGGAGATGGTCTTCCCCGCGGGGCACGGGGCGCTCATGGAGCGGGTCGCGTCGTTCGCCGACACGGGTCGGCGCACGCTCGTCCTCGCGAGCGTCGCGGCCGCGTTCGATGAGGAGGCCGCTGAGGCGGAACTGCTGCCCGAGGGGCTCGAGCCCGTCGCGCTGCTCACCTTCGCGGAGCAGATCCGCCCCGACGCGGCCGAGACGCTCGGCTACTTCGCCGAGCAGGGCGTCGACGTGCGCATCATCTCCGGCGACAGTCCGCGCACGGTCGCGGCGATCGCGCGGCGGCTCGGCCTGCCCGCGGGCGAGGGCTTCGATGCGCGCGACCTCCCGGAGGACTCGGCCGGGATCGCCGAGGTGCTCGAGCGCGAGATCGTGTTCGGCAGGGTCACGCCGCAGCAGAAGAAGGCGATCGTCGTCGCGCTCCAATCAAAGGGGCGCACCGTCGCGATGACCGGTGACGGCGTCAACGACGCGCTCGCGATCAAGCAGGCCGACATCGGCATCGCGATGGAATCCGGATCGCCCGCGACGAAGGCGGTCGCGCGGCTCGTGCTCCTCGACGGCCGCTTCTCCCACCTGCCGGGCGTCGTCGCGGAGGGCCGCCAGGTCATCGCGAACATCGAGCGCGTGTCGATGCTGTTCCTCACGAAGACCTCGTACGCGGTGCTGCTCGCCGTGCTGTTCGGCGCGGCGCTCATGGTCTTCCCGTTCCTGCCGCGGCAGATGTCGATCATCGACGGGCTGACGATCGGCATCCCGGCGTTCTTCCTTGCCCTGCTGCCGAACACGCCCCGTTACACGCCCGGCTTCCTGCGTCGCTCGCTCGCGTTCGCGCTGCCGACCGGCGCGATCGTCGCCGTGGCGCTCCTCGCGTTCGCCGCCGCCGCGACCTCCCTCGGCATCGAGACGAAGCCGCTGCGCACCGGTGCGACGCTCGTGCTCGCGATCCTCGGCCTGTGGATCCTCGGGGTGCTCTCGCGTCCGATCGGGCTCGTCAAGGGCGCGGTCATCGGCGCGATGATGATCGGGCTCGTCCTCGTCTTCACGATCCCGTTCGCCGGCGGGTTCCTCGAGTTCGTCGACCCGGGCCCGGACGGCGCGCTGCTCGTCGCGCTCATCTGCGCGATCGGCATCGGCCTGATCGAGCTGGTGCGGCTCGCGCACCGGCGGCTCATCGGCCGCGCCTGG
>Ga0182745_1004816_pt1 | contig 11163 bp, 9 predicted proteins | sample eDN3rd30CKraftBY_FD_128523 | JGI IMG/M metagenome (GOLD analysis project Ga0182745, IMG submission 128523) | Enriched backyard soil microbial communities from Emeryville, California, USA - eDNA 3rd pass 30_C Kraft BY (version 2) (version 2) | ecosystem: Environmental > Terrestrial > Soil >... | reverse complement strand
CCTACGCAAGCCACAGTGCCGCGATCGCGGCCAGTGCCGGTGCGGCCTGCACGTAGAAGATGCGCCGGCTGACCGTCGCCGCGCCATACAGCCCGGCGACCATCACGCAGGCGAGGAAGAACAGCGCGACGTCCTGGCGCGAGGTCGCTGCCGCCCACAGCAGCCCGGCGGCCAGGAAGCCGTTGTACAAGCCCTGGTTGGCCGCCAGCACGCGCGTGACGGCGGCCTTCTCGGGCGTGTTGCGGAACACCTTCATCCCTGCCGGACGCGTCCACAGGAACATCTCGAGCACCAGGAAATACAGGTGCAGCAGCGCGACCAGGACGATCAGGACAACGGCAACTATCGGCATTTCCAGTTCCTGCACGGATACGGATGCAACGTGGACGGCATCGCTTCGCAACGCCCCGCCTCCGCCGGCATGCCGAGGCCCCGGCAGCGGCTCAGAGCTCGGCCCCTTCCGCGATCCCGTTCCGGCTCTGTGCATCGTAACGCCGATCACGAAACTCGTACTTCAGCCTGGTCCGACGCAGCTGCCGGCTGGCCGCATCCCTGACCTGCTTGCAATCGGGCTGCAAGCCGATCGCCTGGATCCGCGCCCTCGCCTCCTCCGCCGCCGCGCGCGCGTTCGCGCGATGCGTCGCCTCGTGCCGTTCCAGCGCGGCCAGCGCCCGCTCCCAGCGCTCCAGTTGCCAGGCCGGGACCATCTGGGCGGGGTTCCATTCGGGCAGCGTCACATCGATGTCGAGCCGCACCTCGAGGTCGCGCAGGCGGCACCCTGCCGATGACCTGTCGAACTCGTAGGCGATCGTGATATCGCTGCGGGTGCGGCCATGCGTTCCCTCCGCCCCCCGCAGCGCGGGAATGTCGTGCTGCAGCTGCGCGCGCAGCTCGTCGATCGAGCCGGCGACCAGCGTGTAACGAATGATCGTTTCGTTGATCCGGACCGACGAGGGACCGGTCCGCCCGGCCGGCCCCGCGTGGAGCGGGTGGCAGCACAAGGCCAGTGACAACAGCGCGACCGCAACGACCCGCTGTCGCGGGCGACGCCGGGCGCGGGGACATTCCTGCTCGACCGGGCAGCGTTCCAGCATCACCGTACAGGGCGCAGCGGCATCGCCGCCCGCGCCATCGCTGCGGATCGGCCGCATCCACGGGCTTGCATCGGCAACATGGACGCCATCGCCACGCGCACTCAGCCCGCGCCTGCGGCCGGCCGCGCGCCGGCATCGGTGCCGCCGGCAGGGCCCCTGCGCACATCCGCACGCTCGGACGGCAGCCTGGCTTCCTCCTTCAGCAACCGCCACGCGCTGAGGGTCATCACGCTGGCGAACAGCAGGCCGACGCCGAACACCATCTGCGAACCGAACGCCGCCAGCACCTTGTACGTCCACGAGAAAGTGATTTCGCCGCCGCGGAAGAACGCGGTGTCGATGGCCGCGCCGGCCTTGTAGCGCCATTCCCGCGGCACGCGCGTGTAGATGGTCTCGCGGCCCGGCTTCATCAGCGAAAACTCGTTGGAACGCGTGACCACCTGGACGATGCCGACCACGATCGGCAGCGGCGACGCGGTGAGCACCGCGAAGCCGACCAGCAGGCACGCCATCGGGATCATCAACACCGCCAGCAAGCCGTAACGCGACAGCAGGAAGCGGGTCAGCAACAGCTGCACGACCAGCGTCAGCACGTTCACCGCGATGTCGATACCGGCGTAGTAGGCGGTACGCGCCTCGGCGGTGGCGAAACCTTCGCGGGCGATGGAGGCCTGTTCGTTGTAGAGCAGCTGGCCGACGCCGACGCCCAGGAACACCATCGCCGCCAGCCAGCGCAGCAGCGGCTCCTTCGCGATCAGCTTCAGGCCGGCCAGCACGTCGCCGCCCATCGCACTTTCGTTGTCGCGCCCGGTTTCGCGCTCACGCGACACCGCCCATCGGCGCAGCTTCCAGATGCACACCACGCAGGCGGCGAGGAAGCACGCCGATACCAGCATCAGGTTCGCCAGGCCCACCTTCTCCGCCAGTGCGCGGGTGATGAGCGGGCCGGTGAACGCACCTATCGTGCCCGCCGCACCGATGTAACCGTAGTACTTGCGCGCCTCGGCATTGGTGAACACGTCGGCCATGAAGCTCCAGAACACGGCCACCGAGAACACATTGAAGACCGTGACCCACAGGAAGAACGCCATCCCGCGCCCGGCAACCTGGCTGTCGAACAACAGGTGGAAGCCGAGCAGGCACAGGATGAAGAACCCGAACAGCACCGGCAGGAACACGCCGCGCGGGAAGCGGCTGACCAGCGCGCCGTAAACCGGCTGCGCGACCAGGATCAGGATGAAGGAACAGGTGGACAGCACTTGCAGGATCAGCTCCTGCAGCGGGATGCCATGGGCGGCGAAGAAGCCCACCATCTCCGGCGGGAACACCGCTTCGACATCGCTCGACGCACCCATCGCATCGCGCACCGGCCGCAGCACGTAGTAGCCGCTGAGCAGGCAGAAGAAGTACAGGAACGACCACAGCAGCGGCGGCGACTCGGCCAGTGCCGAGCGCAGGCGTGCGGTGCGGCCCGCGGTGGCGCCATGGTCGGTCGTGCTGCTCAATTCGGTATCCGCCCCGTGGGCCGCGCAAACGTTATCCCATGCCCGCGCGACGCGCTACCTCGCAGAGCATATGCTCTAGTCCCGCTCCCTAACTTGGCCGGATGACCGACTCCAAGAACAACGCGCGTGCCGCCTACGACTACATCATCGTCGGCGCCGGTTCCGCCGGCTGCGTGCTCGCCAACCGCCTGTCCGAGGATCCCGCCTGCAAGGTGCTGCTGCTGGAAGCCGGCGGGCGCGACTGGCATCCCTTCATCCACATGCCGGCCGGGTTGGCAAAGATCGCCGGCAACCGGCGCATCAACTGGGACTACAGCACCGTGCCCGAGCCGCAGCTCGGCAACCGGGTGATCTGGTGGCCGCGCGGCAAGGTGCTCGGTGGCTCCAGCTCGATCAACGCGATGTGCTACATCCGCGGCGTCGCCGGCGATTACGACGACTGGGCCGCGCAGGGCGCGCACGGCTGGGACTGGGCCAGCGTGCTGCCGTGGTTCAAGCGTGCAGAAGGCAATACCCGCGGCGGCGACGCGTTGCACGGCGGCGACGGCCCGCTGACGGTTTCGGACCTGCGCAGCGTCAATCCGCTCTCGCAAGTGTTCATCGAAGCCGGCCAGCAGGCGGGCCTGGCGCGCAACGACGACTTCAACGGCTCCGCGCAGCTCGGCATCGGCCTGTACCAGGTCACCCAGCGCGACGGTGCGCGCTGCTCGGCCGCGGTGGCCTACCTCGACCCGGCCAGGCCGCGGCCGAACCTGACCGTGCGCACCGGCACCCTGGTCGAACGCATCCTCTTCGACCGGCAGCGCGCCGCCGGCGTGGCCTGCGTGCAGCAGGGCAAGGCGCGGCGTTACCTGGCCTCGCGCGAAGTGATCCTCAGCGGTGGCGCGATCAATTCACCGCAGCTGCTGATGCTGTCCGGCATCGGCCCGGAAGCGGAACTGCGACGGCACGGGATCGAAACAGTCGTCGCGAGCAACGGCGTCGGCACCAACCTGCAGGACCACCTCGACGTGTGCACCCTGCAGCACGAAACCCGGCGCACCAGCTACGACCGCGCCAACGAACTGAAGCTGGCCTTCGACTACTTCCTGCGCGGCCGTCGCGGCCCGGGCACCAGCAACATCGCCGAAGGCGGCGCGTTCCTGCGCTCGCCGCTGGCCACCGACGAGCGCGCCGACATCCAGCTGCATTTCATCCCGGCGATGATCGACGACCACGGCCGCAACCGCCTGCCCGGCGACGGCTACACCATGCACGCCTGCAACCTGCACCCGCGCAGCCGAGGCCGGATTACCCTGGCCAGCGACCGTGCGACCGACAAGCCGCGGATCGAAGCCAACTACCTGGGCGACCCGGAAGGCTTCGACCTGAAGGTGATGGTCGAATGCGCGCGCATCTCGCTGGACATCCTCGCGCAGAAGGCGTTCGACGATTTCCGCGGCGCGCCGATCTTCCCCGCCCGGCTCCCGCGCAACGATGCCGAGCTGGTCGAGTTCGTCCGCGCCAAGGCCGAGACCGTCTACCACCCGATCGGCACCTGCCGCATGGGCAGCGACGACGCGGCCGTGGTCGACCCGCAGCTGCGGGTGCGCGGCATCGACGGGCTGCGCGTGATCGACGCGTCGGTCATGCCGACGCTGCCGACCGGCAACACCAACGCACCCACGATCATGATCGCCGAGCGCGCGGCGGACCTCGTCCGCGGCGGGAATTGATTCCCGCGCGGCGATAGCCGGGCTTTCGCGCAGGTGCGCGAACCGGGGCGGGCATCCGGCAGCTGCCGTCATCCGGGCGCTGCGGGAAATCCGACGGGCAGCCGCGAGCCGGAGTCCACCCGGTTCCGCGGCGCCCAAGCGCAGGCGGGAATCCAGCGGCTTCGCGCGAAAGAGTTTCCGCGCGCGCCGCAAACGCCGGGTGTTACGCCCGCTCCAGCATCGGCGGCAGCGGGCAATGCAGCACGCCGCAGATCGTGCGCAGCAGTTCCGCTTCGGCCACGCAGATGCGGCCGTCGTGGCTGGCTGCGGCGGTGATCGCTTCGACCATCACCTGCTTGGCAAGCGGATCGAGCGCATCAAGCGGCTCCCACACCGCATCGAGCGCCAGCACGCCGTTGGCCGGCGGCGCGTAGGGCACGTGGTCGCGCGGCAATACCCGCTGCATGCCGGCCAGGTACGCACGCTGCGCTTCGGCCGGGTCGTCGCTGCCGGCGTTCGCAACCACCGCCAGCAGGGTCGCGAATTCCTGCTTGACGTTGCCCGGCTTGCGTCGGCCAAAGCGTGCATAACGCGCCGGGTCGAGCGATTCGCGCACCTGCACGTGCAGCAGCCGGCCGAGGCAGTACTCGAACAGCGATACCTGCCCGTCGGCGTTGACCGCGGCGAACACCGCGTCCATGAACACTTCGAGCTCCGGGCGCGGGCGCAGCCGAAGCACCGGAAACGCGAGCGCCGCCAGCGGCAGGCGCTGCATCGGGTGCAGGGCCTGCGCCAGCCTGCCGCGGAAGGCAAGCGCAACCTCGGCCGCTTCGTTGCCCATCCGCGAGGCGATCTCGATGCGCTGCTTGCCGAGCACCGCCGGATCGCTGGCCAGCAGCATGCCCAGCAGCAGCGGCATCACCTGGTCGCGCTGGCGCGCCAGTTCGCGCAGGTCGTCCGGGATCGTGTTGACGATGGCGTCGGCGCGCCGGTAGTCATCCTGCTCGGGCTGCGCCACCTGCGAAGCCACCATTGCCGGAGTGACGTTGATCCGCGACGAAGCCGCCGGCAGCGCATCGTGCGCGCCGGCCAGGCCCATGCGCGCGTCCTCCTGCAGGCCGTTGGGCGGCGTGGTGCGCCACTGGGCCTGCATGCGTTCGAGCTGCTCGGCGCGGAAGCCCGGCTCCAGCGCCTGGATGCGCTTGAGGATCGGCGGATGGGTGGCGAACAGGCCGCTGAAGCCGATCCCGTCGCCGAACAGCATGTGGCTGATCTCCTCCGTTTCGCCGCGTGAGCCCAGCCGCGAACCTTCGTGGATGCCGGCGATCTTCTTCAGCGCGCCGGCCAGGCCCGCGGTCTGGCGGGTGAACTGCACCGCCGAAGCATCGGCCAGCGACTCGCGCGTGCGGCTGATGCCGGCCTTGATCATGCGCCCGAACAGCAGCCCGACGTAGCCGATCACGATCGCCACCAGCGCCATCACCAGGAAGATCGCCACGCCGTCGCGGCTGTTGCGGCTCATGCCGCCGTGCATCATCAGCCGGCGGCCGATGATGCCCATCACCATGATCCCGAACAGCACGCCGATCAGGCGGATGTTCAAGCGCATGTCGCCGTTGAGGATGTGGCTGAACTCGTGGGCGATCACGCCCTGCAACTCGTCGCGGTTGAGTTTCTCCAGCGCTCCGCGGGTGACCGCGATGGCCGCGTCCGAGGTCGAGTAGCCCGCCGCGAAGGCGTTGATCGCCGACTCGTGTTCCAGCACGTACAGCCCGGGCATCGGCACGCCCGACGCGATCGCGATCTCCTCGACCACGTTGCGCAACCGCTGCAGGTAGCGGTCGGTGGTGTCCACCGGTACCGGCGTGCCCCCGAACTGCAGCGCCACCGCCTCGCCACCGCCGCGCAGCGACGCGATGCGGTACATCGAGGCCCCGCCGATCACCGCCAGCGTCACCAGCGTGGTGAACAGCAGGATGCCGGCCGCCCCGTCGCCGCGGCCGAACACCAGCATCACCGCCAGGTCGACCGCGACCACGATCGCGATCACAGCCAGCGCAAACAGCACCACCAACCGTGTCGACGTGCGCCGCGCCGCGGCCTGGTGTTCGAAGAAGTTCATCGGGAAACCGGGATTGGGGATTCGGGATCCGGGATTCGAAAAGCCAGGCTGACGAAGCCTGCGCGGGAGGGGGAGCCTTCACCGGCGGCGTAGCGGCGCCGCCTTTTCGAATCCCGGATCCCCACTCCCGATTCCCGGCCAGTCAGAACTCGACCTTCGGCGCCGCCCGTACCTGCGCCTGCTGGTCGGCCGGGATCTCCAGCAGCGCGGCCGGGGCGAAGTTGAACATGCCGGCGACGATGCTCGAGGGAAACACCTCGCGCTTGTTGTTGTAGGCCATCACCGAATCGTTGAACGCCTGCCGCGCGAAGGCGACCTTGTTCTCGGTGCTGGTGAGTTCCTCGGTCAGCTGCATCATGTTCTGGCTGGCCTTGAGGTCCGGATAGGCCTCGACCGTCACCAGCAGCCTGCCCAGCGCGCCATCGAGCATGCCCTGGCTGCGGCTGAGTTCGGCCATCGCCGCCGGGTCGCCCGGGGAAGCCTTGGCCGCGGCCAGGCCCGCCTGGGCGGCGTTGCGGGCCGCGGTCACCGCTTCAAGGGTGCCGCGCTCGTGCTCGAGGTAGCCCTTGGCGGTCTCGACCAGGTTGGGGATCAGGTCGAATCGCCGCTGCAACTGCACGTCGATCTGGGCGAAGGCGTTCTTGTAGGCGTTGCGCGCCGTGACCAGGCCGTTGTAGATACCGATGGCCCAGAATGCGAACACCACCACAATTGCGAGCAGGATCAACAAAGTAACCATCAAAGCTCCCCTTGTTCATGCAATCCGGAAATCAGGCGTTATGATCAGCCTGCAGTCGCAGCATACGCAGGGGGCAGGCCCGATGAAAGACGACAAGAGGCGGCATCGGCTCACCTGGCGAGGCGGGCTGACCGGCGTGTTGCTGTCGATGGCACTGGCGACATCCGCGCAGACGCCGCTGCGCTGGAACACCCAGCCGGCATCGCCCGCGCCCGCCATCGCCCAGCACGAACCGCTGCCGACCCAGCCTGCTTCGATCCCGGGCTACCTGCCGCCGGTCGAGGAGGTCATGCCACCCTCCTCGGACTTCAACGTCCGCCAGCTCGAGGCAATCGCGCAGGAGCTGGTCGCCAACCAGCGCGTGCCCGGCCTGGCCATGACCATCGTCCAGGGCGGCCGCGTGCTCAGCGCGCGCGGCTACGGCATCACCGACGTCAGCAATGCCGAGCCGGTCGATGCGCATACCGTGTTCCGCCTCGCCTCCTTGTCGAAGGCCTTCGCTGGCACCGTCACCGGGCTGCTGGTCAACGAAGGCTCGCTGCGCTGGGACAGCCATGTCGCCGACTACATGCCGTCGCTGCAGTTCTCCGAACCCGGCGCCGCGCAGCAACTCACGGTGGCCGAGGTGTTGAGCCAGCGTGTCGGCCTGACCCACAACGCCTACGATCGCGAGCTCGAGCGCAACGTCGACTACAACACCCTGGTGCAGAAGCTGGCCTATGCGCCGATGAAGTGCGAACCGGGCGAGTGCTACAGCTACCAGAACGTCGCCTTCAGCCTCGTGGGCAACGTGGTCTACGGCGCGAGCGGGCAGTTCTTCAGCGAAGCGGTGAGCCGCCGCATCTTCAAGCCGCTGGGCATGAACGATGCGAGCTACGGGCTCGAAGGCATCGAGGCAAGCCCGAGCTGGGCACGCCCGCACGTGCGTGCCGGCGGCGGCTGGCGTTCGCTGACGCCCAAGCCCACCTACTACCGCGTGGCGCCGGCCGCCGGCGTCAACGCCAGCGCCAGCGACATGGCGCAGTGGCTGCTGGCGCAGACCGGGCACCGCCCGGACGTCCTGCCGGCACCGCTGCTGGCAACGTTGCACGCACCCGTCGTCGCCACCCCCGGCGAAACCCGCGGCTCGTCGTGGCGCCGCCAGCGGTTGAATGCCGCCGGCTACGGGATCGGCTGGCGCATCTACGACTATGCCGGCCACCGCGTGGTCTTCCACGGCGGCGCGGTGCAGGGGTATCGCGGCGCGATCGCCCTGCTTCCACAGCGCGATCTGGGCATCGCGATCCTGTGGAACAGCGAAAGCAGCCTGCCCTCGGGACTGCTGCCGACGATCCTCGATCGCGCGATCGGACTTCCAGCGCAGCGCTGGCTGGATGTCGATCCGTTCCCGGACGTGCTCTACGCCGAAGACGACAGCCGGCCGACCCGGCCCAACCTGCCCCGCACCGACAAGCACGGCGGCGCGCAGGCATCGTCGGCCAACGCGAACCCGCGCTGAGCCATCGCTGTTAGCGAGATCGTGTCGCCTCGGCTACCGGCCACCCCGTGTCCGCACTGCGCAGCGACACCGGGGAAGGCTTGAACAGCCCTGCCGTCGTCCGCCGCTCCCGCAAGCGCAGGGGCTTCAACAGGCGAACGCCGGTCATCCAGTAGCGTTCCTCGACGCCTGAAGTTCCAGGCTCCCCGCAGTCTCGGGGATGGCGACGATCGTCCAGGTGCCGCTGCTGCCCTCGCACGACCGTTCGCCTTGTCCCGCAGGTAACCCGGGCGGGCCGTTGCTCCGGCGCATAAAAAAACTCCCTCTCCGCCTGGGCTGCGGAGAGAGAGTCCTGATGACCGCTGATCCGGTTTTTCTTCTTACATCATCGGAGCAGGTGCGGACGGGATTGCCACGGAGGCAGCCTTCTTCGCACGCTTGGCCGGTCGCTTGGCTTTCTTTGCAGGCTTCTTCGCAGCCTTCTTGGCCGTCTTCTTGGCAGCCTTCTTGGCCGGGCGCTTCTTTGCCGCCTTCTTGGCGGTCTTCTTCGCCGGGCGCTTGGCGGCCTTCTTGGCTACCTTCTTCTTGGCGACCTTCTTCTTCGCTACCTTCTTCTTGGCAGCCTTCTTCGTCACCTTCTTGGCGACCTTCTTCTTGGCGGCCTTCTTCGCTACCTTCTTGGCAACCTTCTTCTTCGCTACCTTCTTGGTGGCCTTCTTGGCCGGCCGCTTCGCGACCTTCTTGGCGACCTTGCGGGCGGCCGACTTGCGAACTGCCTTCTTCGCGGTCTTGCGGACCGCCTTCTTCGCCGCCTTCTTGGCGGGACGTTTCTTTGCAGCTTTCTTCGTGGCCATGTGATGGCTCTCCTCGTCAGTGGAACTATCGGGTGTAGCAGCCCAGTTCAAAACAGCGCCGCGGGTATCGGACCCGCGACCAACCGCCAACGCGCGAAGCGCGCCGGGACGGATTCGGATTCGGCCTGCACCCCCTGGTGCCGACCGCTTGCGTGGAGGCCCTGCCCGTCGGCATGCCGCCCGCATAAAAAACCCGCATCGCATGGCGACGCGGGTGGTGATCATGGAGACGTTGCGTTTTCGCAGCGGAGACGATGCCTGATTCCACCTTGAGGAATTTCCGGGCAGAGGTCTTTGTTGTGCTGCGCGTTTTCGCTTGGGTTCGACTCACTCTCTTCTGCGTCGACGTCTGTTGCAGCGAAACCTAATCACGGTTTTTTCAACTGTCAACACCCCCGCAAGGTTTTTCTTCGCCGTCCACCCGGGCAGCGATCACACGTTCGCGCCCGCCAACCCGCGCCCGCACGCTGCGTCTGCGCCATGTCGTCCACGCAACGCAAGGAACGAGATTGAAATAGCGCGGAAAACAAGCTGTTTTCTGCAAGCACGCCAGCGCGCATGCGCGTTGGCAACGATGCGCACGACACGCGTCGCATGCATCGCACGCGACAGGACGAAGCTGCACGCAGGCTGTCGACGCACCTCTTCCGGGCGACGCGTTTCCGGCACTGCACAAGCCGGATTGCGCAAAACTGCGCAAGAAGAACGGCTGCTTCACCGACCGTCCGGGAAGCAGTCCGAACCGGTTTGCAGACCCGGCGACGGATGACGATGCACCGATTGCATGCTGTCGGGAACGGCACGCGCGCATGCGCGACCTGCCTTCGTTCCTGTCCGGAACGCATGCCCGAAGCGCGCATCAAGGGCTGGTTGTTCGCGCCTCGTTCCGGGGATGCGAGCGCGCGACAGACGATGAATGCGGCAGCCGCAAATGCTCGCGAACGAAGCTGCCCGCGCACGGCCAACTGCGTCGACACCGCTCGACTCCCGGCAGTCGGCTGGCAGGGCATCGCGCGATACCGCCACCTGCCCGTCGCCTGCCGCGGCATCGTCATCGCGTGCGCCACTTCCGCGGCACGCCAGGCGCGTCCGACCGGCCGCACCGCGCGCGCGTCCAGAGTCACCCATCCAGTGCGGCGTGCAGCGGACGGCCAGCGGCAACCGTCACGCCACCGCGTTCAGCGCGGGTCTCGTCGCTGTCGACGCAGGAAGGAGCGGCGACAGAGAACGCGTCGCGCGCCCGGCCTGCGTTCCGCAGGGGGCGTCAGGATCGATACCGGTTTCATGAACGGGGCGCGGAGTCGTTCGCTCCGCGCCCGGGGGCTTGCGCGCCTCCGCGGCGCCGCCGCCAGCGACTCGTCAGCTGTCGTCTTCTTCCAGCAGTTCGGCGTAGTCGTCGGGATCGAGCATCTCGTTGAGCTGGTCCGGATCGTCGATCTCGACGACGAAGATCCAGCCTTCGCCGAAGGCGTCCTCGTTGATGGTCTCGGGCTTGTCGGCCAGCGCGGTATTGACCGCGGTGATGGTGCCCGACACCGGGGAATAGACGTCGGATGCCGCCTTCACCGATTCCACCACCGCGCATGCGGTGCCGGCCTCGGCGCGCTCGCCCACCGTCGGCAGGTCGACGTAGACCAGGTCGCCGAGCAGTTCCTGCGCATGGTCGGAGATGCCGATG
>Ga0182745_1004812_pt1 | contig 11169 bp, 9 predicted proteins | sample eDN3rd30CKraftBY_FD_128523 | JGI IMG/M metagenome (GOLD analysis project Ga0182745, IMG submission 128523) | Enriched backyard soil microbial communities from Emeryville, California, USA - eDNA 3rd pass 30_C Kraft BY (version 2) (version 2) | ecosystem: Environmental > Terrestrial > Soil >... | reverse complement strand
CCGCATTTGTCTTTTCCCTGGGAGCGCGGGCGTCCCGCCCGCATTTGTCTTTTCCCTGGGAGCGCGGGCGTCCCGCCCGCATTTGTCTTTTCCCTGGGAGCGCGGGCGTCCCGCCCGCATTTGGAATTGCAAAATGAGCGACACTTTTAGGAATGACCGTCTTTGTCCATCCCCCAGTTTCCTGGACTACCAATGCACTCCGTGGCGGTTGGTGCGTCTGCGCTGACGCTTGACACACCCTACGAGGCGGCTGGCTCATCAAGTTCCAACTCGAGAATAGGTCCATTCCAGGTCGGCTTCGATTCGGCGGGTGAGTCAGGTTGAGATTTCAGGCGTGTTGTCTTCTTCAACTTCCTGGTAGTTGTACAGATCCTTGATCCAATCATTAAAGTAAGTCCCCTTCGAGCTTGCCGCCATGAACTCGGAATAGATGGAGAGGGGGACGTCAAAATAATGATAGAGGCGAGGGGGTTGGAGGAATTCCAATTCAAGCGTGCTGCTGGCCAGGTCGTAACCCACCGCCCGGATCAAGGTTGAGTCCACCGGCCGTCTGTACATTGGGTCTGGTCTCCGCTCCCACTTCGAGATGAGGCGCGAGCCGCGTCGCGACGTGGTGTCCGGCGTTTGGGCCGAAGTATTGAGCACGGCGGGCCGCCCAACGTGATCGCGCTTCGGGGCGGCTCTCCCCTCCCCTCCTTTGCCTTGCCTTATCTTTATTATGGGGAGGCTTTAGCTTAAATCCAGCCCAGGGCCGCCAGGGCGGCCAAATGCTTGCAGGCGAAGTGAGGGTCGGTGGTGTCGAGCCGGTAGGTCCACTCGGCGCAATCGCACTGGGTTGAGCCGTCCTGGAGCCGGCACACATAGTAAGGACCATGCTCCAGGGCTGGAGTGAGCCGATTGATCCGCCACTGCACCGGGGCAATCTCCGTCCCCTCGACCCGGGCCACCTCGTAGGCCCGGCCGCCGATCGGGATCAGGACGGCTCGAGGTAAATCACCCCCCTCGTCCCCCAGGGTCAGGACCATCAAGGGCGCTTCCTTGAGAGCCTCTTCAAGGGTGGCTCCGCCAAACTCCGCGCGCAGCCGGTCCCACGAGCGCTTGGCCTCGTTCAAGGCATGGCGAAAGTGCCAGGTGGTGGGATGAAACGAGCCCAGCACCACCTCCGCCGCTTCCAGATCGATGGTGGAGACCTCCAGGATCATCCGACCGCGCTGCGCCAGCTCCACCACGCGCCGGAGTGGGTCCGACGGATCACGTTCGCGCAGCGTGGGCTTCCTACGCGTGGGGGCAGACATCGGCGGTCCCGATCCTATCCTGATCCCGATCCTGGGCTCCGTTAAGGGCGAACCCTTTCCAACCAACGAACTCCCTTCAAGCAGGCGCAAGCCCCAAGCGAGTTCTTATCTCTCCGCCTTTGCTTCGGCTTCCGCCGCGACCAACCCACCAACCCGAGAAACTCAGCCGAGTTGGTCCGCTTCGGCAAGATGGACATACCCCGGGCTTTCTCCCACGCCTAAACCATCACCATTGGGGGATGCTTGGGCGGCCCGCACCTGGTAGTCACGTCCCGCAATCCTGACCCGATCGCCCGGGCTGAGCGTCTGCTTCCGCAACTCCATTTGGGCCTGGTCCGCTGTTCCCACCAGCCGAACCTCTCGGATCGAGGCACTTTTCCTCGACCTGATTTTGGTCCTGACCCTTTGCTCTGGCTTCCGGGCATCCTCCAGCAAGACTGTCAACGCCATTGCCGATCCCCTCCTTGCTCGCCATCCATTATCAAAAGGAAAAGGGGGGCCTGCCTCGATTGTGGCGAGCGAGCTCGCCGATCCTAATAATCCCCAAAGGGACAAATTCAATATCGAGTGAATACAGAGGCCGGCCGTTTGCTTCGCATTGCTTTGGGATGGTTTTGATCACCCAATACCTTACGTTCAGAAGTGTACTGACCGACAAGAGCTCGGACAAGAGACCAGTCCTGAACTTTTGAATCCGATACTTAGGCATTGACCTAAGTGTGGGGGATGGGTTAGGGTTTGCGAGGGGCTGACAAGGCCCTTTCGGAGGAGCGCGGAGATGGCTCAGGCGGAGATGCCGGTCGATCGGGTGTTTCGGGCATTGGCCGACCCGACTCGGCTGGGAGTTCTGGAGCGGTTGGGCCGGAGTCCGGCGTCGGTGAGCGAACTGGCCGAGCCGTACGGCCTGGCGCTTCCTTCGTTCTTACAGCACCTGCGGGTTCTGGAAGAGAGCCGGCTGGTGATCTCCGAGAAGGTGGGGCGAGTCAGGACGTATCGCCTGGCGCCTCAGGGCTTGAAGCCCGCGGAAGATTGGCTGGGACAGCAGCGTCGGATCTGGGAGCGTCGGCTCGACCAGCTTGACGAGTATCTCAGGGCGCTGAAAGAGAAGGGAAAGGAGAATCCATAAGATGCAGTGGGATATCAACCCGAAGCTCGACCTGGTTCTGGAACGATCCATCGACGTGCCGAGGGAGTTGGTCTGGGAAGCCTGGACGAAGCCGGAGCACCTCCCCGCGTGGTTCACGCCCAGGCCCTGGACCCTCTCGAGCTGCGAGATCGACCTGCGCCCGGGCGGGGCCTTTCGCTCGGTGATGCGCTCACCTGAAGGGGCCGAGTTCCCCAACGTCGGCTGCTATCTCGAGGTAGTTCCCCTGGAGCGCCTGGTCTGGACCTCGGCCCTCTTGCCCGGGTTTCGTCCCGCCCCTCCCTCCGAAGAATTCTTCATGACCGCTGGCGTCTTCCTCCAGCCCGAGGGAGAAGGGACCCGCTATACCGCCGTGGCCCTGCACCGCGACGAAGACGGCCGTGGCCAGCACGAAGCCATGGGCTTTGCCGAAGGCTGGGGGCAAGTCCTCGACCAGCTAGTGGATTACGTCAAAACCATGAAACGCTAACCGGCGCAAGTCCGAACGAACCCCCCCGGACCATCCATCCGGTACAGAGACGCTCGCGCTCGGCGCTCTGGATCGCCCAGGTTTTCTCGACGCTGGCCGATTGATGGATGATCGTGTAACATTTGGTGGAGGTTTCTGTTGGGTTGGATGGAGGGGGGATCGCAATCATGGACAGCCGGCGGCGTCATCAGCATGCGATTGGGTTGACTCGGCGCGAGTTGATCCAGGTGGGTTATACCGGCTTGCTCGGGTTCGGGCTCCCCTCGCTCTGGTCGCGTGCCGCCCTCGCGGCGTCGGGCGGGAAGGCGCGGGCGAAGTCGGTCCTGCTCATCTTCCAGACCGGGGCGCCGAGCCAGATCGACACGTTCGACCCGAAGCCCGGTGCCCCCGAGGAGATTCGCGGGACCTTCCAGCCGATCGACACCAAGGTTCCAGGGATCCAGATCAGCGAGCACCTTCCTGGTCTCGCCGCGCGGACCGACAAGTTCGCGATCGTCCGCTCGATGACGCACCACCTGCCTAGCCACGAGCACGCCACCCACATGATGCTGACGGGGATCGACAAGCCCCCGCCCGGCTCGACCCACATGGCCTCACGCGCCGACTGGCCTTGCTTCGCCTCGGGGCTCGACTTTTTGCGCCCTCGGCAAGACGGCGTGCCCAACGGCGTGTTATTGCCGACCTATCTCAATAACGGGTACGGCTTCAATGGCCAGAACGCGGGGGTGCTCGGGCCGAAGTACGACCCCTGGCACATCAAGCAAGACCCGAACCTGGCGGGCTTCCGCGTCGAGGAACTCTCGCTCCCGGTCGGCCTGACCGCTCAGAAGCTCGACGACCGCCGCGCCCTGATGGCCGAGATCGACCGGCAAACGCTCGCTCAGTCGGGCAAAGGGGCACGCGACGGCTGGAACAGCCTCCAGGACAAGGCGTTCTCCCTCCTGACCTCGGGCTCGGTCCGCAAGGCGTTTGAGATTGATCGAGAGGATCCCAAAACCCGCGACCGGTACGGCCGCCACATGTTCGGCCAGTCGCTCTTGCTGGCGCGCAGGCTGATCGCCGCGGGGGTTCCCATTGTTCAGGCGAACATGGGTCATATGAACAACTGGGATACCCACTCCGAAAACTGCAACCAGCTCAAGAGTCGGCTCCTGCCGCCACTCGACCAGGCGGTCTCGGCCCTGCTCGACGACCTCCAGGCGCATGGCCTGTTCGACGAGACCCTGGTGATCATGGTCGGCGAGTTCGGCCGGACCCCTCGGATTGGTCAGGACAGCCAGGGGCTTGCCGCGCACCGGACCGGACGCGACCACTGGGCCGGCGTCTTCTCGGCCCTGTTCGCCGGCGCGGGGGTTGTGGGAGGCCAGGTCATCGGCCGGTCCGACAAGCTGGGGGCCTACCCCGCCTCGCGCGGATTCCTCCCCTCCGACCTGGGAGCCACCATTTACCAGGCCCTCGGTATCGACCCCGATAGCACCGTGGTCGACCAGCTTGGCCGGCCCCATCAGCTCAACCGCGGAAACGTGATTGAGCCGCTGTATACGTCGGCGAGTGTTTGAAAACAAGAAATGGTTGGATTCTAAAATGGAGATCGCCGAGCCAACAAAGGCTCGGCGATCTCCTTGGCTTTAGCGTGCTTGGGGATTCTTCGGATTGGGCTGCATCCAGGGGGGCGTTTCGACTCGTACCTCGAAGCGCTGCTCCTGTCCAGGTTTGAATAGATGAGAGACGTCTGGTGGTTGCCATTTCAGAGCCGCGCGGTCGCTTAACCGCATCTCGGGGAGGCTGGGCAGGTTACTGAACCGAAATCGCCCCTGGTCGTCAGTTCTCCCCTCCGCTCCAAATTCTCGCCATTGACCGGGTCTTTGCTCGATTGGAGCGGCATACATTTCGATGCGTGGGATCGGTTGGCCGCTGGCGGCGTCCACCAGTTGTCCCTCCAGCACGAGACCAGGCTTCAAGCGGATTTCGGTGGAATCCCCACCTGGTTGCAAAATGACCTCGGTGGGTTGATACGTCTTGCGCAGGTCCAACCGGGCTTGGTACTCGAAGCCGGGATTGAGTCCCTCGAACTGAAATCTTCCTTCACTGTCAGTGAAACAGGAGGCACCCAGGTATCCCCTAAAGCCGGGATGGTTCAGTTTCAAGGTGATCGGAAGTTCGGCGACGGGTTTCCCATCAGGGCCGAGAACCCGGCCCAGGGCGGAGGCAGGCTGGGCCATCCGAATCTCGATCAATTCCGAAGCCTTTGTCCCATCCAATGTAAATGGCTTGCTTATCTGATAATTCTGTCCGACCGAGGCGACCAGCATGTAGGTTCCACCGATCGGAAGGGATGGGAATAACATGCGTCCCTTAGAGTCGAGTTGTTTGCTTAGCGTTGTGCGTGTCATTGTGCGTGGGCGCGGGTTGATCGGGGGAAGCGAGGGGGATCGTTTGATGGTATCGACCCGTAAATGGATACCCTCTGAGAGTGGAAGCCCCTGGTGGTCGAGGACCTGGCCGATGACCGCGCTGGCTGGGATGGCCTGAATCTCCACCTCTTTTATTCCCACCCCCTGCTCCACATCAATGGGCTCATTCGAAATCCAGTATCCTGGCAAGGAACGAATCTCGCATTGCACCATACCAGGGACCGGCATCTCGATCTGAACCCGGCCCGACTCGATCGGCCGTGTTTGAGGCAGCCCCCACGAAGATCGGTCGGCAGGACTGGTCCGCACCTCTACGACACCCGAGGGGAGAGGCTCGCCCGCTGGTGCTCGGAATTTCAAGACGACGTTTCTTAATATCTTAGGGGGAGGTTTAGGGAGAGATTCGTTGAGGTCGATGGTAACTTCCTGATCGGCCTGGTTGGTGTCCAGCGTCACTTTGTGAGATCCAGCGGACACGGTCACCGGCCCTGGCAGTAAGCCGGAGATACGGAACGTTCCTCCTTCCTTGGACGGTTCCACTTCGACTTGTTGGCCAATGGGATACTCGCTTTGAAGAGGTGGATAGTCAGACGATTTCTTGAGGTGAACAGGCTGTGTGACATGAAGCTCTGGCTTCATTCCGTTTCTCCAGACCTTGCCAAGGTCTCCCGTAATCTTTCCCTGAAGCACCCGGTTGTGCTCCATCATCCAGCGCAAACCAACCTGGCCCGGTTTGACCCTTTCGACAATCTGGCGTCCCAGGGTCTCCGATTCGAGAAGGAATCCATAGATCTGCCTATCCTCGAGTGTGTCGAGCTTGAAACGGCCTTTTTCGTCGGTTACCGCGATGGTCTTCGCGTATGCTCCTGAGTAGGACGCGGTCCTCTCGGTAGCCACATAGAAAAGTTTGATCTGGACGCCCGGGACCGGCTTTCCTTTCTGATCGACGACGACACCTTCCACCGGCTTGGCGTGGCGCAGGGTTAAGGTGGCGGGAACATTGGGCTTGAGCGTCACCTTGTCCTGAGAAAATGGCTGGAATCCACCGACCTCAACTGCAAATTGATAAGGCTGCTCCGAAGCGTGTGGAAGGATCGCCACGCCGTCGTCGCCTGTGACCCACTCCTCGGCGCTGGGATGGGACATCCCATTGATGACCAGCCCACCCTTGATTTTCGCGCCGGGGACCGGTTTTCCTTCTTCGTCTTTCACGTGGATCTGACCAGGAAACCCAGGATCGAGCTTGATGGTGATCCCTTCAACGTCCTGACCTGTGCTTGTGTTAAATGGGCCAACATAAGCGGGGGCGAAATCATTCGGCTCTATGAGCAGGTACAGCTCCCTAACCTGGCTCACCTTGGTCGAGAAAGAGGGGCCAAGCGGCTTGATCAGTCCCCCGCCGGACGAGCGATCGGACCGGGAAAGGATGGCGGCAGCGACTGGCTTTGAAACAGGCTGACCGTTGGGGGTCTGGATCGTCCCCTTGAGCGTGACCTGAGTGACTCGTGTGCCAGAGGGTAACTTGCCCGCGAGTGGATCGAATTGCTTCTGGAGCGATCGAACCTGCTCGACCCGCTCGGCGGGCGCGAGGATCTGGGCCGCGAGGACGACGGTGATCGTGGTTCCCCGGTGGAGCGCGAACAGGACCACCGGCCCCAGAACGAGCAGGAGTCCCAGGCCCCATACCGAGAGCCGCGGACGCGGCCGTTCGTTCGGAGAAAGGATTCGAGCGATCCGCTCGCGGAGGGTGGAGGGTCGTTCGGGTCCGTTCCAGCCGACCATCAAGGCGTAACGGAGGGGAGCGATTCGCCCCGCGCGCTCCGCCCAGTCGGCCAGTGCCCGCGAGTACTCCAGAGGCTGGCCCGTCAAGGAGACCGCATCGGCGTCGCAGCGTGCCTCACGTTCAACCCGCGCCTGGCGCCCCATCCACCAGATTGCCGGATTGAAGAATAGGGCCGCTTCGACCAGCATCTGGACCTGGTTCCAGAGGGCATCGCAATGCTTTATGTGTGCAAGCTCGTGCGCGAGGATCGCCCGCAGATGGTCGGGGGTCATTCCTGAGAGATAGGAGACCGGCAGGACGATCGTGGGACGAAGCACGCCGAGCACGGCGGGGCCTAGCTCGATGGGGCCATTCACAAGCCGTGGTAGAGGCTTGATATCCAATCCCCTGGCAAGATCATGAATCAATGTCGTTATGCCCGCATGTTCGACCACTGGGCCGCGTGCGAGTCGAGTCCCTTCGAGCGTTGCGCGAATGGTTCGTCCACACATCAAAACCACCCCGACCACCCAGCAGAACGCCGCGAGCTGGATCAGGCGTTGAGGAGTCGGCTCGTTGTCGTCGCTTGGGGGTGTTGTTGGAGCGGAGATCGTTCCAGGGGCTCCAGGCGCATTGGGGGGTGAGAAGGATGGAGATGGAGAAGTGCCCTTGACCTGATAGGAAACGAGGGCGGGAGGCGAGGGCGAATCCGTCGCGGGTGAGTTTCGAGATCCTTGCGTGCGAGACGAGGCCGGGGCGGGCATGGGAGCTTGAAGGAAGGACCATGTGGCCAGGCCAAGTAAGAGCGTCCCGACCTGGGCTCCCAGGGCGATTCGGTAGCGGCGCTGGGGGTGTTGAACGGAGATGGCCCCCAGGGCCAACCGGAGTCCCAGCGCCAGGGCCGCCCCTTGCCAGAGCGTGTGGGCCAGGGCCAGGATGAGTGGAGCCCAGAAGCGTTGAGCGAACAGTTCAGAGATGGTCATGACGGATCTCCCTCCGAAGACGCCCTGTGTTCCGCGTCCTTGATCATCTTCTTGATCTGGGCAAACTCTTGCTCGTCGATTGAGGAACCGTCGAGCAGGGATTGGAACGCGCGGGCGGGGCTTCCCCCGAACACGTTGCGCACCAGCTCGCGCATGAAGGGGCGCAAGATGGTCCCTCGCTTCGCCAACGCGTGGTAATGGTGGGCCTGCCCTTCGCGCGTGTGCCCCACCAATCCCTTCTTTTCCATGACCTGCAAGACGGAGAGAACCGTGGTGTAAGCCCGATCCTTCCCGTCGGGAAGCGATTCCCGCACGTCCTTCACCGCGCTGGGGCCCCGCTCCCAGAGCACCGCGAGCACCTGAAGCTCCAACTCAGAAGGCCGTGTCCCTTTCATCCCCTTGGCTCTCCGCTCTAGTCAGGTCGGCCCAACCTCGCCGAAGGTTGGATCTGGTTACTATGACAATAGTAGATACTAGGTTTCTAGTAAGCGTCAAGTGGGACGCAAAGAATCTTGTGGAGGGAATCGAAGAGGGTGACCTTGTGTCTGGCACCAAGGGAATGAGCGGCGGGTGCCTCGTCGAGCTCGCGGCTCGACGAGGAGAAGACGCACTTGGTCGGAGCTTTCATGCTGGTGTTCGTGCCGCTTCTGAATCCTTTTCCCGTATGCGATGCATGTGATCATTGACACTGACTTTGAGAGCATTGGTTTAGTCTGTTACTGAAGTCGAACAGCGGTGGTACGGGAGCGATTTAGTATTGTGCCAGTCGTGAAATGTGTCTAACCCGATCGCGAATGTACTATTACGCTAGTGTGCTAATACGCTAATTTGGATAGGCTCCTTCGACGTGTTGTGTTCGTGTTCAAACGGTCACCTTGACGCCAGTATGCGATTGAGTCCACTCCTCTAACGCGGCGAAACCTTGGCCATCTATTTCTAGGAGCGAGGTGGTGTCGCCCGCAATAGGCGTAACGAAGTGGGAAGTTGCCAGGAAAGTCGTTCTTGCGTGGTCGCCGCGGTGGAACGTCTACGAGGCACCATGGAGTGGGTGCGGACCCCGGCCAAAGTCGAAGAATTGATCAGCTATCTTGAAAACGAGATGCCTCCATTCACGACGATCAGGAATGCCAACGAGCAAGTTTGTGGATCGCGAGTACGCGAGTGGAGAAATTCAACGACTGGGCGGTGTCGGAGCGTTGCGAGCACTGTGGGATGAGTTGGTCGCCCGAGGATGCTCTGTCGTTGGCTTCCCTGGAAGAAGCGCGACGAATGGGGAATTGGGTTATTGGCGTGAAAGCCGTGAACTTCTCGAGCGAACACCGACTGAGCCGAGCCGAAAGGTCGCTCGAACTCAAGGGCTAGCGCACCACCTTATGATCGCTAGGAAATTCTTGAATTTTTTACTTGAAAGAGAACGAAGGTGTTGCTTAACTTATTTTTGTTGTTAATGAGATTCTGATGCCTTGTGACAACGGGAGGTTCGCATGTTTTCGAAGCGTCGAGCATCCAGAGTCAAAAGAAGGATGACTTCTGACTGGGTTGATGGGACACGTTTGTCTTGCCTCGAACCAAGGTTTATGGCCTCCTTGGTTTTCACCCGTACATCGCCTGATGGGATTATCTCCTCGATCACCGATCCACAACCTCAGGGGCAGCCACTTTACTACTCGGGTCCCCAACCGTCGGAGGCTAGTTCATCAATCTCGTGGACATCTTTGGACAACGGTAACGTGGGAGGGATTGGATATCAGAGACAGGTTTCTTCTACAATTTCACATGCAGTTATTGATTCTTATACCGAACCTACTATTCAGAAAATTGACGTGCTCGTTGGACACTCCGATCAGGGGGCTCTCTCGACCTTTTCAGGGCCTCCCGTGAGTGACCCCATTCCATTCTACCAGTCTCAAGCGTTCGCCGAGCTTACATGGGATATCTCGAATTCAGACGCGACTCCTCTTCCTAGCTATATTTCAATGACTGTCAATTTTGATGCTTCGTTTACGGCTAGTAATCCAGATAACATGGCTGAGGCGAATCTTACGCTCAGGTCATCATTTTTGAATGTGAACGTGAATTGGGACGGAATCGTTATTGCGGATCCCAATGGTACAGGGCCCGGAATCAGTCTTCCACCGGGGGTTGCATCTCCAGGAGGAACCGTGATTGCCTATGATCCAACCTTTGGTCATACTCAGCTTGGATCTGCGCATGAGAATTTTTTGGTTAATATCCCAACCAATAACCAGGCAGCTCTGTCGGTTTTTATGGAATATCACTCGGCGCTGAATAGTCCTCCTCTCGAGGATTTGCCGCCAGGTTATCCTGATCGAACACATTTTCAGGATGGCTTTGATTGGGGGTTGACAGTGTATGTTGCTTGAGCAAATTTAAGAAGGACTTGGATGTTTTATTGTCCTTGAAATGGTTCTAACACCCTCACCTTCAGCCTACGTTCCGCACATCTCGGGCTGATTATCTCTGAATTTCCGGCGGCCCGCTCACTCAGCCGTCGTACACCGTCGACATGCCCAGCAGACGCAGAACCTCACGCTGCAACGGCGTCAGGGCCGTCGTGAAGCTCACTCCCGCTTTTCCCTCCACGTTTAGCTCATGGTGTTGAACTTCCTCGAACACGTCGATCACCCGACGCGCCGTCGGACGGCGACACGCACGCCCCTCTGGGTACAACGGCAAGCTTTCCAATTCCTCGCGGAACATCGCCCGACGCAGTTCACGCTCCAGCAGCGATTCCACCAGCAACACGAAGAAATACACGCACAGCAACGACGCGATCCGGCTCACCTCCCGCAGGTACACCGGGGCCACCTCGAAGTCCGACTTCAATTGCGTGAACCGACGCTCCAACGCAGGCTGACTCTTGTACGCCACCAACAATTCACGCTCCGACAGCGACGGCTCATTGGTGATCAGCGGGAAGAAACCGTCACACACCACTTCCTCCGCCAACCGTTCCAACTCCACGCGATAGTTCAACGCGAAGGAGGTCCGGATCTCCCTCACGTACCGCGTTCGCTCCGTCGGACGCCCGCGTCCCTCCTGGCGAAACCACTCCATCTCCCGCTCCTCGATCGCGATCGT
>Ga0182745_1004808_pt1 | contig 11177 bp, 12 predicted proteins | sample eDN3rd30CKraftBY_FD_128523 | JGI IMG/M metagenome (GOLD analysis project Ga0182745, IMG submission 128523) | Enriched backyard soil microbial communities from Emeryville, California, USA - eDNA 3rd pass 30_C Kraft BY (version 2) (version 2) | ecosystem: Environmental > Terrestrial > Soil >... | reverse complement strand
ACTGGAAGATTTAAATTCTATCGAGATTCTCCAAAAAGCGCTGAGGACTATCTATAACTTGTCCAATTCACTACAGTAAAAAATCCTTGAATGGTTCGCCATTCAAGGATTTTTTATTGCTGAATTACTCACTTTTTATTAACTTTTTCTCAAGTAACTCTACTAACTGGTACATAATCGTTGCAAAAATAGCAATGACCAGCAATGACATTAATACAAGATTGAAATTAAATACTTGGAATCCGTAAATAATTAAATATCCTAATCCTTGTGACGAAACGAGGAATTCCCCTACTATTACCCCTACCCAAGCTAAACCAACATTTACCTTTAATGTTGAAATAATAGTTGGAAACGAGGCAGGTAAAATAGCCTCTTTAAACATTTGAAAACGGGAAGCATTAAATGTTTGTAATACTTTTAAATAGTTAGAATCTACCGTTCTAAACGCTGTATAGATAACAATAGTAGAAATAATAACTGAAATTAATGCCCCCATTGTGATAATTGAACTCATTCCAGGACCTAATGCAACTATTAATATTGGGCCAAGTGCAACTTTAGGCATGGAATTTAGTACTACTAAATATGGGTCCAGAACCTTTGATAGAAATGGCGACCACCAAAGAATCGCAGCTAATATTGTACCTACTAATGTCCCTAATAAAAAACCAAGCACAGTTTCAAACAGCGTATAGCTGGAGTGATAGAAAAGAGAATAATCTGCTATCTTTTCAACAAATAACTGAATGATTTTTGAAGGGGAACTAAATATTAGTTGGTCAATCCATCGTAATGCTGATGCTACTTCCCAGAGGACGAAGAATGAAACTAATATTAATAGCTGATAGAAACGCACCCATCTTTGTTCTTTTCTTAAATTCGCCTTAAATTCTTCATGAAGTTTGTTGATGTTCAAGACTCTCCAGCTCCTTCCAAATAGTCTGGAAAAGCGAAGAATAACTTGGATTCGCACGAGCTTCAAAAGGAGTTAATCTTCTTACTTCTTCAGGAACTACAAAAGTTTGGTGTAGTCTTCCTGGTCTAGCTGAAAATAAGAAAATACGATCGCTCATCGCAATAGCTTCTCCTATATCATGTGTAACGAGAACAGCCGTTTTCCCATATTCCTTCATTAACTTATGGACTAGATCTTCTAGCTTTAATTTTGATTGATAGTCAAGGGCTGAGAATGGTTCATCAAGTAGCAAAATTTTCGGATCAACAGCTAATGTTCTTGCTAATGCAACCCTTTGTCTCATCCCACCAGATAATTCCCTCGGATATTTCTTTTCTACAGGCGGTAATCCAACATCTTTCAGCAAATTAGATGCAACCTTACTTGACTCTTCTTGATTTTTATTTAGTAGTTTCAAACCAAGCGTAACGTTCTCCTCGATGTTTTTCCAAGGGAACAAATAATCTTGTTGAAGCATATAGCCAATCGATAAGTCAGCATTTGTGAAAACATCTTGTTCTTCTATTAGCACTTCACCAGCTGTAGGTTGAAATAATCCTGCAAGTATTGATAAAAGAGTTGTTTTTCCACAGCCACTAGGACCGATAAAAGAAACAAACTCACCTTTTTCAATCGTTAAATTTATATCTTGTAATGCTTCGGTTGCAGTTTTGCTGGAAAAATACGTATGATGAACTTTGCTGACGGTAAGAAAGCTCATTTTAATTCGTTACCTTTTCAGCAAAGGTTGTATTTACTAGATTCTCATACGGAATTCTTTCAGGTAATTCTCCAGCTTCATCCATAATATTTTGTAAGTTATTCCATTCTTCTTGATCTAGAATTGGATCTTTCGCAAAAGACTCTTGAGATCGATAACGATCGACAACCGTAGCAATTAAATCCACTTCCGTATTTTCAAAGAAAGGTACAATCGCTTTTGCTACTTCTTCAGCTGAGCTTGAATACACAAAATCTTGTGCCTTCTTGATCGCTCTTGTAAATGCTTCAATTGTTGCAGCATCGGATGAAATCATACTATCTTTCGCCATAAATACTGTGTATGGTACATGACCAGACTCCGTACCGAATGACGCTACGATATAACCTACACCTTCTGCTTCAAAAACACTTGCAGTAGGTTCAAATAATTGAACGAAATCGCCAGTACCAGAGGCAAATGCAGTTGAAATATTTGCGAAATCAATGTTTTGAATTAACTCTAAATCACCATGTGGATCAATACCATGTTGTTTTAATACATACTCTCCCACCATTTGTGGCATACCGCCTTTACGTTGGCCAAGGAAAGTTGAATCTTTTAACATATCCCAAGTAAAGTTTTCAATTGGCTCACGAGAAACTAAAAACGTACCATCTGTTTGTGTTAGCTGTGCAAAGTTTTTAATAGGATCGTTTGCCCCTTGTGCAGCAACATATATCGATGTTTCCGCACCAACAAGCGCTACATCAATCCCACCAGATAGAAGTGCTGTCATCGTTTTGTCTCCACCAGGAATAGTAGATAATTCGACATTTAGACCTTCCTCTTCAAAAAACCCTTTCTCAATTGCTACATATAATGGTGCATAGAAAATTGAACGAGTTACTTCCCCCACTTTTACTGTCTTTAGTTCTTCTTTACCGCCACATGCGGCAAGAATGAGAACCGTTAAACAGGAAAAGAAAACAAGCAAACTAGGCTTTAACCATCTTTTCACGCACTCTTTCCTCCTCATTATTCGACTGTGTATATCTAGAGGTAGATTATGCGAGGTAAGGAAAATGTGTTAATGCCTATCCGAAAAGAAAATCGCGCTAGATTAGCTTAAAATCTCCCTATTTATAATTACATCACTTTCAACTTTCCAAAAAACACCCACAGACAGAATTAACATACTGCATAATTGATATTGAGTGACTACTGCATATAATTCTGGATATATCGTGTGTCATTTTTGGAGATACGGAAACTTTGAATATTATTTTTAATAAGAAAGAAGATTGCCTAGACAAATTGAGCCTCGACAATCTTTCTGTATTTATTGTATTTCTTTGAGTATTTTCAAGTTAAATCCTTTTTACTAGACACTCTCACGCGGTTTCGCCATTTCTTGTCGAGTAAACCAATTTTACTTGACAACTTCACGCTGCTTCCACAATTCTTGTCCAGTAAATCACTTTTACTAGACAACTTCGCGCTGCTTCCCAAATTCTTGTCCAGTAAATCACTTTTACTAGACAACTTCGCGCTGCTTTCCAAATTCTTGTCCAGTAAATCACCTTTGCCATAGAACTTCAGACATTTTATCCATTTTTTTATTCGCTCAAGGAGTAGGTGTGATTGATTTACTATCGCTCACCTCGAATACTAAGTGATTTATTTATAAAAAAAACCGATTCTCATGTAGAGAATCGGCCAAAATTATTAGCATGTTATTAACTTACACTTTCTTTTTCTTGATTAGCACGTTCTTCACGTTTTTCACGCCATAATCGAATTTTATAAACGATTAATATCAAAGCAGCAACAATTAATCCCTCAATCATCGGTAAGAACAATGCTAAAAATGTTAGTACTATACAGCCTAATAATAGAAAAATATAAATAACTACATTTCTCCATAAACCTAAATTATTTTTGGCGAAACCAAGTTTAAACACAATCGCTGACAAGATGAATATTAAAATAAATACAACATAACCAGCGGATTGATAAGACGGCATGTTTTCATAGATGTAACGAGTAATTCCAGACATCATCCCGAAGGCATCGCTCTCTGTCATATTAATAGGTGTAGATGCTTGAATTAAATTATAACTACCTGACAAGTTCATCTCCCACAACACCTTTCTCATTTCCCAAAAATTACACTAAATCGTTTTTATTATAGTTCAGCAAACTTTTTCTTTTTCGCAAGTTTTTCACGTTCGTTTTTATCTAAAATTTGTTTACGTAAACGAATAGATTCAGGTGTTACTTCTAAATACTCATCGTCATTTAAAAATTCTAACGCTTCTTCAAGTGTCATGATTTTTGGTCTTTTAATAACATTTGTAGCATCTTTTGTTGCTGAACGAACGTTAGTTTTTTGCTTCATTTTTGTAATATTTACAGTGATGTCATTGTCACGTGTATTTTCACCAACGATCATACCTTCGTAAATTTCAGTACCAGGTTCAACGAATAGTGTACCACGGTCTTCTACTTGCATCATACCATAAGTTGTTGCTTTACCAGTTTCCATAGAAACAAGCGCACCTTGGTGACGACCGCCAACACGACCAGGAACAACTGGTTGATATGAATCAAATGTATGGTTGATGATTCCAAAACCTTTTGTTAACGACATGAATTCAGTTGTATATCCGATTAATCCACGAGCAGGAACCATGAAAATTAGACGAACTTGTCCATTTCCTTCGTTTACCATATCTAACATTTCACCTTTACGGTTACCAAGTGATTCAATAACTGAACCAACGTTTTCTTCAGGAACGTCAATTTGAACTCGTTCAACTGGTTCACATTTTACACCATCAATTTCACGGATGATTACTTGTGGTTTAGATACTTGTAATTCATAACCTTCACGGCGCATGTTTTCAATAAGAATAGATAAATGTAATTCTCCACGACCAGAAACGACCCAAGCATCAGGTGAATCAGTATCTTCTACACGAAGTGATACATCTGTTTGTAATTGAGAACGTAGACGTTCTTCAATTTTTCTTGAAGTAATCCATTTACCTTCACGACCAGCAAATGGTGAATTATTTACTAAGAAAGTCATTTGTAAAGTTGGTTCATCAATACGTAATGGTGTTAACGCTTCTTGATGATCAATTGGACAAACAGTTTCACCAACATTGATTTCTTCCATACCAGAAACTGCAATTAGATCTCCTGGATATGCTTCTTGAATTTCTTCACGTTTTAAACCGAAGAAACCAAATAATTTTGTTACACGGAATTGCTTCACTGATCCATCAAGTTTCATTAATGCTACTTGTTGGCCAACACTAATTGTTCCACGGAATACGCGGCCAATCCCAATACGACCTACGAAGTCATTATAGTCTAGTAATGCTACTTGGAATTGTAATGGTTCTTCACGGTTATCAACTGGTGCAGGAATATGTTCAATAATTGATTCAAATAAGCATTGCATATTCTCTTCTTGTTTAGAAGGATCTGAATCAAGAGAAGCTGTACCATTTACACCCGATGCAAATACAACTGGGAAGTCTAACTGATCTTCGTCAGCACCTAATTCAATAAGTAGGTCGATTACTTCATCTACTACTTCGTCTGGACGAGCAGAGTCTTTATCAACTTTATTAACAACAACGATTGGCGTTAATTTTTGCTCTAATGCTTTTTTCAATACAAAACGTGTTTGAGGCATACAACCTTCATATGCATCAACTACTAGTAAAACGCCATCTACCATTTTTAAAATACGTTCTACTTCTCCACCAAAATCTGCGTGTCCTGGTGTATCTAAAATATTAATACGAGTACCGTTATAATTTACTGCTGTATTTTTAGCTAGAATCGTAATTCCGCGCTCACGCTCAATATCATTTGAGTCCATTGCACGTTCTTCAACATGCTCGTTAGTACGGAAAGTTCCAGATTGCTTTAATAATTGATCGACTAATGTCGTTTTACCATGGTCAACGTGCGCGATAATTGCGATATTGCGTAAATCTTGACGTAAATTTGTCATTATTCCACTCCACATTCTTTTTTCGTATGATTAACTGTGTTATTATAGCACAAGAAGATGTACTTGTCTTAGATAGTTTTTTTCCAATATATTATTTTAATAAATTTTGACAATTTATTCACATTTGGAGGTATATAAAAATGAACTTAGCAAAATTCGTTATGTTTATATTTGCATTAGCCGCTCTATTATCTATGGTTTCAATTGGTTATGCAATTGCAATCAAAAGTATTTGGGCTGCAATCTTAGCCATTGTTGCGTTAGTCGCTATTTTCTTCTTAGGCTTTAAGATGAAGCGCAAATTCCGTGATCAAGGTCTTTTATAAAAATAAAAGTTTAAGCTAGAACTACTTTGAACGTCTAACCTTAGATTTAGCAATTAAGGAATATATCATTCCTTCATTCCAAAACAAAAAACCTACAATTACTAAAGTTTTGCTCTTTAGTAATTGTAGGTTTTTTAATTTTCTTCAATATATCGATCTAAAATCAGTTGATGAATGCAAGGGTTTGCAATAATAAACGTGTCTGTTGATAACAGATCAAATTGTTGTCCTTTGAGATTTGTGGTAATTGCCCCAACCTCTTTCGCAATAATGATCCCACCTGCGATATCCCACGGCGCCAATCTCATTGAAATATAAGCATCAAGCTTTCCGCTCACTACAAAGGCAATTTCCATCGCTGCAGAACCGTAAGATCTAGTTCCTCGAACAGTTTTTACTAAATCAATCATTTTTTCATGATTCACTCTTCGGTTTGGTACAACCCAACTCGCATTTATACCAATAACTGCTTCTGAAATGGATAAATTTTTTAATTTTCTTAATGGCGAGTCATTATACCAAGCACCTTCACCAGCAATTGCATAAAATAAATCTTCTCTCATTACATCAAATATGTACCCTAATTTACCAACACCATCTACGTAAAAACCTACAGAAATCATAAAATGACGATGCTGTTTAATAAAATTCATGGTGCCATCAATTGGATCAATTATCCAAACCGGACCTTCTAAACTTGTGATTTTTTCGCCCATACCCTCTTCACCGAGTATTCGGTGGTTTGCATCAAATGCTTTTATTTGTTCGATAAAAAAAAGTTCCGTCTCGCGGTCAATATTTGTTACCAAGTCATTCGGATCAGATTTAGTTTCAACAACCATATCATATGAAAACGATTGTCGAATTCGTCTACCAGCTTCCCGAATCATTTCCTTGGCAAAGAGATCAATTTGATGTAAGTCCATATTCCCCCACCTTCCCCTCTAACAATAACAGAATTTTCTCTATAATTGATTATAACAAAAAACCACTTGCAAATTTCTATTTTGCAAGTGATTTTTATTGCGTTTGGAGTATACTACACATACGCATGTAGACCGTCTAATTCGTCTTGAATCTCCTTCAGGCGCTTTTTACACTTTTCCATCTCTTTCTCATCATTACCTTGCATTGCGGAATAAAGTGAGGCTAATTCATAATCAAGTTCTAAACGTAAAACATGTTCATATTGCTTTTCAATGTCGACTTTACGTATAATTTTTATCATCTGTTTCATATGAATCACTTCCCTTTCCTATTTAGAAAACTTTTTCACGAAAAGCTATTGTTACAAAATTTTTCCCAAAAACTTAAGAAAATAAACATCATTTTACGAAAGGTGGTAACTAATTTGCTAACTAAAATACAATGGACAAATGAAGATTTTAATGTGTTTAAAATTGATGGCCTTGAGCAAAGAATGGAAGCTCTCACATCAATTGTACGACCAAAGTTTCAAACATTAGGTGAGGTATTTTCAAACTATTTTAGTATTAATTTAGGAGAGGAATTCTATGCACATATTGCTAAACATGCTAGAAGAACTGTAAATCCTCCTAAAGATTCTTGGGTAGCTTTTTCGTCATATAATCGTGGCTATAAATCACTTCCTCATTTTCAAATTGGTCTTTGGGACTCATATTTATTCATCATTGTTGCAATTATTTATGAAGCTCCTCAAAAAACTGTTATGGCAAACAGACTACTTGAAAATATAGAAATGTTCGATAAATTGCCAAATGATTTTATTTTTTCAGGTGATCATATGTCTCAGAAAGTTATATCTTTAGAAGTAGGACGGGAAGATCAATTAGAACAAGCTCTTATTAAATGCAGAGACGTGAAAAAAAGAGATTTTTTAGTTGGACGGTATATTTCCCGAGAAGAGGCTGTTCAATTGACACCCGATGAATTTCTAGAACTTGCTGAAGAAACATTTGAGGCTCTCATACCAATTTACAACGTAATGGTTAGTAAGTAAGCAAAAGATAATTGTTCAAATTTTTGTGTTGTATAATTAATATGCACCATTGAATAGTAAACATTACAATTTTCTACCTAATAATGATTATTTATTTTTATACATTTTTCTTGATGAATATGTAACCTTTTTACAATAAAGAAGGATGTTGTTGAAATTTTGAAAAACTTACTCCAAACATGCTTTGGTTTGATGTTTTTCATTATGGGGATTTAGAGGAGTACTCCACTACGATTCTCATTTCAACAACATCCATTTTTTAGTTATTATTTTCTCATTAAACGAATTGTTTGTCCGTTCTCTAAATCTTTTGCTTGTTTCACTACTTGGTAACTTACATACCCACTAGCCTCTTCGAACTCTTTGAAAATCGATTTTTCTTCAGATTGAGAAGGAACGATTTCTTTAAAACGTCTGTATAAAGATAACATCTCTTCACGAACAATCCCTTTTTCATATGCTTTTTCGACGCCTTCAAAAAATTGAACTACCGCGATAATTTCATCCGTAGACCAATCCGGTGAAATTGGATAAGAATATTCCATAAACAAACCTGCCTTTTCCTTTATTGTCCCCATTTTACTCGTATTTCCTCCGCTTGTGCAACCATTCGATTGATTAGCTCTGATACAGAAGGAACATCTTTAATCATACCTGTAACTTGTCCAGCCCAACCGAAACCATTTTGAACATCACCTTCATAAATATATCTTTTATTTGCCTCACCACTAATATGTGCTTTTAAAGCTTCATATGTTGGAGTGGATTTTTCAATGTCTAAAATAACATCTGTAAATGCGTTTTTTAATGCCCTTGCTGGTGCTCCTATAGAGCGTTTAATCACGGTCGTATCTGTTTCACTACTATTTAGTAATGCTTCTATATAAGCAGATGATGCATGTACGCATTCTTTCGTCGCGATAAATCGAGTTCCCATTTCGATCCCCTCAGCCCCCAAAGCATGAGCAGCCATCCAACCACGGCCATCACCAATTCCTCCAGAAGCGATCACAGGTATTGAGACGCTATCAACGACTTGAGGTACTAAAACCATCGTTCCAACATCATCTCGACCTAAATGACCTCCACCTTCTTGTCCTACAACCATTACAGCATCCGCACCAAGTTCTTCCGCTTTTTGTGCTTGTCTTCGAGCAGCAACAAGAACTAGTTTTTTTGCTTTACTTTCTTGTAGTAATTGAAACATCGGAGTAGGATTACCACCAGTCATTGTAATGACGGGAACTTCTTCTTCTATTACAACTTGTACCATTGGCTCATATCCCTTACCATGATTTCCAAATGCAAAGTTGACACCAAACGGTTTATCTGTTTTTTCTCGAACCTTTTTTATCTCTTCTCTAAGCTGTTCCGGTGTTTCTAAACTTAATGCAGTAATTTGACCTAACCCTCCAGCATTCGATACTGCTGCGGCTAAATCCGAGTAGGCTAGATAAGCTAATCCCCCTTGAATTATTGGATATTGTATTCCTAATAATTTAGTTACACGCGTTTCCCATTTCATTAAATATTCCCCCAAAAAAGTATTCTCTATAAATCTTTCTACATTCGAAAAAAAATTTCCTGTATTTTTATATAGTCACAAAGGTCAAGAGATGCTATAATTCAATTTGTTTTTGAAATTAACTTGTTATTGAGAATTGAAAAAGTGAGGTGGTACCTGCGTTGTCACAGTTAGAAACTCCATTATTTGACGCATTACTCAAACATCGAAATAGACAACCAATACAATTCCATATTCCTGGACATAAAAAAGGTCAAGGTATGGACCCGGCTTTTCGAGAGTTTGTTGGCGACAACGTTTTATCAATTGATTTAATCAATATTGCTCCATTAGATGATTTACATTCACCTAAAGGTGTAATAAAAGAAGCACAAAAGTTAGCAGCAGAAGCTTTTGGTGCTGACCATACATTTTTCTCCATACAAGGTACAAGCGGTGCCATCATGACAATGATACTAACTGTTGTAGGGCCTGGAGATAAAATAATCGTACCGCGAAATGTCCATAAATCAACCATGTCAGCAATCGTCTTAGCAGGTGCTATTCCTATTTTTATAGCTCCTGAAATCGATACAGAATATGGAATTTCACATGGCATATCAGCAGAATCCGTGGAAAAAGCATTGGATACTTATCCTGATGCGAAAGCAGTTCTAGTAATTAATCCTACTTATTATGGATTTGCAGCAGATTTGAAAAAGATTGTTGATCTTGCTCATGGAAGAAATATTCCTGTCATTGTAGATGAAGCACATGGTGTTCATATAAAATTTCATGATGAACTTCCAATTTCCGCTATGGAAGCTGGTGCAGATATGGCCGCAACTAGCGTTCATAAGCTTGGTGGTTCAATGACACAAAGTTCAGTTTTAAATGTCCGTGAAGGACTTGTTTCAATTAATCGGGTACAATCCGTATTTTCAATGTTAACAACAACTTCTACGTCATACCCTATTCTAGCATCTTTAGATGCTGCTAGACGTCAGTTAGCGGTAAACGGGTACCAATTGATTGATGAAGCAATTCGTATTGCAAAAGACGCTAGAAAGCGCATTAATAAGATTCCACATTTAAAATGTGTTGGACGTGAGATTCTTAACTCTTCTGCTACATATGATATGGATCCAACTAAATTACTAATAAGTGTGAAAGATTTAGGGATTACTGGTCATCAAGCTGAAGAATGGCTACGTCAAAATGCAAACATTGAAGTTGAATTATCTGATTTGTATAACATTCTTTGTATCATTACCCTAGGTGATACGAAAAAAGAAGTTAATTTATTAATTAATGCACTACAACGTATGTCACAAGCTTTTGATTCAGAAGCTACAATAGTAGAATCAAACGTTCGTGTACCTGATATCCCTGCTCTAGCGATGTCACCACGTAACGCATTCTATGCACAAACTGAAATGGTGCCATTAAAAGATTCTGCTGGATATATATGTTCTGAATTTATTATGGTTTATCCCCCTGGGATACCTATATTCATTCCCGGGGAAATAATAACTGAAGAGAACATTAAATATATTCAGATGAATATTGATGCTGGTCTTCCAGTTCAGGGTCCTGAAGATCCATCTTTAAAAACGATTCGCGTTATTAAAGAACGCATGCCAATCTTCTAACCTATTAAAAGACGCCAACTATT
>Ga0182745_1004807_pt1 | contig 11178 bp, 11 predicted proteins | sample eDN3rd30CKraftBY_FD_128523 | JGI IMG/M metagenome (GOLD analysis project Ga0182745, IMG submission 128523) | Enriched backyard soil microbial communities from Emeryville, California, USA - eDNA 3rd pass 30_C Kraft BY (version 2) (version 2) | ecosystem: Environmental > Terrestrial > Soil >... | reverse complement strand
CACGACGAACGTGAACAAACGCTAAACCAATTGCTTGTTGAAATGGATGGTTTCGGTGTAAATGAAGGAATTATCATTATTGCTGCAACAAACCGCCCAGACATTTTAGACCCAGCATTACTTCGTCCAGGACGTTTTGACCGTCAAATTACAGTTGGCCGTCCAGATGTCAAAGGCCGTGAACAAATCTTAAAAGTACATTCTCGCAACAAGCCATTACGCGATGATGTAGATCTTAAAGCAATTGCACAACGTACACCAGGCTTCTCGGGTGCGGATTTAGAAAATCTATTAAACGAAGCAGCACTTGTGGCTACTCGTCGTAATAAGAAGAAAATCGATATGTTGGATATTGATGAAGCGACAGACCGCGTAATTGCCGGTCCAGCTAAATCAAGTCGAGTGATTTCGGATAAGGAACGTAATATTGTTGCCTTCCATGAAGCAGGTCACGTAGTTGTCGGTTTAACTTTAGACCAAGCAGAAAAAGTGCATAAAGTAACAATCGTTCCTCGTGGTCAAGCTGGCGGTTATGCCGTTATGCTTCCAAAAGAAGATCGTTACTTCATGACAAAGCCTGAGTTATTAGACAAAATCGCAGGACTTCTTGGAGGTCGTGTAGCTGAGGATATTACATTTGGTGAAGTATCTACAGGCGCACATAATGACTTCCAACGTGCTACTGGTATTGCTCGCTCAATGGTTACAGAATACGGGATGAGTGATAAGTTGGGACCAATGCAATTTGGTTCAACTCAAGGTGGCAACGTGTTCCTAGGTCGTGACTTTAACTCTGAGCAAAACTATTCAGATTCGATTGCCTACGAAATTGACAAAGAAATGCAGTCGATTATCGTGGACCAATACGAGCGTACAAAACAAATCCTAACGGAAAAACGCGATTTACTAACTCTAATCGCGAAAACTTTACTAGAAGTCGAAACTTTAGATGCTGCACAAATTGAGCATTTAAGAGATCATGGAAAACTTCCTGAACGCGTAGATTATTCAAAAGTTGAAGAAGAAAATACAACGATTGAAATCTCAAAAGCAGGTCCAGTGATTCGTGAACCGAAAGACTCCTCAGTTGAAACTGCTGGTAATACTTCGTTAGAAAAAGATGTTGTAGGTCAAAAACCAGACCCAACAACAACGGATTTACCAAAAGAAAAAGATTCAACTCAATCTTCCGACGGTATCAAAGAAGATCGAGACAAATAATCCTTTCTTTAAAAGGTGAAATCCAACACAAAACGATTTGAATAAATGAATTTTAGACTGAATGAGTATGCTATCAAGCAATGCTCATTCAGTTTTTTTGTTGCTAAAGAATTTATTAAATGCAACTATATTTCTATATAATCTAATTCAGTTGTTATAATTGCTATGACTGTGTATAAATGCCAATTATGTGATATTATTTTTTTAAATTGAACTAGAAATTAGGCGGGATTAGATGATTCTTGTACTGAACGCGGGCAATTCCAATATTGCCTTGGGAATATATGAGCACAATATATTAAGGTATCATTGGCGCATGGAAACCGATCGTCATAAAACAGAAGATGAATTTGCGATGCAAGTGAAAGCTTTTTTTTCACATGCAGAAATCTCCTTTGAACACATAAAAGGAATCATTATCTCCTCGGTTGTCCCGCCAATCATGTATGTATTAGAAGAAATGTGCCGAAAATATTTTCGTATTAAACCATTAATAGTCGGACCAGGAGTCAAAAATGGGTTAAATATTAAATATGAAAATCCCCGTGAAGTAGGAGCCGATCGTATTGTGAATGCCGTAGCGGCTATTGAAGAGTACGGTGGGGAAAATCCGCTAATCGTCATTGACTTTGGTACAGCAATTACCTATTGCTATATTACTGAAAAAGGGGACTACTTGGGTGGCGCAATTGCACCTGGTATTGCAATCTCTACGGAAGCGCTTTATACAAAAGCTTCAAAATTGCCTCGTATCGAGATTTCACGCCCTGCGAATGTCATTGGCAAAAATACAATTGCTGCGATGCAAGCTGGCATTATCTTTGGCTTTGTAGGGCAAGTCGAAGGGATAGTTCGTCGCATGAAAGAAAATAGTAAGGTAGAACCGCTTGTAGTGGCGACTGGCAGTTTAGCAAAAATAATAGCAAATGAGACAACGATGATTGATGTTGTTGATGATTTTTTAACATTAAAGGGTCTTCATGTCATTTATAAAAGAAATCAATAAGAAATGGGGAACAGCTACATGAGTGATTACTTAATAAGAGCATTAGGGTTTAATGGGAATGTCCGTGCCTTTGCGGCAAGAACGACAGAGACAGTTGGAGAAGCGCAAAGAAGGCATAATACATGGCCAACTGCAACGGCCGCATTAGGTCGTTCGATGACGGCTGCTGTCATGATGGGCGCCATGCTAAAAGGTGAAGATAAACTAACAGTTAAAATTGAAGGAAACGGTCCAATTGGGCCAATGATTATTGATGCTAACGCAAATGGGGAAGCCCGTGGTTTTGTAACAAATCCACAGGTTCATTTTGACTTAAATGATGTTGGCAAGCTGGACGTTCGTCGTGCAGTCGGAACAGAAGGAGCACTTACAGTTGTAAAAGATTTAGGACTGCGTGATATGTTCTCTGGCCAAACTCCGATTGTCTCAGGAGAAATTGGAGAGGATTTTACGTATTACTTTGCGGTTTCTGAACAGGTTCCCTCATCTGTTGGGTTAGGTGTACTTGTAAACCCTGATAATACAGTGTTGGCTGCAGGCGGTTTTATCATCCAATTACTCCCTGGTTGTGATGAAGAGACAATCTCTGAAATCGAACACCATCTACAAAACATTGAACCAGTTTCGAAAATGATTGAAAAAGGGTTAACGCCAGAACAAATTCTAGAAGTAGTTTTAGGTGAAAATAATGTTCAAGTACTTAGTAAGTCTCCGGTTGAGTTTAAATGTCAATGTTCAAAAGAGCGTTTTGGTGCAGCAATTATGAGCTTAGGTGCACAAGAGATTCGAGAGATGATCGACCAAGATGGTGGAGCAGAAGCAGAATGCCACTTCTGTTTAGAAAAATATCATTACGACCAACAAGAGCTTGAAGGATTTATTAATGAAATCCAAGAACAATAATTACACAAACCAAACCCCAGTTTCACAACGGAGACTAAAAACAAAACCGACTTTAACGTTATTAGCGATTTTATTTGCAGGAAATATTTTATGGTTCATCCTTTGGGTGTGGCCAGATGGAAATGAGCAGGATGGTGGCGGCGAAATTGTCGCTACCATTGATAAGAAAAAAATCACACGCCAAGATTGGATGGCAGCAATGGAGAGCAGATACGGAAAAGAGACTCTCCAAACATTAGTAAATGAGGCTGTAATGGAAAAAGCGGCAAAAGAGTATGGTATTAAAGTCTCGAATGAAGAGATTGACTTAGAAATTGCTCTTTTACGTTCTGCACAGGATACAACGGATACAATTATCCAAGAGTTAACAGACGAGGAGCTGCGTCAAAAAATCCGTGCACAGCTCATTCTGGAAAAAGTTCTTACAAAAGATGTCGTTACCGATGAAAAAGAAGTAAAGGCTAATTTTGAAGAAAATCAATCCCTTTATAATATCCCTACTACATACAGGACAAGCATCATTATAGTAGAGTCAGAAAAAGAAGCAAAAAGTGTAAGAAGTGAATTAGAGGAAGGATCCGACTTCTCGGTTCTAGCACGAGAGCGCTCTCTTGATACTACTTCAGCAAGTCTTGGTGGAGACATAGGATTCATAACGACGGCCCAAACCAACATAGATACTAGCATTCCAAAAGCTGTCCAAAATTTGAGTGATGGTGATATAAGCAAACCATTTGTAATGAATGATGGGCGTTATGGCATTGTCTATGTGAAAGAAGTGAAAGATGGGAAGTCGTTTACATACGAAGAAGTAAAGGGACATATTGAGCGAACATTATCCTTGGAACAATTGCCAACGACTGTTACACCGGAAGCATTTTGGAAAGAATTTAATGCTACATGGTTTTATGGAGAGTCCTAAGTTGAATTTAGTAAAATATTCTTAAAATTTAATTCGTAACTATTGACATAAAGTATAGGAAGTTGTTAATATACTAAATAGGTAAAACCTATAAATATAGTAGGTATTAAGGAGAGGGATGACAATTATGAGTAAATTAGCGAATTCAGTTGCAGAGTTAGTTGGGCATACACCGATCGTAAAGTTAAATCATGCAACAGGGGAAAACGAAGGTAACGTTTACGTAAAATTAGAATTCTTTAACCCAGGCAGTTCTGTAAAAGACCGTATTGCTCTAGCAATGATCGAGGCTGCAGAAAAAGACGGTACATTACAACCAGGCGGTACAATTATTGAACCAACTTCAGGCAACACGGGTATTGGTTTAGCAATGGTTGCTGCTGCGAAAGGCTACCGTGCAATTTTAGTTATGCCAGAAACAATGAGTATCGAACGTCGTAAATTACTTCGTGCATATGGAGCAGAACTAGTATTAACACCTGGTCCAGAAGGTATGAAAGGTGCTATTGCAAAGGCGGAAAGCTTAGCACAAGAAAATGGTTACTTCTTGCCGCAGCAATTTGAAAACCAAGCTAATGCTCAAGTTCACCGCTTAACTACAGGCCCAGAAATCGTAGAAGCTTTTGACGGCCTTCAATTAGATGCTTTTGTAGCAGGTATCGGAACTGGCGGTACAATCACTGGTGCTGGTGAAGTGTTAAAAGAAAAATATCCTGAAATCGAAATCATCGCAGTTGAACCAAAAGATTCTCCAGTACTTTCAGGTGGTAACCCAGGTTCTCACAAAATCCAAGGAATCGGCGCTGGATTTGTACCAAAAGTGTTAAACACAGAAGTTTATACTTCTATCTTCCAAGTAGACAACGAAACTGCTTTTGAAGTAGCACGCAAAACGGGTCGTGAAGAAGGTGTTCTTGTAGGGATTTCTTCAGGAGCTGCAATTCACGCTGCAATTGAAACTGCTAAACGCCTTGGCAAAGGTTCAAACGTATTAGCAATCGTTCCTTCCAACGGTGAGCGTTACCTATCTACTGCGCTTTACAACTTTGAAGACTAATTAAATCAATCATTCAGGGGCATTACCTTTTGCGGGTAGTGCCTTTTTGTTATAGATAAATTATTGCTTAACCTATAAAGGGGTAAACTAAAATAATATAAGCATTTTAAAATAATATTCCACTAGATGATGGTAAAATTAAGAAGGTTAAGTCTATCAATTCAATTGCTTGGGAAATATTTTATCGAAAAAGTATTTCCTAAAATTTACATAGGAAACAAACATCGTGAGAAGAGAGGGTAAGCTATGCTTTCGAAATATCCAAAACCATTAATCCTTAATAATATTGAGCTCAATTTTAAAAAAGAAACATTTGTTATGGGCATTTTAAATGTAACGCCGGATTCTTTTTCGGATGGCGGGAAGTTTAACTCTGTAGAACAGGCCTTACAGCATGCCAAAGAAATGGTGGCGAACGGTGCTAAGATTATAGATATTGGGGGGGAGTCGACTCGCCCAGGCTATACACGAGTTTCAGATGAAGAAGAAATTGCTAGAGTCGTGCCTGTCATCAAAGCGCTAGTAAAAGAAATACCTGCCATACTTTCTATCGATACATATAAATCGGCGGTTGCCAGAGCGGCTGTGGAAGCTGGCGCACATATGATTAATGATATCTGGGGAGCAAAAGCAGACCCGGAAATGGCGAAAGTAGCAGCTGAGTTAAACGTGCCGATTATATTAATGCACAATCGTGAAGATGAATCCTATCAAAACTATTTTAATGACTATATGAGTGATCTTCACGAAAGTATATCGATTGTGAAGGAAGCTGGAGTGCCAGATGAACACATTCTCTTAGATCCGGGCATTGGGTTTGTAAAAAATCTAAAGCAAAGCATGGAAACAATGCAGCGATTAGAAGAGTTAGTGGAGATTGGCTATCCGGTACTGCTCGCAACCTCCCGTAAAAGGATGATTGGTACCGTTCTTAATTTGCCATTAGAGGAACGTGTAGAAGGAACAGCTGCTACGTGTGCTTATGGTGTTATGAAGGGCTGTCATATTGTACGGGTACATGATGTCAAAGAGGTGGCGCGTACGGTTAAAATGATTGATGCATTAATGGGGAAATTTGAAGTAAATGAAGAGTTACCATCAAGACACTAAAGGAGAACAATCGATGGATTATATACATTTAAGAGATATGCAGTTTTTCGGCTATCACGGAGTTTTACCAGAAGAGAACGTACTTGGACAAAGATTCAGAGCAACTGTCTCCCTGGCTGTTGATATTCAGAAGGCAGGGCAAACAGATGAGCTAGATGATACGGTTAGCTATGTGGGAGTCTATGACATTTGTAAAGAAGTGATAGAAGGACGTCCATATAAGCTAATCGAGGCTGTCGCTGAAAACGTTGCAACTAAAATCTTAACGAATTATGAAGGGCAAGTTTACGGTTGTAAGGTAGAGGTTATTAAACCAGATCCACCAATTCCGGGACATTATAAAGAAGTAGCGGTGGAAATAGTTAGAGGACGCTTTTATGAATAAAGTCTATTTATCATTAGGAACAAATATTGGAGACCGTGAGCATAACTTGAAATTGGCTGTGCAATTGCTGCAAGGGAAGCCGAATCTTCGGGTTGTGTCAGTTTCATCAATATACGAAACGGCCCCCGTTGGCTATGTCGAACAGCCTTCATTTTTAAATATTGCGCTAACGATTGAAACCTCTCACTCGGCCTTAGATACGCTAAAAATATGCCAATCAGTTGAGAATGAGCTAGGCCGTGTTCGTGAGATTAGATGGGGTCCTCGTATTATAGACCTTGACATTTTACTCTTTAATCACGACAATATTGAAGTTGAGCACTTAACTGTTCCGCATCCTAGAATGTATGAAAGAGCCTTTGTATTGGTTCCTCTTTTAGAGATTGCTGCTAGCAGTAAGACGGCCCAGCTTCAAAAGGCTAAATCCAGTTTAGAACGTATGGATCTCGTGGCAGAAGGTATTACTAAGTGGAAAACTATACATGGTATGGATGAGTTTTTAAGAGAAGTATAAACACTTTAGAAGATAGTTTTGAGCAAATTGCCGTTTTTTATATAGATGTATGGAGTAAGGGGAAACAACTTCCCATAAGGAGGCGAACATATTGACTATGCAAAATAAACCGTTTCAAATCGGCGATATCGTGATGGATAATCGTGTTGTACTAGCACCAATGGCTGGTGTGTGTAATTCTGCTTTCCGCTTAACGGTGAAGGAATTCGGTGCAGGTTTAGTGTATGCTGAAATGATCAGTGATAAAGGGTTAGTTCAACGCAACAAAAAAACGCTAGACATGCTTTATATTGATGAGCGTGAAAATCCACTTTCTTTACAAATCTTCGGTGGAGACAAAGAAACATTAGTAGAAGCTGCACGATATGTTGATAAAAATACGAATGCAGATATTATCGATATCAACATGGGATGCCCAGTAAATAAAATTATTAAATGTGAAGCAGGGGCGAAATGGCTGCTTGATCCAAATAAAATCTACGAAATGGTTTCAGCTGTAGTAGATGCAGTAGACAAACCGGTGAGTGTAAAAATGCGCATTGGCTGGGATGACGAACATATCTTCGCAGTGGAAAATGCACAGGCGGCTGAACGTGCTGGTGCTTCTGCAATTGCTATGCACGGACGTACACGAGTACAAATGTATGAAGGAAAAGCTAACTGGGATATTCTTAGAGACGTAAAGAAGAATATTAGCATTCCATTCATCGGCAACGGTGACGTTGAAACGCCGCAAGATGCAAAACGTATGATTGATGAAACAGGTGTAGATGCAGTCATGATTGGCCGTGCTGCATTAGGAAACCCATGGATGATTTATCGTACGGTGCATTACTTAGAAACGGGCGAGCTAAAACCAGAACCATCAGTAGCAGAGAAAATGGACGTATGCTTACTTCACTTTGAACGTTTAATGCAGCTTAAAGGTGAGGGTGTAGCTGTGCGCGAAATGCGCAAACACGCTTCATGGTATTTAAAAGGTATTCGTGGAAACGGGAAAATCCGCAACTCAATTAATCAAATTGAAACAGCAGTTGAAATGCGTTCGTTATTGCAAAACGTGGTAGCAGAATTAGCAGAACAGGAAGAAGAAACAGCAGAAGCTATGTAAAAAGGGGCATCCTCTCTATCAGAACAGATAGCGGGATGCCTTTTATCGTTGTTTATTTTGCTAAAGCCTCTTTTGTTGGCCCCATAACACCAGGTACAGGCAGTCCTGCTTGGCGCAGCAACACTTGCATTTGTGCACGGTGATGTGTTTGATGATCCACCATTAAACGCAGCAATGCCCCGATAGGAGTAGCGTGCCCATGGCTATTCACCTCTGTTAAAAGCATTTCATCCGAAAGGTTTTCCATTGCCACCTTCACTACATTTTCACGCGCGGCTTTGTAAGTGCTAATAATTTCACTCATTGTAGCAGGAGTGTTTTTAGGATTAAGTTCTACTTCAAGAGAAAGACCTAATTGGCCCATGAAGTAAGCAGGTGCAGTTGTTAAATGCCAGCTTAAGAATTCAAGAGAGCTATGGCCTTCTACAATAGATACATGCTTTTTCTCGTCAGTGATTGATTCGAAAATAGCTAATGTCCCCGCACAGTTTCTTTCCCATTCCTGAATGAAGTCATTTAAATTACGATACATATTTCAATCTCCTCTCTAGTTATTGTGGAAATTTTAGCATATTTTGACTCTGAATTAGGAATAAATAAACTTGAAGAATGAAAATATAAGTGAATGCTATTAAATATCAGAAAAGTGAAACATTTATGAATCGGAACAAAATGAATCGAAAGAGGTGAATAGAGGACGGAAATTGTGTACAATAGGTACATTATGGATTAAATGAACGCTATTGGTGGAATGCAAGTAATTACACTTAGGTAATTGGTTGTAGTGGGATTCGAACGCTTTTTAACCGAATTGAGTTTCCCGCTAACCGGCTCTTTTAACGGTCTTTTGCTAACGAAGCACAAATATAAGGAGTGGAACACGTGTCAAACATTGAAGAATTAAATGACCAACTTTTGGTGAGACGCCAAAAGATGGCGAATATTCGCGAAAACGGATTGGACCCATTTGGTAGCCGTTTCGAGCGTACGCATTTATCAAACGAAGTAGTTGAACAGTTCGAGCAATTTTCAAAAGAAGAATTAGAAGAAAACTTACGTGAAGTTGTTATTGCTGGACGTATTATGACAAAGCGCGGAAAAGGTAAAGCCGGTTTTGCTCATATTCAAGACTTAGCAGGACAAATTCAAATTTACGTTCGTAAAGACCATGTTGGCGATGACCAATACGATTTATTCAATCAAGCGGACTTAGGTGATATCGTAGGGATTCGTGGAAATGTATTCCGTACACAAGTGGGTGAGCTATCTGTAAAAGCAGAGGAATTCACTTTCTTATCAAAATCATTGCGTCCAATGCCTGAAAAATTCCACGGTTTACAAGACGTAGAGCAACGTTACCGTCAACGTTATTTAGATTTAATGACAAATGCAGAAAGTAAAGAGACATTCATTACACGTTCGAAAATCATTCGTGCAATGCGTACGTACTTAGATGGACAAGGCTTCCTTGAAGTTGAAACACCATTATTGCACACAATTGCTGGTGGAGCTGCAGCTCGTCCATTTATTACACATCACAATGCATTAGATATGGATCTATATCTACGTATTGCTATTGAATTACACTTAAAACGTCTGATTGTTGGTGGACTTGAAAAAGTATACGAAATCGGCCGTGTATTCCGTAACGAAGGTGTATCAACACGCCATAACCCAGAATTCACTCTATTAGAATTATATGAAGCATATGCTGATTATAAAGATGTAATGGAACTAACAGAGAACTTAATTTCTCATATTGCGCAAGAAGTATTAGGTACTACAGATGTTCAATACGGAGGAGATATTATCCACCTTGCGCCAGGCTGGAAACGTCTGCACATGGTAGACGCAGTTAAAGAAGCAACAGGTGTAGACTTCTGGAAGCCAATGTCGAAAGAAGAAGCACAAGCTCTTGCGAAAGAACATGGTGTGGAGATTAAAGCTGTACACGAAGTAGGTCATATTATTAATGAATTCTTCGAACAAAAAGTAGAAGAATCTTTAGTTCAACCAACTTTCATCTACGGACATCCAGTGGAGATTTCACCGCTAGCGAAGAAAAATCCAGACGACGAACGCTTCACTGACCGTTTCGAATTATTTATCGTACGTCGTGAGCATGCAAATGCCTTCACTGAATTAAATGACCCAATCGATCAAAGAGAGCGTTTTGAAGCGCAGCTTGCTGAAAAAGAAGCTGGTAACGATGAAGCGCACGATATGGATAATGATTTCATTGAAGCATTAGAATACGGTATGCCGCCAACTGGTGGACTAGGTATCGGGATCGACCGTCTAATCATGTTATTAACAAATGCTCAATCAATCCGTGACGTACTATTATTCCCAACAATGCGTCATCGTGACTAATTTCATATTTAAAAAGAGTCGAGGTGCCTTTAGGGGTACTGAGGCTCTTTTTATTTGAGAGGAAGTACGAGATATTAATTGGTATGAATAACGATTTCATCTATTGAAGTTATATTAGCATCGTAATTCGTAGAGTAATATTTTTGCTATATTGTTTATAAAATACGGTTAAACTGGATATAATTGCAGTTAGATAGGTGGATATGCATTAAATTTAAAAGTTTTTTAGGAAAACACTTGCATGTTATTCCAAATAGTGATAAATTATTAAAGTCGCTAAAACGTGATGAGTTAAAAAATACTTCTAGAAAAAACTTGTTGACAGTGAGTTTTGAAAGTGGTAAGATTTAAAAGTTGCTGTTTTGATAGCGATGAAAAAGATTTTAAAAAAGTGTTGACACCAAAAGTGCTAACAAGTATAATATAAGAGTTGCTGTTGAAAAAGCGGTAACGAAATGAACCTTGAAAACTGAACAACAAAACGTTAATGAATATACGTTTCTTCTATTAAGTTAGAGAAACAAAATTTTGGACATCAAAATTGATGCCAGCTAAAATTTGAGCTTTATCAAATTT
>Ga0182745_1004806_pt1 | contig 11179 bp, 12 predicted proteins | sample eDN3rd30CKraftBY_FD_128523 | JGI IMG/M metagenome (GOLD analysis project Ga0182745, IMG submission 128523) | Enriched backyard soil microbial communities from Emeryville, California, USA - eDNA 3rd pass 30_C Kraft BY (version 2) (version 2) | ecosystem: Environmental > Terrestrial > Soil >... | reverse complement strand
GTGATAGCCGCTCAAGCCTATCACCAAGATTAATTTGCCCCAGAACCAGTGCGGCACGGCCGCCAGCGCCTCGCCGATCTGGCGGTCCCAATCGGCCGAGACGTAGGTGAAAAACAGGTAGAGGCCGAAGATCCAGGAAAGCACCAGCGCCGGCCCCAGGATGATCAGCCGGAGATTGCGCGCCGCCTTCAGCATCGTGGCTTCCAGCTCGCCGCCGGGCGTGCTGGAGGTGATGTAGGCGTAGAAGCGCGGCAGCATCAGCAGGCCGGCGATCCAGGCGATCACGGCGATGATGTGCAGCGCCCGCGCCAGATTGTAGCCGATCACGTGGTCCATCAGAGGCCGCTCCGCTGCGGGCAAAGGCCCGCGCCGGCGGGGCAAAGCCGCGCCCCGCGCTCCGAACAGGTCTTACCCGGCTGCTCCATGGCGCGCGCGGTCAAATCGGCCAGCGCGTCAATGAAGCGCGGGGCCGCGCCGAGCGCCGGCGCGCGCAAATAGAACGGGAGTTGCAAACGCTTCGCGAGTTCGGCGTATTCGATGTCCAGCTCCACCAGCGTTTCGACGTGCTCGGAAACAAACGCGATCGGCGAGATCAGCAAGCCCGCGCCGTCTTTGGCCGCTTGATGGATTTCCGCTTCGGTGGATGGCCCGATCCATTTCATCGGCCCCACGCGCGATTGGTAGGAAATACGCGTCTCCCATTCGGCCGGCAGCAATTTGCGCACCGCCGCGGCGGTGGCTTCCACCTGCCATTGATAGGGATCGCCGCGATCGATCACGCTTTGCGGCAAGCCGTGCGCGGAAAACAGCACGCGCGGCTTGGCCGGTGAGCCGCCGCGCTTCCAGGCTTGCAGGATGGAATCGGCATGCGCCTCGGCCAATGGCGCTGTGGTGGGATAGCAGCAGATCGTGGAAGCGGGCAGGGCGCTGGCGCGGCGCCACGCCCCGAGCGAGGAGCCGGTGGTCGTGCTTGAATATTGCGGATAGAGCGGCAGCAGGATCGCGTCGGTCGCGCCCCAGGCCTCCGCCGCCTTGGCCGCATCCTTGGTGAAGGGCCGCCAATAGCGCATCGCCGGGAAGCATTTGAACGTCACGTTCGAGATGCGTTTGCCCATCGCCGCTTCCAGCGCTTCGGCTTGCTTCAATGTTTCGGGCAAGAGCGGCGAGCCGCCGCCCATATAGGCGTAATTGGCCTTGGCCAGCTTTTCGCGCGTGCGCGAAATCAGCTGCGCCAGAAAAAAACGGAAGGGCTGCGGCAGGCCGATAATGGCTTTGTCATTGAACAAATTGAACAGGAACGGCCGCACGGCTTTGGGCTGATCGGGCCCGCCAAGATTGAACAGAATAATCGCCACCCGGCGCGCGCTCATCACCCTGAGGCTCGGGCTTTTATCTTCCGCGCGCTCAAGCGGGATCGCGCTCATGGCGCGCCTTTCACCACGCGCACCAGGTGCGCGAGATTTTCCGGCGTCGCTTGCGGCGTGATGCCATGGCCCAGATTGAAAATGTGCGGCCCGGCTTTGAAGGCTTCCACCACGTCGCGCGCGCCGCGCTCCAAAGCATCGCCGCCCGCCACGAGCAATTGCGGATCGAGATTGCCTTGCAGCGCCATGTTCGCCGGCGTCACGGAGCGCGCGTAAGCGGCTGACGTTTGCGTATCCACGCCCAGCGCATCGACGCCGGTCTCGCGCACATAGGCCTCCATGTTCGCGCCCGCGCCGCGCGGGAAGCCGATGATCGGCACGGAAACGCCAAGCGCCCGCAGGCGCGCGATCAAAGTTTTGGTCGGCCCGATCACGACGCGATTGAACACCGCAGGTGGCAAGCCTTCGGCCCAGCTCTCGAAAAGCTGCAAACAATCGGCGCCGGCCTTCACTTGCGCGGCCAGATGATGCGCCGTGGTTTCCGCCAAGGTGGCCAACAGCGCATCCACTTCCGCGCCGCGCTGATAGATCGCCCGGCGCGCCTCGTCCTTATCGCCGCCGCGGCCTTGCAGCATGTAGGTCGTCACCGTCCAGGGCGCGCCGGCGAACCCGATCAGCGCCACGCCTTCGGGCAAGCCGCCGCGGATGCGCTCCACGGTTTCATAGACCGGCGCGAGCCGTTGGATTGCTTTCTCACTCTCCGCGAACGCCCAAGAACTCTCTTCCAGCAACGGCTCCAGCCGCGGGCCTTCGCCTTCCACGAACCAGACCCTCCGCCCCAAAGCGTCGGGCACGACCAGGATGTCAGAGAAGAGGATCGCCGCATCGAGCGGGAAGCGCCGTAGCGGCTGCATCACCGCCTCGGTCGCCAGCGAAGGGGAGTAGCAAAAATCCAGGAAGCTCTTGGCCCGGGTGCGCAGCTCCCGGTACTCGGGCAGATACCTTCCCGCTTGGCGCATGATCCAAATAGGCGGGCGCTCAAACCTCTCGCCCTTCAAAGCCCGTAAGAGCGCAAGCGACGTTTCCCGATCGGCCATGACGCCTTCTAAACTCAAATCTAAAAATTGAAGAGGGGAGGAGAAGTTGTTGTAGGGGTCCGAATAGCAGGACAGATCGGCTTCCCACAGCCTTTCCCCAGCTTTGTCCCCTGCGGCTTATGGTCAAAATCCATTAACCATGAGGGGCTTGGCTCGCGGAAACCGGCTGCGCGATTCTCGGGCGCCGATTTATCCCGAATGTGGAGAAGCTCTGGGGGAATCGCGGGCGGGCGCCTGTGAATCGGGGGTGAGACCCAGAACACCCGTTCCACCCGCGCGCTGATCCTTCCAGTTTCAACAGCTTGTCCACAGTGGGCGAAGCACTGATATGGTGCGGCGATGCGCGAACGCCTGGGCACTTATTTCAACGTCCACCTGGTCTCGGACTCCACAGGGGAGACCCTGGCCGGGGTGATGCGCGCGACCTGCGCCCAGTTCGACGATATCCTCCCGATCGAGCATTCCTATTTCCTGGTCCGCTCCGTGCGCCAGCTGGAGCGGGTGGTGCGCGAGATCGAGGCCGCGCCGGGCATCGTCATGTTCACCCTGTCGAACATGGAGCACCGCGCGCTGCTGGAAACCAGCTGCCGGGCTATGGGCATGCCATGCGTCGCCGTGCTCGACCCGGTGCTGGATGCGACCTCGCGCTATCTGGGGCAGGAGCTCAACCACAAGGTCGGCGCCTCGCGGAAGCTGACGGCGGAATATTTCCAGCGTATCGACGCGCTCGATTTCGCCATGGATCACGACGACGGCCAGCAAGTGATCGAGCTGAAGGATGCGGATGTCATCCTCGTCGGCGTCAGCCGCACCTCGAAAACGCCGACTTGCGTTTATCTGGCGCATCGCGGCGTGAAGGCCGCGAATGTGCCCTTGGTGCCGAATGTGCCATTGCCGCCCGAATTGTTCGAACGCTCGCGCCCGCTCGTGGTCGGCCTCACCATTTCCGCCGACCGCCTGGTGCATATCCGCAGAAACCGCCTCGTCGCGATGAAGGAGACGCGCGCGGGTGATTACACGGAAGAGGACGCAGTGCGCGCCGAGATCATGAAGGCGCAGAAATTGTTCGAACGCGAAGGCTGGCCGACGATCGACGTCTCGCGCCGCTCGATCGAGGAAACCGCCGCCGCCGTGTTGAATCTCCTGGCTGAGCAGCGCGAGCCGTGAGCCTGATCCTCGCCTCCGCCAGCGCCTCGCGCCGCCGCATGCTGGAAGCTGCGGGCTTGGCGTTTGAGGTGCAGGCCCCGCACGCGGACGAGGAAGCCGCCAAGGCCAGCCTGCGCGCCGCCGGCCTTAAGCCGCGCGAGCAAGCCGATGCGCTGGCGGAGCTGAAAGCGCTTTCCGTTTCACGCCGGCGCGCGGGCTTCGTCATCGGCGCCGATCAGATGCTCGCGATTGAGGGCGAGGTGCTGGACAAGCCGAAAGACATGGCGGAGGCGCGCACGCATCTGCAGCGCCTGCGTGGCAAGACGCACGAATTGCTGAGCGCGGCGGTGGTCGCGCGCGAAGGCGCGATCATCTGGCGCCATGTCGATACGCCGCGCCTCAAGATGCGCGCCTTTTCCGACGCTTTTCTGGACGATTACCTCGCCCGCGTTGGGCAGGGGGCGCTTAGCTCCGTCGGCGCGTATCAGCTCGAAGGGCTGGGCGCGCAATTGTTTGAGCGGGTGGAGGGGGATTTTTTCTCCGTGCTCGGATTGCCGCTTTTGCCGCTTTTGTCGTTCCTGCGCGAACATAAGGTTGTCCCCGTATGATCATCACCGGCGCCACCAAAGTGCTCGCGCTGATCGGCGATCCGGTCAGCCATTCGCTGTCGCCGATCATGCACAATGGCTGGATCGCTGATCACGGCATCGACGCATGCTACATCGCGCTGCCGCTGAAAAGCGATGACGCGGAAACCGAAATCCGCGCGCTCTGCCGCTTCGGCCTCGCCGGCGCCAACGTCACCGTGCCGCACAAGCGCGCCGCGGCGAGCGCGGCGGATGAAAGCGAAGGCGTGGTCGCCAACGTGCTGCGTTGGAAAAAAGACGGCTCGGTTTCGGGCTTCAATACGGACGGGCAGGGGTTTCTGGATTCGCTGGCCGAGGCGGCGCCCGATTGGAAAACGCGTGTGCGCCGGGTGCTGATGCTGGGCGCGGGCGGCGCGGCGGTGTCGATCGCGGAGGCGCTCGGCCCGCACGTGGATACGATCTATTTCGCCAATCGCACCCAGGCGCGCGCTGACGCGGCGGCCGATGCGCTGCGCGCCGGGCGCGTGCTGCGCTGGGATGATCTGGAGCGTGGTTTCGGCGCTGCGGATTTGATCGTGCAGGCCACGACGCTGGGCATGGGCGCGAACCCTTCGCCGGATTGGCCGCTGGCCGCGGCAAAACCCACCGCGATCTGCGCCGATATTGTTTATCGCCCGCTGGAAACGCCGTTTTTGAAAAGCGCACGCGAACGCGGGCTGGCCACCTTCGATGGGCTCGGCATGCTGATCCACCAAGGCGCGCGGGCGTTTGAGCTTTGGTTCGGCGTAAAGCCGGATGTGGAGAAGGCGCGCCGGCGTTTGATCGAGGCGCTGGGATGATCGTCATCGGCCTCACCGGATCGATCGGCATGGGCAAATCGACCGTGGCCAAAATGTTCGCGGAGGAGGGCGCGCCGACCTTCGATTCCGATGCGGCGGTGCATAAGCTCTACGCCAAAGGCGGCGCGGCGGTTGCGGCGGTAGGCGCCGCGTTTCCCGGCGCGCTGCGCGACGGCGCGATAGATCGCGCGCGGCTCAGCCCGCTCGTGCTCGACAATCCCGCCGCCTTGAAGCGGCTTGAGCAGATCGTGCATCCGTTCGTGCGCCAGGCGCAGGTGGATTTCGCCGAAGCCGCGCGCGCCGAGGGCGTAGAGGCGGTGGTGTTTGATATTCCGCTGCTGCTGGAGGGCAAGAACGCGGATTTGTTCGACACGATCGTGGTCGTCTCGGCCCCGGCCGAGGTGCAGCGCGCGCGTGTGCTGGCGCGCCCGGGCATGAGCCTAGAAAAATTCGAGCAAATCCTCGCCCGCCAGATGCCAGACGCCGAAAAGCGCGCCCGCGCGGATTTTGTGATCGATACCGGCGTTTCGCTGGAAGAGACGCGCGCGCAAGTCCGCGCGGTTCTGGACGTGCTGCGCGAAGCAGCTTAGCCCCGAATATATGCGCGAGATCATCTTCGATACGGAAACCACCGGCCTTTACCCGCTGCACGCGGAACGCCCGGATCGGCTGGTGGAGGTGGGTTTTGTCGAGCTGATGGGGCTTGAGCGCACCGGGCGCGAGCTGCACCTTTATATCAACCCCGAACGCGATGTGCCCGAAGAAGTGGTGCGCGTGCACGGCTTGCGCCGTGAATTCCTCGACAAGCATCCACGCTTCACCGATCTGGCGGATCAGATCCTCGATTTTATCGGCGATGCGCCGCTGGTGGCGCATAACGCCGCGTTCGACGAAGGCTTCATCAACGCGGAGCTCGCACGCGCCGGCCGCGCCGCGCTGTCAAGCGCGCGCTTCGTCGATACGCTGCCGATCGCGCGCAAGCGTTTCCCCGGCGCGTCCTGCTCGCTCGATGCGCTGGCCAAGCGCTTCCAGCTGGATCGCTACGGCTTCGATCTCGCCTCGCGCAAGGGGCCCGGCGGGCACGGCGCGCTGGTGGACTCGCGCATCCTGGCGGAAGTGTATCTGCAGCTGCGGGGCGGACGCGAGCAGCGTTTGGTGTTCGATAATGAGCCGGTTTCGGAAACCGCCAGCGCCGCGGCGCCGGTGCAGTTCGCCGCACGCCCGCAGCGGCCGGCGCCGCGTGCGCCGCTGCTAACCGATGCGGAAGCCGCCGCGCATGCGGCGTTCGTGGAAAAGCTGGGCGAAGCGGCGTTCTGGAAGAAGGTAAGCTAAAGCGTCGGGACTTAACCTTTAGCCGCCCAGCGGAACCGCGCCGCGCGCTTCGCGGTCCTTCAGCTCGGCGTAATAGAGCGGCGTGAAATCGATCGGGTTGATCATCAGCGGCGGATAGCCGCCTTCACGCGTGATCTCGGCCATGATCGCCCGCGCAAACGGAAACAAGAGGCGCGGGCATTCAATCCAGACCATCGGCTCGATGTCTTGCGGCTGGGCGTTCACGAATTGGAAAAGCCCCGAATAAATCAGCTCGACCGAGAACATCGGCTCTTCGCCGCGGCGGGCTTGCACGCTGAGGCAGAGATCAACCTCGGTCGCCTCGGCGCGGTCGCCTATCGGGCGAGATTTTACCTCAACGCCCATGTCGATCACGGGCTGCTCGTTGTAGGCCTGCGCTGAGGCGGAAGCCAAAGCGTTGCGGAATGACAGTTCTTTCACGTACTGCGAAAGAACCCGAAGCTGCGGAGATTCCGGCGGATTCTCGCCGGGGCCTGACGGCATGGTCATGCGCTGACTCTCGTCGTTAGGGCAGGGTGGGCGGGCTAACACGCCAAGGCGGCGCCCGGCAATGGAGGCCCCGCTGGCAATGGCCCGATAATGGCACTATCTTAACAGGATTGCGCGGAAGCTGGCGCAGAAGCGGAGCAGATTTCGGTGGATCAGGCCCTGATCGAGTATGCGGTGCTGGCGTTTATCGCCGGCTTTGTGCTGTTTCGCCTGTACACCACGTTGGGCCGCCGCGTGGATTCCGAGCGGCCGACCCCGCGCCCCGCGCCCGCCCAAGGGGAAATGCCGCGCGAGCAGGATGGCCGCCCGATCCCCGCCGCGCCCATGGCTTCGGGCCCCGCCGGCGAGGGCCTAATGGCGATCGTTCGGGCCGATCCGCAATTTGACGTCGAGCATTTTATCGTCGGCGCCCGCGGCGCGTACGAGATGATTGTCGGCGCGTTCGCCAAGGGCGATCGTGAAACGCTGGCCGCGATGCTGACGCCGCGCGTCAATCAATCCTACGTGGCCGCGATCGATGCGCGCGAAGCCAAGAACGAGGCCGGACCTGAGCTGGTGCGCCTGAAAACCGGCGAAATCGTTGACGCTGACCTGGCGGGCGACATCGCCCGCGTCACCGTGCGATTCGAGGCCGAACTGGCCGAAGGCGCCCACGGCGTGCGCGATGCGCGCGAGAAATGGACGTTCGAGCGCGACGTGCGCTCGCCCGATCCGAACTGGCGTCTGGCCCGCGTCAGCGCGGCGTGAGCAAGCGCAAACGCGAATTAACCACCGACGAAAAAAAGCTCTGGCGCCGCGTCGCCGAAGGCGTGCGCACGCGCAAGCCGTTGCCGCCCGAGCCGATTGAGGAAGCGCCCACCGCCGCCGCCGCGCCGGCGGGCGCGAAACGCGCGGTGCGCCCTGCGCCTGCTGCGCCCAAGCCAGCGCGCACCGGCGCCGCGCCGCCCGCCGATCGCGGCGGCGAAAAGCGCGTTCGGCGCGGCCGGGTGGAAATTGGCGCCAGCCTCGATCTGCACGGCCACACGCTCGCGACCGCGCGCACGGCCTTGGGGCGGTTTCTCCATGCGGCGCATGCGCGCGGCGATCGCACTGTGATCGTCATCACTGGAATCGGCCGCGGCGGGGAGGGGGCGCTCAAGCGCGCGCTGCCCGAGTGGCTGGCCGAGCGGGATTTGCGCGCGCTGCTTTCCGGCTACGCACAGGCGCATCGCGGCCACGGCGGAGCTGGCGCCTATTACGTGTTTCTTAAGCGCGCAGCGACGCTCGATTAGCTTTTCTCACCGCCGCGTTCATCAACGCGAACGAAGCGTTGAGGCCGCCTTCAGCGCATCCTAACCAAGCGCGGCCAAAGTGCCCTCGCGCGCGCCGGCGTGCGCTTTCGTTTAGGGCCTTTATGTCGTCTCTCCTGCGCTTTGCTTCGTTCGGCCGCCCGCGCGGGCTGGCGGCGCGCGCGGTGCTGCTGACGACGGGCCTCATGGCGCTGACGGCGGCGCTCTGCGTCGGCATCGTGCTTGCCGGCGCGCACCGCGAGGGCGCGCGCCAACAATTGGCGATCACGCACGATCTCACCAACCACCTTGCCTCGCGCGCCGGCGAGATGATCACGCGCGGGCAAATCAACGTGCTGCCGTACATGATCGAAGGCGCGACGCAGCGCGAGGAAGTGCGCGCTTTGTCCATCCGCGACGCGCGTGGGATCGTGCTGGCGGAGGCGGGCGCCAACGCCGCCGATACCGCGATCATGGATCGCCTGGCCGCGGATGCGCTGCGCGAAGGGCGCGAGCTTTATACCCGCGAAGGCGGGGTGCTTACGGTGGCGGCGCCGATCGCGCATGGCGAGGAGCGCCTGGGCGTGGCCGTGCGCATGTGGCAGCCGCAGGCGTATCGCTTCGATCCGTTCGCTTCGCTCGCGCCGTTTTTGACGCTGCTTGCGCTGCTTGCGCTGGTGGCGCTGCCTTTGGTGGCGTTCTTGGTGCGCGCCACGATCGCCCCGCTCGATCAGCTCGCCCGTTTCGCGGAAAGCGTCGGCAAGGATGGCCAATCGGCGCCGATCGAGATCAAAACCGGCGATGAGTTCGAAACCCTCGCCCGCGCCTTCAACCGAATGATTGCGCGCCTCGATGAATCCATGCGTCGCATGCAGGAGATGGCGTTCGTCGATCCGGTGACGCAATTGCCCAATTTCGATCGCTTCGTGCGTGAGGTGGATTATCGCATCCTGCACAGCACGGGGGAGGCGGGCGCGGTCGCGGTGTTTGAGCTGCAGCGTCTGCCCAAGCTGATGCAGATGCTCGACCCAAGCGCCACACGCGACTTCCTGCGCACGGTGGCTGAGCGCCTTACAGCTGCGACGCGCACCGTGGACGCCTTGGTGCGCCTGAATGGCCGCGATGAAGCGCCTGCGCTGGCGGCGCGCGTGGGCCAGGTGGAGTTCGCGGTGTTCGCGCCGGCCCTGGTTTCGCCGGCCGATGCGGCGCGCTTTGCGCAGCATCTGAACGCGGCGCTCAACCAGCCGTTTGAATGGCGCGGCCACAAATTCACGTTGGGCGCCTGCTGCGGCGTCGCGCTCGCGCCGCGCGATGGCAAGGATGCCGACGCAGTGCTGCGGCATGCGCGCATGGCGCTGGGGGCGGCGGCGCAATCGCCCGGCAAGCTCAAAGTGTTCACCCAATCGCTCGATCGCGAAGCGATGGCGCGCCTGACGCTGGAGCGCGAAATGCGCGGCGCGTTGGAAAACAACGAATTCCGCGCTTACTTCCAGCCGAAGATCAATCTCGCCAATGGGCGGATCGGCGCGTGCGAGGCGTTGGCGCGCTGGGTGCGCCCGGACCGCACCATCATCAGCCCCGGCCGTTTCATCCCCGTGGCCGAAGAGAGCGGCCTGATCGGCGTCTTGTCTGATGCGATCATGCGCGAGGCGTGCTGGAAGGCCGCGTCCTGGGCGCGCGCGGGCTATCACACCAATGTTTCGGTGAACGTCTCGGCGCTGCAATTCCGCAGCGACCGCTTCGCGGACAACGTGCTGCGCATCGTCCAGCACGCGGGCCTTGCGCCCCAGCGCCTGGAGCTTGAGATCACCGAATCGGTGGTGATGGAGGATCCCGAGCGGGCGCTGCATCTGATCCAGCCGCTGCGCGAAGCCGGCGTGCGCCTGGCGATCGATGATTTCGGCTGCGGCCATTCTAGCCTCTCGGCGCTTTCGCGCCTGCCGTTCGACGTGATCAAGATCGACCAGCAATTCGTGCGCGCGCTGGAGCGCGGCGATCCGCAGGCGGCGGCGATCATCGAGATGATCCTGGCGCTCGGCAAAACGCTCGATCTCGAAATCGTGGCCGAAGGGGTGGAGCGGCGCGAGGAGGCGGCGTTCATGGCCCAGCGCGGCTGCCATTGGGTGCAGGGCTTCCTCTATGGCGCGGCGGTCTCGGCGCCGGAATTCGCGGAAATGCTGCGCCGCCAGGCGGGCGAAGAGATCACGGCCGTGGACGCCGCTTGAACTTGGCCGCGCGCTCGGCCAAATCAGAGCCATGAGCGAACCTGAAGCCTGGCACGGCACCACGATCGTGTGCGTGCGCAAAAACGGCCGTGTCGTTATCGCCGGGGACGGCCAAGTCTCCGCCGGCGCCACCATCCTCAAGGGCAATGCGCGCAAGGTGCGCACGCTTGCGGGCGGGGCGGTGATCGTCGGCTTCGCCGGCGCCACGGCGGATGCGTTTTCGCTGTTTGAGCGCCTGGAAAAGAAGCTGGAGCGGTTTCCATCTCAGCTCGCCCGCGCGTGCGTGGAGCTGGCCAAGGATTGGCGCACCGATCGCGCCCTGCGGCGCCTCGAAGCCATGCTGATCGTGGCCGACAAGGACGAAACGCTGTTGCTCACCGGCTCAGGGGACGTGCTGGAACCTGAGCATCAAGTGATCGCCGTCGGCTCTGGCGGCAATTACGCCTTGGCCGCCGCCCGCGCGCTCTACGCGCACGAGGAAGACCCCGAGGCCATCGCCCGCAAGGCCATGGAAATCGCCGCCGACATCTGCGTGTACACCAACGGCAAACTGACGGTGGAAAGCCTCGGCGCCTGAGCGGCCAGTTGACGCCTTGCGCCGCCCGTACGGGCGCTTAAGTCAGGTGGCGCAATGACCCATTTCTCGCCCCGCGAAATCGTTTCCGAGCTCGATCGCTTCATCGTCGGCCAGGCCGACGCCAAGCGCGCCGTCGCCATCGCCTTGCGCAATCGCTGGCGGCGCAAGCAAGTTCCCGAAGCGCTGCGCGAGGAGGTCACGCCCAAGAACATCCTGATGATCGGCCCCACGGGC
>Ga0182745_1004804_pt1 | contig 11182 bp, 7 predicted proteins | sample eDN3rd30CKraftBY_FD_128523 | JGI IMG/M metagenome (GOLD analysis project Ga0182745, IMG submission 128523) | Enriched backyard soil microbial communities from Emeryville, California, USA - eDNA 3rd pass 30_C Kraft BY (version 2) (version 2) | ecosystem: Environmental > Terrestrial > Soil >... | reverse complement strand
CGCAGCTATCGCGCCGCCCGGATCGAGGCCGGCGACGATCTCGTGGTGCTGACGGGGCCGAACGGCGCCGGCAAGACCAACGTGCTGGAAGCCATTTCCTTTCTCGCCCCCGGACGCGGCCTGCGCCGCGCCACCCTCGACGAACTGGCCTTTGCCGAAGGCGACGGAGGCTGGGCGGTCTCGGCCGAGATCGAAGGCGTCCTCGGGCTCGCAACCCTCGGCACCGGCATCATCCCGGCCGAAGCCGAAGGCCCCGTGACCGTCCGCAAATGCCGGGTGGACCGGGAGCCGGTCGGCTCCGCCGCCGCCTTTGCAGACCACCTCAAGGTGATCTGGCTGACCCCCGCCATGGACAGCCTGTTCAATGGCCCCGCCAGCGACCGCAGGCGCTTTTTGGACCGCCTCGTGCTTGCCCTTGACGCGGACCACGGCAGCCGCGTCAACGCGCTGGAGCGCTCCCTGAGGGCGCGCAACCGCCTTCTGGAGATGCCCTCCCCGGACCCGCACTGGCTGGCCGCCGCCGAACACGAAACGGCGGAACTCGCCGTGGCCGTCGCCGCCATGCGGGCCGAAGCCGTCGCGCGGCTGCGCGAGGCGCTGGCGGCGCGGCGGGATTCGCCGTTTCCCGCCGCCGCCCTGACGCTGGACGGCTGGATGGAAGGCGCGCTGGCCGGCGGGGAGCCCGCCATCGCCGTGGAGGATCGCTACCGCGCCGTTCTGCGGGAGAACCGATCGCGCGACGCCGCCGCCGGCCGCACCCTGGACGGCCCCCACCTAACCGATCTGAAGGTGCGCTACGCCCCGAAGGACATTCCGGCCACGGACGCCTCCACCGGCGAGCAGAAAGCGCTGCTGATCGGCCTCATCCTCGCCCATGCCGCCCTGATCGCGGACATGACCGGCTTTTCGCCGGTCCTGCTGCTGGACGAGGTGGTGGCCCATCTCGATCCCGGCCGCCGCGACATGCTCTATGGCGAGGTCGCGCGGCTCGGCAGCCAGGTCTGGATGACCGGGGCGGACCCGGCCGCCTTCGCCGGCCTTTCCGGCCGCGCCGCGCTGTTCGACGTCACGCCCGGACAGGCCGTCCGCCGGACCTGAAGGAGGGTTTCGCAGGGCGGCGCGGAAGCCGCGGTTTTTTGCACCGCGAGACCTTTAAAAATCCTTTTCGGATCAATAGATTAAAGGGGCGTCCGGGGGCCTGTACGGCATCCCGTTTTCATGTCACACAATTCTGATGATTCATCCTGCGCGATGAGCGATTCGAAAGCCCTGCCCATGTCCGACTCGTCGGCCGCCACCCCCCTGCCGGACCGTCCGCCCCACGGCGCGACGGAGGATTACGGCGCCGATTCGATCAAGGTGCTGAAGGGGCTGGACGCCGTCCGCAAACGTCCGGGCATGTATATCGGCGACACCGACGACGGCTCCGGTCTCCACCACATGGTCTATGAGGTGGTGGACAACGCCATCGACGAGGCGCTGGCGGGCTTCGCCAAGGAGGTCTTCGTCGGCCTCAATCCGGACGGCTCGGTGACGGTGCGCGACGACGGCCGCGGCATCCCGACCGGCATCCATGCCGAGGAAGGGGTCTCGGCGGCCGAGGTCATCATGACCCAGCTCCATGCCGGCGGCAAATTCAACAACACCGACGACAACGGCAACGCCTACAAAGTCTCCGGCGGCCTCCACGGCGTCGGCGTCTCGGTCGTCAACGCGCTGTCGGCGCTGCTGCGGCTGACGATCTGGCGCGACGGCAGGGAACACATGATGGAATTCCGCCATGGCGTCGCGGTCGCTCCGCTCGCCGTGGTCGGCGCCGCGCATGACAAGCGCGGCACGGAAGTGACCTTCCTGCCGAGCCCGGAAACCTTCACCATGGTGGAGTTCGACTTCGCGACGCTGGAGCACCGGCTGCGCGAACTCGCCTTTCTCAATTCCGGCGTGCGCATCGTGCTGGCGGACATGCGCCATGCCGTCGAGCAGCGGGAAGAGATGTTCTACGAGGGCGGCGTCGAAGCCTTCGTGAAGTATATCGACCGCAACAAGTCCGAGCTGATCGCCGCGCCGATCATGGTGATGAGCGAGCGCGACGGCACCACCGTCGAGGCCGCGCTGTGGTGGAACGACAGCTACCACGAAACGGTGCTGTGCTTCACCAACAACATCCCGCAGCGCGACGGCGGCACCCATCTCGCCGGCTTCCGCGCCGCGCTGACGCGGCAGGTCACGGCCTATGCCGACAGCATGTCGAAAAAGGAGAAGGTTTCGCTTGCCGGCGACGACTGCCGCGAGGGCCTGACGGCCGTGCTTTCCGTCAAGGTGCCGGACCCGAAATTCTCCTCCCAGACCAAGGACAAGCTGGTCTCCTCGGAAGTGCGGCCGGTCGTGGAGAGCGTGCTGAACGAGGCGCTGGGCGCGTGGTTCGAGGAGCATCCCACTGAAGCGCGCATCATCGTCGGCAAGGTGGTGGAGGCTGCGGCCGCCCGTGAGGCGGCCCGCAAGGCGCGCGAACTCACGCGCCGCAAGGGCGCGCTGGATGTCGCCTCGCTGCCCGGCAAGCTGGCCGACTGTCAGGAGCGCGACCCGGCCAAGTCCGAACTGTTCCTGGTCGAGGGCGACAGCGCCGGCGGTTCCGCCAAGCAGGGCCGCAACCGCGAATTCCAGGCCGTGCTGCCGCTGCGCGGCAAGATCCTCAATGTCGAGCGCGCGCGCTTCGACAAGATGCTGTCCTCCGCCGAGATCGGCACGCTCATCACCGCGCTGGGCACCGGCATAGGCCGCGAAGAGTTCAACATCGACAAGCTGCGCTATCACAAGATCATCATCATGACCGACGCGGACGTGGACGGCTCCCACATCCGCACGCTGCTGCTGACCTTCTTCTTCCGCCAGATGCCGGAACTGATCGAGCGCGGCCATATCTATATCGCGCAGCCGCCGCTCTATAAGGTGAGCCGCGGCAGGTCCGAGCAATATATCAAGGACGAACGCGGCCTTGAGGACTATCTCATGGACGCCGGCATCGACGATGCGGTGCTGCGGCTTGCGAGCGGCGAGGAACGCGCCGGCAGCGACCTGCGCCGCGCGGTCGAGGAAGCGCGGATCGTGCGCGGCGTGCTGAACGGCCTGCACAGCCGCTATCACCGCCAGACGGTCGAACAGGCCGCCATCGCCGGCGTGCTCAATCCCCGCGTGGCCGAGACCCCCGAGACGGCCAACGCGGCAGCGAACGATATCGCCCGGCGGCTGGATGTGCTCAGCGAGGAGACCGAGCGCGGCTGGGTCGGAAGCTTCACCGAAGGTGAAGGCTTCCTGTTCGAACGCACCGTGCGCGGCGTGAAGGACGCGACCGCCATCGATCTCGCGCTGCTCGGCTCCGCCGATGCGCGGTGGCTGGACGAATATGCACCCTCGCTCCAGGAAAACTATGCGCGGCCAGGCGTGCTGCGCCGCAAGGACGACGAGACGCCGATCTACGGTCCCATCGGCCTGTTCCAGGCGGTGATGGCCGCAGGCCGCAAGGGCATCTCGCTTCAGCGCTACAAGGGGCTCGGCGAGATGAACCCCGGCCAGCTCTGGGAAACGACGCTGGACACCAACGTGCGCTCGCTGCTCCAGGTCCGCATCAAGGAAGTCGACGAGGCCGACGACATCTTCTCCAAGCTGATGGGCGACACGGTGGAGCCGCGCAAGAACTTTATCCAGGACAACGCTCTCGCCGCCAGCGTGGACGTGTGATCCGGAGCGTCCGGTGCCGGACTTCGATTTCGGCGGCGCTGCGCACCGCCGCATGGTCCTGAACATCGCATGACGTAAAAATGGCCGGGACGAACCCGGCCATTTTCAGTCTGAAAGACGAACACTCTGTCGTTGGTCCCTCTGCCAGCCTGGGCCGGGACGCCCGACTCAATCGTCCTCGAACGGCAGCCCGGCGTAGGATTCCGCGATGGTGGTCTGCGCCGCGCGGGAGCCGCGGATATAATCGAGTTCGGCAAGCTGCAACTCGCGCTCGAACGGCGTCTGGTTCGGGAAAGGATGCAGCAGGCCGGTCATCATCACGGAATACCGCACGGTCTTCCACACCCGGCGCAGGCAGATTTCCGAATAGCGGTTCAACCGGTCGCGGGACTTTTTCTTGTAAAAGTCGCTGAAGCCGCGCGCCATGACGCGGGCATCCGCCACCGCGAGGTTGAGGCCCTTGGCGCCGGTCGGCGGCACGATATGCACCGCATCGCCGGCAAGGAACAGCCGGCCATACTGCATGGGCGAGGCAACGAAGGCGCGCAGCCGCGCGATGTCCTTCTGGAAGATCTCGCCTTCCACGATCTCGGTGCGGCCCTCGTCGAACATGCGGGCGTGAAGCTCGTCCCAGAAGCGGGCGTCCGACCAGTCGTCGATATCCTCGTCCGCCGGCACCTGCACATAGAGGCGCGACACCTGCGGAGAGCGGCGGCTGCACAGGGCGAAGCCGCGATCGTGGTTCGAATAGGTCATGTCCTCGATCGGCGGCGAACGTGACAGCACGCCGAACCAGGCGAAATCATAAAGCCGGTCGTAGATCGTGATCTTGTCCTGCGGCACGGATTTGCGCCCGATGCCGTGATAGCCGTCGCAGCCGGCGACGAAATCGCATTCCAGCGTCTTGTCCTCGCCGTTCTGGCGATAGCGGATCACCGGGCGGTCCCCGTCCAGGCCGTCGATAGCGGTGACCTCGGCTTCGAATTCCAGCGGCTGGCCGGCGTCGAGCCGCGCCGCGATGAGGTCCTTCACGACCTCCTGCTGGCCGTAGATCATCACGCTCTTGCCGGCGAGTTCGGTCAGGCTGAGGTGGATGTTGTGGCCCCGGAAGCGCATGTCGAGGCCCTCGTCGACCATGCCCTCGCGCATCATGCGCTCATGCAGGCCAAGGTCCTGCATCACCTCCACGGTGCCGCGCTCCAGCACGCCGGCGCGCACCCGCGCCTCCACATACGGGCGGCTGCGGCTTTCCAGAACCACGCAGTCGATGCCCTCGCGGTGGAGCATATGAGACAGGAACAGCCCGGCCGGACCGGCGCCGATGATCCCAACCTGTGTCCGCATGAAACCTCCGGGGGGCACGAACGAATGAGCATTTCCATGCGCCCGTGCCCACTGTCCGTCAAGCGGCGGGCCGGCGGGCCGCCCCTGCCCGATCAGGGGATCAGCAGCAGGGAGCCGGCCTGGCCCCGTTCCTCGATCTCCCGGTGGGCAGCAGCCGCATCCTTCAGGGCGTAGGTCCGGGCGACGTCGATGCGGATCGCACCGCGGGCGACGAGATCGAACAGTTCCGCGGCGGCGGTGCGCATCACCTGCTCGTTGCGGATGTAGCTGCTCAGGCCCGGCCGGGCGACGGTGATGGATTTGGGCGCCAGCAGCAGCAGTTCCAGCGGCGGCACATGACCTGAGGCGTTGCCGTAATTCACCGCGAAGCCGAACGGGCGGATACATTGCAGGGATTTGATGAAGGTGTCCTTGCCAACGCCGTCATAGACCGTCTGCACGCCCTCGCCGGTCAGCGTCTTCACCGCTTCGACGAAGTCGGTCTCCCGGTAGAGGATGACATGATCGACGCCATGAGCCTTGGCGATGTCGGCCTTTTCCTGCGAGCCTGCGGTGCCGATCACGGTTGCGCCGAGATGTTTGGCCCATTGCGCCAGGATGATGCCGACGCCGCTCGCCGCCGCATGAACCAGCACCGTCTCACCTGCTTTGGGCGTGCAGATCCGGTTGACGATGAGCGAGGCGGTGAAGCCCTTCACCATCATAGCCGCGGCCTGCCGGTCGCTGACGCCGTCCGGGATCGGCACCACGCGCTCGGCCGGCACGTTGCGCAGCTCGACATAGGCGCCGGTGTCCTCGAAGAATTCGCCGCGCATACCGGCATAGCAGACCCGGTCGCCCACCTTCACGCCGCTCACGCCCGCGCCCACGGCCTCGACGATGCCGGCGGCCTCGTTGCCGAGGATCAGCGGCATCTTCGGCTGATGCTTGAGATAGAAGCCGCCGCGCCGCACATTCACATCGGAATAATTGATGCCGATGGCGGTATGGCGGATCTGGACCTCGTCGGTGGCCGGCGCGGCAACGTCCACATCCTCCCAGACGAAAACCTCCGGGCCGCCGTGGCTGTGAATGCGCATCGCTTTGGTCATGTCTCGAAATCCTTATTCGCTGGCGACCTCTGGGAAAATGAAGCGGCCGGCCATGCCCCAGCGGGCCGACGTTCGGGGCACAGCCATGACGGCCGCCGTATTCCAGCCGCAACGCGCCATCCGCCTCCTTGTAAACGGCGGATCGCCCCCGTATCAAACGGAATTGACAAAACATTTCCGGAGGAAGGCGCGATGCCGCGCGGCGACAGCTACGACTATATCATCGTGGGCGCGGGCTCGGCCGGCTGCGTGCTGGCCAACCGGCTGAGCGCAGACCCCAGCGTCAAGGTCCTGCTGCTGGAAGCCGGCAAGAACGACCGCCATCTCTGGCTCAAGATTCCGCTGAAATTCCGCGACCTGATGACCGACATGCGGTTCAACTGGGGCTATGACAGCGAGCCGGAACCGCAGCTTGGCAACCGCAGCATCTATATTCCGCGCGGGCGCGTGCTTGGCGGCTCCTCCACCATCAACGGCATGGTCTATGCGCGCGGCCATTCCAGCGACTTCGACCACTGGCGCCAGCTCGGCCTCGCGGGCTGGAGCTATGCGGATGTGCTGCCGTATTTCAAACGCTCCGAGGGCCATGTCGATGGCGACAGCGCCTATCACGGCGGCGACGGGCCGCTGACCGTCTCCAAGGGCGACGGCGACAGCGGCGCGCACCGGGCCTATCGCGACGCCGCCAGGGCCGCCGGCCTGCCGGTGTCGGACGATCTCAACGGCAAGGACGAGGAAGGCATCGGCCAGCCGGCCTACACCATCCGCAACAACCGCCGCGCCTCGACCTCGCGCGTGTTCCTCGCGCCGGTGCTGAAACGCCGGAACCTCACGCTGATCATGGACGCCCATGTGAACCACGTGGTGTTCGAAGGCCAGCGCGCGGTCGGTATCGAATATCGCGTCGGCAGCGGCGCGCCCGTCATCGCCCGGGCGGAGCGCGAGGTGATCCTGTCCGGCGGGGCCTATAATTCACCGCAGACCCTGATGCTCTCCGGCATCGGCGATGCGGACGAACTGGGCCGCCACGGCATCGCGCCGCTGCACCACTCGCCCGCCGTCGGCAAGAACCTCCAGGACCATGTCCATACCGGCGTCGGCTATGCCTCGACCAACAGCGACACCTTCGACAAATATCTTCGCGCCGACCGGCTGGCGCTGTCCGCGATCCAGTGGATGCTGTTCTCCAAAGGCCACCTCGGCACATTGCCGCTCGGCGCCATCGGCTTCGTGCGGTCGCGGCCGGATATCGAGCGGCCCGATATCGAACTGATGCTCACCAAGGTCTCGCCGGAGGCCCGGGTCTGGTTCCCCGGCATCCGCAAGCCGATCGGTGGTTTCCTCGGCTGCCGCACCCTGCTGCTGCATCCCGAAAGCCGCGGCGAGGTGAAGCTGCGCTCGGCCAACCCGGCCGACAAGCCGCGCATCTTCAACAACTTCTTTCAGGCCGAGAAGGACATGACGACACTGCGCGACGGCGTGAAGCTGGCGCGGCGGCTCTACGCCAGCGAGCCGCTCAGGAGCATGATCGGCGAGGAGATGTTCCCCGGCAAGGCGATCCGGACCGACGACGAGATCGACGCCTATATCCGCGAGACCGCCAACCTGATGTATCACCCGGTCGGCACCTGCCGCATGGGCTCGGACCTCGAAGCGGTGGTGGACGGCGAACTGAAGGTCAACGGCGTTCAGGGCCTGCGCGTGGTCGACGCTTCCGTGATGCCGACGCTGCCCGGCGGCCACACCAACGCACCGACCATCATGATTGCCGAGAAAGCCGCCGACATGATCCTCGGCCGCAAGGCCCCGCCACCCGCGGAGGTGTGAGCCACCCGACATCAACACCCGGCCTTGCGCGGAACGATTCGTTGCAATGCGTATTGTCGCCGTATCGGGTGGCAACCGGCCACAACGGAGATCGATGGACGCAGTTATTTTGCCGGTTTCCTGCTGCGGCACCAACGCATCGGTACGCGTGGACATCTAACCCGTTCCCGAAAGCAAGCGGCCCGGATTTCGCATCCGGGCCGCTTCGTTTTCAGGGTTGCAAAGACGGGCAGCCTCACCGCCGCCGGCGGGATGGCCTTCGGTCCTGAAGGCCCACGCCGCCGTCAGTCGAACGGATAGACGCCCCATTCAGCGCGGTAATTCTCTTCGATGCCATGAATGCCGGAGCGCAGCATCGCGGCCCACGACTCTTCCGTCGTCGCGCCGATATGCGGCGAAGCGAAGAAATTCGGCACCTTGAGCAACGGGTTGTCGTTGGCCGGCTCGACCGCGAACACGTCGAAGGCCGCGCCGGAGATATGGCCGCTTTCGAGCCGCTCCTTGAGCGCATCCTCGTCCACCATGTTGCCGCGCGCGACGTTGATGAGGATCGCACCCTTCTTCATCTTGTCGAGCACCTCGCCGGTATACAGGCCGATGGTGGTCTTGTTGCGCGACAGGTGAATCGTCAGCACGTCGGAGCGCGCCAGCAATTCGTCGAAATCGACCTTCTCGACGCCGTATTCGGCATAGAATTCCGGCATGTCGACGCGGTCGCACGCCAAAATCTTCACCCCATAGGGCTGGAGCAGCTTGACGACTTCCTTGCCGATATAGCCGCAGCCATGAATGCCGATGGTCTTGCCGCGCAGGTCCGCGCCGGGGCCGATCGGCCCCTTCCATTCGCCACGGTGCAGGATGGAGGAGAGGAAATGCACGCGGCGGATGGTGAACACCATGTAGCAGACCGCCAGTTCCGACACCGAATATTTGTTGATGCCGGCAGCCCACCACATCTTGATGCCGTATTTGTTCAGGATGTCCGGATCGATGTGATCGACGCCGGCCGAGCACAGCGACACCACCTTGAGGTCCGGCAGGCTCGAACAGACCTTGTCGGTGAATTTGTCGAGGCCGATCAGCGCCACCTCATAACCCTTGAGGAACTCGATCAGCCGATCTTCATTCATCGGCGTGCGGTCGGTGCGGAATTTGATGTCCGGATATTTCGCGGCGAACTCCGCCTTCAGGTCCGGAAAGAAATCGAAATAGGGCGTCGTGACCGCGATGCGAGGCATGAACCGAACCTTCAGATAAGATCAGAGAAGGGCACACTAGCCAGACACTGCAACATTGGAAAGCAGCCGCAGCACGGCTAAAACGAACCTTCCCCCGGCGCTCTTTGTGTGCGCCGCACCATGAGGCCGGACCATCGTGGCAGCTTCGACCCAGTGGCGATCGATCGCCGTGCTGACCTTCGCCGGCTTCATCGCCTCGTTCCAGATCGGCAAGGCGGCCATCGCAGCGCCGCTGCTGCGGCAGGACCTCGAACTGACCATCCTGCTCGCGTCGCTGATCTTCTCGGTCTATGCGCTGCTCGGCGCCGTCGCGGGCCTGCCGGCCGGAATCCTGATCTCGCGCTGGAATCCCCGCACCACCACCAGCGCCGGCCTTGCCGCCATCGGCCTCGCCAGCCTGACCGGCGGCCTTGCCGACGACGGCAACGTGCTGCTCGCGACCCGCATCGTGGAGGGCATCGGCTTCATCGGCGTCGTCATCGCCGCGCCGACGCTGATCCGGACGCTGGCCGCGCCGCAGGACCGCACCTACGCCATGACCTGGTGGAGCCTCTACATGCCGGGCGGCAGCGCCACCATGATGGTCGCCGGGCCCTGGCTGATGGCGGCCACGGGCTGGCACGGCTTGTGGATCACCAACGGCGTCATCGCTCTTGCTTATGCCTTCGTCATCTGGCTGGCGCTGCCCGCCCTTCCGGCGGAAACCCGAGCCACGCCGCCGCTGGGGGAGACGCTGGCCGACGTCTTCAAGGGGCCGGGGCCGCTGCTGCTGGCGGCGGGATTCTTCATCTATGTGTTCCAGTATTTCGCGGTAACGGGCCTGCTGCCGGTGCTGCTGGTGGAGCGTCTCGGCCTGAGCGTCGGGCAGGCCGGCGCCATCGCGGCGCTGACGGTGGCGGCCAACGGGCTCGGCACCACCGCCGCCGGCTTCGCGGTGCGCCGGGGCATCCCGCTCTGGGCCATCCTGTGCGTCGGCTATCTCACGCTCGGCACCACCGCCGCGGGGGTGTTCACCGAGAATGCGCCGGTGACGCTCGTGGCCGTGCTGGCCTGCATCGGCCTCGGCGTGTCCGGACTGATCCCCTCATCGAGTCTTGCCGCGATCCCGCGCATCGCGCGCGATACCGCCCAGGCGAGCGTCGCCCTCGGCCTGCTTACCCAGGCGAGCGCGCTTGGCCAATTGCTGGGGCCGGTGGCGCTCGGCGGTTTCGTGGAACATTTCGGCTGGGCCTTCGCGCCGCTGCTGTTCGTGATCCTGACCGTGGTGGGGCTCACCATCGCCTTCGTGCTGAAACGGCTGCTGACCGCACAGCAGGGCGCATGATCCCGAAAACGCCCGCCTCACGGACTTGATCCGGGGGCGGGAACCGGACTTCGTCGCCATGGCCCGCAACGGACCGCCACGATCCACCCGCGGGAACTCCACCTTCGGCCTTGCGTTGGGAATGGGAGGAGACCGCGCGCATGCAGCAGAAGCTCGACCAGAACCCCGAACGCCCTATCGTGAAAACGGCCACCCGCGCCCGTGCCGGCCGGCTCGGCCGCCCCGTGCTCGTGGTCCTGGTCACGGCGCTGGCGCTGGTGGTCCTGGGATATATCCTGATTTACATGGGCTTCTTCACCATCGGATGAAGCTGAAGCGAGGTCCTGCGGCCCGCGATGACGGGCTCACCGCCCCGGCAGCACCATCAGCGTCGGCACGTCCGGCAGCGCCGCGCGCGCAAGGACGACGGCCGGGAGCGGCTCGCGCTGCACGCGCCAGCCATGGGCCGCAGCAGCATTTTCAGCAAACCGCTCCAGCGAATGTCGGCTGAAAGCATGCATCGGAATCATGACCGGTGCTTTCAGCGCGGCCAGCACTTCCAGCATCCCCGGCTGGTCCAGCGTCACGCCGCCATCGACCGGAAACAGCACCACGTCGACAGGACCGATATCGGCGAGTTG
>Ga0182745_1004802_pt1 | contig 11184 bp, 9 predicted proteins | sample eDN3rd30CKraftBY_FD_128523 | JGI IMG/M metagenome (GOLD analysis project Ga0182745, IMG submission 128523) | Enriched backyard soil microbial communities from Emeryville, California, USA - eDNA 3rd pass 30_C Kraft BY (version 2) (version 2) | ecosystem: Environmental > Terrestrial > Soil >... | reverse complement strand
TGCATCAGGAATGTGCGGTCGGAGACATTGATCACATCCACATCATTGAGTGAATTGACAGCCTTCGCGATGCGGTCTCCATGAGCAACATCAGTGGCCTGTACGGAGAAGTCGCGAGTAATGACCCCCTCACGACTGTCAACGATGTCGACAGCCCCGATTGAACCACCGGCATCTCCGATGGCGGATGTCATTCGCCCCAGCGCTCCGGGGACATCCTTGTACTTCAACCGAATGGTAATACTGTAGGCCGGACTGAAATGGCTCATAGTCGATCCTGGAATCCTTCAAACAACTCTGTCCAATTTGACTCTGGTGAAATTTCGTGAATAGTATGTTCGTTGGCTTGAAACTGCGAACCCGACTGCTGAAGAAGAGCGTCAAGAACAATATTTCCTGATGGGACTCTATTTAGAGCAACTTGCGAAATGATCTCCCCGTCCCCGCCACGCGGAGTACAGTGTTTTTATTGTCGAAAATCGCGCTGCGCGGGCACATGGTAGAGCAAACTGCTCTAGCTTCGTGGCATTACGTTCGACTGCGTCCATGCTCCATCGATCTGTCGCCAAAGTCTGCCCGTGGGGTTTTCGTCTTGCAGTGCCGGCGGGAGGCGGTTTGGACGCACGTTGTCGTAGCATTGCAGCATGGCGAAACGTCGCATCGAGGCGGGGATGCCGACAGCGGTAAAGCCGGGATGGCTGGTGGCGGGGAACGGTCCACCGTGATTCATCGCCGGACTGACGGCGACCCCCGTGGGCATCTTGTCGTTGAGCAGCCGCCCCACTTTCTGCCGTAGCCCCGGTTCAATGAGGGCGTACAGAGCGTCATCCTGGCCAGTGGTACTGGAATAAATGCAGCCGGTTAAATTCCCTTCGAGATGATCGGCCAATGCAACGACCTCAGCATCGCTGTCGGCGATCACCACCAAGGCACAGTTCCCGAAGGCTTCTTCCTGCAACCCGTGAGGATTTTCGAGAAATGCTTTCGCGCTCACTCGCAAAAGCGTGTTGGCGTAACAACAACGACTGCTGTCCACGGGCTGATTCCCTGTGACCACCGTGGCTCCCACCTGTTGCAGGGCGACAATGGCTGCTCGCAGGTTGCTTTCAGTTCCCTCCCCCAACAAAGTTCCGACAGGAGCGGATTTGAATTTCTCCGCAACTGCTGAAATGAACTTCTCTGTCAGCTCCCCGGACTTGAGCACCACCATGCCGGGATTCGTGCAGAACTGCCCGGTTCCCATCAGGCTGCTGGTGGTGAAATCGGTGACCATGGCGTCGAAGCGTTCGATCAAAACTCCAGGAAGAATGTAAAGTGGATTGATGCTCGACAGTTCCGCGTAGAACAGCTTTCCGCCTTGATCTGCCGCTGTTTTCAGAATCAACCCTGAATGTCGTCCCCCTGTATATCCAGTGGCCGCCAGCAATGGATGAGAGACGAACCTGGCACCGTCTTCGTTGCTCATCGCATAAATCAACTGCACAAATCCGGGTGGCATTTCTGTTGCCCGGGCCGCTTCCTGCGCAGCCTCAGCAAAGAAGCGAGTGGTTTCAGGATGTGCCGGATGGCCTTTGGCGATGACGGGATTTCCTGCAGCGACGGCAGCGGCGAAGTCTCCGCCGGCGATGCTGTTGAAGGCGCAGGGGAAGTTATTCGGGCCAAATACTGCGACCGGACCGAGCGAGCCCAGCATCGAACGAATATTCGCTGCTGAATCAATTGTGGCCATCTTCCACGAGCCATCCCGCGCGGCAGCAGCGGCTTGCCGGAGTTGATTGACCGTCCGGGGAAGTTCCACATCTTTCAAACGGGGAGCGACCGGTAACGCCGTTTCCAGATGGGCGGATTCCACGATCTTCCCCGCGCGGGCCTCGATGGCATCCGCATAGGCTTCCAGAAAGGCCGCAAATCGTTCGCCGGGCCAGCTGCGGACAAGCTGAAAGGCTTTCGAAGCTGCCTGCAGAGCTTCTTCAACTTCTTCCCAGGGACTGATGGGAAAAACAGCCGGCAGCAGCTGACGTTGACCCGGATTGATCGCCTGAAACGATTTCGTTCCGCGTGATTTTCGCCATTCGCCATTGATCAGAACGGATTGCATCTTAAAAAACCCTAACAAAACTGACCCCGATCCGCTCGATGGAGCGGGAAGCTGCGTCATCGATTGTCTTTTTTCAAATGATTGTGCTATTGAAACGACCTTTATCCTTTTACCACAGGGTTGTGCAGTGTTCCAATTCCCGTGATTTCGATGGTAATGCTGTCACCGTTCTCCAGCGAGAAATGGTCATCGGGGACGATGCCGGTCCCAGTCAGTAGAAACGCACCATCGGGGAAATCATTTTCACGTCCCAGCCATCCGGCCAGATCGGGCAGTTTACGATGCAGCTGACCCAGATCCGTTTCTCCCCAAAACACCTGTTTGGATTGCCGTTCAATCATCAGCCGTATATGAGTCTCAGCCAGTGGCAACGGATCTGTAGTCAACAGAATCCCGGGACCCAGCGCACAGCATTCTCTGTAAACCTTCGCCTGTGGCAGATAGAGCGGATTTTCCCCCTCAATATCCCGGGCCGACATGTCGTTGCCAATGGTATATCCGACAATTTCCATCCGTGGATTGAGGACCAGCGCCAGCTCCGGTTCAGGAACACTCCATTGACTGTCCTGGCGAACGCGCACCGCCTGCCCCGGATGGACCACGCGGGAAGGGGTGGCTTTGAAAAACAATTCCGGTCGGTCTGCTGAATAGACCTGATCGTAGTTCGAAGCGGCCGACTCGGATTCTTCCATTCGAGCGATCTGGCTCCGCTTGTAGGTCACCCCGGCGGCCCAGACTTCCTGGCGGTCGATGGGTGCCTGATAAGTCACTTCCGCGAGTGGCACACATTGCGAACGGGCCAGCAACTGTTCGACGATTTGGATCGGATTTTCTGCATGGAGCAGATCGGCGAGCGACTGTAACTGCGGTGAGCTCTCCAGCGGCAGAAGACGGGCAACCGATTCTTCAATGACCGCCACGGCAAGTCGGTTATTACTGAGGATCTTGGCGATTTTCATAGTTTAGCCTAAGCCTTCGAGCCCGTCATATACGTTATCGAGCGGATTAACACCGAGTTGTCCGCGTCCTGCCACGCGGCGAGCAGCGTTTCATCAATCGAAACGCGCGCTGCGCGGGCATATGGTAGAGCAAACTGCTCTAGACCTATCGCCTTCGCATTCAGAGGACCGCGTTGCTTTGTACTGTCTGCATCAGTCCTCGCAGGTATCCGGCGGCATAAAGTCGGCCCAGCATCTCGTATCCCGGAGTCTCATTCGACTCCCCCGCCATGGACGGGGCATGATCGGGGCGTAATGTCCCTTGATAACCCGTTTCATAAAGAGTCCGAATGACCGCAGGCATGTCAATGTCGCCGTTGTCGTGCCAGGTTTCAGTGAAATGTTCCGCCGTCCCGCGCACGTTGCGGGCATGAACAAAGAAGATCTTCTTCGCGAGTTTCTGAATTCCCGCAATGACATCCACTCCAGCCGGAGCCAGCGATCCCACGCAGTAACACACGCCGTTGCAGGGACTGGGAGCGAGGTCGACCACACGCTGCAATGCCTCATTGGAAATGATGACGCGGGGTTGCCCGAGCAGTTCAGGAAGCGGAGGATCGTCCGGATGAAGTGCCAGTCGAATTCCCGCCTCTTCCGCCACCGGCAAAACCTGGTCCAGAAAATACTCGATATTCTCCCAGAGTTGTATGGCCGGTGTCGGTTCTGGAGGACAGCCATCGGCATCCGTCACATTGCGACCCACATCAGCCAGGTTAAATTCCGTCACCCGGGCTCCGCCCCGTTCAAGAACGTCGCAACTCGTCCGCTGCCAGTCTTCATCAGGCATCCAATTGTAACACAGAACCTCCATCCCGGTTTCCGCCATCATCCGAATCAATGACTTGAACTCGTCAATCTGTTCATCCCGACCGGGAAGATTGTGGACGAATTTCAGATGGGGAATCTTCCGTTCCAAGTGAGTCAGCTTCATTCCAAACGATTCCACCATGCCCCGCGCAGCCCGGAACTGAGCAAGATTCAGCCCCGGATAAGTCAGCACGATCTCACTGACCCCGACCTGTGCTGCAAGTTGCAGGTTCCGTTCATTGAACGGATTGACGACCATCGAGAGTTTCATACGGGAATCAGTTCTTTCCGGGGAAAAGCAAGAGGTTCAACACGACGAACACTCACCAGCACGATGGTCAGTGCCAACGGATGCATCAGGCCGGCCAGCAGAAAGGCCGGGCCGTAACCGTGATATTCGACCAGCCATCCGACCAGCAGCCCGAACAGCATCGCCCCAAATGATCCGGCCGACCCCAGCAATCCCCCCACCGATCCCACCATCTTCGACGGAAACAGATCGGCTGGCAGGGTCTGCATGATGGAGGCGAAACACTGATGTCCGAACATGGCTGCACTGAAGAACACAATTGCATAACTCAGCGGTGAGGCCATGATCAATAAGGATGTCGGCAGGAAGGCTGCACTGATCGCCAGGGCAATTTTCCGCGTCTGCCCCACGCTGCAGTTCATGCGAAACAACAGGCCAACCAATAGTCCGGCGGACATGCTGCCCAGTCCGGCAAAGGCATACGGAATCCATGCAAAATATCCGATCTGCTTGATATCCAGCCCGCGAACATCACCCAGATACTTCGGCAGCCAGAAGATGAAGAAGAACCAGGCGGCATCGCTGAAGAACTTGGCCAGCATCAACCCGCGAACCTCCCGGATGCCAAACAGGCTTGTCCAGCGAACCCGCGCCGCAGGAGCATCCGATTCCAGTTGCGAGGCCTGTATCAGGTCCAGTTCCTCTGATGTCACCAGCGGGTGCTGCGCGGGAAGACGATAAAATGTGATCCAGAATGAGGCCCAGATCAAACCCAGCCCACCGGTCAGATAGAAGACCCAGCGCCAGTCCAGCCATGCGACAATCAGGGCAATGAGAGGAGGAGCCAGCACCGCTCCGACCGCGGAGCCGGTGTTGAAAATGCCAAAGGCCATGGCCCGTTCGCGTGGCGGAAACCATTCCGCCACCGCTTTGGCGGAACCGGGAAAACCACCCCCTTCCCCCATCCCTAACAGGAAGCGAAAGAGTCCCAGGCCGAAGACCGAAGAAGCCGTCCCCATCAGGCAATTGGCCAGCGACCACCAGACAATCATGACGGTATAGCCGATGCGAGTCCCGAGCCGATCCATCAACCAACCGCCGCCGGCATACATAACCGCATAGGCCAGCAGAAACAACGACGTCAGCCGCCCGTACTGCTGGTGGCTGAGGGGAATCTCCTTTTGGATCTCTCCCACCAGCACGGGAAACGTCTGGCGGTCGAGATAATTCAATGCGGTCGCCAGGGCCAGCAGCCCGGCAATCCACCAGCGAAGATTTCGAATCGAGCCCATACAATCCATCCGCCTAACACTAAGGAACTGGGAAGCAATTGTTTCCCCAAATCTGAGATAGGGAGGAGTTAGAGCAATTTGCAAAATAATTTACTCGCCCCCGCCACGCGGAATACAGTGTTTTTCCTGTTCGGAAACCGCGCTGCGCGGGCACACGGTAGAGCAAACTGCTCTAGGAATTAGGAGGTAGGATTTAGGAAAAGGCGACAATCGGTTCCTACCTCCTAATTCCTACCTCCTAATCCCTCTCAGGGAATCAATTGCTTCCCTGTTCCTAAGAAGCATTCAAAACCTGTGAGCGGGGGACGTGAGTCCCCTGATTCCCGCACTCTCAGAAGACTCATGTCTCCCGCTCGCCGATCTCGGTCAATTTTGAGATGACTTCCCCGCTCCCGCCACGCGGAGTGCAGTGTTTTTATTGTCGAAAACCGTATGGTTTTAATCTGACACGGGCGGGCACATGGTAGAGCAAACTGCTCTAAGGAACGGGACATGGTGCCGGCGAGGGCTGTAACTTCACTTCCAACTCGGCTTGTTGCTCTAGCAGTTTGACCGTGGCGGCGAAATCCTCGTTCGCCAGTCCTGCGTTCAAACACCCGGAATAGACGGCATTGAGTGTCTCTGCAATGGGAAGCTGCATGCCCAGTTCCGCCGCCGATTCCCGCACCAGACGCATATCCTTGGCCATGAGATGCAGCGGAAAGAAAGGGGTGAAATTTCGATTCAGGATCTGCGGAGCTTTCATCTCGATGATGCCGCTCCGCGCACGGCTGGAGAGAATGAGTTCCAGCATCACTTTCGGATCGATACCCGCCTTGGTTCCCAGAACCATCCCTTCATTAAAGACTTGCAACGTCCCGGCCATGATCAGATTCAGCACAAGTTTCGCCGAAGCTCCCCTGCCGTTGCCTCCGATATGCCGGACCCGTCCCAGGCAGTCAAAAATGTCCTGTACCCGTTCCAGGACCTCGGCGTCCCCTCCCACGAGAAATCCCAGTTCCCCTTTTTCGGCCTCGTTCTTGCTGCCGAACACTGGTGCATCCAGCATCATGGCTTCCTTCTCCTGAAGCCGCTGGAGAACTTCGAGCGACGTCGGCGGAGAAACCGTACTGGAATCGATCAGGATCGTTCCCGGTTGAATCGTCTCCAGAATTCCCTGTACGCCGGTCACGACGCCGAGCAAGGCTTCGGGATCGGAGAGCATCGTGATGATGACGTCAGCGTCACGGGCCGCATCCGCCGGGCAGTCCGCGACGGTCCCTCCGGAATGGGTCACCGCCTCCGCCTTGGATCGCGTTCGATTATAAACATGAACGTCATATCCAGTGCGAATCAGGTTCCGGGCCATGCCCGATCCCATAATTCCGGTACCGATAAAGCCGATTCGTTGTTGATGTCCGTTCCTGTTAATCATATTCAACTCGATTTGCTTTCAGTGAAATGGCCCATTTCCATTTCATCGCAGCTATGGAGTCTTCTTCCATTTGAGCGGAGCAACCTGAATTCCTTTCAAGCTGGGAAGTAAAGCTGCGATGTAATACTGGCCCTCATGTTTGATGATTTCCGGCGCCGCAACGGGAAGTTTACAGACAAAGTGGCCTTCATCATTGTGAATACCGAAGTTGAGTGGATCAGTGGAACGATAGACACATGTTTGCGCCCCGGTACCATAAACCTGAGTGCGAAAGAGATAATACTCGCCCGGTTCAAGCTCAACGACAAACGGACATTCGCAAGCACTATTACCGTCTCCTGATTGTTTTCCTCCTGCAGCAACGACGTGTTCTTCACCCCAATGATTCAGATCAGTTGAAGTGCGGCAATAAACCACACTCTTTTCATATGCATGCGAGGTATAATAACAATGCCAGAGCCCATTGGTCCGGATAAGCATGGCATCACGAGGATTCTGCTGCGCTTCGTCGCGATTTCGGAACAACGTCACCTTTCCATCCGCGTTGAGCTTGCGAACAAAGGTCTTACCGTCCTGACTGGTGGCCGAACAGATGTCGTCCCAGCCTCCATAAAACATGACATGCTGGCCATTATTTCGAAAGACATAGGGAGCCTGTAATCCTCCGGATAGTTCGCCAGTCCGCGGATCGGCCCGCATCGCTACTCCCATGGGCGTCCAATTCGCGTCCGTCAGATTCTTGCCTTCCCAGCGATGGAAGAGTCGAGATTTTCCGGTTTCTTTTGTCGCGCGAATACAAGACCACAACTGCCATGTCCCGTCGGCCGCCTGCCAGATACCGAAGTCGACGGGTTGCTGTTGCGTGCCAGTCAGCTCCCCAAGATCCGGATTTCCGGCAATCTGGACCCATGGTCCTTCAATGACAGGAATTCGACTTTCTTCGGCATAACATTGGCTTGATAAACCAGCCTCAAGGATGAGGGTAATCAAGCAGCCGCATAAGACTTGGAAACGTGAAACAACAAGAAAGCGGTAACCGAAATTGATCATAAGTAGTCCATTGAGCAGAGTAGACAACGGCGTCCCTGAATAACTGAGAGAGCATGACTATCAGGATCCGGGGACGCTCCGAAGGTGAATTTATTTCATCGTTCAACTAAAAAATATTCTTCTGATGACATTACTTCTCCTGAGTTCAAGCCTCTGAGAGCAATGCGGCGCATTTGTCCCTTCCAGCTAGTGCTGTGTCCAGCCTAAATCTGCGTGTTGACCAAGTTGTTCCGCGGCTCGTTGGCCGCTCTCGTTGTGGTTTTTCAACCCGAAAATTTAGTCTGGACAACGCACTAGTCCTTGGATGAAACGGGGACCTCAAACTCGACGACATTGTTGCCAGGCTTCACTTCGACGCCGGACTTCTCAAGAAGCTGAATGCGAGGGAACGACTGATCCGGGTTAGACGGATCTGTCTGACCGCCGGTGCCGATTTTGACGAGGTGAGTTCCTAACCGGGCTCCCATAGTGGCACCGGCATAAAGCAACTCAAATTCGCCGTTGGCATCAGTAATCGCGATCGATGTCCTCGCATCCTGGCTTTCCGGATGAAATTCGATCCATGCCTCTGGTAATGGTTGTTGGTTCTGAAGGACTTTTCCTTTGACCTTTCCTATATCCGGATGTCCGAGCTTGCTGCCGCATCCGTGATATAGGCAAACGAGACTGATGAGAAAAACTCCAAAGAGAAACGTCCGAAGCCAATTGGAGCGGACAGGCCAATCCAACATAAGATCACCTTCAACCAGAGAAACGTTTTGGCAAGAAGAATTCATTTCAGAAATCCCCCAGCACGTTACCGTCAGATTTATTGGCCAGATTCATAAGGACACTTCCGGCCAAATTGTCACTCAGAAATTTGACCGATCCATCCATCCGTAAACCGTACAGGCCGCCTGGATGGAAGCTGCTGTTGCACCACGCGCTGTCCCCACTCGCATTGCTGGGAGTATTAATTCCCTTGACAGAACTATTCAGTGTTTCAACCACCGAAGACGATTTCCCATCTGCATAAACCCCAGACCAGATCGCCCCATTGTATTTGTATTGAAATGTTCCTATGTTCGCTCTGACCTGTCCCAGCGCAATTTCCGTGATCCCGATGGTATTTGTCGTACCGTCGGTAATATCTCGAATTCTCGTAGAACTGCTCCCGAAAAAGACTCCTGCGTGTCCACCCGGAGTCGTCATACCCGGGTCCCCCTGAACATTGTTAACGACAGTGTTGTTGGTTCCCGCAATTCCATGATAATTCGATGTGGCATGATTTCCCCGATTGGAGTTCAACCGTGGACCAACATCGCTTGGGCAACGGAAGACGGGAAGCGGAGTCATCACCGCTAACTGAATCGCCGTTGGAGCAGCGGGAATTGTTGTCATGTCTCCGGCCGCCGTGATCGGATTCATTCCGGTATTCAACGAGTTATACAGCGAACCTTGGTCCAGCATGGGCAGTAACATCGTTCCCCAGCCCCACCCCAACCTCGTACTTGAACCGGCAATACGTGCAAATCCTGGAGGAAACATTCCTTTCATCTCATGGTAGTTATGCAGCGCCAACCCCATTTGCTTCAGATTGTTCTGGCACTGGCTCCGCCGTGCCGCCTCTCGTGCCTGCTGTACGGCCGGCAGCAACAAGGCAACCAGGATCGCAATAATTGCAATCACCACTAACAGCTCAATTAATGTAAAACCTTTCGAGTAGCGCCTTATCATTGGAGAACTCCGAATTAAAAGACATGCAAAAGCCCCAAGCCCAACGTGGGCGGACTAGCAGAAAACAGACAGAATCAATGGAAGTAAAATTGCAATTCAACCAAGGGCAGAGCTTGCCCGGCGAATCTCGATAGAATCCGAAAAAGCAACGCACAAAAGCCATTGCCAGTGGGTGCCTGGGAATGACTAATTATCCTCAATATCAAGCACTTCAAGCGGCATTGCCGACTTGATTTCCACCTCTGCCCCAGGTTCATCGATGCGCCGCGTCATGCTATAGCGCAGGTGTGATTCCATCTCGACCCGGGCTCGCTCGGAATCGCCATCGCGAATGGCTTCAAAAATAGCTTCATGCGACATCACCGCCCGGAGCCTGCGCTCCGGATGATGGGCACAACTTTCCCGCTGGGCGAACGCCACGAAACCCGCCAGCGATTCGAGCAGCATCGGGAACAACGGATTCGCGCTGGCCCGCGCAATCTCCATGTGAAATTCCAGATCGATTTTCAGCGAATGTGCTTCAGCAGAATGGATTTCAGCACGGAACCGCGAGACCAGAGTTTCCAGACGTTCCACCTGCTCCGGCGTCCGGCGGCGTGCGGCCAGAGCGGCGGACTGTGATTCCACCCCCAGCCGGGCTTCAAAAATCTGATCGAATGTCCGTTGCCCCCCGGACGCCAGCATCAGCGGCAACAGTCTGGCCAAAGCTTCCGAGCCGATCTTTTTCACGCGAGTGCGGCGACCGTGGCTGACTTCCAGAACACCGAGTCCGCGCAGCATGGAAATCGCTTCACGCAGAGCCACCCGGCTGACTCCATATTGCTCGATCAACACCCGTTCGCTCGGAATTTCCGCCCCCCAATCCCAGGCACCGCTGCGGACATTGTCCAGCATGAATTCAAAAACACGCTCGGTTGAAGAACTTGAAACCATTGTCCGTTCCATTTGCGGAAAATCCATGTTTCTTCATTACTGTCGACAACTCATAATACCAGTAAACACATGCTTGTCAATTTATTTTCAAAAAAACTTAAAAATGACGATAAAATCAGGAACCATCAACAAAGAGGTAGTATCAGTTTGCAGAGAAAGCAGATTGGAATCACACTGGCGCCCGAACGTTTCAGGTTGATAACGTTGACAAAGATGGCCCGGTGAGTCTTCAGTCGCAGAACAAACTTCCGAAGAAACAGATCGCCGCCAGTACGATTTGCCCGAATGTCTCACCAGTCTGGGTGGGAGGTAGATTTTTGATAGGGGGAGAGTTGGATTGAGCCTGATCTTGATGGTGATGCTGGAGCAGTGCTACAAAAGTCCGCCAATCCCGCTTTCGTCACTTCCAGCTTCTTAAAGAATTGATTTCCATCCATTCTTACAGGCTGGAATCCTTGATCTTCCTCGCTGACGTTCAGTTGGAAGAGGTCGTCAGAAGGTGCAATAAACCGATCTGTACGAACGCGGAAGATTCCGGATAGGCGTCCCATCGCAGTGCGTCTTCAATTCCATTGCCGTCGGTATCTCGAATGAAATTATGGACGGCTCCCAGTTCATTCAGAAGC
>Ga0182745_1004799_pt1 | contig 11198 bp, 8 predicted proteins | sample eDN3rd30CKraftBY_FD_128523 | JGI IMG/M metagenome (GOLD analysis project Ga0182745, IMG submission 128523) | Enriched backyard soil microbial communities from Emeryville, California, USA - eDNA 3rd pass 30_C Kraft BY (version 2) (version 2) | ecosystem: Environmental > Terrestrial > Soil >... | reverse complement strand
CGCGCGTCGCCCGCACCCTGCGCGGCGGCTTGCACTCGGCGCGGACGGGGATTAAGCCGAGCGAAACGCCCGCTCATAACGCCGAGGACGCCCATGACCGCCGGAAAGACCCGCACCGAGAGCGATACGTTCGGACCGATCGAGGTTGATGCCACCCGCTACTGGGGCGCGCAGGCGCAGCGGTCGCTCGGCAATTTCAAGATCGGCTGGGAAAAGCAGCCTCAGCCGATCATCCGCGCGCTCGGCATCGTGAAGCGGGCGGCGGCCGAGACCAACGTGGCCCTCGGCAAGCTCGATCCGGATCTCGGTGACGTTATCGTCAAGGCGGCGCAGGAGGTGATCGACGGCAAGCTCGACGAGCATTTCCCCCTGGTCGTCTGGCAGACCGGCTCCGGTACGCAGTCGAACATGAACGCCAACGAGGTGATCTCGAACCGCGCGATCGAGATGCTCAGCGGCGAAATGGGGTCGAAGAAGCCCGTTCACCCCAACGACCACGTGAACATGAGCCAGTCGTCGAACGATACGTTCCCGACGGCCATGCACATCGCTTGCGCCGAGGACGTCTCGCGCCGGCTCATCCCGGCCCTCAAGCACCTGCACGCGGCTCTCGATGCCAAAGCGAAAGCCTGGGCGGGCATCATCAAGATCGGCCGCACGCATACCCAGGACGCGACACCGCTGACGCTCGGGCAGGAATTCTCCGGCTACGCCCAGCAGATTGAAAACGGCATCAAGCGCCTCGAGTTGACGCTGCCAATGCTGATGGAGCTTGCCCAGGGCGGCACCGCGGTCGGCACCGGCCTTGCGTCACCGGCGGGCTTCGCCGAGAAGATCGCCGCGCGCATCGCGGAGCTGACCGGCCTCCCCTTCACGTCGGCGCCGAACAAGTTCGAGGCGCTCGCCGCGCATGACGCCATGGTGTTCACGCACGGCGCCATCACCACGGTCGCCATGGCGGGCTTCAAGATCGCCAACGACATCCGCTTCCTGGGCTCCGGTCCGCGCTCCGGCCTTGGCGAGCTCAAGCTGCCGGAAAACGAGCCTGGCTCGTCGATCATGCCGGGTAAAGTCAACCCGACCCAGTGCGAAGCGCTGACGATGGTTGCGACGCAGGTCATGGGCAACCAGACAATCGTTACCGTTGCTTCCAGCCAGGGCCACTTCGAGCTCAACGTCTTCAAGCCGGTCATCGCCAATGCCGTGCTGCAGTCGGTTCGCCTGCTGTCCGACTCGATGCGCTCATTCGCCGACAATTGCGTGAAGGGGATCGAGGCTGACGAAGTTCGCATCGCCGACCTGATGCAGCGCTCGCTGATGCTGGTCACCGCGCTTGCTCCTGCGATTGGCTATGACGGTGCGGCAAAGATCGCGAAGACGGCGCACAAGAACGGCACCACGCTGCGTGAAGAAGCGCTGAAGAGCGGCCTCGTGACAGCCGAGGACTATGACCGTCTGGTCCGTCCGGAGCAGATGATCGCACCGCAGTGATCGTCTCTGGCGGCTACGCCTGTCACATTGCCGACAAGCCTTACGATCCCCCGCCTTGTGCGGGGGAATTTTTTTGTCCGCCAGGGTCAGGCGGTCACATATGCTATTGGCTGGTAAATGGTCCCATTTTCAGAGTATTTCAGATAACTATGCAGTTAAGGAACCAGATCGGTTCCCGACAGAGTGACCGGAGGCTCTGAGGACCGTATGGGTGGCATGTTCGCGGACCGGAGTGATCGTCTCCATTCAGGGCATGCATTGGTGGGTACCGGCGTTGGAACGACGTGATGCTGAAATCAGCGCAAGTCTCAGACGGACATGATCGGGAGGTGCCCCTGACCCGGGGCCTTTCCACGAAGCTGCTGTTTCTCACCATCCTGTTCGTGCTTGCCGCAGAACTGCTGATTGCCATTCCTTCAATCGCCAATTTCAGCCGCGGGTGGATGGAAGGGCGGCTGCGAACAGCCGCTGCCGTGGCAGTTGCCGTCATCGAAAGCGGACCGGGAAACCTCAGCATGCAAGGCAGCAATCGTGTGCTGATGGCTGCAGGTACGCGGGCGATCGCGGTACGCGATGAAGGTGTGTCGCGCATGCTGGTGGTTTCGCAGGTGCCCCCAGCTGTGGACCAGCACATCGATCTCGACACGATCGGGCTTACCGGCTCGATCAGGCAGGCGTTCGACACGCTGCTTTTTGGCGGCAAGCGGGTGCTGCGCATCTTCGGGCGGATCGATGACTCGAACACGCAGTACGAAATTGTGCTGGCCGACTGGGGCCTGCGGGCTGCACTTCTCGACTACTCGCGCAACATTGCCCTCCTGTCGCTTGGCCTTTCGCTCTTCACGGCGATGCTGGTCTTCTATGCGATCAATCGCATCATGATCCGCCCCGTCCGTCGCATGACGCGATCCATGCTGGCCTTCGGAGAGGCGCCGGATGACGCCACGCGGATCATCCAGGCGGACACCAAGCGCGATGACGAGCTAGGCATTGCCGAGCGCGAGCTTGCGGAAATGCAGACGGCGCTGCACCGGACGCTGGGCGAGCGGCGCAGGCTTGCCGATCTTGGCCTTGCGGTCTCCAAGATCAACCATGACATGCGCAACATGCTGGCCGCCGCACAGCTCATCTCCGACCGCCTGGCCGAGGTGAACGACCCGTCGGTGCAGTCGCTGGTGCCGAGGCTGCTGCGCACGCTCGACCGCGCCGTCGCCTATTCCGAGGGCGTGCTCGCATACGGGCGCACGCAGGAGCCGCCGCCGCGCCTCAGACGGCTGAAGCTTCAGGAGCTGGTGGACGATGTGATGAGCACCATGGCGCTTGCCGAGCGCAGTGGCATCGAACTCATCAACGCCGTGCCGGCAGGGTTCGAGATCGATGCTGATTCGGATCAGCTTTTCCGCGTTCTCTTCAATCTTGCGCGCAACGCGGTGCAGGCCATGTCAGGCGAGAACGAATCGGTGCTTGTGAAGCGACTCACCATCAGCGCCGAACACGACGGTGCTTCGGTGCGGGTTCGCGTTACCGATACCGGTCCTGGCTTGCCCGAGAGGGCTCGCCAGAACCTGTTCACGGCCTTCCATGGGGCCGCCAAGAGCGGTGGCACCGGCCTCGGGCTTGCGATCTCGCAGGAACTCGTTCGCGCGCATGGCGGCGAGATCAGGCTGGTGGAAAGCGGGAACGGCCGCACGGTGTTTGACATCCGCCTGCCTGCGAATCTGTCGGACACGGAATCCTCGTCGGGCAGGGGGCGCCAGCACGTCAGCAGCTAGGATTGGCGCTGCGACAGGTTGTCAGGGGAGCAGAAACCAGGTTTGGGAGAGCTAAAGGCTCCGCCGCGGAAATCCGCCGTTTCCGGGCTCTCCCGTGATTGAGCCATCAATTTCGGGATGGGGTATCCACTACAATGGATGTGATTTTTTGCATTTTGTTGGCGATGCCCGCTTGCATTTGGGGAACTCACCCGTTAGGTAAGCGTCATTCCAGCGCTGGCCACAAACCAGCGACGAAAAACTGCCTCAAGGCAGACAGCGCACCCGTAGCTCAGCTGGATAGAGCACCAGACTACGAATCTGGGGGTCAGAGGTTCGAATCCTTTCGGGTGCGCCATTTATCCTTCAAACTCAATGATTTGGCGCTTAGCGGGACGGCATCGTTCCAGTAGCCTGTAACCTCCTGTCTTGTCGTACCGACCGCGCATTGGACGATTCCAGAGCATAGGCCGCAGCATGATCCTTGTCAGACCTGCAACCCAAAACGACGTCGGCCTGCTGCCTGAAATCGAGCGTAGCTCCGGTGAAGTCTTTCGGCTGTGGCCTGGGCTGGAGTGGATTGCCGAAGATACTGTTCAGTCGGAAGAGCAGCACCGCCCTGATAGGGAACGGCATCTCATTCGTTGCAGAAGTGGACGGATGGGGCGTTGCAGCCTTCCTCAATGGCGAGATGACTTCCGACGCCCTGCACATCTGGCAGATGGCCGTCCATGAGCAACAGCAGCGGCGCGGCATTGGGCGTAGATTGATCGCTGCAGCCGAACACTCTGCCGTCTCTAACGGCGTCAATGCGCTGACGCTAACCACCTTCCGTAATGTCCCCTGGAACGAGCCATTCTACCGCAGCCTCGGCTTCATTCCTCTCCACCGCCATGAACTCAATTCAAGGCTGAGGCGTGTTCTCGATGCAGAGGAGAAAGCGGGACTCCCCATAGGTCTGCGTTGCGCAATGAGGAAGCTGGTGTAGCGTATCTCCGTGTACAGCCCGCTGCCTATCATCAGCATCCGGTTCAGTGACGTACATCTTCTGCCGAAATCGGGACTACCCTGCTGCTCGCCTTCACGCAAATCCAATGCTGCATCGCTTGAGCGTGTTTTTGCCCATAAACTTAACGTATTCTGTATCGATATCCACAGCGAAAATTGTTCAATTATAATATAATCAAAGAGTAATCGGTCATAACGCTTTGCTAATCGGCCTGAGTCCCGTAAATTCCCGAGGTTGGGAATACGGGGCTTCGGGGCAAATGATTGTAGTCAATACTTTGGTTGGCGCGGGATATGAACGAGAGGTTTATCTCCATCCAGCGCGCGATGACATTGTCATCAAGATCAGCAAGAAGGGCGCAGTGGATCGGAATCATCTCGATCATGCTTACCTTACCAGGATAAAATCGCACCCTATCCTGCCCAAGATGCACGGTTGGGTGGATACACAGATGGGGCCGGGGTTGATGTTCGAACGGGTTCGCGATGCGAACGGGGAAACGAGCATGAACCTGAAGATGGCACTGCGCACCGGGCGTGTGTCACCGGAGGAGGGGCGGTCTCTGTTGAAGGGGGCACTGTCGGCCCTCGGCAAGGACGCGATAATTGTCCACGACGACAAGACCCTGGACAATTTCGTGGTCGAGGAAGGTCCTTCATCTCGGCGTCTGGTCATGGTGGACGGATTTGGGCCATCCTTCATGACATACAAGACGCGGCTTCGGCTACGCTATCCACTGTTTGCGCGCGAGAAGTTGCTGCGTTGCTCATTCAAGCTGAATGCGTTGCTGAAGAAGGAGGTCAAGGCTCTGAATCGCAACCGCAAGCTCATCGAAGGCGCCACTCTGCAAGCTGGCTGATCGCAGCTGGTCTTCTCCATTGTGCGTTGGGGTGCGCAGTGGGGAAGGTAGTGCGCCGAGGTCCTGCGCGTCAGATCGCTCTGCCAGGCACGGCGAAGCGTGGAGCGAGGATGCGGCCGGCGATTGCGCCGCCCATGGATTTGGACAAGGGGAGTGGCGTCGCTCTATCGAGCGCGCCGAAAACGGATTCGACAAACGCCTCTCTGAGCGCGCTGTCCTTGCCAAGCCGCGAATGACGGACGATCGGTACGCCGATCAGCGTACCATTGCTGCGGACTGAGAAGGTCAGGGTCAGACTCATCCCTTCGCTGCCCGCCGGCGGTTCCCAACAGGCATAGATGGCGTCGAACATTTCATTGATCGTTTCGATCGGGTCCCCACTACCGCATTCCCGATCTTCCGCTAAGGCCAAGCTGACTGAGCCAAGGATCAGCGCGGCGGCGATGGCGGCCTTTGTGGTCGGTGTCTTCAAGGTCTTGCTCCTGTCTAGCTCCGGTCGTGATTAGCGTTCGTGCATGGCGCCGGCGGCAATCTCGGCGAGCGGCGAGAACAGGTATTCCAGAATGCGCCGTCTACCTGTCTTGATCTCGACAGTGACGGCCATGCCCGGTCTGAGAGGAACGCTACGGCCATCCGCCACGATTTCATAGGTCGCGGGCGCAATGGTTATAGGGAACACCAGGTTCTGCACCCGCTGGGCGTTGCTGACCGGCACTATGGCGCGCAGCTCTGCTGCCGCCTGCTGCTCGCTTTGTTGGGCGTCGGGCTCGGGAATGGCGTCGCGCGCAACGTGGGTGACCCTTCCCGGTAGAATGCCGTAGCGCGTAAATGGAAAGGCCTCGATCTTGATGGCCGCTTCCTGGCCGACGCTTACGAAGCCAATATCCACGTTGGGGAGATAAGCTTCGATTTCGAGCACAGAGTCGTCTTGCACAATCCGCATCAATTCCGATCCGGCGGATATCACCTGACCTGGCGTGGTGACGGCAGAGGCCTGGATCGTCCCCGACACGGGGGCCAGGATCGTCAGAAGCTCCAGCTGCCGTCGAACCTTGATCGCTGACTGGGTTTCAGTATCTACCCGTCGTTCTGTTTCTGAAAGCTTGCCCACGTTGTCCGCGATGGCCGCGTCGATCAGCTTTACGGCCTCACGCTCAATCGCACCGACGGCTGCCCGCGTTTCCTGAAGTCTACCCTGTTTTTCCGAAAGGTCTGCCATTTCCTTCTGCTTGATCTCGAGCGCATCGAGGACGCGTGCTCGAGAGCCTGCAGGGCCGTCGATCAGAGTCGAACGCATGGTTACGCGCTCTGAAAGTGTTGCGAGCAGTTCTTCACGGGCGCTGATGTTCCCGGTCAGGCTATCAACCTCCGCCAGGTGGCGTGCACGTTGAGCGTCCAGCGCGCGCAGGGAGGAAACCAGAGCAGCGAGATCGGCATGGAAGGCGAGCATCTCGCGCCTTCTGATCTCAATGGGTAACTCTTCGCCGAGCCGATCCAGAAGGCAGGTTGGGTCAGGATCCATATCCTTAACCGCATCGAGGCTCAATTTTCGGAACTCTTCATCGACTGCCCGCCTCCGAATGGATTCAGCCTGCCATGCGGCAAGGCTGGACTCGATGGCGGAAAGTTCCGCGCGCACTTGCGTTTCATCGAGCTGCAGGAGCTGTTGCCCGGCTTCGACATGCGTGCCGTTCGGCAGCGGGTTTGATACGATCTTTCCGGCTTCGACAGACTGGATGATCTTGACGCGGCCGGCTGGCTGGACCTTGCCCTGTGCTGTGGCTACGACATCGATCCTGCCAAACCAGGCCCAGGCCAGGACCGAAACCGCGAGCATGCAGATGAACCAGATGAAGGCGACGCGCACAGGTGAGGCAGGCGTATCGAGGATCTCAAGGGCAGAAGGCAGGAAGGCTGTGTCATCCCGGCACGGTGAGGATGAACGCCAGCGTTTCAATGAAACCAACTTCATGCGAGCTCACCATGCTGCAGCTGCCAGAGCCTGGAATAGAGGCCGTTGGTTTGAACGGTCAGGCTCTCGTGTGTGCCTTCCTCGACGATACAGCCGTCTGTCATGCCGATGATGCGGTTGCAGCCGCGCACCGTTGCTAGCCTGTGGGCAATGATGATCACCGTTCTGCCGCGTACGATCTCACGCATGTTGGCGAGAATTATCCGTTCGCTCTCATAGTCGAGCGCGCTGGTGGCCTCGTCCATGATGAGGATCGACGGGTTGGTGGCGAGCGCTCGTGCTATCGCAAGCCTTTGACGCTGTCCGCCGGAAAGATTGGCCCCGCGCTCCTCGATCATCGTGTCGTAGCCGCAGGGCAGTTTGACGATGAATTCATCTGCGCCCGAGAGCTTTGCCAGCTGGATGACCTGCTCGCGAGACATGGCCGGGTTGGTGAGCGCTATATTGTCGTGGATGGTGCGGTTGAACAGCAGGTTCTCCTGCAGCACGACGCCGATATTGCTGCGCAACCATGCGGGATCAACCTGCGCGATGTCTTGTCCATCAACCAGGATCTGGCCTGCGCTCGGCACGTAGAAACGCTGCAGAAGTTTGGTCAGCGTCGACTTGCCAGAACCGGAGGGGCCGACGATGCCTATTACTTCTCCCGGCCGGATCGTCAGTGAGACATCCTGCAGGACATCGCGTCCGGCAGCGCCATAGCGAAAGGTCACATTCTGGAAGGCGATGTGACCTTTCGGCGCCGGCAGGGCCTGAGGCGAGGTTGGCCGAAATTCGGCTTGCGCATTCAGAATGTCGGACAGGCGGGAGACCGAGATCTGCACCTGCTGAAAATCCTGCCAGAGCTGCGACAGGCGTAGCACAGGCTGCGCAACGTGGCCGGCGATCATGTTGAAGGCGATCAGCGCGCCGACTGTCAGCTCGCCCTTGATAACGGCCTGTGCGCCGAACAAAAGTAGCAACGCGCCGGTCACCTTGCTGACAAACTGGATCGCGTTCTGACCCTTCGCAGCCATCATGGTGGCGGCGAAGGAGGAGCGCACATAGGCGGCGAAGCGCTCTTCCCACTGCGCCGCCACGATAGGCTCCACCGCCGCCGCCTTCAGAGTCTGCGCCCCGACAATGCTCTCGACCAGCAATTGCTGGCTAAAGGCGCCGCGATCGAATTTTTCATCGATGCGTTCCTTCAGGAACGGGCGGATCAAAAAGCCAATTGCCAGGTAGCAAGGAATGGAAGCGACCACGATCCAGGCGAGCGTTGTGGAATAGGCAAACAGCACGGCTATGAAGACGCCGGTGAAGATGAGATCGAGCCCACTGAAAAGCCCCTGGCCGGTGAGAAAATCGCGGATTGTTTCGAGCTCGCGCATGCGCGCCACCGTCTGACCGGCCGCCCGGGTTTCGAAATAGCTGAGCGGCAGGTTGAGCAGATGGCGGAACAGCCGTCTCCCAAGCTCGACATCGATACGGTTCGTCGTGTGCGAGAGGGCGTAGGTGCGCAGATACTGCAGCAAAACGTCGAAGAGCCCGACCGCTACCAGTCCGACCACGAGCACGATCAGTGCCGAATAGCTGCGATGTGCCAGAACCTTGTCGACCACGACCTGGAAGAACAGGGGCGTGACAAGGGAAAAAATCTGGATGAACAGCGATGCCACGAGGACATGGGCGAAGGCGCGACGATACTTCCAGATAGAGGGTAGAAACCAGCTGAAGCCGAAGGCTTTCTGCGCCGTACCTGGTCCGAGAAAGCGACGCTGAACGAGCAGGAACCGGCCCTCGGTCAACTTCTGAAGCGCCGCGAAATCCATATCCCTTGCCGTAAAGCCCAGCGGATTGATCAGGCGGAAATGACCGTCGTCGACTTGGCCAGCGAAGATGGCGAAGGTGCCGTCGAGCAAGACAGCGATCGCCGGCCTGGGCAGTTTCGCCATCCGCTCCTCTTCGCTCACGTTGACGATGCGGGCCTTGAGGCCGATGGCTTTCGCGGCAAGCAACAAGTGCTCGCAGGTTGCTCCTCCTGTCAGGGCGAGTTCACGGGAAAGGGCCTCCGGACGGGCCGGAATGTGATAGTAGGATGCGATGGCGACAAGCGCCGTCAGACCACTCTCCGCCTGTTGTGGATCGCAGGTGGCATCCGGGTTGAGGCCGGCATCACGGCACTCTTCGTTGAAGGTTTCCATGCAGTTTGTGCTTTCGTCCAGCAGCAGTCCGGGCGGCATTACTGCCACCCGGAGGTGCCGGAATATGGTTGCTGGAGTTTCTTGGATGTCTTGTCAGGCTGCGTGCTGCGCAAGAACGCCCGGGCGAGAGGCCAATGCCACGTCGCCAGCCAGCATGCGGGTGCCATCGTTCATCTCGGCATAGCTGGTACCGCTGATGGATGAGCCGTCGGAAAATGCCCTGGCGCCCTCAGACGCGGGCATCAGGCTGATGAGTTTGATCCCGACATCGGCCATGGTACGCAATTCACCTGCATCCGCCACGCCATTCTGGTTGGCGTCGCGCCAGACGCGGAACTCGCTCCAGCGGTCGTCGGCCGCATCCAGTACATTGTTGCGGTTGGTATCGAAGTAGCGCCGCAGCCCTTCAAGGTCGGTGAGGCGAGCTCCATGGCTGCTGCCGGCGTCGGCGTTTTCTGAGGCGATTTCCTCTTCCGACTTCCAGAGCGCAAAGGCAATCTCCTTGGCCTGATCGATCTTTCCGTTAGCGCCGGCAGAGCCGTCAATTGCCAGGTCGATGGCCAGCAAACCATCATTTGGCCCAACCCAGGCCGTGGGATCAGGGATGCAATCGCTGTTCCAGTCGAAGCGGGCGGTGGATGCAGGGGCTTCTGCTTCCGCGCCCTGGTGCGGAACGCTAGCGGTTGCAAGCGGGCGAACATCGATTGTGCCGTCAGCATCGAGGTCGAGTAGGACGGGCACGCCAATGAATATGCCTGTTCCCGATCCGGTTCGAGAACCGGATCCTGGCGAAGGTGCTGGCTTATAAATCGGTACATCCAGATTGGGCCGTGGCTGCGGTATTGGGGCAATGGCAGGCAAATTGACATTGCCGCCTCCGCTGAAGTTGCCTTGGCCAGGCTGTCCGAACGCGATCTTGAGCTTCGGCTCTGGTGCAGGTGGCTCTGGTGGCTTGTAGACAGAAATATTCAGGCTCGCCGGCTGGTCGAGTGAAATGCCATACTGGCTGGATGGCCGTTGTGTCGCAACCGATCCAAGATTGATCTGGAGAGGAGGTGTCTGCAGTCTCTGGTTCAGCTCACGTTGCCGTGCCTCCGCAAGACGTTGGTGCTCTTGCTCGCGCTCCCTGGAACGGCGTGCCTCTTCGGCCGCAGCAATTTGGGCTGCAGCCCTTTCAGCTTCTGCCTTTTCGGCCGCAGCTCTTTCGGCTGCAGCAATTTGGGCTGCTTGGCTTTCAGCTGCCACCCTTTCAGCTTCTGCCTTTTCAGCCGCAGCTCTTTCGGCTGCAGCAATTTGGGCAGCTTGGCTTTCAGCTGCAGCCCTTTCAGCTTCTGCCTTTTCGGCCGCAGCTCTTTCGGCTGCAGCGAGTTCCGTCGATGATGTATAGGAACCATCATCGAGGTTCTTCCTCTCCTCGGTCATGTGCCCGTGAGCATCATATGTGCGTTCGTAACGCGGCTTCTTTTGTCCGAGGGCGCTGTTTGGTTGATACTCGCGGTCAATGCGGGAACCGTCAGCCTTCGTCACGGTAGCTGATGTCTTCTTCCCGTCACCGTCGAGATGCAACGCGTAGGTGTTTCCGTTAGATGCCGCGAGCTTGAGGTCTGAGGAGCCAGCCTCCGACTTCTGCCAGTTTTCGTCGGCACCTTTTTCGAGGCGAATTTCGCGCCTCTGGTTCAGTTCTTTGACCTTGACGGGGTCAGTTACGTATGTTCTCTTGAGATCCTTATCCAACTGATACCAGCTGACTGATCCATCGTCGGCCTCACTGGCCCGGAAACCATCGATCCGTTCCGGATCCCCTGCCAGGCTAGAGCGGTTTCCGATCAATCTGGATCATATCCGCACGAGCTGAAGTAATTGGCGCATTCGCTTGGCTGGAAGATGTCGACGAGCTTGCCGATGAGGCCCCACAGGCCGTTTACGGTTCTCT
>Ga0182745_1004796_pt1 | contig 11208 bp, 15 predicted proteins | sample eDN3rd30CKraftBY_FD_128523 | JGI IMG/M metagenome (GOLD analysis project Ga0182745, IMG submission 128523) | Enriched backyard soil microbial communities from Emeryville, California, USA - eDNA 3rd pass 30_C Kraft BY (version 2) (version 2) | ecosystem: Environmental > Terrestrial > Soil >... | reverse complement strand
TGGAAAGGATTATTTTATGGACGTTTTATTTCATATTACTTTGAACGTTATTTTTCCCATATTTGCACTTATTGGAGTTGGAGCACTTCTTCATAGAAGATTTAAATTAGACATGCGTACCTTGTCTAAATTAAATTCATATTTACTAATGCCTGCTGTGAGTTTTGCCAATGTTTATGAGAGTGAAATTAAAGGAGATACGCTTCTGCATATTCTTAGTTTCCTTGTTATACAAAGCCTTTGTTTAATGATACTCAGTACAGGGATCTCTAAAATGGCGAAATTTGAGAGCGGTCTCTCAGCAACCTTTAAAAACAGTGTTGTATTAAGTAATTCTGGGAACTTTGGATTACCTGTCAGTCAGGTTGTTTTTCAGCATAATCCTCTTGGGCTATCTATACAAATAGTCGTTATGATCTTTCAAAATCTCCTAACTTATACTTATGGGTTATTTAATTCTGTTTCTGTTGATAAGGCAAAATTCCAGGCGATAAAAACGTTTTTGAGAAATCCGGTCTTATACGCTTTTTTACTTGGTTTTTTTCTTCATACAGTTTCTATAAAAATTCCAGAATACATATGGACCCCTATCAAAAATACTTCAAACGCATTTTTAGCTATAGCACTTATTACACTTGGTGCACAAAGTGCCTTTCTAAAAATAACGAGATTTTCGCTGCCTTTAGTGCTAAGCCTTATTGGACGGCTAATTCTTTCACCATGTATTGCGCTCCTCGTTATTTTACTATTAAAGCTGGACGGTACTACAGCACAGTCATTGTTTATTGCGAGCTCCTTTCCAACTTCAAGAAATAGTTCGCTGTTCGCACTTGAATATGGAAATCATCCAGAATATGCTGCGCAAGCGGTTTTATTGTCTACCGTCTTCAGTATGATGACAGTAACCGTAGTTATTTTTTTGGCCCATTTATTATTTACTTAAAAAGTTTATTATTCATTAAAATGGAAAAAAGGAAATTTGGTATCTTAACTCAGCTAACAGTGTGTTAGTTTAGCAAGATGTATAAACAGAATCCCTTCATGTTTAGCCTAGCATTGTATTGCTGGATACAATATTTCATTGAACATTCGGATCAGTACGTGAAAAATATGGTAGGCACACGTTAGTATTGAAAGATGAATTAGAAAAATAATAATTCAGAAAGGGGGAAATGCTAATGGCGGTTATTGTAAATAAAGTATTGGATGCTAAAGATTTGGTTTGCCCAATGCCAATTGTAAAGACCAAAAAAGAAGTGGCGACCCTTGAACCTGAACAAGTCATAGAAATACAAGCCACTGATAAAGGGTCTACTGCTGATATCAAAGCTTGGGCTGAAAGCACGAGAAATCAGTATTTAGGAACAATGGAAGAAGGAAATATTCTAAAACATTATCTCCGAAAGGCTATTAGTGAAGAGGAAAAAGCAGAAACAAAGCACCCGGATGTAGTCAGTTTAGATGACCTATTAAATAAGATAAATGGAAATTGGACCAAATCGTTGTGCTATCAAATAGTATAGGGTGGGGTTAGTGAAGGTAGACCGAAAATGCTACCTTCTTCGCTAAATTTAAGAAACTTTATAACTTTCAATAACTGTTTCTAGAGCGGGATGAAACTCTTTTTGATAGTGATTTTCTGGACAGGATTTGATGACAACTGTCTTTAATAAATTTGATTTATTTGTATCTAATACCTTGTGGCAAGTAGGACATTTATCAGTAAAAAGGCGTTTTAATAAATTCATAACTAGCTCCTCCTCAATACCCTTAATTTATATATATATACTATGGATTATAAGCGGATAATCAAGATTTTTCAATGATTAAACTAAGGAAGGAAGATGATTATGTTTGATTATACGGTAGCTACAGATAAGAATATAGAAGAAGCGATTCAAAGCCTAGAGGAAAGTTTAAAAGAAGAAAAATTCGGTGTTTTGTGGAAGTTTGATATTAAGGAGAAGTTGCAGGAAAAGGGTTTAGAGTTTAACAAGAAGTTTCAAGTTCTCGAAGTATGCAACCCACACGAAGCACAAAGAGTGTTAAATGAAAACGAAATGGCTGGCTACTTCCTGCCTTGTAAAATAGTCGTTTATGAGGATACTGGACAAACGAAAATTGGTATACCAAAACCGACGGCACTAATTAGTCTTTTAAACGATGAAAAGATGAAGCAGTTTGCTAAAGATATTGAAGATCGGTTAATCACTTGTATTGATAAGAGTAAATGATTTAGGGAAGAAATGAACTTATTGAATTTTTTCACATCTCTATACCGTATATTATGCTTTGACCGCCATATTAATCGCGGTCTATTTTTATTAATACATTGACAATATACCTAACGGGGTATATTATATAGCTTATCAATGATATTGGTTGAATGAAGGAGAATGAAATGACGTTATTAATTATAACTACAATAGTTGTAACATTTGTTTTATATAAACGATATTTCCCGGTTTTGGGAGTTCATTTTATCACTTTGAAAGATCTTGATTTGGATCAAATAAAGGTAATTGATATAAGAGATTTCAATGAATCATACAAGAACCCAATTGAAGGCACAATAAATATTCCTATTGCTTATCTAAAAAGAAATATTTACGAAATTCCAAAGGCAGACTTACACTTAGTTGTATCAAGTCTACTTGAAAAAAATATCGGAATACGCTCTTTAAGAAAAAAAGGTTTTCGAGTTGTTGGATATACAATTATTAATGATTACAAGTTATCATTAAAAGAAAATTCCTATAAAATAGAAACTAATTGTTAAGAGAGTTCAAAATAATGGATTTCAATCATCAAATGAAAAATAGGGTTAAACATATTGAAGGGCAGTTAAGAGGAATTTTAAGAATGATGGAAGAAAATAAAGATTGTAAAGAGGTTATCACACAGTTATCTGCAGCAAGAACTGCCGTTGATCGTACCATTGGGGTTATAGTTAGTTCCAATTTAGTAAATTGTGTTCAAAAAGCAACGACTGACCAAGAGGAAAGAAGCATGGAAGAACTAGTACAAGAAGCTGTTAATCTTCTAGTAAAAAGTCGTTAAAAAAAGGTTGACACCCTCTTTTATTTTTAATACCATAATACCCATATGGGTATATTATTTGATTAATAGGAGAAATGAAACAATGAATATTGCAAAAGTAGTTGATGCTAAAGGTTTGGCTTGTCCAATGCCAATTGTTAAAACAAAGAAAGCCATGAATGAGCTTGAATCTGGTCAAATTTTAGAGATTCATACAACAGACAAAGGTGCTAACAATGACCTTACTGCCTGGGCTAAATCAGGTGGTCATGAGTTGTTGAAGCATGAGGAAGAAAATGATGTATTAAAGTTTTGGATTAAAAAAGGATAATTTTTTTAGGGGTTCATATACCAATACGGGTATAAGTTCAGGGTTCATGTCTAGGGGGCCGCAACATGATGGAAAACTAGAAACTAGTAGGGGTATATGTTTTTTCCCTTACAGAAAAAGGAGACTATAGAATGGACTATGTAAATTATCTTGTTATTGCACTATTTTTATTGTTTATATTCAAGAAGTTCTTACCGACAAAAGGTGTGAACCATATTACCACAACAGAATTGAAAACAAAATTAACGAATAAGCACATACAATTTATTGATGTCCGCACACCTGGAGAGTTTAAAGGAAACCATATCAGAGGTTTTCACAATATCCCTCTTCAACAACTTGCTCAAAAAGCAAAAGAACTTTCAAAGGAAAAGGAAGTCATTGTGATTTGTCAAAGTGGGATGAGAAGTGGGCAGGCTAGTAAGATCCTAAAAAAATTGGGATTTTCACAAGTAACAAATGTTAAAGGCGGCATGAGCACTTGGTCTTAAACACAATAGAAGGAGGACTTTAATATGAAACAAATGACTACAAAAGAAGTCGAGGCTTTATTAAATCAAGGAAAGAAATTAAATATTATTGATGTACGTGAAGTGGATGAAGTAGAAGCTGGTAAAATTCCTGGTGCTGTAAATATTCCATTAGGGTTAATTGAGTTTCGCATGCATGAGCTAGATAAATCTAAAGAGTATATCATGGTTTGCCGTTCAGGAGGCAGAAGTGGACGTGGTACGCAATTCCTTGAAAGCTATGGATTCAATGTGGTTAACATGACTGGTGGAATGCTCGCTTGGGAAGGTAAAGTTGAATAAATTTTTTTAACAAAAATAATACCCTTATAGGTATGGAAACAGGAGGTTTTAAAATGGAGAACTTGAAAGCAAACGTCATTTTAGATGCAAGAGGATTAGCATGTCCGATGCCTATTGTAAAAACAAAAAAGGCAATGAATAACTTGGAGGAAGGACAAGTATTAGAAGTTCAGGCGACAGATAAAGGGTCCAAAGCGGACATGAAAGCATGGGCTGAAAGTTCAGGTCATCAATATTTAGGAACCATTGAAGAAGGTGAAGTATTGAAGCATTATCTTCGCAAATCTTCTAACGACGAAGTCACTGAAAAGAAACACCCAAATGTTATCAATAATGAAGATTTAGAGAAAAGGCTTGAAGCCAATGAAAACATCGTAATAATCGATGTTAGAGAAGCTGCAGAATATGCCTTTCACCATATTCCCGGCGCAATCTCTATTCCATTAGGTGAATTGGAAGAGAGAATAAATGAATTAAATAAACAAGATGAAATTCTTGTAGTTTGTCGAACAGGTAACCGCAGCGATCTAGCTGCACAGAAATTAGCGGAAAATGGTTTTGCTAACGTAATTAATGTTGTACCAGGAATGAGCGGGTGGACTGGTAAAACAACAGGTATCAATAAATAATGTAGAAAATAACCCAGAAATCATGCGTCAATTGGTAAGAACGACAGGACAAATGGGTGTACCTCAAACTGAGGTAAATGGGTAATTGGTTTTAATCCAGAAAATATGATGATGTCATTAAATAATTAGGAGGAAAAACAATGAATAAAAAAGTAGCAATTATTGCAAGTAATGGTGGATTATTTGATGCCTATAAAGTATTTAATATCGCAACTGCAGCAGCAGCAACTGATCAAGAGGTAGCCATTTTCTTCACATTTGAAGGATTAAACTTAATTCATAAAGAAGCTTACAAACAACTTCCGATGCCAGAAGGGAAAGAGCATTTTGCAGATGGTTTTGCAAAAGCTAATGTTCCTTCCATTCCAGAGCTAGCTGAAATGGCGAAAGAAATGGGGGTTAAATTTATTGGATGTCAAATGACAATGGATGTAATGGGATTAGAAAAAGACGACTTTGTTGATGGAATTGAAGTGGGTGGAGCTGTAACCTTTTTAGAGTTCGCCAAAGATGCTGATGTTACTTTAACTTTTTAATTAGGCATATTTTTTTAAATAAAGTAATACCATAGGGGGTAATGAGAGATGACTGTAAAAATAATGGATTCAACAGAGGTAACGAAAAAAGTCTTTGATAAAGAAGAGTTATTTATTCTTGATGTTCGTAATGAAAATGACTTTAAAGATTGGAAAATTGAAGGGGGAAACTTCCAATATTTAAATGTTCCCTACTTTGAATTGCTTGATGGTGTAGAAGAAATTATTGGAAAAATCCCTACTGATAAAGAGGTTTTAGTAGTTTGCGCGAAAGAAGGTTCTTCCGTTATGGTAGCGGAAATGCTTTCTGAAGCAGGTTTAACCGTCTCTTACCTTAAAGGTGGAATGAAAGCGTGGAGTGAACATTTAGAACCGGTTAAAATAGGAGACTTAAATGATGGTGGCGAAATCTATCAGTTTGTACGAATTGGTAAAGGCTGTTTATCTTACATGGTTGTTTCCAACGGAGAGGCAGCGCTTATTGATGCGACACGTATGACGGATATCTATCTTAATTTTATCGAAAAAATTGGAGTGAAAATTACACATGTATTTGATACGCACCTTCATGCAGACCATATTTCTGGTGGACGTACAATTGCTGAAAAAACAGGTGCAACTTATTGGCTTCCACCAAAGGATGCTACAGAGGTAACCTTTGATTACCAACCATTAGAAGACGGTAATGACGTAACAATCGGAAATACTATTATTAATATTCACGCATTGTATTCCCCAGGTCATACCATCGGATCTACTTCCTTTGTAGTAGATGAAAAGTTTTTGCTCTCAGGTGATATTTTATTCATCGATTCAATCGGAAGACCTGACCTGGCAGGTAAGGCAGAAGACTGGGTTGGAGATTTAAGGGAAACTCTTTATAAACGTTACAGAGAATTATCAGAAGAGCTAATCGTGCTTCCAGCTCACTTTATGATTATTGATGAGTTAAATGATGATGGCAGTGTGGCTGAAAAATTAAGAACATTATTTGCGAAAAATCATGGTCTAAATATCGACGACGAAAATGAATTCAGAAAAATGGTAACTGAAAACTTACCACCACAGCCAAATGCGTATCAAGAAATTCGTCAAACCAATATGGGTAAAATCAATCCAGACATTGATCAACAACGAGAAATGGAAATTGGACCAAATCGTTGTGCGGTTCGTTAATTATAAAGTAGGAGGAAATATTGAAATGGAAACAACAAAAGTTTTAGATGCTAAAGGCTTAGCTTGTCCAATGCCGATTGTGAAAACAAAAAAAGCTATTGGAGAGCTTGAGCCAGGTCAAGTATTAGAAATCCATACAACTGATAAAGGGGCAAAAAATGATCTAACAGCCTGGGCTAAATCTGGTGGACACGAGCTATTGAAACATGAAGAAGAAAACGGCGTGTTAAAATTCTGGATTAAAAAAGGTTGAAAATAAGGGGAACCAATTTAAGGTTCCCTTTTTCTAAAGAGGATGAGGACAACATGGATATTAGCTTTATGATTATAATCTTCCTAATTGGATTTGTAGGCTCTTTAATTTCAGGGATGTTAGGGATAGGTGGAGCCATTATCAACTACCCGATGTTGTTATATATTCCAGTCATGCTAGGCGTTGGTCACTTTACCGCACATGAAGTTTCAGGAATTACAGCTATTCAAGTGTTCTTTGCAACACTTGGTGGTGTTTTGGCTTACCTTAAGGGTGGCTATTTAAATAAGACGCTTATTACCTACATGGGAGTTAGTATTTTGATTGGAAGCTTTATTGGGGGGATAGGCTCCACTCACATGCCTGAAAGCGGAATCAACATCGTATATGGAATTTTAGCGTTAATCGCTGTTATCATGATATTTATACCGAAAAAGGGAATTGACAATATTCCTTTAGAACAGGTGAAATTTAACAAGTGGTTTGCGGCGCTATTTGCTTTCTTTGTGGGGATTGGGGCTGGTATTGTAGGTGCAGGAGGAGCATTTCTGTTAGTACCAATCATGCTTAGTGTTTTAAAAATCCCAACAAGAATGACCATTGCTTCTTCCTTAGCTATTACACTTATTTCATCAATTGGAGCTGTTTCTGGAAAAATTACAACAGGACAAGTGGCAATTCTACCTTCTATTATCATGGTTGTTGCAAGTTTGATTGCTTCACCGATAGGAGCCAATGTTGGAAAAAGAGTTAATACAAAAGTTTTGCAAGTCATTATGGGGATTTTGATCTTGGCTACAGCAGTGAAAACATGGTTGGAAATCTTATAAGCTATTGGCTTGTATAATAGAAAAAACGTTCTCTTTAATAGGTATGTGAAGTTATTCACTTAAAGTAACTTAGATTTCGTTGAACGAGATTCTCGGGTTCACACAACATTTGACTAGTAAATAAAGCCGCTCGTAACATCTATTATGAGCGCAGTAGACAACATAAGATAACCCCAAAAGCTATTTATAACTCATAAACGGCTTTTGGGGTTTTTGTGTTTTTTTGTATATACTTTAGTGAAAAATCTGATCTTACAGTCTTTCGTTTAACGTGACAAAGAATTAAAGCAGGTGTACGCTTAATAACGTATTTATTCCTTACAATGTGAATGACATAAGGAGTGGAGTAAGCATCATCCTACTACTTTTGCTAAAAAGATGATGTCACAGAATGGGAGGTATTAGTAGATGGGGTTTATATAAGAGATCACTCATTCGCAAGGTTCAGGGGAAAATGGAAATTTTGACTAGGATCGATTTTTAATATGTATCATTAATTATGTAATTAAAGGGAACCATAAATGAAAATGACATTTAAATAGAAGGATATTTTCAAGAAACTACATAGCTTTACAACTAGAGCAAGGGTGTGAGAACGTGTCAGAGACAGATTTGTCAAAATACGAGAAGAAAATAATCATTCGCAACATACGAATTGAAGACATTGATGAAATTATAGAGTTAGGGAAAGTTTGCTTCCCTAACATGGAGCCATGGAAGCGGGAGCAATTGGTAAGTCATATTCGAATTTTCCCCGAGGGTCAATTTTGCGTGGAATATGAGGATAAGATTGTAGGGTCCTGTTCAAGTTTAATCGTCAATTTTGAAGAATATGATGACCAGCACACATGGGATGTTATCACGGACAACGGGTATATCACGAATCACGATCCCAATGGGAACAATTTATATGGGATTGAAGTGATGGTCGATCCAGGATACCGACGTATGAAACTAGGGGCCCGGCTTTACGAGGCGCGCAAGGAACTCGCTGTTCGATTAAATCTTCAAAGCATCATTATCGGTGGACGAATCCCAAATTACCACAAACACAAGAATGAAATGACGGCTCGTGAATACGTTGCAGCAGTTGAAAAGCACAGTATTTATGACCCCGTTTTGTCCTTCCAGCTTCTGCAGGGGTTTACGATTAAACGTATCAACACAAGCTATCTACCAGATGACAAAGCGTCTGCTTCTATGGCTACCTTGATGGAATGGAACAACGTCGATTATCGTCCTAAGAATAAGCGGATTTATCGCACATCGTTCCCTGTTAGAATCTGTGCGGTTCAGTACATGATGAAAAAGATTGACTCGTTTCAGGATTTTAATCGGCAAATTGAATACTATGTCGACGTCGCAGCTGATTTCGGATCTGATTTTGTTGTATTTCCAGAAATATTCACCACCCAATTATTATCATTTCTCGAAGAAAAACGACCGGATCAGGCAGTTCGACGACTGGCAACCTATACAAATCAATATATCGATCTGTTTACGGAATTTGCAGTACGATATAACATAAACATTATTGGCGGGTCACATTTCGTTGAAGAGAATGGGGATATCTACAATGTAGGTTTTCTATTCCGTCGCGATGGCACGATAGAAAAACAGTCTAAACTTCACATAACACCAAATGAAAAAAAGTGGTGGGGCATTTCAGAAGGCAACGAAATTCATGTGTTTGACACGGATTGTGGAAAGGTTGCTATCCAAGTTTCTTACGATATCGAGTTTCCAGAGCTCGCAAGGATTGCTGTTGATAAGGGTGCGAACATTATTTTTGTCCCTTTTTGTACAGAGGATCGTCAGGGGTATCTCCGTGTTCGCTACTGTGCTCAGGCACGTGCGATTGAGAACCAAGTATATACCTGTATTGCTGGAACCGTGGGCAACTTAACACATGTTGAGAATGTGGATATCCAGTACGCCCAATCTGGAATTTTCTCGCCTTCCGATTTTGAGTTTGCAAGGGATGGGATTGTAGGAGAATGTGATGCTAACATTGATACCGTCGTTGTGGGTGACGTTGACCTTGAGAAGCTGAGACGTTCTCGAAATTCTGGTTCGCTGCGCCAATTACGCGACCGACGACGTGATTTGTATCGAATTGAATGGAATAGAATAGATTAAGTCGTTTGTAAATTTGGGTGTCAAGCATCAGGATATGGTGATTGGCACCCTTTTTGATTTCTTTCCGTCAGCAAATAGGTAAGGAAACGATTCGAGGAATGGGTCAGTTATCTAAAAATGAATGTTTTAGTTGTATTGTTAATGTTCTAGAAGTGATTGTCATACATATTGCGAAAAAAGCACGCTTTGCCTAGGACTCTCAAGGACGTGAAATAGGAACAACACTAAATAGCATTTTTTTCTTATTCGGAATGATCTGCAGCTTCGACCGTTTAATCATGAAGCTCGTTACATGTTTATTGATCCAAGGGGGAACAAGAGCAAAGATGATTCGGCGAACTTCGTCAATGCTGCAATGGGTGACTGGCTATATACTAAAAAGGCTCTACTATTCTTACAGAAAAAAGCTCCCAAAGCTATGCTTTAGGAGCAGTATTACTTGATTACTTATAAACAGTTACTTTTACTGTTTTTACGCCCCAATTAAGGGCTTTTTGTTTGGAAGGAATGAATACGTCAATTTTATTTCCTTTAATGGCTCCACCTTTATCGGCGGCAACAGCATGACCATAACCCTCCACATGAACTTTTGTGCCAAGTGGAATGACTTTTGGATCTACGGCAATGGCTTTAACAGTAGGGTTTTTCTTTAAATTTAAGCCAGTTGCTGTTATACCGCTACAGCCTTTACAATTGGCCGTATATGCTGTAGCTTTTACGTTAATTGTTTTACGGACAGTTTTTGTTGTACTAGATGCTTTTTTAGCTGTTGTTGTTTTCTTTACCTTTAACACTTGTTTTGGTCTAATTGTATTGCTTTTTAGGTTATTCCAACTTTTAAGTTGACTAACTGTAATTTTATATTTTGTAGCGATTTTCCACAATGAATCGCCTGATCTTACCTGGTATGTACTCGCAGCCGATGAAACTCCGGAAAAACTAAATACTAAAAGTGTTGCCGTTATAATGGACATTAGTATTTTTTTCAAATGAATAGTCTCCTTTGTTTTTTAATGTAGACTTAGAATAACAGAAAAATATGACAGGGCCGTTTCAATATATTGGTAATCCCATTACGAAATGATGTCGTAATGTGGCTTCTGTTACAAAAATTTCAGTTAACTTGAAACTAATCTCTAAATCTTGGACATGTTGATACTACTAAACTAAAAAGGACGTGTATCGGTAGGAAAAAACCAGTAGAATTCAAGGAATAAGATAAATGGTAAAACTTTGAACTATTCGTGATTTTCGTGTTGTACCTGGTGAATCAGTAAAAAGCTAAGCAGATTGACCCTTCTTAAGGTCGAAATGTTCAGGTGGTTTTAGCTAGGAAAGATGATAAAAGGAGATGGAGAGAATGGAAAGTAGAAAAATAGCCATCGTTACTGGAGCATCAAGCGGTTTTGGGTTGCTGACGTCAATTGAATTAGCTAAAAGAGGATTTGATGTCATTGCTACTA
>Ga0182745_1004795_pt1 | contig 11209 bp, 9 predicted proteins | sample eDN3rd30CKraftBY_FD_128523 | JGI IMG/M metagenome (GOLD analysis project Ga0182745, IMG submission 128523) | Enriched backyard soil microbial communities from Emeryville, California, USA - eDNA 3rd pass 30_C Kraft BY (version 2) (version 2) | ecosystem: Environmental > Terrestrial > Soil >... | reverse complement strand
TGGGCCTACCTGCCGCAGCCGCTGGTGGAGCCGTTGATTGCATCGGGCGCGCTGGCCGAAGTGCGTTTCGACAACATGGCCAGCCGGTTGCGGTTGTGGGTCGATATCATCTGGGTCAAGCCGCGCCCGCTAGGCTTGGGGGCGCGGCGCTATCTGGAAGTCATGCGGCAGCTGTTCGAAAAGGAGCCGCCAAGGGCCTGAGCAAGTCCGCGCCTGGCGCCCAAGGTCGTCTGTAAGACCTGCACGATTCCTGTGGGAGCGGGTTTACCCGCGAACACCGGCGAAGCCGGTGCCATACACCGAGCCGGCCCCTTCGCGGGCAAGCCCGCTCCCACAGGAGTATCACAGGCTTGGAGAACTGTACCCCCCTGTGGGAGCGGGCTTGCCCGCGAAGGGGCCGGTACAGGGCTACTGAGGCGGCTGCTGCACCGCGTTGCGACTCCAGTCCAGCAGCAGGCTGTAACCGACAGCCAGCAAGGTCGGCCCGATGAACAGGCCGATGAAGCCAAAGGCGATCAAGCCGCCGAATACGCCCAGCAGCACGATCACCAACGGCAGGTTGCCGCCACGGCTGATCAGGTACGGCTTGAGCACGTTGTCCACGCCGCTGATGACGAAGGTGCCCCAGATACCCAGGAACACCGCCATGCCGTATTCGCCCTTCCACACCAGCCAGCCGGTGGCCGGGATCCAGGCCAGTGGCGGGCCCATGGGGATCAGGCTGAGCATGAAGGTCACCAGGCCCAGCACGATGGCCCCGGGTACACCGGCGATCAGGAAGCCGATCAAGGCCAGCAGGCCCTGCGCGGCAGCCGTGCCGATCACCCCGTTGACCACCCGCTGCACCGTGCCGGCCACCAGTTCCAGGTAATACTCGGCGCGCTCGCCCATCAGGCGGTGCAGCAAGCGCAAAACGAACGCCGACAAACGCGGGCCGTCGCGGTAGAAGAAGAACACGAACACCAGGCTCAGGGTCAATTCCAGCACGCCGCTGCCGATCTGCGCACTGCGTGCCAGCAACCAGTTGCCCACCTGCCCCAGGTGCGGTTTGACCGAGGCCAGCAAGGCCGCGCCCTGCTGGTCCAGCGATTGCCACCAGCTGACCAGCCGCTCGCCAACGAGAGGAATGCCACCCAGCCAGGCCGGTGCATCGGGCAGGCCGTCCACCTGTACATCACGCACGAAGGCTGTGGCATCGCGAATGTGATCGGCCAGGTTGAACCCCAACCACACCAGCGGCAATGCCACGATCAGGATCCAGGCCGTGGTCAGCAGGCCTGCCGCCAGGGTTTCGCGCCCGCCCAGCATGCGCGTCAGCAAGCGCATCAACGGCCAGCTGGCAAAGGCCAGGATGGCGCCCCACAACAGCGCCGAAATGAACGGTGCCATCACCCACAGGCCGGCCCCCAGCAACGCCAGTAGCAGAATCTGGATCAGCAGGCGGTCGTTGTTAACCATGTAGTGCTCGTTCAACGGATCAGTTCAAGGTGCAGACCATCGGTGGGCGCGCTACCGACTTCGAGGCGGCCGCTGCGCACGCCCTCCTTGACCAGCGCCTCGCGCCAGGCTTCGGCCTGGGTACCACTGAGGCTGGCACGCAGGGTGCTGTCGAGGTTCAGGCTGCGGGCCAGCAGGTTTGCCCAGGCGGCTTGTGGCTCGGCCAGGTCAGGGTAGTCGAGTTTGCCGGTGTCGCGCATTTCGCGCAGTACCGTGGCGGCGGTCGGCAATACCTCACCCAATGGGCTGCCGGCTACGAACTCTTCCACATGCAGGTAGGCGCGACGGTTGCCGCGGGTAACGCTGTACAGCGCGACCAGGGTATCGGCCTCTGCGGCCGAGCGGCGCAGCAGGATGAACGCCTGCTGCTCGTCGCCGCCGTTGAGGCGGGCATTGGCGAACACATCGTTGGCCCACAGGCTGGCTTCGCCGCAATCGCGGCCCTGGCACCAGAACAGCGGATAGCCACCATCCCGTTGCAGCGCTTCGCGGGCGCTGGTGAAGGCTTCGCGGGCAGAACGCTCGACCGGCAGTTCATAGGTTACCGAACTGACCTGGCCACGGCTCTCGACCTTGTCCTCGAGCCGCAAGCGGCCACTGATCTTGCGCAGCGGGCCCATGGGGTAGACGCGCTCCTGCTCCACGGCCGGGCGCTGCTCGACCACCTTGGCGTCCACCGGTACCGGCAGGCTGCCAGCCCACAACATAGGGCTGGCGAACACCAGGCAAGCGGCGACGGCATTACGAATTGCAACAGGCGCGCTCATTGGCGACCCAGGCGGCGCTCAGCGCCGAATTGAAGCTCCAGGATGTCTGGCAGTTGCATGGTTGTCTCCCTGTTCAACCTGCCAAGCCTCGACACTTGTCCGGTGCAAGTCAAGCAAAGCCAAAGAAGCGATTGAAACAGTCTGCGACAAGGGCCGCCCCCTGCTCATCGTTCAGGTGCAAGTGATGGCCACCGGGCAGTGTCACCTGCTCAAAGGGTAGCTGCTCCAGCAACCCGGTGTGGCGCGCCAGCATGCCGTCTGCGGCCACCACCAGGCGGGCCGGGCAACTCACCCGGCGCACATAGGCCATGACCTGGGCCTCGCTCAGGCGCACCGGCGAAGGCAAGGTCAGGCGGCTGTCGCTGCGCCAGCTGTAGCCACCGGGTACCGGCATCAGGCCACGCTGGGCCAGCAGTTCGGCAGCCTCGCGGCTTACCGCGACCATGCCTTTCATGCGCGCCTGCACGCCCTGCTCCAACGTGGCGTACACCGATTTGCGCTTGCCATCCAGCCGTAGCTGGGCCTGCAGCGCCATGCCCAGGCGCTCGCCGGCATCCTGCTCGGCGCCGGTCGGTGGAATGACGCCGTCGATCAACGCCAGGTGGCTGACCCGCTCCGGCAAGGCACCGGCCAGCTGCACGGCGATGATCGCCCCCAGTGAATGGCCCAGCAGGGCAAAGCGTTGCCAGCCCAGTTGCTCGGCCACCCGCAGCACGTCATGGGCGTAGTCGGCCAGGGCATAACTGGCGCCGAGCGGCCGGTGCTCGGAGTAACCATGCCCGGCCAGGTCCAGGGCGACGATACGCAGGCCCTTCAGTTGCGGCGCCAGGCGGGCGAAGCTGTTGGCGTTGTCCAGCCAGCCATGCAGGGCGATCACCGGCAGCCCGTGCTCGGGGCCGAACAGGTGCGCGGCCAGTTCGATATGGCCCAGGCTCAGGCGAATTTCCTCGACCTGCGCGCTCATGCCTGGCTCCAGCGGTCGAACAGGCCCTTGATCAGGCTGGCGGTGTCGGCCGGCCGCTCCAGCGGGAACATGTGCCCGCCCGGCACGCTGTGGTATTCGCCCTTGGGCATGCCGCGCACGGCCAGTGTATGGTGGCGGCGAATGACGTTGCTGCGGTCACCCCGCACCATGGCCAGCGGCACCTGCAACTGCCGCGCAGGCGCGGGGCTGGTATGTGGGATGCTGCGGTAGATGCTGATTTCCGTGGCGGGGTCGAAGCGCAACTGCAGCCCTTGCGCCACGGCCTGCAAGCCGTGCTCTACATAGGCATCGAGGCAGTCGGGGTCGAAATGGCGGAACAGTGACTTCGCGGCAAAATAGTCCCGGGCGCTGTCGCGGTCATTGAAGGTTTCGCGGCGCCCCAGGGTGCGCCCGGCCGGGGTGATGCGGTCGATGAAGCCGAAGCGCTTGGCGGTGCGCAGCAGCCACTGGTCGGCGCGGGTGAGCACTGGCGAGTCGAGCATCACCACGCCACGGTAGTACTCGGGGCGGCGCAAGGCCGCGTGCAGGTGCAGCACACCACCCAGCGAATGGCCGACACCCCATACCGGCTGGTCCTGCTGGGCCAGGTGGTGCAACAGCTCATCGACCAGGCTCTGCCAGTTATCGTCCACCGGGAAGCGCGGATCGTGCCCGTGCTGGGCCAGGTGCTGCACCTGGTAGTCCGGCGCGAGGGCGGCGAACAGTTTGCCATAGGTAGCCGACGGGAAACCGTTGGCATGGGCGAAGAAAATCTGTTGCGACATGGCACCTGGTCCGGACGGGGGATGATGGCCCATTGTCGGCATCGCGGGGCGGTTCGGCAACGTCCGGAAAGGTCATCGGCGAGGGCTATCAGGTCATGCAAACCCTTTGTCTTCTCGACCCTGGGGGCGCTTTGCGCCCCTTTCGCGACACAAGGCCGCTCCTACAGGAACTGCGCAGAATCCAAGGTAGGAGCGGCCTTGTGTCGCGATAGGGCCGCACAGCGGCCCCAAGGCTCAAGCCGGCGAGTCGATCGCCCGCAGGGTCATCAGGCCCGCCAGCGGCCAGTCCCCTTCCAGCTCCGCCAGGCTGGCGGTGCTCATGGCGGCTGGCTGCTGCTGATGACCATGCTCCAGCGCCCCGACCAAGGTCCCCACCAGCGGCTGGTGGCTGACCAGCAGCACATGCTCCAGGCCCAGGCGCTCGATTTCGCCGATCACCTGCTGCACATCACTGTCGGGCGTCAGCCAGGGCACGGTACGCACGGGCTCGGCGAAACCCAGGGTGTCATGCACCAAGGCCGCCGTTTGCTGGGCACGCACGTAAGGGCTGGCGATGATCGCCTGCAACGGCTGCCCGAGCAGGCGGGCGGCGCTGTGCAGTACCTGTTCGCGGCCATGGGCGGTCAGCCGGCGCTCGGCATCGCTGTTGGCCCGCGACTCCGCTTCGCCGTGGCGCAGCACCCACAGCTTCACAGCTTGGGCTCCTCGTCACGTACCGGGTGCGGTGCCGGGGCCACGGCGTGCGGCGCCTCGCCCTCTGGCGCACGCGGCGCCGGCCAGTCGGCGAACGGCCACGGCTTCTGATCGCTGTGGAAGCTGCCGAAGCGGCCGATCTGCGCCAGGTACTGGCTCAGGCTGTCGCCGAAGTTCATCAGGCTGGCGCTGGGGGCGCCGTACACCAGGCGGTAGATCAGCTGTACCAGCACCAGGCCACCCAGCAGCAGTTCGGCCAGTTGCCAGACCACCAGGAACACCAGCATCCACAGCACCCGCAGGATGATCGACTCGCGCTGGGCGCGTTCGGGCGTATCGTTCATGTGTTGCTCCTTGCTTGTGTCAGAGCCGCCAAGGGCCCATATCAGAGCCGCTGAGGGCTCAGTTGAAACCGCTGATGGAAATGAAATCGACATCGGTCTTGGGCTCGGCGCGCATCAGGTGCTCGATCACCTGGTTCAGCGTGCGGCCTTCGAACAGGATGGCATGCAGGCCCGCCACCAGCGGCATGTACACCTGCACTTCCTGGGCCTTGGCCTTGAGTACCTTGAGGGTGTTGACGCCTTCGGCCACTTCGCCCAGGCGGTTGACCGCCTGCTCCAGGCTCAGGCCCTGGCCCAGCGCGTGGCCAACCTGGTAGTTGCGGCTCTTGGGCGAGGAGCAGGTGACGATCAGGTCACCGACACCGGCCAGGCCGAGGAAGGTCATAGGGTTGGCGCCCTGGCTGACAGCGAAGCGGGTCATCTCGGCCAGGGCACGGGTAATCAGCATGCTCTTGGTGTTCTCGCCCATCCCCAAGGCCACGGCCATGCCGGCGATGATGGCGTAGACGTTCTTCAGCGCCCCGCCCAGCTCGACGCCGAAGCGGTCGGCGCTGGCGTAGACACGGAAAGTACGCCCGTGCAGCACGGCCTGTACCTGCTGGCACAGTTTTTCGTCCTCGCTGGCGACCACCGTGGCGGTCAGCGCGTGCTCGGCGATCTCGCGGGCCAGGTTGGGGCCCGACAGTACGCCAATGCGGGCCTCGGGGGCGATTTCTTCGAGGATCTGGCTCATCAGTTTGAAGCTTTGCGCCTCGATGCCCTTGGTCAGGCTGACCAGGCCCTTGCCGCGCAGCAGCTCGGCATGGGGGGCCAGCACGCTGCGCAAGGCGCTCGAAGGCAGTGCGACGAAAATCAGCTCGGCAGCCTGCAGGGTGGCCAGCAGGTCGTTGACCGGCTCGACCCCCTCGTGCAGGCGGATGCCCTTGAGGTAGCGCGGATTCTCGCGATTGACGCGCATGGCCTCGGCCTGCGCCGGGTCGCGCATCCATTGGCGCACCGGCACGCTATTCTCGGCCAGCAAGTTCGCCACGGCGGTGCCGAAGCTGCCGCCTCCCAGAACTGCAACAGGTTGCTGTTCAGTCATATCCAATCCGTTAAAGCCAAAAGTTAAGTGGCGACCGGGCCATTATACGGCTCGCCTGCTACAGAACCAGTGTCTGTGCCGGCCCTTTCGCGGGTGAACCCGCTCCCACAAGTTCTCTACTCCCCTCAGGCCAGTGGCAATCCTGTGGGAACGGGTTTACCCGCGAAAGGGCCAGAACAGGTCATGCAGATCACTGGAAAAACCCCCACGGTCAGTTACCATGCCTGTTTCAATCCTGATACAAGGCCGCTCCGTGTTCCCTGGCACGCCCCCGTACCCGCGCCTGCTCATCCTGACCGCCCTGCTCGGCGGCCCGGCCATGGCCGACGATCTGTTCATCGACAACACGGACCTGCCGCAGGTTCTGACCGCCACGCGCCTGAAACAATCCCCGGCCGCGGTCCCGGGCAGCATGACCGTGCTCGACAGCGAGCTGATCCGCGCCAGCGGCGCCCGTGACATTCCCGAACTGCTGCGCCTGGTGCCGGGCATGATGATCGGCTACGGCGCCGGCAACCAGCCAACGGTCAACTACCACGGCAGCAACGTCAACGACGCACGCCGCATGCAGGTGCTGATCGATGGCCGCTCGGTGTACCGTGCCGGCCTGGCCACGGTGGACTGGAGCGACATCCCCCTGGCCATGGAGGACATCGAGCGCATCGAGGTGTTCCGCGGGCCCAACACGGTCAGCTACGGCGCCAACGCGCTGATGGCGGTGGTCAACATCCTTACCCGCAACCCCGCCGACAGCCACGGCACACGGCTGAAGGTGACCCGCGGCCAGGATGGCATCGACGATTTCTATGCCAGCCACGGCTTCGGCTGGGACGGCGGCGACATGCGCCTGTCGCTGTCGGGCATGCAGGACGACGGCTTCGACCACGACCAGTTCGGCCAGGATTACCGCGACAGCCGCCGGCTGACCCGCTTCAACCTCAGCGCCAGCCATAACCTGGCGCCCGACCAGACCCTGGAATGGCAACTGGCGGCGAAGGAAGGCAGCAATCAGCGGCCGTATACCTACCAGCCTGTCTTCGCCAAATACGAAGCAGGTGACAACGCTGACGTCAACGCCAAGGACTACGCAGGTTCATTGCGCTGGACCAAGGATTTCAGTGCCGAACACAGCCTCTATATCCAGGGGTCGGCCCAGCATTTTGACCGCCAACAGGTGTGGCGCGCCTGTGATGCCTTGCAGTCGTTCAGTGCCGAACTGACCCAGCTCTGGCAAATGAACCCCGATTTCGCCGAGAAAGTGGCGCGCGCTGTTGCGCTGGGAAACCTGCCTTCTACCAGCGACCCCGTCCTGAGTGCGCTTTCGAACAAGGTGCAAGAACAATGGAGGGCAGGCGGAAGCCAGCCAGTGTGCGGCGATGTCGACCAGAGCACCCGCGAAACCCGCTACGACCTGGAAATCCAGGACACCCTGAGCCTGACCGATAGCCTGCGCCTGCTCAGCGGTATGAACTACCGCTACGATCGTGCCGACTCGCAGACCTACTTCAACGGCAGCCTCGACGACCAGACCTGGCGCCTGTTCGGCCAGCTGGAGTGGCGCGCCGATGAGCACTGGATCCTGCAGGGCGGCGCCATGTTCGAAGACTCGCGCCTGTCCGGCAGCTCGCTGACCCCGCGCGTGGCGGTCAACTACCTGATTACCCCGCGCCACGGCCTGCGCGCGGTGTATTCCGAGGCGGTGCGCTCGCCCGACATGTTCGAGAACAACGTCAACTGGAGCTACACGGTCAAGAACCTGACCCCTAACGCCTTCGGGCTGCAAAACGGCGAATACTTCGTCAAGACCCGCGGCCCGGGCGACCTCGACCAGGAGCGCATGCGCTCGCGCGAGCTGGGCTACAACGGTTACTTCAGCGACATCGACCTGAGCATGGATGTGAAGCTGTTCTACGACGAGATCACCGGCATGATCAGCGAGCCCCTGAAGAACAACCAATACATCGCCAGCAACGCCAACAAGGCCCGCTTCAGCGGCAGCGAAACGCAACTGGACTGGCGCCCCACCCTGCAGGACCGCCTGCGCCTGACCTACGCCTACGTCGATGCCTGGGCCAGCAACCCCGCCGACCGCCGCCTCAGCGCCCGCAACAGCGGTTCGGCCGGGTGGATGCGCGAATGGGGTAACGGCTGGTCGAGCGCACTGTTCTATTACGGCGACGATGCGCTCAACCAGTACCGCTACGAACGCCTGGACCTGCGCCTGGCCAAGCGCCTGCGGGTGTACGGCAGCAACCTGGAGCTGGCGGCGCTGTGGCAACAGCGCCTGGACGATGAACCGACTACGGCGCTGCAGAACCGCTACGACAGCCGCCACCGCCTCAGCGTCAGCGCGGAGCTGGAGTTCTGATGGCCCTGCTGCTGCGCCTGTTGCTGCTGTGTCTATGGCCGTTGGGGCCGTTGTCCGCCAGCGAAATCCTGCTGGTGGGCGCTGAAGACCAGCCCGGCATCCGCAGTTTCGTCGCCGCGCTCGAAAGCCGCCGGCCGCACGATCATGTGCATTTCCAGACCACCGCCGACCTGCCGCGTCCCGGCAAACTCAAGGCCGACCAGCGCCTGATCCTGCTGGACAACGCCGCGCTGGAGTGGCGCCTGGGTGAAAACGCCGGCCCACCAGCCCTGGCCATGCGGGTCAGCCGGGTACAGGCTGAACAGCGCCTGGGAAAGTCGCGCCCCCCGTTCCTCACCCTGCTGTGGAGCGACCCGCCGCTGGGCCGGCAACTGCGCCTGGCGCGCTACCTGCTGCCGCAGGCCCAGCGCATCGGTGTGCTATACGGTGAGCACAGCCGCTTTCTGCTCGACGAACTGCGCCATGCCGCCCGCCCGCTGGGCCTGGAGATCATTGCCCAAGATTGGCCCGACCCGCGTGACAGCCGGCCCCTGCAGCACCTGCTGGGCAGCAGTGATGTACTGTTGGGCCTGGACGACCCCGACCTGTACAACTCCAAGACCGCGAAGAACCTGCTGTTGAGCAGCTATGGCCGGCAGACGGCGCTGATCGGCCCCAACGCCGGCTTCGTCCGCGCCGGCGCCCTGGCCAGCACTTACACCGACCAGGACGACTGGCTGGCGGTGCTCGACCAGTTGCTCGACCAGCCGCCGGCGCGCTGGCCACGCAGCCTGTACCCGGCACGCTACGGCGTCAGTGGCAACCAGCAGGTGGCACGCGCCCTGGGCCTTGAACCGATCGATCCGAACGCCGCCGCCAAGGCCTTGGCCGAAGGAGAACCCACCCCATGAGCAAGCGCCTGAGCTGGGACATCCATACCCGCACCCAGATCATCAGCCTCGGCCCTGCCCTGCTGCTGACCTTGCTGCTGATCAGCTTTTTCACCTTCGTGCGTATCCAGGACCTGCGCCAGGAGCTCAACCACACCGGGCAACTGATTGCCAACCAGCTGGCGCCGGCTTCGGAATACGGGGTGATCTCGGGCAACAACGAAGTGCTCGAAGGCCTGATGCGCGCCACCCTCAGCATCCCGCACGTGCGTTTCCTGGAGGTACAGGACAGCCGCAACCACATCCTGGTGTACGTCGAGCAGTCCGACGAAAGCGCCAACCGCGCGCAGCAGGTCGAAGTATTCCAGGCCCCCATCCGCCTGCAGCAAATCCGCCTGGACAACGACTTCCTGCAACAGGGCAAGGCCGCCACTCCAGCCATCGGCGACGACTACCTGGGCCGGGTGATCGTCGGCATGTCCGATGACGCCTTCAGCCAGCGCCAGCAGGAAATCGTGATCAAGGCCGGCATCCTGGCGCTGTTCGCCCTGCTGTTCACCTTTTTGCTGGCACGCCGCCTGGCCCTGAGCCTGGCCAAGCCGATCAGCGACATGGGCCATGCGGTCAAGGCCATTCAGCAGGGCGAGTACAACACCCCGCTGCCGGTGGTCGATGACAGCGAACTGGGCCACCTGGCACGCCACATCAACAACCTGGCCCACGCCCTGGAGCAGGCCAGCGATGAACAGAAGCAGGCCATTGCCGAGCTGATCCAGGCTCGCGAAGAGGCCGAACAGGCCAACCGCGCCAAATCGGACTTCCTGGCGATGATGAGCCACGAGCTGCGCACGCCGATGAATGGCGTACTGGGCATGCTGCAGCTACTGGAAACCACGCCGCTGAGCAACGAACAGGCCGACTACACCGCCGTGGCCAGCGAATCCACCGGGCATCTGCTCAAGGTCATCAACGACATCCTCGACTTCTCGCGCATCGAGCGCGCCGCGCTGCAGCTGGAAAACATCGACTTCAACCTGGCCGAGCTGATCACCAGCAGCGTCCAGTCGTTCCAGCACAGCGCCCAGCAGCGCGGCCTGGGCCTGCACCTGCAATTGCCAGACGGCATCGAGCAGTTGCAGGTGAACGGTGACCCCACACGCATCCGCCAGATATTGCTGAACCTGATCGGCAACGCGCTGAAGTTCACCGAGCGCGGCCAGGTGCAGGTCGAGGCACGCTGGCAGGTGGTCGACCGGCAGCTGATCTGGCTGACCTGCAGCGTGCGCGACACCGGTATCGGCATCGACAGCGACCGCCTGGAAATGATGTTCGTCGCCTCCAGCAGGCCGACAGCTCGATTTCCCGCCGTTATGGCGGCACCGGGCTGGGGCTGTCGATCGCCCGCACCCTGGCCGAACGCATGGGCGGCAAGCTGCGTGGCGAAAGCCGTGAAGGCCTGGGCTCGACCTTTACCCTGGAAATGCCCCTGGCCCTGGCCAGCCCGCCCCCCACCCCGCTGCTCCTGCCTGCGGATACGCAACCGTCGGTGCCCGATAATGATCAGGTGCTGTTGGTAGAGGATAATCCAGTCAACCAAAGTGTCATCGAGGCCATGCTACGCAGCCTGGGGCTGGCGGTATGCACCGCCGACGATGGCCTCGAGGCGGTTGAGCTGGTCAGCCGGCAGCGCTTTGCCGCCGTGCTGATGGACTGCCGCCTGCCGCACCTGGATGGCTACGAAGCCACCCGACGCATCCGCCAGCTGCCCAACGGCGCCCGGTTACCGATCATCGCCTTGACCGCCAATGCGCTGCAGGGCGACCGTGAGCGTTGCACAG
>Ga0182745_1004793_pt1 | contig 11213 bp, 12 predicted proteins | sample eDN3rd30CKraftBY_FD_128523 | JGI IMG/M metagenome (GOLD analysis project Ga0182745, IMG submission 128523) | Enriched backyard soil microbial communities from Emeryville, California, USA - eDNA 3rd pass 30_C Kraft BY (version 2) (version 2) | ecosystem: Environmental > Terrestrial > Soil >... | reverse complement strand
GCCCTCTTGCCAACGCGGTGTCCCGCCAACTGTCCAGCATTCAGCAAGGCACGAACCGTCGATGGGTTGCAGCCGAGCAGACTGGCCGCTTCGGCAATAGTAATCGACCGATTCAGCAAATCGTGCGCCGCCGAAACGGACGACTGTTCGCGTCCAGACTGGAGCGGTCGTGGGCTACGTTCACTCATGACTCGCGCGTAACCGATCGCTCGTTACGTCCGAACGCGTTGTCATTAGCTCCGCTCAACTGCACCGCAGCTTCCACCGGTGCCGGTCGCCGCAAAGATCTCTCCGAGGGATTTTTCAAGGCGTGACCTCCTGGCGCCCCTCCAGCGCTACGAGGAAGGCCCGGGAAACCTCCAAGCCAAACTGCCCGATCAGTTCGTTCCGCAGCTCCAGAACGGTGGAGGCGAACTTCCGCGTCGCTGTGCCCATGGTTGCTTGGTTGTAGTGCTTCTCCATCATGCGGAAGCTGGTGTGACCCAAGATCGGCACTGCGCACAGAACGTGCTCAGGGTCGTCCGTGGCCAAGGTCGTCGCCAGGCAATCACGGAACAGGTGAGGGTTAACGCTGTGCCCGAAGGCGGCCTTGGTACGCCCGTTTATGATCGCTCGAATCTGGTCCGGCCTCAGGGGCTCGCCCTTTGCGGACAGCCAAAGCGCCGCCGTCGGCCCGCCTTGGGTGCGACCCTGCAAAAAACATTTGCGGGGACCCCGCAGGAACTGGTCGATGCGGGTGTGCAGTTGGTCGGGTAGCGGCATGTTGATCGGGCGCCCGGTTTTGGTTTCCTGCTCAGAGAAACAGAGCCAGTACTCCGGGCGGCGATACATAAGGGTTCGGTTGAGATCGAGGCGCGAAAAATTCCCGACACGAAGCGGTCGGGCGGCGAGCAGCGCGACCATGAGCCCATCGCGGAACTGCAGCGCAGCGGCCGACTCCGTCGGCCGGCTAGTGGAACCGTCCATCAGACCGAGCCCGAGGTCGAACAGGTGCCGGGAATTAACAACACGCAGCCTCTTGTCGGTACGCGGCACCGCCCGCGCCTTCAGCCGGAAGGCCTTCCGGGCCAGCCACTGCCAGTCGCGATCGGGTGCGATCGCACCAGCGAAGGCGCGGATCGAGCGGACGTAATTCGCGATCGACATCCCCGACAGACCCTCCTTCTCCAGATCCTCGATGAAGGCGGTAATAGCGGCCGGCTGGATGCGGTCCGCGGGTGGGAGGTGAACGCCACGGGTCGTGAGGGTGATCCAGGCGATATACCGGCCGTGCACAGTCTCGATCATCTGGCGCCAGCGGGGCGACCAGGAGAACGCAGGGTTCTCCTCGCCGTGAAGCCCTACGCCTGCGCAGGCGTCCATCCAAAGTTGGTGATCCGCTGCTGGCCAGGAGGACGCCGGCCAGCTTCGGGCTTGCTGCGGTTTTGCCATCGGACTGTCCCTGCACTATGCCAGCGATCGGCGGCGGCGAGCGCGAGTGCGCGGCGCCGTTTGCGGACCGCGGCGACCGCGCTTGCGGCGCGACAGCGCGACGGCCTCTTCCTTGGCTTCGAGGATGACGTCGTCGAAGCGGCGGACCGCGGACCGGTCATCGACCCCGACGTACGCCTGATGCGCCATGTCCAGCGAGGTATGGGCCAGTGTGCGGCGGACGGTTTCGTAGTCTCCGGGGCGGTGCTCGAGGAAGATCGTTGCCATCAGGTGGCGGAAGAGGTGGGGGTTGATCTTCACGCCGACATAGCGGTGCGTGAGCTTCGTCACGCCGTGGTAGATCGTGGTGGAGCTGCGCGGGCCGCCATTCTTGGCGGGGAACAGGTACTCCGACGGGCCGTCCAGCAGAAGAGGGCGGTATCGAGTCAGGTACAAGTTAACGAGCGCCACGAGGTGCGGTGGCAACTCGACGTCGACCGGAACCCCGTTCTTTATCTCCGACTCCTGGAAGTGAAGGAACATGCGCTCCAAGCGGCCGTGGCCGCTGCGGACGAGGTTCTTGGTCAAGTGGATCTTGGACAGCGTCCCAACGCGGCCCGGCCACATGATCGACATTTCGACGTACAGGGTGGCCAGCGCGAGCGAAGCGTCACGGGCTCTAAGGTCGCCTGCGGGGACGCGATCGAGCGCCTGGTAAACGCGCGGCGCCAAGGTGAACAGCTTGGCGCGCACCTCGCTGCCGCTCAGCTTGAAGAGCTTGCGGCGATTGGAGGGCGCCATGCTGTGGTTCTTCTTGGAGTACCGGTTGATGATGCGCGAAAGCGATTTCGTGATCTCGTCCGGTGCGGCGGCCCAGTACTTGGCGATGCTCTTGAGGACGACAACCCGGACCAGGTACTGGGCGCGCCCGGTGCCGTCGGGCGCTGGTGCCTTGTACTTCAGGAGGACGTCCAGCGCGTCCGGCTTGACCAAGTCGTTGACCGACGTAAGCGCGTCTCCTGACCATCCCGCCTGCAGCAGAATGGCCGCCATGTAGCGTAGCAGGAAGACGCGGGTGCGGATGCTGCCGGCACGGAGGCCCTTGCGGGGGGCCTGCTCGTCCTCGTCTGGCGGGTTCCGGCAGTAGTCCAGGTAATCGCGCGTGCTGTCCTGGTACGGCTGAGGCAGTGCGGCCAGAAGCGGGGTGAACGACTCTTTGGTTTTCCACGGCGTGCGAATGCGGTTTTGGGGCCACCCTGCGACTTCGGCGGCGGCCTTGTTCCACGCGTTCACGGTGACCCCGACCATTTTCGGCCACTGGGCATTCAGACTGTCGGTCTCGAGTTGATGCGCGTAACGCGCCACGTGCCCGTCGGCAATGTCTTCCGGCTTGTAGGCATTCGCCGAACAGAAGCTGACGAAACTACCCAGGCGGGCCTTCGCGCTGCGTGACAGTCTGTCGAAGAGTGTGCGCCATGGATCGGTCAGTGTAACAGTGCGGGCGCGAGGAAGAGCGGGCCTTCCGACGATGCGTAGGCCGTTCCGGACCAAGGACGTCAGATTGTATAGCGCCGCTAGCGTTTCGAGTCCGAGCATCGCAGGCGACAACCCATTCAACTCCGCCCGTAGAGCCGGTGCGTCGGCCAAAATATCGGACGGGGTCCGGCCGGTTGCGCGCGCCAAGGTATTGATGGCCCACTTAATGTCGCGCTTTCGGTGCGGAGTCTCGTCTGAATTCTCGACGGCGGTCAGGACAGTCGCCAGTGTCGCCGGCGCACGGCGAGTTGCCGGCCGGGTCTCCACGCCGTCCCAGGTGTCGGGATTGGGCGGGCAGGGCAGAACAACGGTAGCCTCGACTTCCGCCGGGACCGGCTCCGGAGGGGGCGAGACGACGGTGTCCATGCTGAGCGTCGAGGCGGAAGCGGCCTTTCCGCTGTCCAGCACCTTAGTGTGAATCTGCCCCTGAGAGCGGGTGATGATCTTGACGGCCATTGCGAATCTCCTGGTCAAAAGTGCTCGTTAGCCACGTGTCGTCAGGTCTGGTCGTTCGTGAGTACGTGGTTGAAGAAATCCCTCCTTGGACGATGAGAGAGTTCTCACGGCGACCTGCGACGACGCGACGGATGGTGAGAAAGATGCAGCAGAGGTTCGTTAGCTCTTCGGTACGCAACCATGGCTGATTCGGAGATGCGCCACTGGCCACCGACCTTGCTGGCAAGAAGCTCGCCGGCCCGGACTTCGCGATAGAGGGTGGTGTCGCTGATGCCCCACAGCTCCTCTAGTTCGCGTATAGAATAGAGAGTGTCACCAGGCCGGACGTGGACGCTGTCGTTCGACCGCTTGTCCAGGTAGCCGGAAGTCGTAGACCAGTCCTTGATGCGCTCCGGTATGTCGCTAGCGCTGGGCCACGGTGCGACCGTTGTCCGGGTAGGTGGAGCAGACCTGTGCTGCATCCGAGCATGTCGTGAATTTACCATTTGCCTCCTCCTTGAGGTCTTGATCGACTCGACTGGTCCGGGGCGATCGATTTAACGAGGAGGGTTATGGGTCTCGAAGCCCTTCAGGGCACTGACGTCATAGTTCGATATTATGTCATTGACGGACCGCCGCGCGTTCACAACCCTATATCCGATCCAGCGCGATAAGCTCGTCAGTGTGCAGTGATGCGCGCCCCACGACGGCTACAGGACATGATGAATGACAGCCCTTGAACCGTTCTTCTTCCGGGAGAGAGCAGATCACAAGTCTGCGCTGGGTGCCTTCAGGCGCCTAAACACCTTTGCGGACCAGATTGATGATCCAGCTCTGCGAGCTATCGCCATTTTCAAAGCGATCCAGAAGTTGGAGCAGCTCCAAGATGAGGAAGCAGATCCAAACGCGCTTGGAGCGATCACTTTACCAGACTGGGTGCGGGCCGGTTTCTGGGATGCTATGGCGGTTTTGGTGAAGAAAAACCCAAGCAGCGCGGGGAAGAAAAGACCGGAGTCTTTCAAGAAGCGAAGCTCGGAGGTGATGAGTAAATATTCGCTCTGGGCTGCCGTCGAGCACTACAAGCAGAAGCATGATGTAGGACGGAGCAAGGCAGTCGAAGCGATAGGTTCAAAAGGAGTGGGAGACGCCACTCGTACGGTTTGGCGCGCCATAGAGGGTATAGACGGGATAATTGAGGCGGCGAATGCGCTTAACCTTAAAGACCAGGACGGGGAGCCGCTTCCGTATGTCGAGGCGCGAGACCTAATTCCCACCCAGAAATTCAGGTTACTGATGAAGAAATTCGCTTAGTGGCGGCCATAGGAGGGTCGACGCCGTTAAGCAAAGTTAAGGAGCTACTCCTTGATGGCGCGCAGTAGGATGGAAATAGAGCGTCGGACACCGCCGGGCACGCCGCATCGTGGCGGCGCGACTTCGCCGCCCCGCAAGAATGCTAGCCTGAAGATTTGCGCTAGTTCGCGTGGCCTGACTGATCTGTTCGCCTTCGCCTGGGATCTGGCGCCCCTAGGCCGGCGACCGCGGGATTAAGGCCAAGCCCAATGTCGGCCGACATATGCGCTCTGTCCTTCCCAACGACCGAGCCGGCCGATGTGGCGAAACCGATCCACGACTTGCAACGCCGCTGATTCCTCACCACCGAGGAAGAGATCAAGACCTGGTGACGGTGCCAATGGACAAGACGCTGAAGCTGCAGCAACCGGCGAAGTCCGGCACCATCGTTATGCTGCTGTTGGAAAAGGAGGTGGCCTGACAACACGCTCGCTGCCGCTGGAAGATTAAGATCGTGAGCTGCACCGAAGCGGCCGGGTTGGGCAGGGGCCGGGTGGTGATGCCGGAAGCTTCGATCCAGGCCTGCATTTTCCTCGGCCATGAGCGGCGAGGCGAAGCAGATGACGCGGCAGCCGACCTCATCGCCATGGATGCCAGCATAGACGAAGATGTCGGACCCGCCTGCATTGCAGCCGTAGGCCGTGTCCAATTCCTTGCCGTCGGTCCGGACGAACGGATCCTCGTGGCGAAGGAAGGCTTTGTAGAAGAGGCGCCAGATCTAGCGAGGAAGGCGTGGGGCGGCTCAATGTTGATGCCTCGCCCGGTAGGCATCAAGGGCGGCATCATACTGGGCGCGATCCTCTGCGCTCAGGCTTTTGTAACCCGCTTCCATCACGGAACGCCCGTCTGCTCGTAGGCATAGATGAGTTGGCGGACATTCGGCTAGCGTCCTTCATTATCGAGATAATCTTCAATCGCAGCGTCGTATTTCGCTTTGTCCTTGGCGGAAAGGTTCTTGTATCCCGTCTCGTCCAAGAGGAAGCCTGTTCGCTCGTACGCGTAGACTAGTTCCGGTCGGATGCCGGCGGCACGCATAGCCGCAACGACATCACGCTTAATCTTCCTCTGCCTGATCTTCATGAATCCCTCCTCTGCGACCTGTGTCGCTTGCGATGATGTCGCCGTGGGGTGGCGTTTTAACCGTGTGCAACGGCCAGGTGCCGGGCTCGGCGATTTGGGCGGGGCGGCGGGTGATCGCGATGTGACGCGGCGCCTCGAACTTCAGCCGTAGGCGCACCTTGCCCGGATCCGGGCATAGGCGGACCCAGATCTCCGGCGCCATCTCGGTTTCGTAAATTGCCGAGACGGTTGCCTTCTCGCCGTCGTTGGTGATCAGGGTTGCCCTGATGCGGCTGTCGACCGAAAGAAGGGCTATCCAACGTTCTCCGATATCCACGACATCGCCAATTCGGACGCCAATTGTCAGGCCCATGACGGCCTCCTTGTGTTAATGTTGAACGGTCAGATCTGCTCGGGAAGGGGCGGCACAGGCAAACCGGCAACGACGCGGTTGCTCCGGTCTATGTTCAAGGCCTCGGCGTCGATGCGCGCGCGAAGCTGGTCATAGACCTTGGTGCGAAGCACCCCGACGGTCAGAAGTTGGCCGAGCGGAACCCAGTAAGGTTCGTTCGTGGGCGGCGGCGCGATTCGGTTTCTATCGGAACGGGGCACGGCGAGGAGCGTGAGACCAAGGTCGAGTTGGAGCCGACCAGTCCGTTCCTTCCCGGACCGCACATGGTAGTAGGGCCAGGGCGGGGTGTACGTATAGGCGACTAGGGCCTTGCGGCTCACGCTTTCATCGAAGGCACGGAAGGCAAGTTGGAATTCAATTGATCCGGAAAACGGCGGCTTCATCACTTCGACCTCCTTGGGTACGAAAATGACGATGGCTGTTACCGACTGGGATGCAATTGAAGTTGCTTCTGAGGCGATTTATTTGTGCGAGCGCTCAACGTATCCAGACCTGTTAGGCCTTGGCCCTCTTGTCGTTCGCAAAGTCATCTAGGAATTCCGAAGCCGGTTCGACGCCCGTCACCAGCAGATGGTCCCTCGCTCTGGTGCTGGCGACATAGAGTAGGTGGCGCTCGGTGTCGTAGACCTCCTGCAGGTCGGCATCGTCGCCGACCGCTTCAATACGTGCCTGCAACGGGATCACCTCGTCGTCGCAGGCCATCACGACGACGGCGCGGAATTCCAGCCCTTTGGCGAGATGCATGGTGCTGATCGAGACGTGGCCGCTGGCGGGTTCGACCCTGTCATCCAGCACCTTGAACGGCAGCCCGGACGCCGTCAGCGCGGCGCGGGCCCGGTCGAGCTGGGCCTCCGAGCGCACGAAGACCCCGAACTCATGCGGCAGAATCCCGGCCCTTGTTTGCTCGCCGATCCAGGCGGCCACCACCCGACCTTCCGCCGCCTCGTCCTTCGCGGCCTGCACAACAGGTGGCGGTCCGTTGAACACCGATACGGTGTGCTTACGGTCCTCGTCGTTGCCGTCCACGTCGGACACGACGGGTCCCAGCAGACGGTCGGCCTGCGTGCGGATCTGGTGGGAGGTGCGGTAGTTGACCTTAAGGGTGCGCGAGCGGCCGCGGATATCGACTCCAAGCGCCTTCCACGAGAAGGGAAGCTGGAAGATGCGCTGCCCCAGGTCGCCGGCGAAGAACAACGCATCCTTCCGACCATTGCCCATTGCAGCAAGGAAGCGGAGCTGTGCCACGGAGAGGTCCTGCGCCTCGTCGATCACGGCGAAGTCGAATAGACTCTTGCCGGCCTTCGCCAGCGTCGCCGCCAGGGTGGTGAACATCTGCGCCCGGGTGATCAGGCCGCGGGCGCCAAGCGCAGCACGCGCCTTGTCGAAGATTTCCCACAGGACCTTGCGCTGCGCTTCCGGTAGCCGTGTCTTTCGACCCAGCCGCGCCACGTCGCGATAGGCTTCCCATCCGTCGAGTTGCCACGCATCGACCACCTGTTCCCATTCGGTCAGCAGGAAATGGGCACTGAACTTGTGCCCGAGGACGGCGTCCGAGGCGCCCTTGAGTGCGGTACGAATGTCGTCGCGGCTTGCCAGCTTCGGCTCCCCGATGTGCGCCTTGTAGAGTCGCAAGCCGATGGCATCGAGCGAATGCACGTCGATGCGCTCGCCCAGCCGGGGCTCGTCGCCCAGCAGCCGACGCAGCTTCGTCTGCAGGGCATTCGCGAGAGGATTGGAGAAGGTCGCCAGCAGCACACGGGCATTGGGATTGCCGCGGGCCAGCCACGCTGCGCGGTGCAGCGCCACGATGGTCTTGCCGGTGCCGGCGGAGCCCGACACCCGCGCCGGCCCGTTGAACGCCGTTCGCACGAGCTGCTCCTGGGCAGGATGCAGGAACACCGTCCATTTTTCCCATGGATACCCGGCCTTCCCGGCGTCCGTTTCAGAAACCCGGTAGTGATTGTCCAACGCTCATCTCCGCAAAGCCTGCCGTCTGATACTTTGGTTGAGGGCTTTTTGGAGAATTTCTTCGCAGCCAAGATTCACACCCTAAAAACCTTCATCACTTCGTCACCCAGGTGATTGATCACCTTCACGGCGATCCGTCCGGTCTTCGGCTTCTCGAACGGCCGTGACGTGTCGCTGTTCAGTGTCGCCCAGGCCTCCGGGTCGATCTCGGCCTTCAGCGTCGTCTTGAGGGCGCCGTAGGGATCGTTGACGCCCAGGAAGTAGGCGTGGCGCACGAAGAAGCTCTCTTCGTTGTAGTCGGTGTCGATGAACCAGCAGGCGATGCCGTCGGCGCCATCGGCAAGGGGGGCTTTCTCAATGTCTTGTTCGCAGGACGTCCCATGGTCAGCTTCGGCTACCGGTCCGGCGATTTTCGCGAGAACGGTGCGCCGCTGGAGCTGGCATACGCGCTCACCATTCACAAGGCTCAGGGAAGCCAGTTCCGTACGGTCTTCGTCGTGCTGCCAAAGTCGTCACGTTTGCTGAGCCGCGAGCTGGTCTATACGGCCCTGACCCGCTCGCGCCAGCGCCTGGTCCTCCTGATCGAAGGCGATGATGCCGGCCTGCTGCACGAGCTCAGTCGGCCGGAAAAGTCCGATGCCTGCCGCCGCAACACCAACCTGTTCGCCGGCGTCCTGCGCACGCGAAACGGGGAGCCTCCTCACGCGGAGCATCTCATTCATCGCACCGAGGCCGGCCACATGGTGCGCAGCAAGTCGGAGCTGATCATCGCCAACCTGCTGCACCGTGAGGGCATTTCCTACAAGTATGAAGATGCGCTCGATGGCTCGGCTGCCCCCGGCCGGGTACATCCCGACTTTACCTTCACCGACGCCGCCGGCGATCAGGTGGTCTGGGAGCATCTCGGGATGATGGACGATCCGGATTACGTGCGCGGCTGGACGTGGAAGCGGGAATGGTATGCCAAGAACGGCTTCGTGGCCGGCAAGACGCTGTTCACTACGGAGGAACGGAAAGGGAAGGGTCTGGACATGGCAAAACTCAATGCCGTGGCAAAGACCATAAAGGACCTGGTGGCGTAGCCACTTCCCGGGTGCATACGCCGCCCCTCGGGGCAAAAACCCCAAAAGCCGTCAGCAGTCAGCCGTCGAGGCGACTCTCAAGTATGCCGCCGATCCGTCGGCTATGCGCCAGCGGGCGACTGGCCGTAGAGACGACCCGTAGCTCAGGGGCCTGTGCTGGTGGGGGGCTTGATCGCCGATGGGGCCTTCGCGGACGAAAACGCGAACGAAGCCCCAAACAAGAGTCCCAAACGCCACGGGGATAAGCTAGAAAACCCTTACGTCCCCGTAGCTCAGCCGGATAGAGCAGCGGTTTCCTAAACCGGAGGTCGGAGGTTCGAATCCTCTCGGGGACGCCAAAACCGGCTGGCGAGGTCAAAAGAGAGAACGATCACCGCCATGATCTCAAGCCATTTTCGTGGCGGTCTACGCCGGTGCACCAATTTTCATTGCTGAAAAGATTAGGTGGTGCCCGCGGTGAGGGGAGGCTGTGATGCACCCGTCCGCTAGTGTTCTTGCGTCAGCTTCACAACGTGTCCAGCAACGTCTTGGCCTTGACCATGTCGGGCGCCGTCAGTGCTTCGGTGATGCCGCCATAGGCTGGCGCCAGGATGCGGTGAGCTTCCTCCCTGTCGCCTGACGCTAGGAGAAGATCCGCAAGCACCCGGCTGGCACGCAGCCGGAACAAGCCGGCCGATTGCTCCGTCGCGCAAACGATGGCCTCACTGAAGCGGCGACGTGCCGCCGCGGCGTCGCCGTCGGCCAGCCGAAGCAGGCCGTCCATGCGCAAGAACTCAGCGTAGTATCCTCGCTCCGGGGAGGCCGAGAAGAAGTCACCCGCCTGGACAACAAACGGGCGCGCCAAATCGATCCGGCCATTCTCGATAAGGATGTTAGCGGGTTCGAGGCGCATCCAATCGAGAGAGAAGTCACCTGAGCCGCTTTGCCAGTAGTCCATTCCTTTCTCGAGACTGTCGGTTGCCTCATCGAAGGCGCCGCGACCCGCAAGAGCCGTGGCCCGCAAGGCCAGCGCCTCGCCAAGCCGCCCCACGTATCCGTAGCGTTCGGAGATGGCCATGGCTTCGTTGAATAGCTCCATGGCCGCTTCGAACCTTCCCCAGGCACTTTGGATCCATCCCAGCGTGGTCATGGTCCAGGCGATTGAGTAAGGATGGCCGATCTGTCGGGCTTTTGACAGTGCCTCCTCTGCGCGCTGCAGGGCAGTGTCCAGTGCGCCGACACAATACTGAGCTCGACACAGGTAGCTCGGCGCTATCGCCCTGACGTCGCCCCCGCCGAACGACGTGTCGGGTTCGACGTCGTCTCCTGCGATGTCCAATATCGTACCGAGGTCGGCGATGCCCGGAATGAACTCCCCAAGATGGACATGGACGACGCCGCGAATGCCCAGGAAGTCCATGCGAGCCGTGGTGTCGACCCGCGCCAGGGCATCCGGGGGAACTTGATCGAGCTCGCCTTTCACGCGCGCGAAATCCTGCCGGGAGAGCAGCGTCGAAGCCTTCGCCGTGCAGACGCGGATATACAGCTCCGTGTCGCCCAGCTCGAGCGCGGCCGCCAGTGCGGCTTCTCCCAGTTCGAAAGCGGCGGCAGATCGGTAGCCCTCGACGTGAGTAAGGGCCGACGAAAGCTTCTGCATCAGCCGAATGCGGATCCGCTGCCTGTCGGGCGGAGCTTCTTGAGTCAGGGACATCAATGCACGACGCCAGAAGTCGATCGCCTCACAACCGGCTGACGCCGCGGCAGCGTGGTCGCCCGCCGTTTCCAGCCACGCGCCGGCTTCGTCGGGGCGGGCTGCTGATTCCAGGTGGTGGGCGATCAGCTCGGGAGCCTTGTCCCGCGCGCGCCCGATCAGGGCAGCCGCGATACGGCCATGCACCTCCTGCCGCGGCCGCCGCAGCAGCGAGGCATAGGCGGCATCCTGGATCAACGCGTGCTTGAAGATGTATGTCGCGTCGGGTGGG
>Ga0182745_1004791_pt1 | contig 11214 bp, 10 predicted proteins | sample eDN3rd30CKraftBY_FD_128523 | JGI IMG/M metagenome (GOLD analysis project Ga0182745, IMG submission 128523) | Enriched backyard soil microbial communities from Emeryville, California, USA - eDNA 3rd pass 30_C Kraft BY (version 2) (version 2) | ecosystem: Environmental > Terrestrial > Soil >... | reverse complement strand
GGGCTTCGATGCCCGCGCGCTGCGAACCGTCCACGCCTCCCGCCCCGAGGCGACCGACGACGCCTCGCTGGTGGTGGCCGGAGGTGGCAGGCTGCGCCCCGTGCAGGGCGAGCGCTGGAACCTCAAGATCACCGAGCCCGACGACCTCGTGGTGGCCGAGGCGATCCTGGAGCAGCGGTGATGCAGGTCCGCGTCGGTCAGGGCTTCGACGTCCACCCGTTCGTCGACGACGCCGATCGACCGCTCGTGCTCGGCGGTGTCACGTTCCCCAGCGAGCGGGCGCTGAAGGGCCACAGCGACGCCGACGCCATCGCCCACGCCTGCACCGACGCCCTGCTCGGCGCCGCGGGCCTGGGCGACATCGGCCAGCACTTCCCCGACACCGACCCGGCGTGGGAGGGGGCCGATAGCATCGAGCTGCTGGCCGAAGCCACCCGCCGGGTGCGAGCGGCGGGATGGGAGCCCGGCAACGTCGATGCCTCGGTGGTCACGGACCACCCGAAGCTGGCGCCCGCCCGGGAGCAGATGCAGCAGAACCTGTCCGATGCCGTCGGTGCTCCCGTCACCGTGAAGGGCCGTCGACCCGAGGGACTCGGTGCCCTCGGCCGCGGCGAGGGGGTGGCCTGCTGGGCCGTCGCCGTGGTGGTGAAGCCGTGACCCCGCCGCGTGGTGGCCGGCCACCGGCCAAGGGCGGCAAGGGCGGAGGGGCGAAGGGCGGCAAGGGCCGGGGCGCTCCGCCGCAAGGCCGGGGCAGCTCGTCACGCTCGGGCGGCAGCACCGAGGCCGATCGCGCCCGCAAGCCGGGCGCCGGCACCGGCGGTGGCCGCCGGGGTGGGGGTGGGGGCGGACGCAACCCGCTGGCGCAGATGGGACCCCAGGGCAAGGCGCCGCGGGCGTCGGCCCGCACCGGGCTGGGCGGCGAGCAGGTCGAGGGCCGCCAGGCCGTGCGCGAGCTGCTGCTCGCCAACCGCCGCGACACCCGTGAGATCTGGATGGCCCAGGACCTGGACCCGGCACCGGTGCTCGAGGACATCCGCGAGCTGGCCGCGGAAGCACGGGTCGTCGTCAAGGAGGTGGGCCGGGGCAAGCTCGATGCCGCCGCCCGCACCGACGCGCCCCAGGGGATCATCGCCTTCGCCAAACCGCTGCCCGAGGCCGACCTCGATGCGCTCATCGCCCGGCGGCCCGGTCGCCCGGCGCCCTTCCTGCTCTGCAGCGACGGCATCACCGACCCCGGCAACCTCGGCGCCCTGCTGCGCTCAGCCGAGTGCGCCGGTGTGACCGGTGTCGTGTTGCCCCAGCACCGCGCTGTGCACGTGACGCCGACGGTGGCCAAGGCGGCGGCCGGTGCGGTCGAGCACCTGCCGATGACGACGGTCGGCGGCATGCCGACGGCGATCAAGACGATGAAAGACGCCGGCATCTGGGTCGTCGGGCTCGACGAGCGGGCCGACAAGACGCTGTGGGACCTCACGATGGACGACGCGCCCGTGGCGCTCGTCCTCGGTGCCGAGGGCCCCGGCCTGTCCCGCCTGGTCCGCGAGCGCTGCGACGAGCTGGTGTCGATCCCCATGCGGGGCCGGGTCGCCAGCTTGAACGTCGGTACCGCCGGCACCCTCGCCTGCTTCGAGATCGCCCGTGCCCGCCGCCAGCGCTGACCCCGAGTCCGAGCCGGCCCCGCCCCGATTTCGGGTCGCCTGTGCACCTCCACGGTGATCGAGCGACCCGAAATGTGAAACGGCGGGGACCTCTGGCCGTTTCGGGTCGCCTGTGCACCGTGGTGGGGCGTGAACGACCCGAAATCTGATGGGGTGGGCGGTCAGGTGGTCGGGGAGACTGGGCGGGTCATGGCAACCGTGCACGCCCGTGGGGTGTCCCTCTCGTTCGGCGCGGGGCCGGTGCTCGCCGGCGTGTCGTTCACCGTCGCACCCGGGCAGCGGATCGGCGTCGTCGGCCCGAACGGTACCGGCAAGTCCACCCTGCTCAAGGTGCTGGCCGGGCAGCTGGCGCCCGAGGCCGGGTCGGTCACCGCGGCGCCGCCGAACGCGTCCGTCGGCCTGCTGCCGCAGGAGCCCGACCGCGACGACGGCGAGTCCGTCGCCGGGTTCATCGGGCGCCGCACCGGCGTCGCCGCCGCGACGCGGGAGATGGATGCGGCGACCGCGGCGTTGTCCACGGGCGAGCCCGGCGCGGACGACCGCTACAGCGACGCGCTCGAGCGGTGGCTGGCGCTCGGCGGCCCGGACCTCGATGCCCGCATCGGCCAGACGCTGGCCGACCTCGGCCTCGACGGCGCCATCGTCGACCAGCCGACCGCCACGCTCTCGGGCGGCCAGGCGGCTCGGGTGTCGCTCGCCGCCACGCTGCTCAGCCGCTTCGACGTGTTCCTGCTCGACGAGCCCACCAACGACTTGGACTTCGCCGGCCTCGCCATCCTCGAGGAGTTCCTCGTCGGGCTGCAGGCGGCCGCCGTGGTGGTGAGCCACGACCGGGCGTTCCTCGAGCGGGTCGTCACCCACGTGCTGGACCTCGACGAGCACACCCACGAGGCGACGCTCTACGCCGGTGGCTGGTCTGCCTACCTGGCCGACAAGGCCACGGCCCGCCAGCACGCCGAGGAGGGCTTCGCCACCTACCAGGCCAAGAAGGCCGAGCTCAGCGCCCGGGCCAAGACCCAGCGGGAGTGGTCGGTGCAGGGCGTGAAGAAGGCGAAGACGTCCGGCGAGACCGACAAGTTCATCAAGCACTGGAACACGTCGTCATCCGAGAAGGTCGCCCACAAGGCCAAGGCCACGGAGAAGGCCATGGAGCGGCTCGACGTCGTCGACAAGCCGTGGGAGGGCTGGGAGCTGCGGTTCGAGATCGGCCAGGCCGCCCGCTCCGGCGACGTGGTGGCGACGCTGGCCGGTGCGGTGGTGGAGCGGGGGTCCTTCCGCCTCGGGCCGGTGGACCTGGAGATCGGCTGGGCCGACCGCGTCGCCATCCTCGGGGCGAACGGCGCCGGCAAGACCACGCTGCTCGATGCCCTCCTCGGTCGCACGGAGCTGACGAGCGGCGAGGCCTACCTCGGCCCAGGTGTCGTGATCGGCGAGCTGTCGCAGCGCCGGGACCGGTTCTCCAGCGAGGCATCCCTGTTCGCGGTGATGAGCGATGCCACCGGCCAGCAGGCCAACGAGGTCCGCTCGCTGCTCGCCAAGTTCGGCCTCACCGCCGAGCACGTGAACAAGCCGTCCCGCCTCCTGTCGCCCGGCGAGCGCACCCGGGCCAACCTCGCCTTGTTCATGGCCGAGGGCGTGAACTGCCTGGTGCTCGACGAGCCCACCAACCACCTCGACCTCGTCGCCATCGAGCAGCTCGAGCAGGCGCTGGGCCGCTTCGTCGGAACCGTGCTCCTGGTCAGCCACGACCGGGCCTTCCTCGACCGGGTCGAGACCACCCGCCGCATCACCGTCGCCGACGGCCAGGTCACGGAGACGTCGTGACGGTCGAGCTCCCTTACCGCCAGCCCCGCTGAACTTCGGCCGAACTGCGCAGGCGAAGACGCCGATGCGGGACCGCAGCGCCGATGGGTGCGTCTCGCCTGCGCAGTTCGCTGGGGTTCGTGCGTCCGGCCGGGCGGGTGGGCCGTGCGGCCAGCCGGGCGGACGCACGGGCGGGCTGGTCGGACCCCTGATCGGGGATCAGGCGCCGACGGGGTCGAGCCACTGGGACCAGGCGGGATCGGTGGTCCCGACGCCGACCAGCATCCAGGACCAGCCGCGAGGCGCCGCGGGCGTGGTCCGCAGCTGCCAGCCCAGCTCCTGGAGGAGCCGGTCGCCCTTGTGGCCGTTGCACGGCTGGCAGGCGGCGACCACGTTGGTCCACACGTGCTGGCCGCCGCGGGAGCGGGGCACGACGTGGTCGACCGTGTCGCCGCGTCCGGTGCAGTACGCGCACCGCCCGTCGTCGCGTGCGATGAGGTTGCGCCGGTTCAGCGGCAGCGTGGACCGGTACGGCACCCGCACGAACCCGCGCAGGCGGATGACCGACGGCGTGGGCACCGACGTGGAGGGAGACCGGAAGTGGCCCTCGCCGGCGGCGACGAGGTCCGCCTTGTCGGCCAGCACCAGCACCACGGCGCGATGGACGGAGATGACCGTGAGCGGCTCGTAGCTGGCGTTCAGCAGCAGCGTGTGCATCGGTTCGTCTCCCTTCCTCAGTGTGCCGGGTGGCGGCCCGCCAGAGGTGGCATCCCGCCGGGGGCACGATGCTGCGCCGGGCCGGTGGGGACCAAGGGATTTTGCCGGTGGCGCCGTGCTGGGCGCCCGAGGTCAGCTCGCCTCGAGCCCCGCGATCGTCGTCGCCACCGCCTCGCGCGCCGCGGGTGAGGCGAGGTGCAGCACCCGGTCGAGCGTGGTGGCGAACGCACGCTCATCGGGGGTCATCCGGGCGATCTGCTCGACCGTGTCGGCGGCCCACAAGACGGCGATGTCGGCCAGCAGCTGGTCGCTGATCTCGATGCGCTCGTCGGTGGTGCGGTCGACCACCGTGGCCGGCCCCCCGGCTTCGCCCAGCTCGATGGTGTCGCGCCGGATGGTGCACCAGGCGTGGGCGATCTCCTCGGCCTCGGCGCCGATCACCGCCTGCACCTCGGTCCGGTCCACCGGCTCGTCCACCGGGAAGTACTCGGTCCCGTACGCCGAGTGGAACAGCCCGGCGTCGCACACCGCCGGCCGCTCACCCCACTCGACCAGCGTGCGGCGGGTGCCGATGAGGTGCGAGAGGAAGGGCACGTGCGAGTCGTGCTCCAGCTCGCCGAAGCCGAGGCGCTTCAGCAGGTCGAGGCGGGCTCCGGTGGGCGGCTGCAGGTCGGTGTCGCTCATCGCCATCGAGCCTCGCGCGCGGTCGTCCGCCTGTCACCGTCGATCACCAGGCGTCGAGCTCAGCCTTGGCCCAGTCGGCGGCGAGGAGGACGTCGGTGCCGTCGACCAGGCCGCGGGCGCGGCTGATTTCGGGTCACCTGTGCACCGTGGGGGTGCTCAGGTGACCCGAAATCGGGGGTGGTCGGTAGGTTGGCGGGCATGGGTCGTGGGCGCACGGTGTCGCAGATCGTGCGGAAGGTGGCCGACGGCGAGTCGGGCCGATCTCCCGACCAGGTCATCGTCGAGGAGCCCCTCGAGGTCCGGCTCGACGGCAAGCGGGTGTCGACCACCATGCGGACGCCGGGCCACGACTACGAGCTGGCCGTCGGGTTCTGCTTCACCGAGGGGCTGCTCGCCGGAGCGCCCGTCCGGACCGTCCGCTACTGCGCCACGGGTTCGGCGGTCGACACCGCGTTCAACGTCGTCACCGTCGAGACCGGCGGCCTGGCTCCCGAGCCGGCACCCCGGCTGACGACCACGACGTCGTCGTGCGGGTGGTGCGGCACCGACCAGGTCGACGACGTGGCGGCGCGGCTCACGCCGCTCACCGGCGAGCGGGCGGTCTTCGCCCCCGACCTGCTGGCGTCGGTGCCCGAGCGGGTGGCACCCCACCAGGAGCTGTTCGACGCCACCGGCGGGGTCCACGCGGCGGCGGCGTTCGACGCCGGAGGCGAGGTGGTGCTGGTGCGCGAGGACATCGGCCGCCACAACGCGGTGGACAAGGTGGTCGGCCGGCTCGCGCTCGACGGCCGGGTCCCGGCGGGCGGACTCGGCCTGTTCGTGAGCGGTCGGACCAGCTTCGAGATCATCCAGAAGGCGTGGGCCGCCGGCTTCGGCACCGTGGTCGCCGTGAGCGCCCCGAGCTCGCTCGCCGTCGAAGCGTCGAAGCGAGCCGGAATCACCCTCGCCGGCTTCGCCCGCCCCGGCCGCGTCAACCTCTACACGGAACGCTGATCTCGACGAGTGGATCGGCGACCCGGCGAATGCCGTGGTGATGGGTGGCACCGCAGCCGTCATCCGTCGCTGGTCGTGCAATCGGGTGCCAGACCACGCGGCCAGGGCGTCGCCGGTCGGGCTCGTGGTGCGCATCTGGGCGGGGTCCTCGGTCGATCTCACCGCCTGTGGTCGGGTTCGGACATCCGGGTGTGCCCTGCTCGACGTTGGTGTGGGTTTCGCTCTCCTGCGACGAAATCCACACCAACGTCGGTCGGGCACCGCTGTGGCGTGACGCAGGGTGAGATGCGGCGGCGATGCCGGCCACGTCGCCGGCGATCGGGCCGGTTGGTCAGCCGTCAGGCCGAGCGGGTCGGGTCGAGGGTGGGGAAGGGACGGGCCGCTTCGAGCTGGAGGGCGAGGCGGAGGAGGAGGCCGTCGTCGCCGTAGTGGCCGCTGAACATCATCCCGACGGGGAGGTTGGTCTCGGCATCGTGGCCCAGCGGGAGGCTGATCGACGGGGCGCCGTTGGCGTTGGCCAGGGGCGGGAAGCCGATCCAGTCGATGACCCGGGGGAACACCACGTCGTACGGCAGCGCCGAACTGAGGTGGCCGAGCACCGGCGGGAGCTGGGCGACGGTCGGGGTGACGATGACGTCGAGCGAACCCATGGCCGCCTCGAACGCAGCCGTCGAGGCCCGCAGCCGGCGGATCGTGCCGACGATGCCCTTCCAGTCCGAGGCGAACTCGGCGGCCAGGCCGTGGGTCACGGGCGTGAGCTTCGACGCGTCGAACGTCTTGTCGTAGAGGACCTTGCCGCCGTGGTCCACGGCGTAGACGAGCATCGACCAGTACCGGATGAAGTCCACGACGAACTGCTCGTCGATGGGCAGCTGGACCGGCTCGACGTGGTGGCCGAGCGACTCGAGCAGCGTGACGGTCTCGTCGAACGTGCGCTGGGTCGCCGCATCGAGGACGGCGCCCGTGGGGGTGGCGGTGAAGGTGCCGACGCGCAGGGGCCGGTCGATCGGCGTACTGGTGTTGCCGAGCGGCTTCAGCTTCGACGATCGGTACCGGCGGTCGGCCTCCTGGTAGTAGGCCGCCGTGTCCCGCACCGTCCGGGTGACCACGCCGTCGAACACGATCTTCACCGGGAGCAGGCGGCCGTGCGGGTCCGGCAGCAGGCGGCCGCGGGTGGGCTTGAGGCCGACCAGCCCGTTGCACGCCGCGGGGATCCGGGTGGAGCCGCCGCCGTCTTGGGCGTGGGCGATGGGCACCACGCCGGCGGCCACCATCGCCGCGGAGCCGCCAGACGAACCGCCCGGCGTGCGGTCGAGGTTCCACGGGTTGTGGGTCGCCGTGCCATCGGGGAACTCGGTCGACGGGATGAACCCGAACTCGGGCAGCCGGCTCTTGCCGAGGCCGATGGTGCCCATGTCGAACAGCTGCTGGGCGATGGGTGCCGTGTGCTTGGCCGGGGCGATGCGGGCCAGGGCCTCGGTGCCCTGGCGGGTGGGGAGCCCGGCGACGTCGGTGCCGTCTTTGATGAAGGTCGGGACGCCCGCGAAGGTGCCGCGGGTGCTCGCCTGCTTCGCCAGGGCGATGGCCCGGTCGTAGTCCTCGGCGGCCACGGCGTTCAGCTCCGGGCTGACCGCCTTCGACCGCTCGATGGCCGCGGCCACCACCTCCTCGGGCGTGACCTCCTCGTCCCGCACCAGCTTGGCGGTCGCTACTGCATCGAGGCGGCTGAGGTCATCGGTGAAGGCGTGAGCGGAGGTCATGGGTCCCAACATCGGATCGGCGTCCAGATCGGCGGGAGAGCCTACGACTGGACGTCCGTCCGACCCGATTCTGCCGGTGGGACTCGATGCTCGCTTCGCACCGGTCCGACGGTCGGCGGGGTCGGCGACGGCTGACGCACGGCAGAGATCCGACCTAGGGTCTGCGATGCATCGTGACGTCGAGGGAGGGTGCATCGTGGCGGACATCGTTCTCGAGCCTGGCGAAGTGTTCGAGCACAGCCATTCGGCGGAGAGCCGGACGACCCTGTTGGAGGGCGTCATCGAGTTCGAGGTGGCGGGGACGACTCGTCGCCTCTGCCTGGGCGAGGCGGTGATCGTGCCGGCCGGGGTGCGGCACGTGAGCACCAATGTGGGGTCGGTCCCGGCGCGCATCGGGTGTGGCATGCACGGGCCCGTTCCCGCCCCGGAACCGGGCTAGCACCGGTGCGGCGCATCGACGCGGGCTCGTTCCCGGAGGTGTGACGATGGCGATGCCGCCGGACTCGTGGCGCCCCAGGGCGGCGGAGGTGGCGAGTTCGATCTTCCTCTACGCGGCCGCTGCGGGGTCCGTCGTCGTCACCGCTCAGGCGATGGTCGCCGTCGACGGCAGGGAATGGGTGTCGGAGGGTTCGGCGATCACCTTCCTCGTCGGGATCTTCACACTGCTCGCCGTCCGGGCGCAGTTGCGCCTGGGCGTCCGGCCGCTGCTGTCGTACAGCCGCCTCGATGACCCGCCGGAGGAGACGCGGCTGCGGCCGAAGGACGGCCGCACGACCGCTTGGGTGGTGCTGCGCAACAACGGCCTCGGGCCTGCGGTCATCGAGTCTGTGGCGTACAAGCCCCTCGGCACGACATCCGTCGATCCGCCCCCAGATCAGCCGCCGGCGGACGCGGTCGCCTTCGACCCTTTCATCGAACAGATCGCATCCAAGGCGGCCGGGCAGCACAGGAGCAAGCGGGACTACGTCATGGACCGCATCTCGGTGCACGGGAGCCTCGGTCCGTCGGAGTCCTACTTCCTCGGTGAGTTCGCCGACGAGATGATCGATCAGCTCGGCGGGATCGCGGTGTGGGTCACCTATCGGGGCGTGCTCGGCCCGTCCTACGTCAAGTGCGTGTGGATCCGGAGGCGCACTCCGCCATGAGCCGGTGAGGCTCCCGGTCAGGCGCTCAGGGGGACGAGCTTGGCGGGGGAGAACCCGTAGCGCTCGTCGCCGGTGATGACTCGCAACGCGGCGTCGCGGTCGAGGGCCTCGGACACGGAGCCGTCCTCGTCGAGGATGAGGTAGCGGTCGAAGCTCCGCAGGAACCAGCGGTCGTGGGTGACGGCGAGGACCGTGCCGGTGAACTCCTGGAGCGCCGCTTCGAGGGCCTCGGCCGATTGGAGGTCGAGGTTGTCGGTGGGCTCGTCGAGCAGGAGCAGGTTCACGCCGAGCAGCTCCAGGTGGAGGACCTGGAGGCGCGCCCGCTGGCCGCCTGACATGGTCTCGTAGGGCCGGGTGCCGCAGTCGGCGATGGCGTAGCGGCCGAGCGCGGAGAGGGCGGCGTGCTCGTTGAGGTCGTGGACGGCGAGGATCTCGACCGGCGTCTTGCCGGCGAACTCGGGCCGCTCGTCGGTCTGGTGGAACAGGCCCGCCATCACCCGGGCGCCGAGCTTGAACGTGCCGTCGTGCTCGACCGATCCGTCGCCGGCGAGCAGCCGCAGGAAGTGGGACTTGCCGGTGCCGTTGGGGCCGAGCACGGCCACCCGGTCGCCGAGGTGGACCTCCAGGTCGAACGGGTCGGTCAGGCCGTAGAGCTCCAGCCCGTCGCACACGAGCGCGACCTTGCCGCTGCCGGCTCCGTCCAGGCGCATGCGCACCGTCTTGGTGGTGGGCGGCGGGGGCGGCGGCCCGGCGTCGACCCAGCGCTGCCACCGAGCCTCCATGACCTCGGCCTTGCGGGCGCTGGACTCGGCGTAGGAGGCCCGCTGCTTCATCTCCTTGAACAGGTGGAAGAGGCGGTGCTCCTCGGCGTTCCAGCGGGCGAGCGCATCGCCCAGCGCCTCGTTGCGGTCGGTGCGGGCGTCGTCGTAGCTGGCCCAGCTGCCCGGATGGGTCCAGGCGCCGTTGCCCTCGATGGTGATCACGGCATCGGCGGCCGCGGCCAGCAGCTCGCGGTCGTGGCTGATGAGCAGCACGGTCTTCTTGGTCTCGATGAGCCGCTGCTCGAGCCAGCGCTTGGCGGGGATGTCGAGGAAGTTGTCGGGCTCGTCGAGCAGCAGGATCTCGGCATCGGAGCCGAGGAGCGACTCGAGCACGAGGCGCTTGCGCTGGCCGCCGGAGACCTTCGAGATGGGGCGATCGCCGGCCTCGTCGAGCCCCTTGCCGAGGACCGATGTGCACACCGCATCCCAGCGGGCCTCCTGGTCGTAGCCACCGACCTCGGACCAGTCGATGTAGGCGGTGGCGAGGGCGGTGCCGGTGGCATCGGTGGGCGCGGCGTGGTTGGCCGCTTCGGCCTCGGCGAGTGCCAGGCCCGCCACCGCGATCTGGCGGGGGGCGAAGCGGACCAGCAGCTCCCGCACGGTGGTGGACGCGTCTTCGCCGGTGCCGATCGACTGCGGCATCAGCGCCACGCCCGCGTCGGTGCGGATCTGGCCGTCGTCGAGCGGGAGGTCGCCCGTGATGCAGCGCAGCAGCGTCGACTTCCCCACGCCGTTCGCCCCGACGAGCGCGGCGTGCTGGCCGGGCCTCACCCGGAACGACACGTCGGAGAACAGGAGGGCCCCTCCCGGATGCGCGTACGCCGCGCCGGTGACGTTGATCGAGGCCATGGCGCCGGACATCATCGCCGACCGGTCCCGACCTCGCCGCACGAGATCGGATCGGTCCTCGTCGCTGAGGTGGCTCGTCGTGAGCCAGTGGGGCGACCGGAACGGCGAGCGCCCGCAGCCGACCCCGTTCTCGTCGCTGGGGTGGCTCGCCTCGAGCCGGTGAGGCGGCAAGAGCCGAGCCGTCCCTGGTCTGGATGGTTCGAGGGCCGGGCGGGGTAGAACGGTCTTGATGACGACGCCGGCACCGGGGGACGACGAGCGGGACGACGAGGCCGGCCTGAAGGTCGGGCCTCGGAAGCGCTCGGCGGCGGGCATCCCCGGCGTGGTGGCGTCGCTGCGCCACGCCCAGGCCCAGTTGGGTCCGAGGCGCACCGCCAAGACGCTGCTGAAGCTGAACCAGCCCGACGGGTTCGACTGCCCGGGGTGCGCCTGGCCCGACCCCGGGCAGACCACCCACTTCGAGTTCTGCGAGAACGGGGCCAAGGCCATCGCCGAAGAGGCGACGGTCCGGCGCGTCGACGCCGAGTTCTTCGCCCGCCACACCGTCGACGACCTGGCGACCCGGACCGACCACTGGCTCGGCCAGCAGGGCCGGCTCACCGAGCCGGTGTACCGGTCGGCCGGCGAGCAGCACTACCGGCCCGTCAGCTGGGACGATGCGTTCGGCACCGTGGCCGACGCCCTCGCCGCCAGCGGCGACCCCGACCGGGCCGTCTTCTACACCTCGGGCCGGACCAGCAACGAGGCCGCCTTCCTCTACCAGCTGCTCATCCGCAAGATCGGC
>Ga0182745_1004788_pt1 | contig 11216 bp, 7 predicted proteins | sample eDN3rd30CKraftBY_FD_128523 | JGI IMG/M metagenome (GOLD analysis project Ga0182745, IMG submission 128523) | Enriched backyard soil microbial communities from Emeryville, California, USA - eDNA 3rd pass 30_C Kraft BY (version 2) (version 2) | ecosystem: Environmental > Terrestrial > Soil >... | reverse complement strand
TGGCATCGGGGCCGCCCCGTGGGCGGCCTCCAATGTCGTTCGGAGGGGGCCGCGCCGTGCTCACCTGAACTGGGGGGTGAGCGGAAAGTGCGCGCAAGGTAGGGGGGGAATCCAAAACCGGTCCTGAATGCGCTTTCTTGACATTCAGGTTTGTTGCTGGGATGGAATTGAGGACGTCGTCACGTTCTTCATGGCTTCAGAGCCCCGCGGCGAGGCGGCTGCCCTGGTCGATGGCGCGCTTGGCGTCCAGCTCGGCGGCCACGTCGGCGCCACCGATGACGTGCACGCTGCGGCCGGCCGCGCGCAGCGCGTCGGCAAGTTCGCGGCGCGGCTCCTGCCCGGCGCAGACCACCACGGTGCCGACGTCGAGCAACTGCTCGCTGCCGTCCACGCGGATGCGCAGGCCGGCGTCGTCCACGCCGAGGTACTCGACGCCGCCCAGCATCTTCACGCCCTTGGCCTTGAGCGTGGCGCGGTGGATCCAGCCGGTGGTCTTGCCCAGCCGCGCGCCGGGCTTGCCGGGGCTGCGCTGCAGCAGCCAGACGTGGCGCGCCGGGTGTTCAGGCCGAGGCCTGGCGAGCGAGCCGCGCGCCTCGAAGTCCGGGTCCACGCCCCATTCGGCCATCCAGCGGGCCGGGTCCAGCGACGGCGATTCGCCTTCGTGGACGAGGAATTCGCCGACGTCGAAGCCGATGCCGCCGGCACCGATGACCGCCACCTTGTCCGCGGCTCGGACCCGGCCCAGCAGCACGTCGAGGTAGCTGACCACCATCGGGTGGTCGGCGCCGGGGAAATCCACGGTGCGCGGGACGATGCCGGTGGCCACCACCACCTCGTCGAAGCCGGCCAGGTTTTCCGCGTCGGCGACCGTGCCCAGCCGCAGTTCCACGCCGGTCTCGGCCAGCTTGTGGCGGAAGTAGCGCAACGTCTCGTGGAACTCCTCCTTGCCGGGGATGCGCTTGGCGACGTTGAACTGGCCGCCGATCTCGCCGGCGGCGTCGAACAGGGTCACGCGGTGGCCACGCTCGGCCGCCACCGTGGCGCAGGCCAGCCCGGCCGGGCCGGCGCCGACCACGGCGATATTCTTGGGCGCGGGGGTCGGGCGATAGACCAGTTCGGTCTCGTGCGCCGCGCGCGGATTGACCAGGCAACTGGCGCGCTTGTTCTGGAACACGTGGTCCAGGCAGGCCTGGTTGCAGGCGATGCAGGTATTGATGGCGTCGGCCTTGCCGGCGCGCGCCTTGTTCGGCCACTGTGGGTCGGCCAGCAGCGGCCGTGCCAGCGACACCATGTCCGCGCCGCCGGCGGCGAGGATGGCTTCGGCCACCTCCGGCATGTTGATGCGGTTGGTGGCGATCAGCGGGAGGCCGACGTGCGGCTTGAGCTTGGCGGTGACGCCGGCGAACGCCGCGCGCGGCACCGAGGTGGCGATGGTCGGCACGCGCGCCTCGTGCCAGCCGATGCCGGAGTTGATGATCGTCGCGCCGGCCGCCTCGATGGCCTTGGCCTGCTGCACGATCTCCTGCCAGTTGCTGCCGTCTTCCACCAGATCCAGCAGCGACAGCCGGTAGATGATGATGAAGTCAGGCCCGCAGGTCTCGCGGATGCGGCGCACGATCTCCACCGCGAAGCGCATGCGCCTGGCCGCATCGCCGCCCCAGGCGTCGGTGCGCTGGTTGGTGCGCGGGGCGATGAACTCGTTGATCAGGTAGCCTTCCGAGCCCATCACCTCGACGCCGTCGTAACCGGCCTCGCGTGCCAGCCGCGCCGCGCGGGCGTAATCGGCGATGTGCCGCTCGACGCCGTGGGCGCTGAGCGCGCGCGGCGTGAACGGGTTGATCGGCGCCTTCAGTTTCGACGGCGCCACCTGCAGCGGGTGGTAGCCGTAGCGGCCGGCGTGCAGCAACTGCATGCAGATCTTCGCCGCGTGCCCGTGCACGGCGGCGGTCACCTGCCGGTGCCGGCGCACTTCCCACGGCCACGACAGCTTGCTGCCGAACGGCGCCAGCCAGCCGACCACGTTCGGGGCAAAACCACCGGTCACCAGCAGTGCCGCGCCACCTTCTGCGCGCTCGGCGAAATAGGCGGCCAGCTTGGGGAAATCGTGGGCATGGTCTTCCAGCCCGGTATGCATCGAGCCCATCAGCACGCGGTTGCGCAACCGCGTGAAGCCCAGGTCCAGCGGGGCGAACAGGTGGGGATAGGCGATGTCGGTGGCTGGCGTCATGATGGATACGCTTGCGTATGGATTGCCGCCATTCTGCGGTGCAACCCGCCGGTTTCTCAATCCCCGGGTATTGGATGGCCAGGGTGCGGGCTGGAATTACAATGCGCGCCCGCATCGCCGGTTCGCTCCACCGCCAAGGGCTGCCTGTTCCGAATGAATACGAAATCATTGCTGCCCGAGGACCAACGGGTATTGCCGAGGTTGTGGCTGTTGGTCGCGGGCATTGCCGTGCTGGGGGGCATGGCCAGGCTGTGCATGTGGGGCGCCCATGCCGGTGCCGGGCGGGGAATGGAGTTGTTGCTGCCGGTTTTGCTGCAGGGGCTGCGCTATGACCTGGTGGCGGGAGCGGTGGCCGCCCTGCTGCTCGGGTTGCTGGTGATGCCGCTGTGGCTGCGGCGCCGACACGCCCGGGCGGCGTGGCTGGCGCAGTGGCTGGCGGTGGGGGTGTTGCTGTTGTTCCTGTTGCTGTCCGCCTGCGAATACTTCTACTACGGTTTCTACAAGACGCGCTTCGACCCGGTCATGTTCGGCCTGTTCGAGGACGATACCGGTGCGGTCCTCGTGACCATCTGGCAGGACTATCCAGTGCTGCGCGGCGTGCTGGGCCTGGTGCTGGCGGCGGCATTGCTGGGTTGGGCCGTGCCGCGCGCTGGCCGCTGGTTGAGCGCGCGCTGGCCTGCAGGTTCCGGTACCGGCACCCGCATCGTGCTGGTGGTCGTGCAATGCCTGCTGCTGTTGCTGCTGGCGCGTGGCAGCGTGGGCACGTTCCCGCTGGTGCGGCGCGATGTGACGTTCTCGCCCGACCCCTTCGTCAACGCCTCGGTGCTGAATGCGCCGCTGACGCTGTATCGCGCGCTCCGGATACGGGCGCGGGAAACCCGTGTCGGCGACGATCCGCTGGTCGGGCTGCACCGGCTGGGTTTCGCCACGCTGGACGAAGCGGCCGTTGTCGCCGGCCTGCCGTCCGCCGAACCCGGACCGGTGCGCGCGGCGCTGTTCCCGGTGGCGCCGGGGCAGCCGCGTTCGCTGGCGCAGTCGCCGCATGTGGTGCTGGGGCTGCTGGAGTCGTTCGGCCAGGACCTGCTGCACGCCGACACGCCCGGCAACGACATGCTGGGGCGCCTGCGCGGGGAACTGGCCCACGGCTACCGGTTCGACAATTTCATCGCCGGCCAGAACGGCACCCACCAGGAACTGGAAAACCTGCTGCTCGGCACGCCGATCACGCCGCTTACCGGCGGGCGCAATGCGCGGATGACGTTCGATACCTCGGCGGCACTGCCGTTCAGGCGGGCCGGCTACCGCACCGCCTTCGTCTATGGCGGAGGCAGCGACTGGCGCCAGATCGGCACCGCGTTGAGCCACCAGGGCTTCGACCATGTCTACGATGCGCGCGACATCCGCACGCGCTTCCCCGAGGCGCATGGCACCGACTGGGGCATCTATGACGCCTACCTGTTCCGCTTCGCCGGGGAACTGCTGGCACAGGCCGATGCCCGTGGCGAACGCCTGTTCCTGGTGCTGTTGACCACGACCAACCACCCGCCGTTCGAACTGGACACGCCGCATCGCACGTTGCCGCTGGACCCGGCCGCCCTGGGCCCGCGCGCAACGGACGACCGCGACGAGCTGCGCAGGATCCTGACGACGTACCAGTACCAGGCCGACGAGTTCGGCGCCTTCCTGCAGGTGCTGCGACAGGGGGAACTGGGGGAGCGCACCCTCGTTGCGGCCGCCGGCGACCACAACCTGCGCACCCACTATCGTTACGACCTGCCGGCGGAGCAGCCGGACGTGGACCGCGTGTTCGCCTACCTGCGGGTGCCGCCTGCATTCGCGCCGCCCGGGCCGGGGCCCGACGTGCATGCGTTCGCCGGTCACGGCGACCTGGTTCCGACGCTGGTGTCGCTGGCCCTGCCGGGAGAGCGTTATTTCGCCACCGGACGCAATCTATGGCAGGCGCCGGCCGATGGCGGACAGGCGCTGTCCCAGTTCAAGCATCTCTACCTGCCGGAGGGCATGCTGACCCCGTTGGAGGCCCCGCAACTGCATGATTGGCAGGATGCACGCCGCGTGCAGGCGCAAGGGCACGTGCCGGATGCGGCTGCCCTTGCGCAGGCCCGGCGCATTGCCGCCAATGTCGCGTTGCGCGACTGGTACATCCGCGGGCAGGTGCTGGCGCAGCGGCGTTAGTCACTTGGGCGCCTGATCCGGCAGGGATGCCGTGGCTGCCGGCGGGTGGCGTCTGTCCCGGTCGAACAGCGGCAGGGTGATGCCGCACAGCGGGCCGATCAGCAGGGCGAAGGCCAACGTGCCCGGCCCCACGTTTCCGCCCAGCCACCAGCCCACCGCCAGGGCGCTGGCTTCGATGAGGGTGCGCACCTTCCAGATCGCCCGGCCGGTACGCGCATGCAGCCCGGTCATCAGTCCGTCACGCGGGCCCGGCCCCAGGTGCGCGCCTATGTAGAGCCCGGTGGCGACGGCCAGCAGCACCAGTCCGGCGGCGAACAGCAGCAACTGCATGGGCAGGCCCTGCGGCGCCGGTATGAGGTTCAACCCGCACTGGGCGCTGGGGCCGACCAGCAGGGCGTTGAGCACGGTGCCCAGCCCCGGCCGTTGCCGCAGCGGCCACCACATCGACAGCACCGCGATGCTCACCAGATTGCTGGCCAGGCCGAAGGACCAGCCACTGCGCTGCGCGATGCCTTGCGCCAGCACGTCCCACGGCGCGATGCCGATGCCCGCGCGGATCATCAACGACGAGGCGATACCGAACAGGAACAGGCCGGGAAGCAGTTGCAGCAGGCGCGGGGCGAGGGCGGTGCGGGACATCGGCATGAAGGCGGGGGAGAGGATGGACCAAGGAAAAATACCGGGAGAGTGAATCCTGCTTCCTTCATTCCTGCCGGTCTTTCAACCCCAGCCTTCCAGCGCCAGCTTGCCGATGCTGCGGCCCGACTCCAGCAGCCGGTGCGCCTCGCGCAGGTTGGCGGCGCCGATCGGCCCCAGCCGCCGGTTCAGCGGGCTGCGCAGTTCGCCGGCATCGATCAGGCTGGCCGCGCGGGTCAGGATGCGGTGCTGCTCGATCATGTCGTCGGTGCGGAAGCGGGCGCGGGCGAACATGAATTCCCAGTGGATGCCGATGCACTTGGCCTTGTAGGGATCGCCGATGCGCAGTTCGCCGCGTGGTTCGACGACCAGCCCCACGTGACCCTGCGGGGCCAGCAGCTCCCCCAGTTGCTGCCAGTACGCGTCGGTATCGGCCAGGTTCAGCGCCGCATCCACCTCGACGATGCCCAGCGCCCGCAATTGCGGGGCCAGCGGCTGGTGGTGGTCGACCACGTGCGCGGCGCCCATTTGCCGGCACCACGCCGCGGTTTCCTCGCGCGAAGCGGTCGCCACCACGGTGAAGCCGGCATGGCGGCCGAGCTGGATGGCCATCGAGCCGACGCCGCCGGCACCGCCGACGACCAGCAGGACCTGCCCGGCATGGCGGCGCCCGTCCAGTTGGCAGGGCATGCGCTGGAACAGCAGCTCCCATGCGGTGAGCGTGGTCAACGGCAGTGCGGCGGCCTCGGCGAAATCCAGCGTGGCCGGCTTGCGCCCGGCCAGTCGCTCGTCCACCAGTTGCAGCTGCGCATTGCAGCCGGGGCGGGTGACATCGCCGGCGTAGTAGACCGCGTCGCCGACCTCGAACGCCGTCACCTCCGGGCCGACGGCCAGCACCGTGCCGGCGGCATCGAAGCCGAGCACCCGCGGCGGATTCTCCTCGCCGGTGCCGGAGCGGCGCAGCTTGGTGTCCACCGGGTTCACCGATACCGCCTGCACGCCGACCAGCAGGTCCCGGCCATGCGGCCCGGCGGGCTCGGGGAGGTCGAAATCCTGCAGTGAATGCGGGTCGTCGATGGGCAGGTAGCGGGTCAGGGCGACGGCTTTCATGTGGGAAGATCCGTTGCTGGAAGGGCAGGGGCATCATACGCAGCGCGGTTGATGGCGTGGCCGGTGAGGGGAGGGCCAACGATGGCGGAGCGGCGTGAATGCGATGCCGATGAGCAGGTATGCCCGCCAAGCCGCATGAGCGTTCGTTCGTGGTCGGGAAGACGGCAATCTGTCATTTGTTATATCGCCGTTAACACGGTCTTCACGGTCCCGCGCATAATGTGCACCGCGTTGGCGTGCGGATACGGCCGTCTCTGAACGCGACGAACGAAATCGCTGGACCATGCCTTAACCCGGTTTCATTCCCCCGAAACAAGGAGTTGTATTCATGAACAAGAAGATTCTCACCGCCGCGCTGCTGGGTGGCCTGGCATTCGCCCAGGCTGCTTCGGCCCAGGAATTCGATGACCGTTGGTACCTGACCGGTTCGGCTGGTTTCAACTTCCAGGACACCGACCGCACCACCAATGATGCACCGTTCGTCACCCTGGGCCTGGGCAAGTTCATCAGCCCGAACTGGTCGCTGGACGGCGAACTGAACTACCAGAACCCGAATTTCGAGAGCAACCAGGACCTGAACTGGTCGCAGTACGGCGTGTCGCTGGACCTGCGTCGCCACTTCATCCAGGACGGCCGTGGCTGGAACCCGTACCTGCTGTTCGGCCTGGGCTACCAGAAGGCCGAGGAAGAGTACGTCATCAATGCGCCGACCTCGCCGGCGCAGCGTGAGGACGGCAACCTGGCCGCCAAGGTTGGTGTCGGCCTGCAGACCACCTTCGACAAGCGCGTCGCCGTGCGCGCCGAACTGGCCTACCGCGCCGATTTCGACGACCAGAGCGTGGCTGCCCCGAACGAAGACTGGTTCGGCGACGTGCTGGCCTCGGTCGGCGTCGTGATCCCGCTGGGCCCGGCCCCGGTGGCCGCCGCTCCGGAACCGGCTCCGGCTCCGGTTGCGCCGAGCTGCGCCGACCTGGACGACGACGGCGACGGCGTCAACAACTGCGACGACAAGTGCCCGACCTCGGAAGCCGGCCAGATCATCGGTCCGGACGGTTGCCCGGTGCCGGTGTCGATCGACCTGAAGGGCGTCAACTTCGACTTCGACAAGGCCACCCTGCGTCCGGACGCCGTGTCGGTCCTGAGCGAAGCGGCCGAGATCCTGAAGCGTTATCCGGAGCTGCGCGTTGAAGTCGCCGGTCACACCGACTCGAAGGGTAGCGACGCCTACAACCAGAAGCTGTCCGAGCGCCGCGCCACCGCCGTGTACGACTACCTGACCGGCAACGGCGTCGCTGCTTCGCGCCTGATCGGCCCGGTGGGTTACGGCGAGAGCCGTCCGATTGCCCCGAACACCAATGAAGATGGTTCGGACAATCCGGAAGGCCGCGCCAAGAACCGCCGCACCGAGCTGAACGTCCAGAACTGAGTGCGACACGAGCAATCGTAAAGCACTGAAAAGACTCAGCTTTCTCTGAGACACACTGTAATAAACCCCTTGCCTTCGGGCAAGGGGTCATGAGTAAAACGGGGCCCGGAAGGGGCATATCCTTCCGGGTTTCCGCGCAATGCGGACTGGGGGAACGTGCGTCTGTACTTCCCGCTTCGTCCGTCATCGCAACGATGACCGGAGAACTTCGACTTGGAGTTCACGGTGTGCCAGACCTGCAACGGGTCTAGGAAACAGGCGCGCAGATTGCGTGTCCGTGATGGCATTGCTTCACCTTGGAAAATGCTTCCAAGGTAGGAAGCCTGCTATGCGACTAGCGGTAGCCTAGATAGGCGTGCGTGACTGGTAACGGTCAGGTGCGGAGCCCTGTCGAGGATGAATCCCCCTGATTTTTAGGTACATCCAGCTCGTGAGAGATGGATCAGGACTGCGAGCAGCAATGCGGTTCGGGAGCTAGGCTGACCGGTATGGGTATCGACCAGAGAACTGTCGATAAACGCCGTTAGGACGATGGTGCCAAAGCTGCTGTCAGGCATCGACCAAAAAGGTACGTGGGCAGTTGTCCCGTTTCAGTTTCGGGGCACGTCGCTAATGAAGCTCACCGGCGAACAGACAGGCCCTAACCCGGTCGTGTGTCATCGCGGGAACGTGGTAAGCCCTCCCATCTGCCCCAGAGGCAGGCGAACCGCAAGGAACGCTGTTGGGTGCGAGGGTAAAGGATCGTGGAAAAAGCGAATGGCCGGCTGTAATGGCGGGTATAGGCGTTGAAACATCACGCCAGTGCGAGAGCACGCCGACTTCCACGTGGTGCTGGATTGCGATAACGAATTGCGGAAACCCGCAATGTGAAAAGGCTGTCGGGGCGATGCCCTACCAGCTTCAAATCACTACCCGCATGGGGGATACAGTCCCCCATCGGGGAGTGCTGCGTCTCCCGTGTGGTCGTGGATCACAACAAGGAGAACAGCATGAGAGAGCTCAACCAGCCGGTTGAGTCTGCGTTCTCCGGCGGGCCGAAAGACTGGATGACCATTGATTGGCATCACGTGCATCGGACCGTCCGGGGTATGCAGCTACGAATCGCAAAGGCGACACAGGAAGGCGACTGGCGCAGGGTGAAAGCCCTGCAACGGATGCTGACCCGCTCCCTGACCGCAAAGATGTTGGCGGTCAGACGAGTGACGGAGAACCAGGGCAAACGCACGGCGGGTGTAGACCGTGTGCTGTGGACCGAACCCGGGCAACGCTGGAAGGCAATTTCCCAGCTGCGTCCGCGTGGCTACAAGCCCCTGCCACTACGGCGCGTCTTCATCCCGAAATCCAATGGGAAGGAGCGGCCGCTGGGCATTCCCACGATGCGGGACCGGGCCATGCAGGCACTTTACCTGCTGGCACTGGAACCGGTTGCAGAGAGCACGGGCGACCCGAACAGCTTCGGCTTTCGGCAAGGTCGCTCGACGCACGATGCGATGGCCCAGAACTTCATCTGTCTGGCGAAGAAATATTCGCCGGAATGGGTGATGGAAGCGGACATCAAAGGATGCTTTGACCACATCGATCACGACTGGCTGGTGACCCACGTCCGAATGGACAAGGCGATCCTGCGCAAGTGGTTGAAGGCCGGCATCCTCTATCGGGGTCAGTACGAACCGACGGAGGAGGGGACGCCACAGGGTGGGATTATTTCCCCGACCTTGGCGAACGTGGCACTGGATGGGCTGGAAGTGGGACTCAAGGCGCATGTGTACGCAACCTTGGGATACACGAAGGCGCAGCAGGCAAAGGTAAACGTGATCCGATACGCCGACGATTTCGTAATCACCGGCTCCTCGAAAGAGGTGCTGGTGGAGACGGTCCGTCCGTGGGTGGAGCAGTTTTTGGCCATCCGTGGATTGGAGTTGTCGGAAGAAAAAACCCGGGTGACGCACATCGATGCAGGCTTCGATTTCCTTGGATGGAACTTCCGCAAGTACAGCGGAAAGCTCCTCATCAAACCGAGCAGGAAAAACGCGCAGGCGTTCTATCGCAAGGTGAAGGAACTCATCAGTCGCCACAAGTCGCTCAGGCAGGACCTGCTGATCATGATGTTGAACCAGGTACTCAGAGGATGGGCGAACTATCACCATCCTTCCGTAGCCAAAAACGTGTTCAACAGCCTGGATGCCCTGCTTTTTCGGGCACTCTGGCAATGGGCACGACGACGGCACAACAACAAGGGCGCCAAGTGGGTGAAAGATCGTTACTTTCACGCCATCGGTACCCGGAACTGGGTATTTGCGGCAAGACGTGAGGAAGGGGAGGCACAGGCTCCGATGCTGGAGCTGTATCAGTTGGCGGACACGCCGATTGTTCAGCACGTGAAGGTGAAGGCGGAGTTCAACCCGTTTGATCCAGCGTTCGAACAGTATGCGGAGAAGCGGCGGCAGGACCGGATGTTGCGGTCCCGCGCGCACCGGAAGCAGTGGGCGGGCCTTTATGCGTTACAGCAGGGGCTATGCGCGCTGTGCCGGCAGCCGATTACCCGGGAGACGGGATGGCACGATCACCATATCGTGCCGCGGGTGGCGGGAGGTTCCGACCTTCTGTCCAACCGGGTCCTGCTACACCCGGGCTGCCATACACAGGTTCATGCTTTGGGCCTTGCCGTTGTGAAGCCCTGACCAGGGCTTGAGCCGTATGCGTTGAAAGGCGCACGTACGGTTCTTAGGGGGGAGGGAGTCAGCGATGGCTCCCTCCCACCCGACTCCGGACGCTTCGGTTGATACCAGACAAGGCCCGGCATTGCCGGGCCTTGTCTTTTTCGTGACGGCGGCCCGGAATGCGCGGGACCTCCGGCACGCCGCGCGCGGTCGCGTGCATGCCGCGGTTGATTGCGCATCGGCAGCTGCCTACACTCGCCGCGTTCTTCTTCCGATGGAAATCCGATGCTGCGTATCGCATTGGCCGGTGCCCTCGCGCTGGCTCTCGTCCCCGTTGCCCACGCAGCCGTCGATTGCTCGGCCAGTGCCGCGGTCCCGGCACCGCTGCCGGCCACGGTGGTGGCCCCGGTAGCCGCCGAGCTGCACGTGCGCCAGGGCCAGCTGGGCATGCCCGCGGGCGTGCTGACCTCGAACCTGGGCGAGCAGTCACTGGACCTGGTGCTGATGCGCCTGCGCGTGGAAAGCTGCAACAACGTCGCCAATGCGGTGCCGGCAGGCGCTGCGGTCAACCCCAACGATCCGGCCGCCTACAAGCCGCAGACCGAATTCGACAATACGCCGTGGCGCTTCGACATGAGCCAGAACGGCAAGCGCATGACCGCCGAGGAGTTCGATGCCTGGATGAAGGCGCGCGGCGTGCGCGTGGTCAAGGCGCGCGAAACTCCCGCCGAGGCGCAGCCGGCTCCCGAGGCCAAGTAACCGGCGCAAGGCCGCATGGCTTCCCGCCGGACCCCTTCAACGCACGCCCGTCCTGGCCACCAGGGCGGGCGTCGCGTTTCCGCGCCGGCGCCGGTCGGGGGGGCGCGGCATGGCTTGGCGCGGGTGCTGTCTAAGGCCGGGCTGTGCTCGCGCAGCGAGGCGGCGCGGCGCGTGCAGGAAGGGCGGGTGAGCGTGGACGGGCGCG
>Ga0182745_1004783_pt1 | contig 11224 bp, 7 predicted proteins | sample eDN3rd30CKraftBY_FD_128523 | JGI IMG/M metagenome (GOLD analysis project Ga0182745, IMG submission 128523) | Enriched backyard soil microbial communities from Emeryville, California, USA - eDNA 3rd pass 30_C Kraft BY (version 2) (version 2) | ecosystem: Environmental > Terrestrial > Soil >... | reverse complement strand
CCACAGCTGAAGAAGAATGGCTGGAGATCTCGTCGCAACTGGAGAGCGACGCCTGAGACGCAGGCGTGAGGGCGCAGCGTCCGGCCCGCCCCAACAGCGTCATGCCTGGCGCGTGTTGCCGGCGTCCTCGCGCCACGGCCGCCAACAGGGCGCGATCGCAGCCGCCGCAGCGCTCTCGTGGGTGGTCAGGCAAATCTGACCGCCTGGCAACTCTGTCGATCTGGCAAAATCTGTCGATCTGGCAAATCTGCCGATCTGGCATGTCCGGGCGCCGGGCGGACCAGGCTATCGGGCAAGTCTGCGTTGGGGCGCTGCGGCGGTCGTGGCCGTGACGGGAACGGACGAAGCTGTCGCCGCCTGGAACGTGCGCGTCCCGCCGCCTCAGTCGACGATGCGCACCAGCTTGTTGTCGGAGAACAGGTAGACCTTCTTGCCGGTGGGCTCCTGATACAGCACCTGGACCTCGCGCTGCCCCTTGCCGCTGCCGCCGACCAGCACGTCGACCGGCGCGCCCTTGGCGGCGACCAGGGCGCATTCGCTGATCCCCGGCTCGATAGCGGCCGGAGCCGGGCCAGCGAACGGTTGCGAGCAGGTTCCGTCGGCGCGCAACACTGGCCCGTAATTGGGCGCCGGCGCAGGGGCTGGCGAATTGTAAACCGACGTTCCGGATGGGCCGGTCTGCTGGGCATGGACGCCGCCAGAGCCGACCGACGCCGAGGCGCTGCGGTCGTTGGCGACGCCGATGGCGCTGATGTTGTAGGAGCAGCCCGCCAGGGCGACCGCCAGCGCCGGCGCGATCACAGCCGCCACCCGGCGCATGTTTCCGCGGCGTTCTCCAGCCCTGGATGGGGCGAAAATGACCAAACCGGGCTGCGAGCGATCAAACCGCGCGTGATCCAAATGCACCTGATGATCCTTCATGTGGTTGCGCAAAGAGCGCGGCGTTTTTCAGACGCCCTTCCGGTCCTGAAGCAAACCCGTTCATGCGGAACGCGGCCGTTGTCCCGCCGATCTGGCCGGGCGCGTTCGCACGCTGATCGCGCCTGCCCGACGCAGCCTCAGCGGCTCCGCTCTGGCGTGGCGGCCGGCGTCTCCGTCTCCTTCACGGCAGGATACAGCTTGCGTGCATCCTCCAGGAACGCGCGGCGTGAAGATTCGCGCGTATAGAACATGTGCCCGCCCGGATAGACGCGCAATGGCGTTCGGTCGGCGCCGCCAATGGCCGGCAGGGACGCCAGATCCAGGGTCGACTGGAAGTATGGCGTCACCAGATCGTTGTAACCGTGGACGACCAGGACCTTCATCTTCGGATCAAGCGCCAGCGCTGAGCGCAGATCGGACAGCGCCTCGGGCGGGCGCAGGCCGCGTCCCCAGTCCCAGCCGCGATTCACCTGATCGGAGAGCAGATGATAGCGCCCTTCCGGCCGCCAGCCGATGGTGCGGGTGATTTCATCCACCGCCGCGCTGGCCAGCGGCGCCTGGGCGCCGTCAAGGATCGGGTCGTCGTTGCGGCCCATCAGGGAATGCGGCCATGGGTCCGGCGCGCCGACGTTGCCGTCATACTGGCTGACCACCTCGTTTTGACCGGTCTGGTTCCGGTCACGCCGGAACTCGCGCGAAAACGCGCGGCCGTCCACCCGCCCGCCAAGCCGGGCGACCAGCGCCGGATCGAGACCGGTGAACTCCGCCACTTTCGCATTGATGCGCGCCTGCGCCGCCGCGTCGCGCGGCCCGCGCAGCAGGTCAGTCACATAAGGACCACGCGCGTAGTCCTCCACGGCCTGCAACGCCTCTGGCGTCAGCTTGCCGTCGCGCTCCAGCCGGGCCGCCGCCATCGACGGCAACAGGGCGGCCTGGCCGATCACCGGATCGGTCTGGGCGCCGAGGCGGGCGAAATCCAGCACCGGCGACAGCATCACCACGCCGTTAACGCCGATGCCCTCGCCGGTCTGCAAGGCGCTGGCCAGCTTCGGCGCGCGGAAACCGCCATAACTCTCGCCGACGAGATATTTGGGCGACGCGAGGCGGCCGTTGTCAGTCAGATAGCGGCTGACCACCCGGGCCAGCCCCTTGATGTCGCCGTCGACCGACCAGAAATTCTTGCGCAACGCTTCCTTGTCGCTGGCGAGCCGGCTGAAGCCCGTGCCGGGCGGATCGATGAACACCAGATCGGTGAACGGCAGCCAGGTTTCAGGATTGTCACGCAGCATCGGCGCATCGGACGGCGTGTCGCCCTGATTGCCAAAGCTGATGATGCGCGGGCCAAGGGCGCCAAAGTTCAGCCAGGCCGATGAGGCGCCGGGGCCGCCGTTGAACACGAAGGTGATGGGCCGCGTGGCAGCGTCGCGCTCGATCCGGTCGCTCGCGGATTTGGAACTGGCGCGCGGATTGGTCTTGTCATCCGCGTCGCGGCGCACATAGGCCACGTATGCGACTTCGGCCAGCAAGGCGCCTTCCGCATCACGCAACGGGATGCTGCCGGCGGTCGTGACATAGCGTAGCGGTTTGCCGGCAATATCAATGTCGCGAGCGATGCTGCGCGGAGCCGGCAGGCGTTCGCGCGCTGCGCTGGCGTCTCGCGCCGCGGGCTGGGACGCGCCAGCCGCGGCGGGCGTCGCCTCGTCCGAGGCGTGGGCGCCGGACAGGGTCGGGCCGGTCAGCAGCGTGGCGACCATCAGGGCGGCCAGCACGGTCTTCACGGTTTCCGTCCGCCGCGTATTGCGGCGCTGGCGTTCGACCGGCTGCATGGCTTTCCTTTCGGTTGAGGGCTGAAGGGACGAAACAGACGCTTTTTGCCACGGATGTCCGCGCAGGCTCCGATCCCGAACCCCTGCCCTGATTCAGGGGCGGAAGTTTGACAGGGGCCTTGGCCGGCTCAGGCTTTCTTCTCCCAACGGCCCTGGTCGTTCTGCTGCCAATAGGTCGCGTCGGCCCCAAGCGCCTTGACCTTGCGCCAGTCTTCGCGCGCGGTCGCCAGCGCCGTCTCGTCGGCGCCGTCGAACATCAGCACGACGCGCTCCCAGCCCGCGAGGTCGTCCGGAGTCCGGGCCCCATAGACCAGAAAGCGCACATTGGCGGCGTTGGGATTGCCAGGTTCGCAGACCAGCGCCACCGGCTGGCTGGCGATATCCGGCTCGCGGGCGGAGCCGTGGGGCAGGAAGCTGTCGTCTGAGAAGGTCCAGAGATGATCGTCGAGCGCAGCCATGCGCTGTTCGTCGCCCGCCTCCACCACCACGCGCCAGCCCCGCTCCAGGCTGCGCAAAAGCAGCGCCGGCAACACCGCCTCAACTGGCTGTCGTTGCAAATGGTAGAACAGGACTTCCGCCATCCGTGGTCAGATCCTTTGAGACGCCCTTAAGACAGACGCCAGGGGTGAAGACATCGTTGCGGACATTTGCGCCGGCGCAACGTCGCCCGGCGCACGCCGCCGCGCAGATGGCCATGACAGGCCCGGCCTTGCAGGCCGCGCCGGCACCGTGACGTCGGGCTGGCCGGCCTTCCCTGCCGCGGGGAAAGCGGCGCGCCCTGATGGATGGAGGCGCGGTCACATCGCGCCCGGCGCAGGGAGGCGGCCTGCTGGCGGGCGTCAGGACAGGCTGCCCAAACCCACGATGCCCACGGATGGGCTTTGCCCCCTGACGCCAGCCAGCTCCATCCCCGGGCGGCGCCGGCCAACGCCGCGCCCGCACGCCTTGCAGGCATCCACGCCTTCCCGTGAGCCCTGGGGCCCACGGGAAGGCGATGCGCGTCGGCTTCAGCCCTCGTAATTGTCCGCCACGAGGCGGTCGAGCAGGCGCACGCCCCAGCCTGGCCCCCACGACTGGTTGATGTCGCTGGCCGGCGGGCCCATGCCGACGCCGGCGATGTCGAGGTGCGCCCAGGGGGTGTCGCCAACGAAACGCTTCAGGAACTGCGCCGCCGTGATCGAGCCGCCGAAACGGCCGCCGGTGTTCTTCATGTCAGCGAATTTGGAATCGATCATCTTGTCGAACGCATCGCCCATCGGCATGCGCCAGACGGTCTCGCCGGTCGCCTCGCCGGCCGCCGACAATTGTCCGGCGAGCGGGTCGTCGTTGGCGAACAGGCCGGCGTGCTCGTGAGCCAGCGACACCAGGATGGCCCCGGTGAGCGTAGCCAGATCGATCATGAAACGCGGCTTGAAGCGCTCCTTCGCGTACCAGAGGATATCCGCCAGCACGAGGCGGCCCTCGGCGTCGGTGTTGATGATTTCGATGGTCTGGCCAGACATCGAGGTGACGATGTCGCCGGGGCGCTGGGCGGCGCCGTCGGGCATGTTTTCCACAAGGCCGATGACGCCGACGGCGTTCACCTTCGCGTTGCGGGCGGCGAGCGCGTGCATCAGGCCGGTGACGCAGGCGGCCCCGCCCATGTCGCCCTTCATGTCTTCCATGCCGGCGGCGGGCTTGATGGAGATGCCGCCAGTGTCGAAGCAAACGCCCTTGCCAATAAAGGCCACCGGCGCGTCGCCGGAGCGGCCGCCGTTCCAGCGCATGACCACGACGCGCGGCGCGAAGGCCGAGCCCTGGGCGACGCCGAGCAGCGCCCCCATGCCAAGCCTGGCCAGTTGCTTCTGGTCCAGCACCTCAACCTCGACGCCAAGCTTCGACAGCCTGGCTGCGCGGTCGGCGAAGGCTTCGGGATAGAGCACGTTCGGCGGCTCATTGACCAGATCGCGCGCCAGGGTGACGCCGCCGGCGATCGCCTCGCGGGCGCGCCACGCCTTGCGGGCGGCGGATGGGTCGGCGAGGTAGATGGCGAAATCGCCGCCCTCGGCGCCGTTGTCTTCGTCCTTCTTTTTCGTCTTGTACTGGTCGAAGCGATAGGCGCGCAGTTGCAGCCCCAAAGCGAAATCAGCGGCTGCGCCTGCGCCGGCGGAGGCCGGGCCGGACACGGCGTCGCCGCCCGCCGCGCCCTTCTTGGCGGCTTTCTTCGCGGCCTTTTTGGCGTCCTTGCCGGAGAGCTTCTCCTGATCGCCCGTCTGGTCTCCCGCCCCGGCTCTGGGGAGGTCGAACACCACATGGGCGGAACGGCCGGCGCCGACCTTGCCCATGACCACGCCGCCAAGGCGGGTAAAATCGATTCGCGCGCGCGCCTGTGCGTCGCCAACGCCAACAACCACCAGGCGATCGGCGGCGATGCCAGCCGGCGCGGTGATAACCATGGCGCCGCGCGCCTTGCCCTTGAAGCGCTCGACAGCGGCGGCGCGCGTCACCAGCGCCTGGGCGGCGGCGCCCAGCAGATCCTGGGCCAGCGGCGTCAGCTTCAGATCATCGCCGACGAAAACGACCACATCGCCGCCGACAATCGGCTCGACGCTCCGGAAATCAACCTTGATACGATCGCTCATGAAACCCTCGATCCGGGCCGGAATCCATATGAGGGGGGCTCCGGTCTTGCTGCTGAATTGCATATCCTGGCGTTGAAACGGCCGCCCCGCCCGTTTCAACGCCTTGCCTTCACATACATATAACGGGACGCCCGGCGCTGATAAGGCGCCGGCGCGCGTATATGACGCGATGCAGGCGCTGGCCGGACGTTGGACACGGCGCCTTGAAAAGGCCTTTTGCGCTTGCGCAACATTCGCCGCAAGCCGGCTGGCCAACGATGGGGCCGACGCACCCCTTAACGCGACGCCCGCGCCAGGCTACAGGCTGTGGGACGCATTGGAAGCCAGGAGATACGGGCTCTTCAACGACAGTTTCGCCGGAGCGGCTCCATTCCGGCGACAACGTTTCCTTCAGGCGGCGCGGCTACCATGGCGCCTGAACGCTGTCGGCGGACAACGCTGTCGGGCAACACTGGCGCAACATTTCCGTCCAATCCGGGCGGAAGCTTGCGCCAGCATGGGGCAAAAGGTCCAGAGCACGCTGCATGACACTGATCGAACGCTATATTTTCCGGAACGTCGTAACCGGCTTCATCAGTTGCCTGCTGGCGCTGACCCTGGTGATCTGGATCACCGAAGCGCTGAAGCAGATGGACCTGCTGACCGGCAAGGGGCAGACCATCTGGGTGTTCTTCACCGTCACCGCCCTGTCGCTGCCAGCACTGATCACCGTGATCGCGCCGGTGGCGCTGTTCATCGGCGCCGTTTACGCCCTGAACAAGCTGAACGGCGACTCGGAGCTGATTGTCATGAGCGCCGCGGGCGTCGCGCCCGGTCGCCTGTTGCGGCCCTTCGGCTACGCCTCCCTCGCGGTGGCCCTTCTGACGGGCTGGATGACCATCTGGCTGATGCCCAACAGCTTTCAGGGGTTGCGTGATCTGGTGACCAACATCCGCGCCGATTTCGTCGCCAATATCGTCAAGCCCGGCCAGTTCACGGCGCTCGACAGCGGCGTCACGTTCCACTACCGCGAACGTCAGGGCGCCACGCTGCTGGGCATTTTCTTCCAGGACAGGCGCGAGCAGGGCAAGACCTCGATCTACCTCGCCCAGCGCGGCCAGACGGTGGAGCTGGACGGGCAAAGCTATCTGGTGCTGGAGAAGGGCTCAATCCAGCGTCAGGATGGCGGCAACGGCGACAATTCCATCGTCAATTTCGACCGGTACGCCATTGATCTCTCAGCCTTTGGCGGCGAAGGCGGCGAAGTGGTGTACAAACCGCGTGAGCGTTCGACCGCGGACCTGCTCAATCCCAACGTAAAAGACGGCTATTACAAGATGCAGGCCGGCCGCTTCCGCGCCGAGCTGCACGACCGTTTCGCCGCGCCGCTCTATCCCGTCGCCTTCATGCTCATTGCTTTCGCCGCCCTGGGCCAGGCGCGCACCACCCGTCAGGGGCGCGGCTTCGCCATGATCCTGGCGCTGGCCGGCGTGGTGGCGGTGCGGGTGCTTGGCTTTCTGGCCTCTTCGGCGGCGGTGCGCTCTCCGGCGGGCGTCATCGGCATCTACGCCGCGCCGTTGCTGGGGAGTCTTTTCTCCCTGCTGCTGATTTTCTTCCCGGACCGGGTCGCCGTGTTGACCGACCGCCTCGACGCCGCACGGGCGCGCCTTGCGGCGCGCCTGCCCGCCCTGCCGCTGCGGCGCGCCTGATGAGCACCCCACGCGCATGATCATCGGACCCACGCTTGGCCGCTATTTCGCGCGCCACTTCATCCGCGCCGTGCTGATCGTTTTCGGCACGGTGTTCGCCCTGATCTACACGCTCGATCTGGTCGAGCTGATGCGTCGCGCCGGCGACGCCGAAGGCGCCTCCACGTCGATGATGGCGATGCTGGCGCTGTTCCGCACCCCGGCCGTGGCGGAGCAGGTGCTGCCGTTCGCCATCCTGTTCGGGGCCATGGCGACGCTGCTCAACCTCAGCCGCAAGCTGGAGCTGGTGATCGCCCGCTCCGCTGGCGTGTCCGCATGGGAGTTCCTGCAACCGCCCGTGCTGGTGGCGTTGCTGGTCGGCGTTGTCGCCATCACCATCTACAACCCCTTCGCCGCCCACCTCAAACAGCACGCCTCCCAGGTGGAGGCCCGCATTTTCGCCAAGAGCCAGAAGTTCCAGCCCGGCAAGGAACAGTGGCTGCGCGAGCGGCGGCCAGAGGGCGAAGTCATCATTCGCGCCGACCAGGTGATCGAGAATTCCACGACCCTCAACCGGGTGACGTTTTTCAACTTCAAACCGGACGGCAGCTTCCTCGATCGCATCGAGGCGAAGACCGCAACCCTGGAACATGGTTACTGGAATATTTCGGACGGCCGCGTGATCTCCGCCGGGGCGCCGCCACAGCCGTTCTCCACAAAACAGGTCGCCAGCGCGCTTGACGCGGCGCAGGTGCGCCGGGCCTTCACGCCGCCGGAAAGCGTGCCTTTATGGCAACTTCCACAGGTTATCGAGCGAACGGAAAAAGCTGGTCTTGATGCAACGGGTTACCGGCTCCAGTTCGACGTCCTGATCGCCCGGCCGATGCTGTTCGTCGCCATGGTGCTGGTCGCGGCGTCATTTTCCTTAAGGTTTTTCCGATTTGGTGGCGTGGCCAAAATGGTTCTCAGTGGTGTCGTCGCCGGCTTCGTGCTTTATGTGGCGACTGAGCTCATGCAGGACCTCGGGGGCTCCGGGATGTTGGGGACGGCGGTTGCCGCCTGGTTCCCTGCGATAACCGGCGCCCTTCTCGGCGTGCTCGCCCTCCTCTATCAGGAGGACGGCTGAACCGGGGGCGCCCAGCGAACGTTGCGCGCAATCGCAACGCCCCTGGCGCGACAGCGCCCGCGCTTAACCGGCCGCCGCCGCGAGGCGACGTCCCAGCACATGGCGTCTTTGGCGGACTTTGGCGTCCGCTCACGGACGGGATGGAACGGCAGTATGAAGTCACGGATTGGCATGGTTGCGTTGAGGGCGATCGCAGCGGTTCTGCTGACGAGCGCGGCCCCTTGCGTCCTGTCGGCCCAGACCCTGAACGACGCGCTGCAAGCGAAGTCACAGAAGCAATCGGGCGAGAAGGACAAGCTGCTCGTGGAAGCGGGCGAGCTGGTCTATAACAACGACAAGAACACGGTTTCGGCTGTGGGCGACGTGCACCTGTACTACCAGGGGCGCACCCTGCAGGCGGATTCCGTCACCTATGACCGCAACTCCCGCCGCGTATTCGCCACCGGCAACGCCCGCATCACCGAGGCGGACGGCACGGTCATCACCGGCGACCGGTTCGAACTCACCGACAATTTCAAGGACGGCTTCATCGACTCGTTGCGCGTGAAGCGCACGGGCGTGTTCGCCGGCAAAACCGTCACCACCCGTTTCACCGCCCCCCGGGCCGAGCGCACCGCCGGCGAAACCATGGTGTTCGACAAGGGCACCTACACCGCCTGCGAACCCTGCGCCGAAAAGCCGGACAGGCCGCCGCTGTGGCAGGTGCGCGCCGCGAAGATCATCCACAAGAACGAAGAACGGATGATCTATTACGAGGACGCGACGATCGAGTTCGCCGGCATCCCGCTGGCGTATATTCCCTACATGTCCGCGCCCGATCCGACGGTGAAGCGCAAGACCGGCTTCCTGTCGCCGCGCTTTATCGCGACGTCGGCCACCGGCTACGGCGTGGCGCTGCCGTATTTCATCAATATCGCCCCCAACATGGACCTGACCCTGACGCCGACCTACATGACGCGGCAGGGCTTCCTGGGCATGGCTGAATGGCGTCACCGCCTCGAAACCGGCAGCTACAACGTTCGCGCCGCGGGCATCTTCCAGCAGGACAAGGACGCCTTTCTCCCCTCTCCGATCGGTCCGCGCGACAAGGATTTCCGCGGCTCCATCGAGAGCGCCGGCCGCTTCTACATCAACGACAAATGGCAATATGGCTGGGACGTCGCCCTGCTGAGCGACAAGTGGTTCCTCGACAACTACAAAATCAAGTCGGAGAGCCTGTCGACCACCTATTTCCGCGAGTCGACCTCGACCGTGTTCCTGACCGGCAAGGGCGACCAGGGCTTCTTTGACCTGCGCGCTTACTACTTCAAGGCCCTGTCGAGCCTTGACTGGCAGAAGCAGCAGCCGGTCGTCCATCCGGTGCTCGACTACAACAAGTCCTTTAACGCGCCCGAATGGCTTGGCGGCCAGATTACGATCGACACCAACGTCACCAGCCTCAGCCGCGACCAGGCGTTCTTTCAGCAGACGCCTGACATGCTGAACAACTGGCTCGGTTATTATTCGAACTGCGCCGTCTATGAGAAGGGCCGCTGCATCATGCGCGGCATGGCGGGAACCTACTCGCGCGCCAGCGCCGAGGTGTCGTGGAAGCGCAAGTTCATCGACCCGTTCGGCCAGGTGTGGACGCCCTTCGCCTCGATGCGGGTTGACGGAACCTGGACGCGCGTCGATCTGAACGGTCCGCTGAACAGCAAGATCCCGAACTTCATGGATCCGGATCCGGACGTGCTCGGCCGCGTCATGCCGGCGGTTGGCCTGGAGTATCGCTATCCCTTCGTCGCGACGACCTCGGGCGGGCTCACCCACACGATCGAGCCGATCGCCCAGATCGTGGCGCGCCCCAACGAAACGCGCATCGGCAAGCTGCCAAACGAGGACGCCCAGAGCCTGGTGTTCGACGACACCACCCTGTTCGAGTGGAACAAGTTCTCTGGCTATGACCGCGTCGAAGGCGGCGTGCGCCTGAACTACGGCCTGAAATACGCCGTGACCACCGAGGGGGGCGCCTACGCCGACATGCTGTTCGGCCAGTCGGTGCAGCTCGCCGGCAAGAACTCCTTCTCGGAAGGTTATCGCGACCCGAGCAACACCGGTCTCGACTCCGGCCTCGACCGCCAGGCGTCGGACTATGTGGGACGCGTTCACATCCAGCCCAACAGCCGCTACTCGTTCACGGCGCGTGGCCGCTTCGACCAGGAAACCTTCGCGCTGAAGCGCATGGAACTGACCAGCAGCCTGAACTTCGGCTCCATGCAGGCCAGCCTGACCTATGGTCAGTACGCCGCGCAGCCAGCGCTGGGTTATGCGGTGCGTCGCCAGGGCCTGGCGCCGTCGCTGGCCTATCAGCTCACGCCCAACTGGCGCGTCAACGGCAGCGTGCTGTTCGACCTGAGCGCCCAGAAGAACGCCAGCCAGTACTTCATGTCCAACCCGCTGGCCACAAGCTATGTGAAGGCGCCCTACGGCTCGGTCGCCTCGACGTCGTTCGGCGTGCAATATCAGGACGAATGCACGACCTTCGCCGTGGTCTACACCAATACCTACAACGACCCGACCACCGGCGTGCGCACCAACAACCAGAGCATCATGCTCAAGCTTGAGCTGACGACGCTCGGCGCGGTGCAACTCAGCCAGTCGGTCGGCAATTCGACGCGTGACGGCGTCTCGCAATGACGCAGGGCGGCGCACTGGCGCTCACCATGGGCGATCCCGCCGGGATCGGCCCGGAGATCGCCGTGGCCGCCTGGCTTCAGCGCCAGCAACTGCCGCCGTTCTTTGTGGTTGGCGACGCCGGCGCGATGATGCGGGCGGCGCGCGCCCGGGGCGTCGGGATCGCCGTCCTGTCCGCTCCTCCCGGCGTTGCTGATCTTCCGGCCGAACGGCTGCCGCTGCTGCCGGTGAACGCCGCGCCAGCGCCTGCTATTCCTGGCCAGCCTGATCCCGCCAATGCGGCGGCGACCATCGCCGCCATTACCGACGCTGTCTGCCTGGCGCGTAGCGGCGCCGCCGCCGGCGTCGTCACCAACCCCATCGCCAAATCGGTGCTGTATGCGGCCGGCT
>Ga0182745_1004782_pt1 | contig 11224 bp, 10 predicted proteins | sample eDN3rd30CKraftBY_FD_128523 | JGI IMG/M metagenome (GOLD analysis project Ga0182745, IMG submission 128523) | Enriched backyard soil microbial communities from Emeryville, California, USA - eDNA 3rd pass 30_C Kraft BY (version 2) (version 2) | ecosystem: Environmental > Terrestrial > Soil >... | reverse complement strand
GCCAGCGCCAGCCGGTCGATCAGCATCCGGCCGAAGAATTTTCCACGCACCAGCGCGAAGGCCAGCGGCACGCCCAGCGCCAGGGCGAAGACCGCCGTCGCGCTGCCGATGTAGAGCGAGCGCCAGGTCGCATCGATCCATTGCGGATCGTCGAGGTAGCGCTCGTACCACTGCCACGACAGGCCGGGCGGCGGGAACTGCATGTAGGGCGCCGACGACAGCGAGATCGGGAAAACGACCAGCAGCGGCAACATCAAGAAGAAGTAGATCAGCCCGCAGGACAGGACGAGAAGCCGACGACTCATCGCGCCGCCTCCGTTCGGGTGAAGCGCTGGGCCAGGGCGTAGACGGCGAAGGTGAAGACCAGCAACACGGCGGAGAGCGCCGCGGCAAACGGCCAGTTCAGCGCCTCGCGCACCTGCTGCTCGATCAGCACGGCGATCATCATGACGCGGCCGCCGCCCAGCAGCGCCGGCGTGATGAAGAAACCCAGCGACAGCACGAACACCAGAACCGAGCCCGCGAAGATGCCGTTCAGGGTGAGGGGCAGGTAGATGCGCCGGAAGATGGCGAAGCTCGACGCGCCGAGCCCCGCGGCAGCCGCGGGAATGGCGGGGTCGACCTTGCGGACGGCGCCGTAGACCGGCAGCACCATGTAGGGCAGCAGCACATGCACCATGCCGATCAGCACGCCGGTGAAATTGTGCAGGAGCGGAATCGGATCGCTGATGATGCCCGCTTCCATCAGGGTGCGGTTGAAGACGCCGTTGCGGCCGAGCAGCACCATCCAGGCATAGGTGCGCACCAGCACCGAGGTCCACAGCGGCAGCAGGACGAAGATGAAGCCCACGGTCGCCCAGAAGGGCGTGGTGGTGGCCATCAGGAAGCCCAGCGGATAGCCGAGCAGAAGGCAGAAGAAGGTGACGAGCAGCGCGATCTCGAAGGTGTTCCAGAAGACGCGGAGATAGAGCTGCTCGCCCAGCGCCTTGGCGTACCAGTCGAGCGTCCCGCCCTCGAGGCTGAAGCCCAGCATGCGCACGACCGGAAACAGGAAGAAGACGAAGAGCAGGATCAGTGCCGGCAGCGCCGGGAGGAAGCCGCGGGACTTCACGACAGGGCCCTCGTCCTGAGGAGGCGCGCGGCGCCGTCTCGAAGGATGGGACCGAGCACCGCGCCTGCGGCCCATCCTTCGAGACGCATCGCTGCGCGACGCTCCTCAGGATGAGGTCGGAGGGGTTCACTCTCAGAACACATGGATCGACTCGGGGTCGATACCGACCGTCACGCGCGTGCCGGCGGTGGGTAGCGCGCCGCGCGCGGGCTGGCGCACCAGCAATTCGAGCCCGCCCTCGCAGGCGAGCCGAAGCTTGAATGACGTGCCGAGATAGACCGATTCGACGACCTCGCCGGTGAAGGCGTTCGCGCCCGACGGCGCGAAGCGTTCGGGGCGCATCAGGACGCCGACCTTGCTTCCGGCCGGCTTGTCGCCGCGCACGTGGAGCGTCCGCCCGCCTTCAAGCGTGACCGTATTCGACTCGCTCATCGTGCCGTGGAAGATGTTGCTCTCGCCCACGAAGTCGGCGACGAAATCGTTGGCTGGGCGCTCGTAGATCTCCGTCGTCGTGGCGACCTGCTGGATCGTGCCCCTGTTCATCACCGCGATGCGGTCGGAGAGGACCAGCGCCTCCTCCTGGTCATGGGTGATGAAGATGGTGGTGAGGCCGAGGCGGCGCTGCAGGCGGCGCACTTCGAGCTGCATCGTTTCCCGCAGCTTGCGGTCGAGTGCCCCGAAGGGTTCGTCCAACAGCAGGAGCCGCGGGTTGAACACGATGGCGCGCGCCAGCGCGACACGCTGCTGCTGGCCGCCGGAAAGCTGCCGCGGCAGGCGCGCCTCGTAGCCCTTGAGTTCCACCATCGACAGGGCCTCGGCGACGCGCCGCTCGATCTCCGGCTTGGCGACGTTGCGCATCTCCAGCGGGAAGGCGACGTTGGCCGCGACGCTGAGATGCGGAAACAACGCATAGTTCTGGAACACCATGCCGATGTCCCGCCTGGCCGGCGGCAGCGAGGTGATGTCGGCGCCGCCTACCTTCACGGTGCCGCCGTCAGGCGTCTCGAAACCCGCGATGACTTTCAGCAACGTGGTCTTGCCCGAGCCGCTGGGCCCCAGAATGGTCAGCAGCTCGCCCTGCGCCACCTGCAGGGAGACATGGTCGAGCGCGACCACGTCGCCATAACGCTTGCCGACCCCCTCGACGAGAAGGTCGGCCGATCCCCCGCTTGCACTCAAGGGAGGTCAGGCCTTCTTCAGCATCCAGGCGTTCCACAGTTCGGCCGCTTTGGTGCCGTTCTCGGCGTACCACGCGTCGCTGACCCAGAACTGCTGATCGAGATAAGCGGTCGGCAGGAAGGGTTTCACCTTCGGATCGACGAAGTTCAGCGATTCGAGATTGAGGCCGGGATAGCCGAGCTCCGAGGCATAGACGGCCTGCTGCTGCGGCACGGCGAGTTCGGCCAGCATCTTGTTGGCCCAATAGGGGCTCTTGGCGCCGCGCGGGATGGCGAAGCTGCCCTGCTTCAGCGCGCCCTCGTTCCATTCGATGCCGACCGGCGCGCCCTTCTTGATGATGTCGTAGAAGCGGCCGTTCCAGCCGGTGGCCAGCACGACTTCCTTGTCGAGCAGGAGCTGGGCGGGCTGCTGGCCGGTCGACCACCATACGGTGATGTGCGGCTTGATCTGGTCGAGCTTCTTGAAGGCCCGGTCGAAGTCGATCGGATAGAGCTTGTCCTTCGGCACGCCGTCGGCGATCAGCGCGAATTCGAGATTGTCGGTCGGGTGGTTGCGCATCGAGCGCGCGCCGGGGAACTTCTTCACGTCCCACCAGTCGGCCCAGCTCTTGGGCTGGGTGCCGTTCTTGAACACGTCGTTCCGGAACCCGATGATGGTCGTATAGACCGACGAAGCGAAGACATAAGGGTTCTGCGCCGAGGCCGGATACTTGGAGCGATCGACGATCTTGGGGTCGATCTTCTCCAGCAGGTTGGCCTTGCCGGCGCGGATCGCGTCCTGGCCGCCGATCTCGGTCAGGTCCCATTCGACATTGCCGGAATCGACCATCGCGCGGAGCTTGCCGAAATCGACCGGGCTCGTCTCCACGACCTTGATCCCGTACTTCTTCTCGAAGCCGTTAAAGAAGGCCTTGCGCATCGCCGAGCCCATCGACCCGCCGGAATGATTGACCACGAGCTGGGCGGGCTTGGCCGGTTCCGTCTGCGCGAAGGCGGGCCCGGCGGCACCGACCGCAGCGGCGCCTCCCAACAGAGAAAGAGCGTGACGGCGATGCAGGCGCTTGATGTCCATGACGTATCCCCTCCGAAATCCCCATGCGACTGTAGAAGCGGTATCTGCATGGAGCAACACCCAACGCCATAACCTTTGGGAATGATCAGACAGGACGAATGAATTTCTCCCGCGCTGCGGGATGCGCCTAACGTCGTCAAAACGGGACAACGGCGGGGGCCAGCGATGATGAACCGATTGAAGGCGTTGATGTGCGGTGCCGTTCTGGCCTGTGCGGGCGCGGCCGGTGGCGCGGGTAGCGCATCTGCCCAGGAACTCACCATGGCGGTATGGGGCGGCGGCGGCGCCAACACCTGGCGCGAGGCTTTCATCAAGCAGTTCAACCCGGGCAACGGCTCCACCATCAAGATGGTCGAGGTGCCGAACCCGGCCGGCGCGCTTCGCTCTCCCGCCGCGGCCGGGCAGTATAACCTCGCACTGGTCACCTATTTCGAGGCGATCGCGCTCTCCAATGCCGGCCTGATCGAGAGTTTCGACGACAAGCAGCTTCCGGGGATCGCCGACGTCGATCCGAAGTTCCTGACCAAGGACAAGGCCGGCCGTCATGTCGGCCTGCCGGCCTACTTCACCTACTACGGGATCGCCTACAACACCGATCTGGCCAAAGCCCAGGACTTCGCCTCCTGGCAGGGACTCGCCGATCCGAAATGGAAGGGCAAGCTGTCGCTGACCCGGCCGGTCTATCTCGCCCCCTACGACGCCGTCATCATGGCCAAGGCGATGGGCGGCAGCGAGAAGGACATCGATCCGGGCTTCAAGCTGCTCGAAAAGATCGTGCCGAACGTGCTGGCGACCTACACGTCGCTCGCACACATGAATACGCTGCTGACGCGCGGCGAGGTGGCTGCGGTGCCGTTCTATGCCTCGCGCGTCTGGTCTCTGCGCCGCCAGGGTGCATCCAACGTCGGGATCGTAATTCCCAAAGAGGGCGCGCTGATGCTGCCCTATGTCGTGGTGATTCCGAAGGGGGCCAAGAACCAGGACAAGGCGCTGGTCTGGATGAACTACATCGCCGGCGCCGAGCCGCAGCTGCGCGCCGCCCTGCTCGACGGCTGGCTGCCGATGAACTCCAAGGTCAAACTGCCCGAGGATCTGCAGAAGACCCTGGGCCAGCCCTACGAGCAGATCGTGAAGTCGCTCTACTCGCCCGACTGGCGCATCGTCGTAGAGCACAACGAGGCGCGGGTCGACCGCGCCGAGAAGCTGATGTCCGGCGTCAAGCAGTGAGCCGGGGATCGATCTCGATCACGGGTGTCGGCAAGGAGTTTGGCACCGCGACGGTCCTCGACGGCGTGGATCTCGCGATCGAGGGCGGCAGCTTCGTCACCCTGCTCGGCCCCTCGGGCTGCGGCAAGACCACCCTGCTGCGCCTGATCGCGGGCTTCCTCGCCCCCAGCCGCGGCACCATCGCCATCGACGGCGCGCCCATGCAGGGCGTGCCGCCGCGGCGCCGGCCGCTCGGCATGGTGTTCCAGAACCTGGCGCTGTTCCCGCATCTCGACGTCTTCGAGAACGTGGCCTACGGGATGCGGATCCGGGGCAGCGCGTCATCCGAAATTGCCGCCCGCGTCTCGCGTTTCCTGGGCCTCGTGGGCCTGGCCGGATTCGAACGGCGGCGCATCGGCCAGCTCTCCGGCGGCCAGAAGCAGCGCGTGGCGCTGGCGCGCTCGCTGGCGCTGGAGCCCGCGATCCTGCTGCTCGACGAGCCGCTGAGCGCGCTCGATCTGCAGCTTCGCCGCCAGTTGCAGGTGGAACTCAAGTCGATCCAGCGCCAGCTCGCCACGACCTTCGTGTTCGTCACGCACGACCAGGAAGAAGCGACGATGCTCTCCGACACGATCGTCGTGATGAACGGCGGGCACGTGCAGCAGGTCGGCACACCCGGCGAAATCTATCGCCGCCCCGCTTCGCCCTTCGTCGCGCGCTTCGTCGGCGACATCAACATGTTGGACGGCCGCATCGAGGCGGTGGATGCCATGTCGGTCGCGGTCTCCGTCGGCGGCAGGACGATCTCCCTTCCCCGCTCTTCCGTCGTCGGCACCGCATCGGCCGGCCGCGCCTGCCAGCTCGCCTGCCGCCCCGAGTCGGTCCGGCTGGGAGAAACACAAGCGGACGCGCTGTCGATCGAGGTCCGCGTGTCGGCATTGCATCGCCTCGGCCCCACCGTGAAGGCCGTGCTCGACACGCCGCTGGGACCGCTCACGGCGCTCGCCATGGCCGACACGCCGCACGTTGCGGAACTCGCCGAAGGAAAGACGGCGCACCTCTCCGTGCCGTCGGACACATTCACCCTCTTCGCTTCAACCTGAAAGATCGATCAATGCCCGCTCAGGATTTCGCCGGCCGCACCGTCGCCGACCATGTAGAAGCCTTCACCTCCGGCAAGGTTGCCGCACGCGACATCGTCGAGGGGCTGCTGGAGCGCACGAAGAGGGCCGAGCCCTTCAATCCCATCGCGACGCTCGACGCCGAGGGCGCGCGCGCTGCCGCCGACGCCCTCGACGCGCGGCGCAAGGCGGGTGGGTCTTTCGGAGCGCTGGCCGCCGTGCCGGTCTCGGCCAAGGACCTGATCCTGACCAAGGGCCTGCGCACTGCCTTCGCCTCCGTCACCATGAAGGACAACGTGCCGTCGATCGACGCCGAGGCCATTGCCCAGTGGCGCGGCGCCGATGCCGTCCTGTTCGCCAAGACCACGACGCCGGAGTTCGGCCACAAGGTGCTGACCGACAGCCCCCTGCATGGCATCACGCGCAACCCGTGGAACCGCGAGCATACGAGTGGCGGGTCGAGTGGCGGCGCGGCCGTCTCGGTGGCGCTGGGTCTCGGCCCGATCGCCATGTCGACCGACGGGGCGGGCTCGGGCCGCATTCCCGCCGCCTGCTGTGGCGTCTACGGCCTGAAGGCGACGCTGGGTCGCGTGCCGCACGAAGTGCCGCCCGACCAGTTCGGCCAGCTCACCTATCTCGGTGTCATGGCGCGCCATCCCGGCGATCTAGGCGCCGGCCTGGCCTCGATGTCGCGCGGTCATCGCGACGATCCCTGGACGTTGGCCATCGGCCGCGAGCCGTTCGCCTGGCCCGACGACTCCGGCGAGCATCCGATCGCCGGCCGGCGCATCACCGTCATCCGCCGCATGACCGGCGGTTATCTCGATCCCGACACCGAGGCCCGCCTCGACGCGGCGCTCGCCTTCCTCGACAAGAAGGGCGCCCACATCAAGGAGATGGACGGGCGCGAGATCGATTGGAAGCTGGACGTCGCACGCATCATCCTGCGCGCCAACCAGATCGAACGCTTCGCCGACATCCTGAAGAACCGGCGCGACGATCTCGATCCGTCCTTCGCCCGGACACTGGAGGAGGGCAATGCCGTCGACGTCGTGGCGCTGCGCCGCGCGCTGGTCGATCGCACCACGGCCTTCAAGTCGGTGCAGCGCCTGTTCGCCGACTGCGACCTGCTGCTCACCCCGACCGTGGCCACGCCGGCGCCGCTCGCCAGCCAGAACCAGTTCGAGCCGCTGCTGGTCGACGGCAAGCCGCTCGGCGACCTGCGGGCCGCCTGGTACACCTACACGATCCCCTTCAACATGACCGGCCATCCGGCGATCTCGATTCCGTTCGGCCGTTCGAAGGCGGGCCTGCCGATCGGAATCCACTTCGTGGCGCCGTGGTACGCCGAGGCGCATCTCATCAAGCTTGCCCAGGCCTTCGATGCCGAGACCGGGGCCTCGGCCGAGTTCCCGCCGGGCTTCGCGGCCGGCGCCTGAGATGCGCAGCGCCACTTCCGCACCGAAAGGCCTGGGCTGGCTGCTGCTGCCGGCGCTGCTGGTGCTCGCCCTGTTCCTGGGCTCGGTGGCGCTGCTCCTCTTCCATGCCTTCTGGGGCAAGGATGGCTTCTCCCTGAACTATTTCCGGCAGATCCTCGAACGCGCCGACTATCACGACGTCTTCCTGCGCACGGTGTCGATCGCCGCCATCGTGGCGGTCGCCGCGGCCGTGCTGGCCTACCCGATCGCGTGGCTGCTGTGGCGCCTGCCGCGCTGGCGCAATCTCCTGCTGGTGATCGTGCTGGTGCCGTGGCTCGTCAGCCTCGTGGTGCGCACCTATGGCTGGCTGGTGATCCTGGGCCCCAAGGGCTTCCTCAACGAGACGCTGAAATGGGCGGGCGTCATCCAGTCGCCGCTGCCGCTGATCTTCAACGACCTCGGCGTGGTGATCGGCCTCACCCACGTGCTGATGCCTTTCTCGGTGATCGCCACCCTCTCGGTCCTGCTGCAGATCGACAACCGCCTGGAGGAGGCGAGCGAATCGCTGGGCGCCGGCGGCTTCGAGACCTGGCGCCGCGTGGTGCTGCCGCTCTCCCTGCCCGGCGTCTTCACCGGGCTCAGCATCACCTTCCTCACCTCGATGGGCGCCATCGTGACGCCGATCCTGCTGGGCGGCATCCGCCAGAAGATGGCGGGCACGCAGATCTATCAAGAGGTCGTCTACAACTTCAACATGAGCAAGGCTTCGGCCTGGGCGATCTGCCTGCTGCTGCTGAGCGGGCTGGGACTCGCCCTCCTGCGCCTGCTCGAGGCGGCCCTGGTGCCGAAGGCCGACCGATGAACACTCCGATCGTGAGACTGGGTCGCGCCGCGTCGTTCGCGCTGCTGCTGTTCCTGCCGTTGCCCATCGTGGTGATCGGCGCGACCTCGTTCGCCGCCGCCGGCTATCTCAGGTTCCCACCGGGCGAACTCAGCCTCCGCTGGTATGCCGAGGCCGCCACCGATCCGCGCTGGATCGAGGCCTTCGCCACCAGCCTCGGGATCGCGGCGGTGGTGTCCGTGCTCGTCACCGCCATTGCCTTCGCGGGCGCCTATGCCTGTCATCGGCTGCGGCCGCGCTGGCTGCCGGCCTTCGAGCTGGCGGTCATGTCGCCGCTCTTCTTCCCGCATGCCGCCCTGGGCGTGGCCCTCGTGAACGTGCTGGCGATGGCGGGTTATCTCGGCTCGGCCACCGGCATCGTGGTCGCCCATGTCGTCTGCACGCTTCCCTTCGCGTGGCGTCCGATCGTCGTCGCCCTGCAGCGCATCGATGGCGAGATCGTCGAGGCGGCGTCACTGCTGGGTGCGGACGAGCGCCGCATCGCGCTCGGCATCGCCCTGCCGCTCGCGCGCTCCGGCCTCGTCACCGCACTGCTCTTCTCGTTCATCATCTCCTTCGACGAGGTGACGATCACGATGTTCCTCACCGGACCTCAGGTCACGACGCTGCCGGTCCAGATCTATGCCTTCATCCAGGAAAACGCGTCGCCGGTGCTCGCGGCAATCTCGACCGCGACCGTCGTGGTGACACTGGTGGTGGTCATGCTGCTGGAGCGGCTGATCGGCCTCGAATTCTTCGTGGCCCATGACCCGGCCTAGCTTGCCGCGCGAGACGGAATCGTCCGCCTCACGGGCCGAGCTTCGCTCGGCCCTACCAGCCCTTGGCCTTCATATGGACCTTCACGGTATCGAGGAACGCGTCGGCCAGTCGCGAAGGCTTGCGATGGCGCGGCCGCATGGCGCGGAAGAGATAGCGGATCCGAGGCTCGAACGGCACGACCGCGATGCCGGCGCCGAGATAGTCGCGGGCGGTGAACGGATCGACGATCGAGACGCCGAGGCCGCGCGCCGCGAGCGCGCAGGCATCGGCCGACGAGTAGACGTCGATCTGCAGCTGCCGCTCGATCCGCTCCTGCTCGAAAGCGGCGTCGATCAGGTGACGCATGCGCCCGTCGAGCGGGAAGGACAGGAAGCGCTCGCCGCGCAGGTCAGCGGGGCGAATGACCTTGCGGCGCGCCAGCCGATGGTTGCCCGGCAGCACGCAGACGGCGGCGGCTCGGCTCAACTCCTCCGTCACCATCGCGGGATGCTCGAACGGCATCATCGAGAAGCCGAGGTCGATCTGCTGGTCGATCATCTTCTGGTTGATGTAGGTCGAGCTGCGGACCTGGAAGACGATGTGCGCCTTGGCGTGACGCTTCATGAAGGTCGCCATGACGTCCGGCAGGACGCTGCGGCCGAGCGCCGGCGTCGAATAGATCAGCAGGTCGCCGATCTGCCGCTCGCGAATCTCCCGCGCCACCTCCGTCACGCGCTCGAGGCTGTGATAGAGCCGGGTCACTTCCTGTTCGAGAAGCCTCGCCTCGCTGGTCGGCGCCAGACGGCGCTTGATGCGGGTGAACAGCGGATAGCCGATCTCGTGTTCCAGCCCCGCCAGGATTTTGCTCACCGCCGGCTGCGAGACACCCAGTCTCTCCGCGGCCGCTGTCACCGTCCCGTGCGCCATGATGGCGCGAAAGGCTTCGAGTTGGCGCGACGTGATCATCATAACCTCGAGGACTTAACCTCGTCGGACAATGACTTTGACGGTCCCGTGGCTCAAGCCTTTACTCATTCCTGTCAACGTTTTGTGTGTGAGCCTCTTCATGCCTGCGGTTAATCAATCGATCTTCTCCAGCGACTTCAGGGACGAGCCCTACTGGTGGGAGGCATTCCGGCCGCAGACCATCACCGCGCCTTCGCTGCCCGGTCGCACCGACGTCGTGATCGTGGGCGGCGGCTATGCCGGCCTCGCGACGGCGCGGGCGCTGGCGGATGGCGGCGTGCAGAGCGTCGTGCTGGAAGCCGACGAATTCGGCGCGGGCGCCTCGACGCGTAGCGGTGGCGCCTTGAGCGCCGGCCTGTCGATCGGGAAGAGCTTCACCGGCCGCACGCTCGACTATTCGCCCGACCTGGTGCGCGACGTGGTGGGCTGGGCGATCGATGCCTATCGCGCCCTGATCGAGCTGGTCGAGCAGGAGAAGATCGACTGCCATCTCGAGCAGCGCGGCCGTTTCCTCGGCGCCTGCGCGGCCTCGCATTATGAGGGGCTGCGCACGCGCTTCGCCAAACTGCGCGACGGTGGCGCCACCGACTGCCGCCTGATCACCCGCGACGAGCAGCGCGAGGAGATCGGCAGCGACTTCTATCATGGCGGCATGGTCTTCGAGGCGGCGGGCAAGCTGCATCCCGCCCTGTTCTATGGCGGCCTGCTGGCGGCGGTGCGCCGGCGCAATTCGGTGACCCTGGCGGGCCATTGCCGGGCCACCGGCCTCGCCCGCGATGGCGAGGGCTGGCGGGTCAGCACCAGCATGGGCGAGGTGCGCGCGCGCCACGTCGTCGTCGCCACCAACGGCTATACGTCCGGCGTCACGCCGCGGTTGCAGAAGCGGCTGGTGCCCATCGCCAGCCACATCATCGCGACCGAAGAGTTGCCTGCGGATCTGATCCGCGAAATCTGCCCGAAGGGGCGCACGTTTTCCGAGACGCGGCGCGTGCTGCACTATTACCGGATCTCGCCCGACGGAAAGCGCGTGATCTTCGGCGGTCGCGCCCGCTTCACCGAGATCGCCGCCGAACTCCGCGCGCAACTCCTGCACCAGGCGCTCGTCGAGCGACTGCCGCAGCTCGCCGACACCAAGGTCACCCATACCTGGCAGGGCAACGTCGCCTTCACCTACGACGCGCTGCCGCATGCCGGCGAGCTCGACGGGCTGCACTTCGTCCTGGGTTGCAACGGCTCTGGCGTGTCGATGATGCCGTTCCTCGGCAACGCGATGGGGCAATCGATCGCCGGGCGCCTGCATGGCAAGGTGCCCTTCGCCGAGACGGAACTGCCGCCCATTCCGCTCTACTCCGGCAAGCCCTGGTTCCTGCCGGTGATCGGCGGCGCCTTCCGCACCCTGGACTACATCGACGAGAAGGTCAGATGAGCGCTTCGTTTTTCTCCGCCGCCTACGGCGAGGCCCGTCAACGCTTCCTGGAAGCCGCGGCCAAGGCCGGCGCCGCCGTTCAGCATC
>Ga0182745_1004781_pt1 | contig 11224 bp, 7 predicted proteins | sample eDN3rd30CKraftBY_FD_128523 | JGI IMG/M metagenome (GOLD analysis project Ga0182745, IMG submission 128523) | Enriched backyard soil microbial communities from Emeryville, California, USA - eDNA 3rd pass 30_C Kraft BY (version 2) (version 2) | ecosystem: Environmental > Terrestrial > Soil >... | reverse complement strand
GGCCAGCCGGCAGGCTCAAGACCAGATTCTGCAACTCGGGGCCACCAATATCATCGTGCTGAGCGTCAAACCCCCCGAAGAAGCCGCAACCGGCAGTTCCAACAGCCGCGTCTTGCGCTATGGCTTGACCCGGGAGGATTATCGCATCCTGTCGCAGACCCTGCCAACCGTTTCGGAACTGGTGCCGGTCCGGGAAGTGGTGATTGACGTGCGAAATCTGGAATGGACACTGAACTCACGCGTCGTCGGTTGTACGCCGCAATATCTGGAGATGAATCATCTGCAACTGGTCAGAGGCCGGTTCATTTCAGAGCAGGATGAATGGAGCCGGGCCAACAACGTGGTGCTGGCCTCGGAGACGGCAGCACGACTGTTTCCGCGCGAACAGGCACTGGGAAAATCCATTCAGATCCGTGGACGGGCCTACCAGGTGATCGGCGTGACCCGGGACCGGACCGCCTCAGCCGCCATCGGTGGAAGCTTGTCCGGACAGGATTACAATAAAGATATCTACATGCCTCTTTCCACATTTCAAACCCGGATTAATACCAATGACCTGATCATGAAAACCACTTCCGGATCGATGTCCGCGGAGTCCGTCGTTTTCGATCAGATTACGTTGAAAGTCAATGACATCCAGAATGTGATTGCCACTGCGGAAGTCGTGCAGGAAACACTCGATCTGACACACGCAGCCAAAAGAGATTTCTCCGTGGTGGTTCCTCTGGAGTTGAAAAAGCAGGCGGAGCAATTACGAAACATCTTCAACGTGGTCCTGGGCTCGATTGCGGGGATCAGTCTGCTGGTAGGAGGCATCGGCATCATGAATATCATGCTGGCCACCGTCACCGAACGCACCCGCGAAATCGGCATCCGCCGTGCCCTGGGAGCCCGCAGGCAGGACATTACCCAGCAGTTCCTGCTCGAAACCATCGTCTTATCCGGCACCGGTGGATTGATTGGCATGGGGCTGGGACTGTGTACTCCCATCACGTTCACGGGCATCAAATACATTGTCACCAACTATGTATTGGAAGCCTCTTCCACAGCCAACCTGTCAGAGATGGGCCGGATGTTTCTGGGGATGACGCCGCAGATTGCCATCTGGAGCCTGCCAGTAGCGTTCGGCTTCTCCGTACTGACCGGCCTGATTTTCGGTGTCTATCCTGCCCGTTCAGCGGCTCGCCTCGATCCCATCGAAGCACTACGACACGAATAAGAAAGTTTGCTGAACAATGCCATGACTCCACCATCGAAGCTGATCAGCCATGATCCATTCCTTTCAAAGTCAGATTCGAGTTCTCGAAATCCCAACGATTTCCCACACGACCAGCCCAGTCTAGACCAGTTTGGTCTATCATGTGCCCGCGTCGAAGAGGTTTCACTTGATGAAAGACTGAATGCCGCGAGGCAAGTCCGCCACAAGATTTACAAAAACGCTCTAGCAATATCCACTTCGTGAGAGATCATAGGGCAGCAGGTTGATGGCGAGAGTTTCCACGACAAGCAAAGCCCGTTCTGGTTCGGAGTCGCCATCACCGCGAATGATGTCGAATCTGCGCCTGGTCTCGATGGGAACCATTGTTTCTCGTGTGCTGGGGCTTCTGCGAGACATGGGCATGACGGCAACCTTTGGTGCCGGAACGACACTGGATGCTTTTATTGTGGCCTTTCGCATTCCCAACCTGGCTCGGCAGTTGTTGGGAGAAGGAGCCCTGAGCACGGCCTTCCTGCCGCTTTTTGTGCGATGTCGCGAGCACCAGGGAGACCGCGTTGCCCGGGAAATGATGACTGCTGTTGGTGTTTCTGTCGGGGTGATCCTCAGCAGTGTGATCTTTCTGGCGGAAGCGGGAATCTGGACCACGTGCTGGTTCATCGAGCTTTCCGCATCCACAGAGCTATTACTGGCCCTGCTGGCCTTGATGCTGCCGTACAGTTTATTGATTTGTCTCTCGGCTTTATTCTGTGCTGCCTTACATGCCCAACGGCAATTCCTGTGGCCGGCACTGGTTCCAATTGCTTTGAACCTGCTCTGGCTGATCATGCTGGTGGCAGGAACCAATCTCTGGTCCTGGCCACAATCCCGGGCGCTCTTCATTGCTTGTGCGGTGACGCTGGCAGGATGCGTTCAACTGCTGATTCCGCTATGGGCCTTGCACGCTCGGGGAATGGGACTGATCCGCACATGGAGAGCGGGATGGCCGTTCGTGGCGGATGTCTTCCGGTCCATGTTGCCGGTCGTGATTGGAATGTCTCTGTTGCAGATGTCTGCCATTCTGGACAGTCTGATTGCCTGGGGGCTCTCACAACCGGATGATGCGGGGACAGCATGGTGTCAACTGCTGGGGCTTTCGCCGCTGATGGAATCCGGGACCGCGTCTGCGCTTTATATTGGTCAGCGGATGTATCAGCTTCCGCTTGGCGTGTTTGGGGTGGCGCTGGGAACGGTTCTTTATCCCATGTTGACTCAGCATGCCCAGCGGGGTGAATTCGAACTTTTACGGACAGATCTGAGCCGGGGGCTGCAGATGATGCTGGCGGTGGCAGTTCCTGCGAGTGCCGGATTGTGCGTTCTGGCCTGGCCACTCACCCTGGCCCTGTTTCGGCATGGTGAATTCAATCTGGACGATGCCCGATTGGTTTCGCGAATGATCGCCATCTACGGGGCTGGAGTCTGGGCTTATATTGGCATTGCGATTGTCAATCGGGCATTCTATGCCACGAACGATCGACTGACCCCTATGCGATTCGGCTTTCTGGCACTGGGATTGAATCTGCTGTTCGACCTGGGTTTTATTGTCTGGCTGGGAGGGGCCGGAATGGCATTAGGAAGTGTGCTGGCCAGTGCCATTCAGATCCTGTTGACGACCCGGCGCCTGAACCAACAGGTTGGTCCATTGAACTGGCCCGCCATTTGGCGGACATTCCGCAAAACCCTGCTGGCCACGGGAGTGATGACAATCAGTTGTCTCATCTCCATGAAGTTTCTGCCTGCTTCGGAGACATTGATGGCCAGATTGCTCATGCTGCTCTGCCCGTGCCTGGTGGGAATTGTAACCTATTTTACGATGGCCAGAATCACCGGAATGTCCGAACTGGACGATTTTCTACATCGCGGATAGGCGATTGATGAAATGCCGAATACCACGGAGACAGGAGCGGATAGCGCGGGGAATGAATCTGTTCTAGACCAGTTTGGTCTCTCATGTGCCCGCGTCGAAGAGGTTTCACTTGATGAAAGACTGAATGCCGCGAGGCAAGTGCGATACAAGATTTACAAAAACGCTCTAAATTGAGGCTTTCAGGACGGCATCCCACAGCCATTGGGGAGCGACAAAAATCGCAATTGTGGCAATGGTACAAAGAACTCCAGCAAGCCCGCTGATGGGATCGAGTGTGGGGGCGGCATCATCCTGAGGAGCTTCTAGATACATGACGGCCACCATTCGCAGATAATAAAACGCAGCAATCATGGCATTGACCGCCAGCAGAATCGCCAGAACCCGGCCTTGCTGAGTTCCTTCTGACCATGCTGCGAAGAACAGGTTCAATTTGCCCAGCAGGCCGGCCGTGGGGGGCATGCCGGTCAGGCTGAACAGGCAGACCGAGAGCAGAAACGCAATCGCGGGTTGTGTACGACTCAGGCCAGCAAGATCTTTCAGCGTCTGAATCGGACGTCCTCCACGCCCCGCACTGGCAATCAGGGCGAATGCTCCGATGGTCATCAGTCCGTAAATCGGCAGATAAAAGAGCAGTGCGGACATCCCTTTAACTGTTGTCCCACTATCTCCCACGGTGAATCCCACGAGCAGGTAACCAGCATGGGCCACGCTGGAATAGGCCAGCAGCCGTTGGAGATTGACTTGTCGCAGAGCAAGAAGATTTCCGACAAACATGGTGACCACGGCCAGGACGCTTAACAGGCATTGCAGAGATCCGTCTGCGGCCCAGGCACCTGGTGTCACTGCTCCCGCCATTAAGGGGATGAGTCTCAGCAGGGCTGCAAAGCCGACCAGTTTGGGGATAAATGACAGGATGGCAGCCATGGACGAAGACGCCCCCTGAAAAACATCCGGAGCATAAAAATGGAAGGGAACTGCGGTGATCCGGGAAGCGAGTCCGGCAATCAGCAAGGCGACCGCCAATGGCAGCAAGCTATTGGCGAGGGTGTTGTCCGAATTCTGCAGGGCATCGGCAATGCCGACGAGATTGGTCGTTCCGGTCGCCCCAAACAGCCAGCTCATGCCATACAGAACCAGGGCTGCCGAGAAAATACTGAGCATGAAATACTTGACGGTTGCTTCCCGCATGTCGCGGTCACGTTTTGGCAGATAGATCAGTACGTAAGTGGGAATACTGACCAGCTCCAGGCCGAGAAACAGGCCAATAAGATCATTCGCCAGAACGGTCAGGTTGGTGCCGGCAATCATGGCCAACAAGCAGGCGTGCGCTTCGGCAGCATGGGTGTCATCGATCTGGTTCCAGAGCATCAGGACCAGAATTCCCCCAAAGATGAGAGAGGTCCCGCGAATGAAGCAGACAAATTCATCCACACGGAATGGTCCAGTGCTGATCGGTTGGGGAGTGATGCCATACCAGACCCAGGTGGCCAGTCCCAGCGAAATCAGAGACAGGATGCCCCAGCGGTGGCGCAATCCAGGATCACCGATGCCGTTTTCCTTCATCAGGAACGGACCGACGAGAAACATAACGCAGACTGTTGCCAGCAGGATGATTTCCGGAACGATCAAGCCGGCTGCCTGGTTGATCTGTTCAATTGCCGTTGCCACTGAGCAAGCTCCTCTGAGTCATCATCGGGGTCAGCGACGCGTTGGCAGCCACTGAAGGAAGGGGTGTTTCTGCCTGCGCCGTCGTGGCGGGAGCAGTCTGGTACAGGGCGGTCACGGATGCCACATCCGGCCGAATCAGGTCGACAACAGGTTCAGGGTTCACGCCAATCCACAGACAGGCGATCATCAATGGGACAATGGCGAACATCTCCCGCAGGGTCATGTCTGTGATATTTGGTTCGCGATGTGCGGATTCTTTCAGCTCTCCAAAGAAGAAGACCTGAACCGCGGACAGCAGATACCAAGCCCCCAGCACGATGCCGCTGGCGCCCAGAATGCCTAGAAGCAGATGTTGCTTGAACATTCCAGCCAGACACAGAACTTCTCCCGTGAACCCATTCAGACCGGGCAGGCCGATGCTGGCCATGCTGATGAAAACCATGCCGCAACTGATCATGGGCAGCTTGGCCGCCAGACCGTTGAGTTCATCCAGTTGACGTGTGTGATAACGGTCATAGACCATCCCCACCAGGATGAAGAGTGCCCCGGTGGACAAACCGTGATTGATCATCTGCAGCACTCCGCCGGTGATTCCTTCCACGTTCAGTGCAAACAGGCCCAGCGTACAGAATCCCAAATGTGCGACACTACTATAGGCCACCAGTTTCTTGAAGTCACGTTGACCCAGAGCACACAACGAACCGTACACAATGCCAATGACGGACAGCACTCCGATGGCGGGAACCCCTATGCTCAAACAGGCATCGGGAAACATCGGCAGACAGAGTCGCAAAAATCCGTAGGCTCCCAGCTTCAGAAGCACACCCGCCAGTAGAACGCTGCCTGCAGTCGGGGCTTCCACGTGGGCCAATGGCAACCAGGTATGGAAAGGAAACACCGGCACCTTCACGAGAAAGCCCGCGGAGATTGCCAGGAACAGGATGGTTTGAAACTCCGGGGACAACGGATGTGTCTGCAACCAGCTGGCCAGTGCTGGAATGGAACAGGGAGTCGTGAGACCTTGTGCGGAAACATGCAGCACCAGGGAGACTGCGCCCAGCAGAGTGATCAGACTACCCACCAGCGTATACAGGAAAAATTTGATGGCGGCGAGTCGCTTTTGCGGCCCTCCCCAAATCGCAATGAGGAAGAACAGCGGAATCAGCGTGAGTTCGAAGAAGGCATAGAACAGCACAATATCAAAGGCACAGAAGACTCCAATCAGCCCTCCTTCAAGGATGAGCAAAGCAGTATAGAACTCGGGAGCCCGATCGCGAATCACTTCCCAGGAAACCAGTACAGAGGAAAACGTGAGCAGCGTCGTCAGGACGATCAGGGCCACGCTCACGCCGTCCAGACCAAAGTACAATTCCAGGTTCAGCGGCGGACTCCCCTCGGTCGTCCCCCCCAGTGTCAACCAGTGATGGTGGTACTGGACTTGCGGTTGAATGGGAGCATTCGCAGCAGTTGTTTTGGGAAGCTGGATGTAGCTGTTGGCCAGTTGTAATGAAACGCACAGTGTGGCCAATGCTCCGCCCAGTGCGGTCCAGCGGGCGGAACGGGCCGTCAGCGAGCTGCGAAACAGCATCAAGGCGAACGCTGTCAGCAGCGGAAGTGCCAGACAGATGAACAGCAGGATAACCATTGTGACGAAACCTGTTTTTCCATCGAAGCGAAGCCATCATCGAGATGACGACTGTACGCGTGTTATTTCAAAATGTTGAGCATGAACAAAACGCAGACCAGAACACCACCGAACATGCACAGTGCATAGGTCGGAATCACACCATTCTGCAGGCGGCGAGGCAGAATCCCAGCCACACGCGGAATGGCGGCAATCAGGTCCAGCAACCCGTCGATGATGTATCGATCAAACAGCAGGCAAAGCTGTGCAAGCCATTTGAACGGCAAAACAACAGACCCATATTCAATTTCATCCAGATAGAGTTTGCCTTGAGAAATGTGATGCAGCGGCCGCAATGAGGTTTTCATTTGTTCCGCCAGACGTGGCGACTGCACATACATCACCCAGGCGGCTCCAATTCCCAGTACGGCAATAATGGTGCTGAGGAGCATGACGCTGAGATGCATGCCGTGCGATTCCACATGCACCAGCCCTTGCGTGTGCTGCAGATAACCGGCGAACAGATGTGTGGGCCCCAGCACCAGGCCAACCGCCACGGCGAACAGGGCCAGAATGCGAAGTGGCCAGGCCATGATGGGAGAGGCATCGTGCGGGTGATGGCCCGCTTCTTCGGGAAACCGTTCTTCACCCCAGAAGGTCATGAAATAAGCGCGGAATGTGTAAAATGCGGTCAGCAGGGCACTGAAACTGGCGACGATCAGAATCAGGAAGTAGAACGCGCCATGTGCCTCGGAGCGAGAAGCTTCCGAGAGCACGGCAAGAATATCATCTTTGCTCCAGAACCCCGCCAGAAGCGGAACGCCGGCCAGTGCGGCTGCACCGCAGAGAAAGGTGATGTGCGTAATCGGCAAGGCCTTTCGCAGCCCGCTGAATCGACGCATGTCGATCACATCTCCCATGGAGTGCATCACGCTGCCCGAGGAGAGAAATAAAAGTGCCTTGAAGAAGGCGTGTGTGAACAGGTGGAACATGGCTGCGGTGACAGCGGGAGTCGCCAGTTCCGGAGCACCGCCAGCAGCCCCCAGCGCCATGAACATGAACCCCAGTTGACTGACCGTGGAATACGCCATCACCCGTTTCAGGTCGTATTGTGTCAGTGCGATCAGAGCCGCCAATAAGGCGGTGAGTGCACCAGTGGCGGCGACCACCATCTGGGCCGTGGGGGAAAGCACAAACAAGGGAGTGCAACGGGCCACCATATACACCCCTGCGGTCACCATCGTCGCAGCGTGAATCAGTGCACTGACGGGAGTCGGCCCTTCCATGGCATCCGGCAACCAGACCAGAAGTGGAAACTGAGCAGACTTCCCGACCGCCCCCAGAAAGAGCAACAGGCAAATAACGGTGATTTTCCAGGGTTGAGCAGCAGCCACAGCGGCCAGTTTTTCCGGATGTCCCAGGACATCGCTGAAATTCATCGACCCGAAAGTAATCCAGATCATCAAAATACCAACCAGAAAACCGTAGTCGCCAATCCGGTTGACAACAAATGCTTTCTTGGCCGCCGCGGCCGCCGCCGGTTTACGATACCAGAACCCGATCAACAGGTAGCTGCAGAGCCCCACGAGTTCCCAGCCAATAAAGAGCATCAGGAAGCTGCCCGCCAGCACGAGCACACACATGGAGAACACGAACAGCGAAACGGAGGCGAAGAACCGAGCATATCCCGGATCACCATGCATGTACCCGCAGGCAAACAGGGCCACCAGGAAACTCACCCCCGTCACCATGGACAACATGATGGCAGACATGGCATCCACCTGTAGATCGATCCGCACCTGAAACGTTCCGACATTCAACCATTGATAGCCGGAGGCCACAACAGCTGCGGCATCGTGTCCATGTCCTTCTTGTATTGCTCCCGGAACGATGACTGTAAGTAACAGCAACGAACAGATAAACGAACCCAAAAGGGCCAGCCAGCACGGCCAGTGACTGGCGCTGCGCAGGATCTTCGGGCCGAGGAATGCAGTGATCACTGCTGCAATCAGCGGCAGGCACGGGATCAGCCAGAGGATGAGATGTTGGGTCGATTCTGACATAACGGAACTTTATCGATGCATGAATGGATGGAGTTTCTTCGTTTCAAACAATCTGACTTTCAACAGGCAGATCATTCGTGAAGGCAGCTGTGAAATGACTGCCCGGTCTGAAAAGACTTTTCCATCTGTTTATTTGTGACTGCTGGCCAGTGGTTGAACATCTTGAGGAGAAGTCGTTGCGGCTGAGGAACCGGAGACCGCACTCAAATCCCCATTTCTCTGCGAGACCACGGGAACCCGACCGGCTGGCGAAAGTCGCGGAAATTCCTGTTCGGGCTGGACCGGCAAGGTGACCGGTTCACCCGATGTCGGACTGGGTAAATCAGGTTCGCGAAGGCTGGACCATAAATCCACGTCCAGCGATTGCGACTGTTGAAACAATGCCAAAATGAGCGCCAGTGCCAGACCTGCTTCGCAGGCGGCCACCGTCAGCGTAAAAATCGTGAAGGCCTGGCCTTCAATCGTGTTGTGTAACTTGCTGAACGTCACCAGTGTCAACGAGACCCCATGCAGCATCATCTCTGCTGAGAGCATCATCACAATCAGGTTGCGACGGGTTAAGAAACCGAGTGCCCCGATGATAAACAGGATCGCACTTACGGCCAGATATTGTTCCGCATCACCGGTCATTGTGTCACTTGTCCCTTCCGCGGCGAGATAATAATCGCTCCGATGCTGGCCACCAGTAATAATGTGCCTGCCATTTCCACCGCAAACAGATAATCACCAAATAAAGAGCGTCCCAGCCCATGCATGCTGCCCAGTGACTGATCGGGTAACGGCTGGCTGAGAGGATTGACCACAACCGCAGCCACACGCGAGTCTGCCGATTCCACGCTGGGCTCCAGATTGGCCTGCTGAAGCGTCACCAGTAATGCCCCCAGCAGGACAAAAGCGGAAATCGTGGCGAGCAACGGCTGTCGGGAACGCTGGTCGTAAATGGAACGACCACTTTGCTGGGCCAGCATGATCACGAACAGGAAGGTCACAATGATGGCTCCTGCATAAACGATTACGGTGGCCGCTGCCAGAAATGGGGCGCTCTGCAATAGAAACAGTCCGCATACGGACAACGTCGCCAGTGCAAACCACAAGGCGCCATAAACGGGATATCGACTGGTGATCAGCAGGATGCCGGAAAGGATGGCGGTCCCGCTGAACAGATAAAACAACAAATCGTCGGTGACGGGGCTGCGTTCGGGAGCAAACGAGGCTGCCAGCGCGACCACTCCCGACAACGTTAACAGCCATCCCAGAACCCGTGGGAGTACGAACCGCTTGGGAAACAGCGTGAATGTCCCCGCGGCAGTCAATACCAGGGCAGTTATCAGCAGGAGATGTTCTGCAATCCATTCCATTATTTTTGCCCCTTCGCGATCGAGTCTGGAGTTGGAGCAATCACCCCGGCAGTCAGCGCTTGTGCAGAGCGGTCTGCCGTGTCCACAGGAGTGGCAGGAGCCAATGGGGGCAACGATGCAAAGGCGGCTGCGGGCCCCAGTCTGCCGCGGGCTGTCCGCACAGGGTCTTTCGGATTGTCTTTCGTCTGATCAAACACGCTGAGCAACTTTTCACGGTTGAAGATCATCGACTCACGGGTCGAGCCTGTCAGATCGTAGATATGCGTCAGTTCGATCGCATCGACCGGACAGGCTTCTTCGCACATTCCGCAGTAAATACAACGCAGTTCGTCCAGTTCGAAGGAAGCGGGAAACTTGTCGCGATCCGGCCAGTCTTTGGGAGCCGGTGCGGCTTCGATCGTGATACAGTTGGCGGGACAGGCCGTTGCACACAACATGCAGGCCACGCATTTGACGCGATCCTGCTCGTCCCGGTTCAATCGATGTACGCCGCGATACTGCAACGGCAGATCCGGTTTCACTTCCGGATATTGCTGCGTGACAGTCTGACGGTGTGTGACATGGCGAAACGTGGTTTTCAGTCCTTCGACGATCGCCGGGACAAACATCGCTTCCCAGAAGTTCATCTCGGGCTCATCGACCCATGTCACTTCTTTGGATGAAATTGGCATAACAACTCGATATCTCTTCGTTTGTCGGAACTCTTACGAATCAATGACTCGCCATTTCGACGTGAGCGGCCTGCGAATCCTGCCCATTTGCCGGGGACGTGGGGCCCGCCCCCGGTAAGCGGTCATTGGCTCGCCGTCGCTGATTCAATTCATTTTGTGCTGCAGTGACACTGATGGCGCCGGACAAGGCCAACAGTGCAAAGGAAGCGGGAAATAACCACCAACGGCTCCAGTTGAACTGCAAGACGGTCATCACCAGTACCGCATTCGCCAGTGCCAATGGGATCAGGACTTTCCAGGCCAGGCCCATCAGCTGATCAAATCGGAATCGCGGAATCGTCCAGCGAATCAGCATGATCAGGACAATAATCAAGCCAACCTTGCTCAGCAGCACTCCCACTTTCACCAGCCAGGCTCCCGCATAAGCACTTTCCGGAGTGGCAATCCAGGGGAAATGCCAACCACCGAAAAAGAGGATTGCCGTCAGGAAACTGCTGGTGATCACATGAGTGTATTCACCCAGAAAGAACAGGCCGAATTTCAAGGCACTGTATTCGGTATGGAAGCCCCCGATCAGTTCCTGTTCACATTCAGACAGGTCGAAGGGAAGGCGATTCGATTCCGCCAGGGCACTCACAAAGAAGATGATACAGGCCAACGGTTGTACCCAGATGTTCCAACCTGCCAGACCGCCATGGGCCTGATTCAACTGAATCGT
>Ga0182745_1004780_pt1 | contig 11226 bp, 12 predicted proteins | sample eDN3rd30CKraftBY_FD_128523 | JGI IMG/M metagenome (GOLD analysis project Ga0182745, IMG submission 128523) | Enriched backyard soil microbial communities from Emeryville, California, USA - eDNA 3rd pass 30_C Kraft BY (version 2) (version 2) | ecosystem: Environmental > Terrestrial > Soil >... | reverse complement strand
TGTTTTCATCTTTTTTCTGGCGAATGATTTTGAAGTGAACGAACCTCATTCGTGAATCAAACAGATCAAAATGGGATGGGAAGGAGTTCTCAGACAGACTCCTAGTGCGTTTTAGTCAATCTTGTCGCGGACTTGCCTCGCAGCATTCAGTCTTTCATCAGGTGAAACTCTCTCGACGCGGGCACATGAGAGACCAAACTGGCCCAGGAGTCTGTCCGAGAACTCAACCCACCACTGATTAAGCCACTATATATAGTGGCTTCGATTGGAAAATGAACCGAATATAGTAGTGAAAATTTGAGTTGACTGGGTTCTCGGACAGACTCCTAGGCAGGTCTCCTGCTGGTTTTCACTTTTCCATCACCATCACCACCTTCAGCAGCACCAATCCCAGAGATCCCATGAATCAATCCGCACAGGTCGCCATCTGCACACGGCACGGTGAAGCCCGGGATGTTGTCGAAATCCAGGAAAAAAACCTGCCAGCCCCCAAGCCGGGGCAAGTTCGCGTCCGGATGCTGGCAGCTCCCATCAATCCCAGCGATCTCCTTTTCTGTCAAGGGAATTATGGCATCGGTCCCCAGCCACCGACTTCGGTCGGTTTGGAAGGGGTCGGAATTGTGGAAACTTCCGGAGGAGGATGGTTTGGCCGGCTACTCAGAGGACAACGAGTTTCTGTGATTTCGCGTCAGCCCGGAACATGGGGAACCTTTTGTCTGACAGAATCGCAAACAGTAATTCCTTTGCCCACATCACTTTCTGATGAACAAGCCGCGGTCTTCTTTATCAATCCTGCATCCGCCTTATTGATGACCCGTTGGATTTTGAAAGTTCCCCGTGGAAGCTGGATCATGCAATCTGGGGCAGGATCTGCCTTGGGACGCATGGTGATTCGACTGGGAAACCATTTTGGATTTCGGACCATCAATATTGTTCGTCGCAACGAGCAGGTGCATGAATTGCAGCAACTGGGTGGAGACGCTGTGTTCTGTGCAGATGAATCGACTTCGCCAAACGAGTTCACGGAGCAGATCCGGGACATCTGCCATGATGATCTGCCGCGGTATGCCGTCGATCCGGTCGGGGGGCGTCTGGGAGGCATGTTGTTCGAATCACTGGGAGAGCAGGGGCGCATGCTCTGCTTTGCTTCTCTGGCAGGTGCCCCCATTCCCATCGATCCCCGTACGATGATCACCCATCATCGGCAATTGAAAGGTTTCTGGCTGGGCACTGTCATGCAGTCACTTTCACTCATCCAGAAATTGCAATTCATCCGGCAACTGGGCCAGTTGCACCAGCAAGGAGTTTTCCAGGTCGAAACATTTGAAACCTTTCCCCTGGCGCAAGTAACCGCCGCTCTCGATGCTGCTGCCCGCAACCATGGCGCGAAGAAAGTCTTGCTGAAACTCGATCTGGAAAGCTGATTAAGAAGCCCTAACAAAACGTATGGCGAACTTGCGCGCGGAAAGGAGATTTCCCTTGTCCAAGAGGTTTTGTTCGCGGCACTAAGAATCGCTAACAGGAAAAAAAGGGGGCAGCATAAGGTACTCAACGTTTCATCAATCAAAATCCAACAAGATCATCGACACTATATTCTCCCGAAAATTTGAAACTGATTGAACGGTCCAGGCTCAACTGCAGACCGTACGTATCAAAACGTCAACAGAATATCGCTTCGACGTCGTAGTTCCTGGGGACCGCCAGCGGCCAGGGCAATTTCCCGGAGTGTCGTTCCAAGTTGGGGATGCCGGTATTCTGGATCGAGCTCCGCGAGCGGGACCGCCAGAAACGGCCTGGTGGGAATTTCAGGATCGGGAATCTGCAGGCCGGGTACATTCAGAACGAGACCATCAAACAGCACGATGTCCAGATCGATACAACGGGCGGCATTCTTGTTGGCCGGATCCCGCACCCGCCCCAGTACACTTTCAATTTGCCGCAACTCGGTTTTCAGATCAAGAGGCAGCAGCGATGACTTGAGAATCAAAGCTGCATTGCAGAAATCGGCCTGATTCAAATCACCAATGGGAGTGGACTGCCAGACGGAAGAAACAGCTTCGATCTCCCCCCATCGGGCGAGATGTTCGATCGCTAACGGCAGGTTTTGCTCCGGAGAGATGTTTGACCCTAGTGCGATCCAGGCCCGGTGAATATCAAGGCAACAGGGCGTGGGCATTGGAGATCACTTGTGTTGAGAGAAAGAGCGTTCGATGCGAGTTTCCAGGGCAGGGCAGGGCAGGGCAGGGCAGGGCAGGGGAAGATCGGCGAATTTCGAATTGCTATGTTTCATGGCGGCGGCGCTCGATCGTCACGCCAACAGAACGGGCGAAGCGGAGCGCCCCCGGTTTCTCCAATGTCACCCGGGCTGACACAGCACCTGGAAATGCCAGGCATAATGTCATCACTTCTTCCGCCAGCCGTTCAACCAGCAAATATTCTGATGATTCGACACATGCGATGATTTGTTTGCACAGCGTCCGGTAATTCAATGTGTCGTCGATACAGTCCGTTTGCCCCGCCTTTTTCAAATCCGTTTCCAGGCGGATATTCAGCAAGACATCCTGCCGGTTTTCTCGTTCTTCCGCATTGATCCCGACAATAGTCCGCAACAGCAGATCTTTAATCTCAATATAGTCGGGCATGATATCACTCAGTCATTCCAAATTTGCTCCGATGGAGACAAGGAACCGGAGAACGGGAAGCGGAGAACGGGAAGCGGAGAAGCACAAATGTCCGGTCTTCCCCGTGTTCTCCTTCTCCTCTTCTCTTACTCCACCACAGCGCATGAGCCTGTCACACCTGGAAGCACTGTCACTAAAACAGAATGAGGTCGCGGACACAAACCGCGCGTTCCGCTGAACAACTCACCGTAAACCGTTTGCGATCAATCTTCAACTCTAAAACTGACGAAGATTCAAACCAGTGCAGTTGCGAAACAGGGACAACTGGAAGTTTGCCGGAGAACTCTCTGGATCTGTCCGGAAAGGTCAATTGGTGCTGTGATCGACTCTTTTGCGTTTTGAACTTCGTCACCCCGCTTCGACGAATCCTGGGGATTCGCCTGCTTCGGCGTCCTTGTCGGCGTCCTTGTCAGAACATAAACCGCTCGATCTTGTCTGACAAAGCACCTTTTCGGACAGGCTCTAATTCAGGAGTGCGGAATCGGAATCATGGTGATCATCCCGATCATCATGAGGAAGATCGTCCTGCATCTGTTCCCAGGCATGAAATGCTTCATACAAGTCTGAAGAAACCAGTACGGCGGACTGTTGCCCCACCAGCAGGTTCAGCTTTGTGGGGCCCAAGGCACAACGAATTTCCCGGAGAACCGACAGCGGAGCCAGCAACGTGCTGGGAGGCAGTTCGCGACATTCTTGAAAATCCAGACATGCAAGTTCAGGGGTGAACATTCGAGTTCCTGCTTTCGTTGGCGTGAGAGGCGGGTCAACCCTCGGCTGAGTGACGTTGATCTCCATGCCTGTATGGTCTCTGTCTGCGATTCAATCTTCAATAAATCTTGCCCCGCCACGAAAGAAATCAAGAAATCTGACGTCCTACACAGCAGTTAAGAAGAGTTTGTGAGTCAGAAGATTTACACAGCCTGGGAGCTTTGTGCTGCCGGCGCGGAATGACATGCCTCCAATGTGACCTGCACAGAGCCGTGCAAATGGTTTATTGTCACAATCAGGAACTTCCAGCATCCGGGCTGAAACACCCACTCCCAAAAAACTTTGAGCCACCACAACCTGGAGACCTGATGAGTTGCCGGAATTCATATGACTCATCACATCACCGCGTAATTGAGAGGAATTTTGAAATGAGACACCTGTTAATCGTCGCGACCTGCTTTGCTTGCCTGGGAACAACCTGGCTGTCAGCGGACGAGACGGCGCCTGCAGAACCTGTCAGCGGCCCCGCAGTTGAGGCCATCCGTAAATTGGGTGGCAATATCCTCCCGATTGCCCAGGATGATTCCAGGCTGGATGTTTCATTGAACCTGGCCAGCGAAGATGTCACAGATGCCATCCTTCCGGAAGTAGCCAAACTCCCCGAAGTGGTCTGGTTGAATTTGGCCGGGACAAAAATTTCCGATGCCGGCCTGGCAGCCCTGGCGAACATGAAATCGCTGGAGAAACTACATCTCGAAAAAACATCGATTGGTGATGCTGGCCTGGCTCATCTGGCCGGCCTGGAAAACCTGACGTATCTCAACATCTATTCCACTCAGGTTACGGACGCCGGACTGAAGCACCTCCACAATCTCAAGAAGCTGAAACATTTATACCTCTGGCAAAGCAAGGTCACGGATGCGGGTGCAGAGAAACTTCAGAAAACAATTCCCGGCCTGCAGGTCGTTGGGGAAGTCAAATTAGCCACACCATCCGCTAAACCCAAAGAAGACGCTAAGCCTAAAGAAGAATCTAAACCCAAAGAAGAAGCTAAGCCTAAAGAAGAAGCTAAACCTAAAGAAGAAGCTAAACCTAAAGAAGAAGCTAAACCTAAAGAAGAATCTAAACCCAAAGAAGACGCTAAACCCAAAGAAGAAGCCAAGCCCAAAGAAGAAGCCAAGCCCAAAGAAGAAGCCAAGCCCAAAGAAGAAGCTAAGCCTGTAGACAAGAAATAACGTATGAGTTTCGGCAGCTCACGCACTGCTTGGCGCCACGAACAGCCTGTTGAAAAACGTACCGATAGAAATGCCTGAGTCACCAGAAGCTTCTGGTTCATTGTAAAAAGTGGGTCGGACATTCCTGTCTGGCCGAGGTTCTATGGTTTTTCAACAGGCTGCTAACCTTGGCGCCACTGGCCGAAAGACTCGCAACTGTCGAGCGTTTTTGTAAATCTTGTAGCATACTTGCCTCGCGGCATTCAGTCTTTCATTAAGTGAAACCTTTTCGACACGGGCACATGATAGACCAAACTGGTCTCAGGCATCTGGGGTTGCCCACTTTTCTGTTTCGATCTTCATAACCTGAAAGCCTGCCTTCTGCACGTCCCGGATTGCGGATTCAATTGCATCTGTAAGCGAACCGGATTCACGGTCAAAGTCGATGAATGACACTCTATGACTCCGTCCGACTCCTCCATCGTCGCAGCCCGCCTCATAGAGTCTGGTGAGTGCTTCGTCTGTCATTTCTTCCATGTTGATGTAGAGCGTGAAAGCGTAGCTGTTCATCGTGTTTTTCCTTCGATGCATGGAGTGGTTTTCTTGTGCAGCCACTTCGCAAACTTTTCTAGGTTTTGGGGTGCTCCCAGCTGAATACTGACACTCCTGGATGAATCCATTGCTGAAAAGTTGTCGTCTCTGTCTGCTCTGGGGACTCGTCTTGCAAAATCAGAATCTGCTGACCAGGTCGAAACGCATGTCCGACGTGAGGAGGAACCGTTTCGAGCTGGTCAACAAGATTGATTCTTGTCTGATTTTTGTTGTAGAGTCGGTCTTGTTCCGACTCTTTTTTTCTTTGAGGGCCAGTGATGAAAAGACTGTTTTTCTGTCTGCTCTTTTTCGGCGGTGCGTTTGCCTGGTCAGATGATCCGAAACCCGAGAAGCCGATTTCAGAACTTCAGTTCTACAAGCAACTCTTTTGCTAATGGTTGGGCGACCGTCAAAGTTGTTGGGAAGCCTCCCGTATTGTTGTTGGCAAGGAGGTCCTTTCATTCGATCAAGAAGAAGAACGGGAATGCATCGGTACGACAAACGCCAAGGCCGCCAGGTGCATCCGGCCGGTTTGATCTTCGGGGAGCGTGTTCGGCGTGAGTGCTGTGATGGCCCGCTGCTGATGCAGTCGGCGACGATTGGGCGACGTCGCAAAGTCTGTTCATCGAAATGCCGTCAACAGTTCTCTCGTGGCCGAAAAAAATCTGGATTTGTTTTTGGAAAGCAAAGCCGTGTTACGAAATGTCAGACCCGCAAATTACGCCAAGGGTGCCTTGCATCAAAGCGTTATTATGAGCCATACCCCAACGTCCGATAGGCGGTCCCCGCGTACTGAACATTTCTGACAGGGGAGGGCAGGAGTCAGCGTGGTTCCTGCAAAGAGAAATCTCCCAGCCTGTTACCGCAGGCCGGGAGATGATTTCGGTTCCGCGATGTTACAAGCATCCGGAGCCATGATCCCGCGACAGGTGCGAGACTGTTCCATTCTATCTATGCTTCAATTCCCATGCAATCCCGTTGCGGATTGTGTGGGTTTCTGCGTTTTTCCGTCTCGCGAATCTTTTTTAGCTCGCCCCCGTCTTTCTTCTGACCTGGGGGCCGACCTCCCCGGGGCAGGGGGGCGAGTATTTTCTTGTCTGCCGGTCGGGGCTGTTCTCTGGTCGGAGAGTTTTGCATGTCTGAGCAAGTTTCGATTTCTACGTTCACTGAGGAGCGTCTTGGCGTTCTGTCGCGACATTGGGGCTGCACGTATGAGCAAGCTGTTGCTGCTTGCGTCTCGTTGCTCTTCCAGATGGAAGGCGAAGGGCATTTTGAGTTTGGTTGTGGCGTTATTCGCGTCGACGATCTGGACCCTCCCGTTATTCATGTTTTGCAGTGAAAGGGGTGCATCTTGTCACCTGAATCCGATCTTGATTCTTGTATCCCGCTTTCTGAACGTGATAGCTGCGTCATTGAGAAACTTGCCAACGATCTTCGGATGTCGATTCCGCAGATCGTTTCGATGTCCGTCAATCTGTTGTCGGAAGTGCATGCTCAAAATTGTCTTCGCCACACTGGAGAAGATTGGTTCATTGTCGCTCGGCATCACTCGAGAAGTTCTGACTTTGCTGGTGCGAGTTTTCCTGACTTTTATGAGCGTGTCTATTTCTAAGATCTCCACCCGGGCTGCCTGCCTACACCAATTCTTGCCGATCCGCGCAGGCACTCCGGTTGAATTACTGGGAGCACAGTCGTTTTCTGTGCGCTTTCCTTGCCGTCGAGAGACTGCCTTACGCAATGAGTGTGTAAGGCAGTTTTTTATTGGGCAGGTAAAGCTTCTCGACGGCAGCCAACGCACGGATGCGGCGGCTGCTTATTTTTGTTCTGTCTGATCACGGAAGGTAATAACATGGCGAGTGTCGCCGATCTTTATATTGATCATCCCCCCATCCAGATTGTGGGCATTAAAATCGCCTGCAATCATCGTCAATCTCGTGATTATGGGGACCGTTTTAGCGTTTCTGCGCAGACTCCGTTCGGAAAGGTCGAATCTCAGGTTGACCCTGTTGTGTACCAAGCTGCAGAGCGATTGAAAGATGCTGACGGTGTGCTTCTGCACATTCAGCCTCGTCAAGAGCTCGTGAAGGGTCAGTTCAATAAGGGCGGATACTTTTTTCAGTTCGACATTGTCGACGTGACAGCCGTGCCGGCTGACTTTGGCAAGCTGCCGAAGTCGTCAGCAAAGCCCGAACCGCTCTCGAAGTTCTGAAATGTTCCGCTGAGCGCCACGGGCACCGCTCGCCACTGTGTGGGATGTGCCCGTGGCCGGTGCTGCTTTCAGCGGATTGCAGTTGCAACGGAGACGCCTTACCGCACTCAACAATGTCCACCATCTGCATTCCGCTGACAGCAGTCATGAAGATTCCGCGAGTCTTCCTTGTAGAGCCGTTTGCATCCCCCTCGCCCAAGACGGGGGATCAAACGGTTCGGAAAGGAAGACGGGTCTTTCTTGTATCCGGAGCATTTTCCTCCCGAAGACAAAAGAAAACCGAGGCCGAGTAGGCCCTCCTTTCTGGGACCGTCTTCGGAACCCCCCAGAAATCGAACGTAAGACAGACTTCCGCCAGCATATCGGGCGCTGGTGGAAAGGGGAGTGTGAGGGGAAAACCGCCTAGGTTTCCCCCCTCACATTGAGCATGAAGCAAGTTTGAGGGACAGCAAAGCGTAGTGCTAGTTGGCATTGGCATTCGAAGCCGTGGCCGTGGAGAGCCAGACACGCGAGCATCTGATTCCTCTGGATCTTGGGCATCGCGGTGGAGCGTTGCCTGTCATTGGTGTAGTCCGTCAGCAGATGGAGCGGAACATGTTGCAGAGCCGATCAGTAAGCGATTCAGGGCAGGTTAGTAGTACGGATGACTTGGGTGGCGTATCCAGTATCACGCCACCCTTAAATACACATCGTCCGGGAAAACAGGTTGGTGGAGTGGATACGATGTCAATTAACGTTTGGTGTTATATGCCCGAATCTCACCATGAAATGTTCATGCATGTCCTCTCTGAAGCTCAGTCGTTAGCTCGTAATTTCCATCGTCCTTCTGTGATTACTTTAGGGCCGACCTCGAAAGGCTTCTTAGCATCTGTTCAAGAGCGTGGTAGTCGTTCAGGTGCTGGATTTAAGTATGTTGTTGAAGTTGATGGTGTTCGTTTTCTGTTTTCGACGAAATCGACCAGTGAGAAGCGTCCAAACGTCATGGTGGAGGCGATGGGCGGAGCGATGCTACGTTTTAATTGGTCTCCTGATTCTTTGTGGTGTTTCGTGAGTGATATCCTTGACAAGATAGGTTTTCGTGTTGATCAGCATAGCATCGGTAGGTTGGATGCGTTTGTTGATGTGAATGGCATTCGTAGTGTCAATTTCCGTAAGGCAGCGGAGGCAGGCCGTGTTGTTCGTAGAGCGAATCACGTCGCTTCTTTCTCTGTTGCGAGTGAGCAACAGTTACATCGTTCTATTGAGCGTAGTTATGAGGTAGGCAAAGCGGCTGTCTTACGTGCGGTTGAGCAAACGTACGATAATGGTCTGATTGCTGTGAAAGCTGCTGTGAGCAAGGCTAGGCTTGATGGTGAGATGGATCTTGCGACGTATGGGACTGGGTCTGAAGGCTCTGGTCTCCAGGTCGGTCGGAATCAGGTCATTTGTCGGATTTATGACAAGGTTTTTCAGCTTGAGCGATTCCATGCTGAGCGTTTGCCTGTGATGCGTGATGCGTGGGAGGTGTCCGACGATACCCCTGTCACTCGTGTTGAATATCAGCTTCGGGGTCAGTGGCTACGTTCGTATGGTGTACGTACCGTTGCCGATTGGGCAAAAAAGTGCCGGGCGGTTGTCGAGTATCTGACCGGTACGTGGTTTCTTCTTGCTGATTACGATGGCCATAATAAAGATCGTCGTGTAATTGATCGTCGTTGGAAGCGTGTTCAGGCTTGCTTTCGTGCTGCATTTGGTCCGCGTAGAAAACGTATTCAGCGTGTCTTTCCAGCGGTCGATCCTAAATCTACGGACTGTATGATCAAGACTGCCGTGTCATTACTGCGCACCGCCTCCGGTCGGGCTTATGGTCCCATCGACGACGTTGGAGAATATCGCGTTGCTGTTCATCAGCTCATTGAGCAAGGCGTCGATATGTTCGACGGCTGGGATTCGGAGTACAGCGGCCATCTTCATCGTCTGAATGATTACTACCAGCGTGGTGGCTTTGACACGGAACCAACCTATCCGTATCAGGTCTGGTCTCGTCGTGCTGAGTTAGTTGATCTGGCCGGTATGTGCGGCGTGCATGCCATGGCAGGGGTGCCCAATGGCTGATTTTATTGCTTACCTTTTCGTTCAAGTTGTGTCCGGTTTTATTTGGACTCTGCTTTTCGTCTTCGGGCTGTTGTTAGTCCGTGCCTTGCTTTGGATGTTCCAGGGCAGGGTAGTTAGGAAGGAGGTGAAGTGATGGAAGGACCTGTCAATCCGTTTCAGGTCTTCGCCTGGTTTCATCTCCAGTTTTTAGTGTTGCATTTCGTGCTGTATTCGGCGTTCTGGATGACTGGATTCCCGAAGTTTACGAGCACGTTGAAAAATCAGTTATGAAAACTTTGATTGCGAAGCTGAATGTGTCTGCTGTCTCATCTTTTGTGAAGTCGGTGTTACCGATGCTTCTCCTCATGGGCTTTATCGCTTTTGCTAGCGGAGGTGTTGCTTTCGCTCAGGGTGAGGCTGGTACTTTGTCAATTACGGAGGTTGTTCCTCAGGCGGAATGGACTTCAATGATTACAGATGTTGGCACTAAGATTGGTGCTGTTGTTAAGGCGATGCTCGGTGTCGCGATTGGCCTTCTGATTGTTGGCATTCTTTTCCGCGTCGTCAGGAAATATGCCAGTCGTGGCGCCTAGTCTTTAACCTGCGTAGCGGGGGCCGGTACTCCGGCTCCCGCGTAGCTGGCCGGTATTCCGGCCTCCCTCCACTTCTTTCTAGTTCTCATCATGCCTCCAGAAATGACTGCTCCTGAGTTTTATTCTGCTGTTCTCCACCATCTTCAGCGTCTCGATGAGTTGTCTGCTGTTCAGTGTTACGCTCTCTGTTGCATCGCTGCTGCGAACACTTTTATCGTGATTATGTATGCTGCCCGTAATAAGAACTTTTGGGGGTGATATGTTGTTTCGTCTGCTTGCTGCTCTTGTCATGCTTTCATTTTCTCTGCCAGCATACGCTCTTTCGCCTGATGAATTTTCGTCTTCGGAAGTTACTGTGACTGAATTCACATGCGCTGGTTCTGTGAAGTTTTCTCGCCTCGGTACTCCCAATCTTTTTTGTACTGCATTGTGGATATTTGAGGATGGTCAGTGGCGTTTCAATCTGACCTATACTGCTAGTCCTCGCGACTTTGACACGTGGTTCCAGCAGAATCTTGAAGAGTTTGGCACTATTTCTTGGAACATACTTGTTGGTCAGGGTCTTCAAAATCTTGCATGCGTCCATGTTTGCGATCCTGTTGACGGTGCTCTAGTTGGTTTTAATTGTTGTTCGTCTGGTGAGTTCGGTGCTACATATTATCTTCAAACGGACTCTTATGGATGTCAGGTGTTGGCCTGTAATACATCTGCTTGCCATGGCTGTGTTCTTCCGCCTGGAATTCCTTATGAGGGCAGTCCGTGTACTTGTGCTGATGGCTATCAGGGTGGTGTGTTTGTTTACGAATATGACGGTAATGGTTGTGTTGTCGGCGTCGCGTGTGACGGCTGTGAACTGTGCCCTGACCCTGAGCATGTCGCTGGTGAATCTTGTCAGTACGATTCAGAGACGGGAGGAACGTGGCAGGATGTTGCTGGTGAAGACACCTGTCCTACTTCTGTTTGTGTTCCTGACACGGATATTCCGCCTTGTGAATTAGATTCAGACCGAAATGGCGTTCCTGACTATCTTGATGGGAATGTTTTGGACTTTCCCACGAATGGTGGGCGCTCGGTTAGGCTTATGCAGCCTTGGCGAACTGGGTTGGTGACTGGTAGTTCAACGCTGAGTGCCTGCGAACACGGTTGTAAAACACTTC
>Ga0182745_1004779_pt1 | contig 11227 bp, 8 predicted proteins | sample eDN3rd30CKraftBY_FD_128523 | JGI IMG/M metagenome (GOLD analysis project Ga0182745, IMG submission 128523) | Enriched backyard soil microbial communities from Emeryville, California, USA - eDNA 3rd pass 30_C Kraft BY (version 2) (version 2) | ecosystem: Environmental > Terrestrial > Soil >... | reverse complement strand
TTCCCTCTAACGGGGTCGCGCTACAGGGCCGGACCGCGCGGGGCGCAGCGAGGTTGGGAATGCGTAGGGTCGTCGGGAGTGCCGGTGCTCCGGATCGCACTGCTGCGCTCGCCGAGCGAAGGGACAGGCTGATCTGCCGATGTGAAGGTCGACGCAGGGCCTAACGGGCGGCGCTTTGCACTGCCGGTCGGCGGAATCGAGATCTACGTGGGCTGGCGTTTGGCTGGGATGGTGCCGCAAGAGGGCACTTAGCCGACGAGCCAAGGAGCTTGATCTAAAGGCCGTTTCTCAGCCCGTTCGGTTTAAATCCCGCGATCTCTTTTGGATGTACTTCCCCCAATGCGTCCATATGCAGCATTTCACGTCAGGACAGTATTGATCCCTTCAGGTGGCTCTGCAGCGAGATCGAGGGCCTGCCGACAGAGCTCTTCAATTTGGTCTGCGCTAAGCGGAACCTTCTGACCCGCGATCAAAGCGGAGTGGGTGAACGGGCCATCGCGGTTTGCTCGAGCCCTGCGGAGTATTCTTCGATCGCAACGCATTAGATGAGTGCTCGGGGGCGGTTAATGCTGGAACACAGCTCGGCGATCGTCTCGTTCATCAGCGATCGCATTTTGATGTCGTCGAAATATGTCAGCCGGAGCTTCACGAAGTAAGCCCCGTCCACGGCAACCCCAGCGACCGACATGTCATCTTGGATCAGGAGGTGCCGCAACAAAAATGGCTCGACTAGGTGGGGCTGCCAGGGGGTGAGCGCGGTAGGATGCAGGGTGAGAATATGATCACAGACTGCGGACAATTCACTTTCTCGAACGTCCCTGAAGGGTGCCTGAAGCTTTGGCCGATCAGAGGGTTCATAGACGTAGATGGCTGCTTTCGCTCCCCAGCCCGAGTAAAGCAACGTGACGTCGAGGTGTTGGTCTCTGCTATTGTCGATTGTCTGATCGAAGTGGAGCCATCCAATTTGAGGAGCAGCCGTGAAGGAGACTCGGGTGTCGCTCCACGCAGGCGGCGGAGTGGCGGCATTCGGTGTTCCGTGTACGTGGCTGACATCGAAGTAGTACGCGCGGGTTTCCGTAAAAATCTTGTCGGCCGTGAAAGAAATTGTTTCGATGCGGAGCCGATGTATGTGGTTGCCGACATCTACGGCAGGTTCTGCTTGCAACAGTCGCCACAGTTCGCGCCTGCCACGGCACAGGCCGCGGAAAACATTCAGCTGCGTTCGTGTTGCATCATCCGCCGAACATGGCTCTATCACCCAGGGCGAAGTCCTCAGCCCCTCGCCTTCGGCAACGAGGACCTCTATGCCGAAGTCGCTCTTCAACGCTTGTCGCAGATCCATGCTCTAGCCATAGGTCAGCCATAGGTCGGGTTCATTCATCGTCGCTCGAGGTCGCAGGCTACTCGTAAGGAAACGATCCGTCTGAAGCCCTGGCAAGCGTAGCGACGCGGTCCCTCAGGAACATTGCGGCGATGGCGCTGGCAATTGGGTCACCTTCGCTGCCGGCTTTGCCTTCGGCTACCATGCGCTGCAGTTCAGCGGCGTCCGTTTCCGTATCGCCCATAGGCCAGAGTGCTGAACTTGCAAGCTTTCGCTTTCGCTGCATGAGGCTATGGAGCAGGCAGTCGAACGAGTGTTCCCGGTATTCTGGATGAATGGCCATGGGGACGTGAATGCTTACCGGGCGAGTTTGGCCGATACGATGAACACGATCGTTGCATTGTTCCTCGACAGCTGGGTTCCACCACCGCGATAGATGGATCACGTGGGTGGCGGATGTCAGCGTCAACCCGGTGCCTGCAGCCTTTGGGCCCAATACAAGAAGGTCGAAACCGGGCGAGGCCCCGTACTTCTGGAAGCGATTGACGATGGCCTGCCGTTTTTTGATCGGGGTATCTCCGTTGATGAGATCGATCTGCGACAATCCAAACTCGGCCTTCACGAGTTCAACGAAACGATACTGCATCTGGCGATGCTCGATAAATACAAGGGCTCTTTCTTTCGCCTGAGCTATGCGACGGAGTATGTCGAAGGTTGCCTGCAGCCGCGCAGATGCTGCGATCAAGTCGGTGTCGGTCGCTGATGGATCAAGCCCGGGGTGCACAGATACGCTGCGAATGTGGTGCAGCATCTTCAGGGCTGCACCTGGGACACCCTGAGCAAGCTTCAATTTGGCATCTTCGTAGACCACGGCCTGTTGTGGAGGCATTGAACGCGGGTGTAATTGCCTCGTCTTGATGGGGAGGTCTGAGGCCACACTTTGCTTTAGTCGTCTCAGCGCCAAAGGAGGAAAGCTTCCATGTGGCTTGAACACGCGACTATGAAGCTCGGTCATGCTCTCGGCTGTAGGGGCGGAATACGACTTCTGAAATTTAGCTCGTGTGTCCAAGGCGCCGGGAGCAATTTGCTCCATGATGGCCCATAGGTCCCGGGCGGCGTTTTCGATCGGTGTCCCCGTGAGGCCGATGACGAAATTTGCATTGACGGCCAGCGCCGCTACCGCGCGCATGCTGTCGGGATTTTTCAGTGCTTGAATCTCGTCGAACACCGCGGCGGCGAAAGGGACTTGAGCCAGCGAGTGTTGATAGTTTGTGAGAGTGGCGTAAGTGGTCAGTATCCAATAGCGATGGGCTCGTCCATCTTGGATTGCTTCATGTAGCGTTTCCAAGTCCAGCTTGGCTGTGCCGTCGTCAGTATCAATGCCGGTGGCGCCGACATGTTTTCGGGTGCTCGTGCCGGCACCGTAAAGCCGTATAACTCGGCCCAATCCGGGCTCATGAAGATGCCCGCTCACCTCCTGTTCCCAATTCACAAGCAGTGAGGTTGGAGCAACGATCAGGATCGGCAGGCGTCTGGCTCTGGGCGTCTCATTCATGTGATCTTGCAGCCAAGCGAGCATTGAGATGGTCTGCAGTGTCTTCCCGAGACCTTGCTCATCGGCGTTCAAAATGCCGGGCAGGCCGGATCTCCAGGCATTGGTTTGCCAATGGAAGCTTTCAATCTGGTGAGGCATCAGCGGCGTGCGGACTCTGGCAGGTACTTTCGGCGGAACGCTTGTGTGTCTGCGTCGAAATTGAGCGACCCATGCGAGCTGCTCGGTATTGTCTTTCGAATCAACGACGATAGGTCCGCGAGGCGTTAGTTCCCCGCTATCTGGTTCATCCGCCCCGAGATCGTCTTGAGGCTTCTGGCGGGTGGAAATGTGGGCGTCAATTGTGGTCACCAACTCGTCTCGCGCTGGTAGCGATAGGTTGCCCAATTCTATGTTCGGCTGTTTTGCTTCGATCGCGGCACCAACGGAGGTGCGCAACTCATCCAACTGCTCAACCGACATCTCACGAAGCTTCTCTGAGAGCTTGCTCGCCAGCTCCTCAGGTAGCCAAGTGGTGCCTCCGACGTCGCTTAGGCCCGTACGCCGATCAAAGACTTTGATGCCGATGACGCGCTCGGAATACTCGCGTGTCTCCACGAGCGCGGGGCCAGCAATGGCTTGGATTGCCTCCTCCTCACCTGCGGCGTCCAAGCCATCGAGCTTTCCACTCGCCTGAAGAGCGGCGGTCACGGCTTCGGTGATTGCCGGCCTCGGATTGCGAATAAACGCGCTCCGTTCGCTGGCGGGTGCTGTCTGCATCCTAGCCATGACCTGAAGTGCGGGAGTGGCAGAGCTATCTATAACGAGATAGCTGCCGGGACTGGTGCGGTAGGCCGGCAGAGGGCCTCGCTCGCGTACGCGCTGCTGGAAGGTTCGCAGCGCTTCTCCTTCCAGTTCGCCCTGGCTTTCAAACGGGTTGCCGGAATCTTCGAGGCCATCAAGTGTCAGGCGCTTGCCAGAAAATGGCACGACCTCGAAGTCGGTACCGTCGGCGTTCGGAGAAATCGAGAAGCGGTCGGCGAGGTTGACCGAAAGGCCTGACAGAAAGTCAGTCATCGAAATCTTTGCAGCATCGTCGTTCGTCGTCACGTGCACACCAGGATCGAGAGACTGTCGGAATCTGGCTAGTGCTTCCCAATGAACAGTATCGTCTCGTCCCCCAGGTTCGAATGCCTCCGCCACTTCTACAGCCTCGAGGAGCCAGTGCGGGATTCTGCGAGGGCCGTCCGAGGTCTCCAGTACCGCGCCGATGCGAGCGGGCATTTGACGGCGTCCGGCCTTGGACCATTCATGACGTAGCCGGAATGATGGGGAGCCGATCACACCTTCGACATCGGTGCGGAAGGTGAGATCGACGATTGGGGGTAATCCGATTGTCTTGGCGGTTTTGCTCGTGAGCGCGGCGGCGAGCCGGTGGCTCATGCGAATTTGCGAGCCACTTATGTCCACGGTATCGCCTAGTTGGTCGGCGACTGATCTCACGTCGGCAATGGCATTGATCAGTTCATGCTGTTCGGCAGAAAGCCGATCGAGATCGAGTGGCCGAGCGGAGACACGGCTAAGAAAGCCGCGCTCTTTGTTTAGCGTTAGTACGATGGCTTTAGAATCGTAGGAGAGAGAGAAATTCATATAGCTGCCTAAATTTGCTCGAGCACGCGTCCTTGCCAGTCGCCGCTATGCCGGATCGACCAGGAGCCAGTAAGAAGCCGTATCGCGTTGCAGTCGTAGCTAGCCTCGTAAAGCTTTGGTGCATGCCGGCTACCATTGTGGAATACGTACACCTTGTAGTTGTGGGATCCCTCGATGACGATCCTGTTGCCGATCCTAAGGATGAGGAGCGACGTCTTTTCTCTAGTGCCCACCTGTCGACCGAATCTCAAAAACTCGTTGTCCGTAGCAATCGTCTTGGCAAGCTCTGCAGCGTCATCACTGAACGCGACCCAAGCGGCATCGATACGCCCCTGTTCATGCAGGCCAAGCCAGAATTTGTTTCTGGGCTCCCACATGTGGCTGGTTTCGACAGCGGAGACGACGTCGAGGAAGAAACGGATGTTCTCGCCGGTCAACCATCGCTCCATGATCGCCCTCAGGTTTTCTGGAACTCCTGCCCATATTGCGTTATCACCGCACACGCGCGGGTCGCCGTACATCGTCGTCAGCCATTTAACGAGGTAGTGCTTGTCGCCTTCAGTCGGGTTCTCATATGCCCAAGGCGCCAGTAGCGCAGATATGGCCTCCGCGGAGCCCGAAGCGCGAGCGCTTTGTCCCTCTGGCTGGAGCCATCCGATGAAGCGATCGATCGCTGAGCGTTCGTTCAAGGTGGCGGCGGTGCGTTCGACAAATAAAAGATGGACGTGATCCATAAGGCCGGGCGCGTGGGGGCTGCGCAGACCAAGTCCGCGTAACTCATCCCACGGTGACTTCATCTGCGCCATCCGCTCACTCAGCGACACGTGAGCGTTTTTCGGATCGAGGCATGCTGGAAAGGACGCGAGTAGCGTCGCCCACTGTGCTCCGATTTTGCGTCGGACTTGGCCTAGCGCATGAGCAAGGGCGATAGTGTGAGGTGCTCCAGGAACATAGCTCTCAAGGTAAACTGCGAACATCGCGTTGAGGAACGTCGTTCTTCGGGGACCGCTGCTGACGATTTCATCGCAATAGAATTGGCGCAGCTCAGCTAGCTTTTCGCGCGATCGGCGCTCGTTATCAAAAAGCGCGACGGCTGCCGATGTGACATCGGCCATCGTTACGCCGGACCAGTCGTTGCGTTCAAAGCGTAGGCGCATAGCATCGACCATCGCATCGCGGTCGCGCTCTTGCGGCTTTACAACGACGTTCGGCCACCGCTGGAATATTCTCTCAGCTGCTGATGCGAGATTGGCCAGGGATGGGAATGTGGGCGCGCGAACCTCGAAGGGTTTCCCGAGTCGTTCAGACAACTTCATGGCTTTGCCGAAGCGTCGGGCTGGAGTTTGGCACGGATTTTTTCTATCTCTGCCGTGCTGCCCGGGGTGAACATGATGATCCGCAGATCAATTCGTCGGTTGGTGGCTCGACCTTCCGGGGTGTTGTTGTCGGCTATTGGGCGCATCTCGCCGTAGCCAGCCACAGATAGAACGGTTTGGTCGCGGAAGTTCCGGTGCTCCACGAGCGTCGGCTGACGGGTGGCCATCTCCGCAAACGTAGTGACAGCGCGGGCCGTTGAAAGAGTGAGATTTGGGATATCAGGGCCAGAGGCATCGGTGTGTCCCTCAATCTGCACAGCTTCGATGATGGCGTCGTTTGGGTTACATGTCTTGTTCCGCGAGGAGAACGCGCCCAGTGTATAGCAGGGAAGGATCTCGTTAAGGCGCGCCGCAATGCGCTGCACGATCTGGACCGTCCTCTGATCCTTCAACGCTGCCGAATTCGAGTTGAACAGTCCATCGCCCTGGAATCTGAGGGCGTCATTCTCGGCGCTAATCACTACGTTGAGATCGGGGAACTCGGCAAGCAGCTGTTTGCGGAGATGTTCGAGTAGTTCGCGGCGTTGATTGGCTGTTTGGGAGATGTAGGTCTCAAGCGGGTTGGGTCGTGTGACGTCTTCCAGTTTCTGTTCGAGCGCCCTTATCTTTTGCAGCAGCTCTTCGATTTTGATTTTCCGGTTCTCGGCGGTTTCCACAACCTCGTCGTACTGGATCTTGAGAACCGTTTCGCCAGATTTGAATTGGCTGGCGAAATAGGCCAGCAGGATCATCAGAATGAACAGGAAGCTTACCGTCATGTCGGTCATCGACACGAAGGCCGATTCTTCTTCCTCTTCCTGGGAGTGTCTTCGAGCGCCACGCCGCATGATCAGGGCCGCGATTCAGGGATGAACTGCTCGGCCCGGTCCACTACTGCACGTAGTGTATCGAGTGCCGGTGTGAGTTCAATGTTCATGCTTTTCACGTGGTCCTGGATGCCTGAGACCGCGCGGGCGACCTGCGCATTGTATTCGTTGAATGCTTTGCCAAGCTTCGTATCCAAATCGTCGAGACGGTCGCCTTGGTCCTTGAATTGTTCGACAAGGATGGCGAAGCCATTCAAGCCCGCTTGGATTGCGCTGGTCTTCTCGCCCAGAATAGTTGACGCACTGGCAAGAGCGTCGCGTGCTGTGGTCGCGGTAGCTGCAGCCGATTGAGCAACCGTTGTTGAAATGTGTTGCGTGGCGTCTGCTAGTCTACGGATTGACCCCTCGATGTGCTCGGAGGTTGTCCGCACCGGAGAGGCAGCACTAACAAGTTCTTGGCTCGCAGAGCGGAAATTGTCTGCGGCACGATTGGAAGCCTCTGCCCCGGCTTGAACCCCATCGGCGAACATCCGCATGCTGGTAGTAGCACCAGCGGCTTGGGTGACGACGCCATCCAATCGGCGGGCGATGTCGTCGAGCGGGGCGAGCAATTGTTCGGATGCCTTGGTGGTCAGCTCCTTCGTGAGCTGAGCAATCTCTGTCCCCGAGTCTTCGATCCGCTTGCGGGCGGCGTCGCTTCCGATTTTTGTCGCTCCCACCAGCTGTTCCTTGAAGGCTTCCCCGGCTTGGCGAAGTTCGGTTGCGGCCATGCTCATGGCGTGTGCGCCTGCGCTTGTATTGTCCCGTATTCCTTCGAGTGTCTGGTTCATGATGGCAAGCATGCGTTCAGCGCCGTGCGCAAAGGTGTTACCGGTTGTCGTCGCGGTGGAACTCATGGCCGCACGTAACTCGTCGACGGCCTGCGCCACCTTGGCGACAGCAGCGTCCATTTCACCGCCCATGCGACCGGAGCTTCTGTCCATCGCTTCAGACAATTTGGCGATCCGATCGCCGGCATCCGTTAGTTTCCCACTAGCAATACTTAGTGCCTTTCCGACATCGTCGGAGAAGCGCGAGGAAAGGTCCGTCACCATACTGCCAACGCCAGCAGTACCGGCTGTAGCAACCTGATCCAGCACGGGCTTCATCGCATTCTGGATGCTGGCAGAAATCGCTAGGGGCAACTCTTCCCGCAGCGGGCGGCCAAGTTCAGCAACCAACTCCATGCCGATAGCTCTGAAATGTTCGCGCTGCTCTTGGGTAGCGGCGAGTTGGTCCATTGCGAGGGACTCTAGACTGATGAACGACAGCCTGCGCTCAAGAGTGCCGGAGACTTCATGGGCAGCTTTTTCGAGGCGTGACATCCCAACGCGCAGCACGACCGTAAAGATGATCGAGCACAGGAGCCCAGTTAGAGACATGATGAACTTGGCCGAGGCGACCGTAAGCAGCATTTTCATGCCAGCAGGGCCGATGTCGCCTGCCACCGTCTGGAGAGCGGAGATTAGTCCGAGGAACGTGAGAAACAATCCGACTGTTACGAAGAGACCCGGAACAATTCGCCAAAATCCGGCGCCAAATCCCAAATCCTCGACATTGAAAAAGAGTGATGGGCGGGCGGCGTTGCGGAGAATGATCTCTCCACCATCGTCGTAAGGCACCAATGTTTCGCGGAACTCATCCCAATGCTCGGCAACGCTATGAGCTGGGCCACGTTGGCCAAATTGCCTGACCCGGCTATCTATCTGCGAGATGTTCCTGCTGAAGTCCGAGCCTTTGAATCTGGAAACCTCGCGCCGCAAGCGTCGCAAAGCGCGCTCTCTTGCTTGCACCTTAGTCAGAAATACGACGACGGCTATGGCTAGGGCGAGGACCAGCGCAAGGCTTACGAGCCCAGGCGAGGCCTCATTACGAAGTAAGCTGGCGATGTCTAAAACAAATTCGCGGACGGATTGTCCGATGGATATCAAATATTCCAAATCGTCACCCCCACAACCGTAGGTGATTCCTACTGCGATGGATCGCGCGCTCGCAAGGCTGAGCGGTCGGTAACGAACAGAATTACGCCTGCGCGACGCTTCGGCTTATGGGCGATGATCCTCACGGTGCGGTTTCGCGCTTCCGTCGCCTGGAGTGAGCCTCGGATACCCGCAGTTCCGCGGCGGGCGGTCTGTCTGCTTCGCGCTCTGACGGGGTCAATCATCAGCGGAGTGGCGGTTTATTAGGGGTGCGCAGTCGCTATCGTTGCGACGCTACTCACTGCGCCGAGGACTAAACGTAGCGCTGCTGTGTGATCGGCATGAAGATCGAGCACCGTTCTGGTTGTCTCCAGCACAAGCGCGAAGACGACGTCTTCCAATTTTGCGCCTTTGGCGAGCGATTGATCGACGAAGGCTCGCAAAGCCAAGCCAAGCGCATCGTCGTCATCGATTTCGGTCTGATATGTGTTTGTCATGCGCCGCAAAGCGCAATCGTTGTGCCGATTGCATCCGGTTTCACGAGAGACGGCGGCGAAAACTACTAACTAGCGGATTTCGCAGCGATTGTTTTGTTGTTGCGCGGGCAGCGCGCAGGCCGGACGATCGCTGGGGCGCGCCCAAAACATAAGAAAACTTGTTGTAATATAAAAATGGTTATATGAGCGTCGCTCATGCGCATCCTAGTCTCGTGGATAGGAACGGCCGACCTCAACGCCCCCGAGCGCGGCGAGGAAGGTGAGCTTGGCCCTGTGGCGCGCGCCATTGCAGCAGGGGGCTACGACGCGATTTGGCTCCTCGCCACCCAGTCCGAGGAACAGCTCGGCAAGTTCGAGGCGTGGCTGCGCGATCGGCGGAGCGATAGTGCCTCTCTCAGGATCCGCCGCGTCCAGCTTCGCAACCCCGCAAACTTCGAAGAGATCTATGAGGCGGTTACCCTATTCCTGGAGACCGAGCTGCGCCGGTTTCGCCAGCCACCCGAGCTGACGTTCCATCTCAGCCCGGGAACGCCGGCCATGGCGGCAATATGGGTTATCCTCGGCCGTACGAAGTATCGGGCGAAGCTCATCCAGTCTTCGAAGCGCACAGGGATCGAGGTGGTTTCTCTGCCTTTCGAGATCTCGATGTCCCGCCGCTTTTTCGCTGACGTCGTTCGAACCTCCGACGAGCTGTTGACGCAACTCAGCGCAGGCGAGGCCGGCTCATCGGCCAGATTCGGAGACATCATCTACTGCGGCGAGGGGATGCGCCGGCTCGTGACTAGGGCGAAGCGCGCTGCGCTGCGATCCGTGCCTGTCCTCATTGAAGGGGAATCCGGTACGGGCAAGGAACTACTCGCCCGAGCCATTCATCGCGAGAGCCTGCGGAACGAACGCCCGTTCCAGGTCATCAATTGCGGGGCCATCCCGCAAGAGCTCGTCGAGTCCGAGCTCTTCGGCCACGTCAAGGGCGCGTTCACCGGAGCCGTCAAGGATCGGGTCGGCTGCTTCGAGGCGGCGCACGGCGGTACGCTATTCCTCGATGAGGTTTCGGAGCTGCCACTACAGGCGCAAGTGAAGCTGCTGCGTGTCCTGCAGGAGGGCGAGGTCACGCGTGTCGGTGCGACGAAGCCCATCAAGCTCGACGTGCGCATCATCGTGGCATCGAACAAGGATTTGGCGGCAGCGGCCGCGAACGGTCGCTTCCGCGAGGACCTCTTTTATCGCTTGGCGGTGCTGGTTTTGAAGGTGCCGCCGCTGCGGGAACGCCAAGGGGACATTGAAGCGCTGATTGACGGGCTTCTTGATCGCATCAACGTGCAGAGTCTCGATGAGCCGGGTTTCCGCCCAAAGACAATTTCTGCGAATGGCCAGAAGCTGCTCAGTCAGCAGGCATGGCTGGGCAATGTGCGGGAGCTGGAGAACACGCTTCGGCGCGCGGTGGTCTGGAGCGACAAGCGGGTGATATCGGAGCAGGACATCCGCGATGCGCTCTTGCCGGTCATAGCAAGCGTCGGATCGGATGCAATCCTCAATCGCTCGCTCGAAAACGGAGTAGACCTTCCAAGCTTGATGCACGAGGTGGCGCGCCACTATCTCGAGCGGGCTCTGAAGTGCGCAAATGGCAACAAGTCCCGCGCCACGGAACTGCTAGGGCTTCCAAGCTATCAGACGCTTACCAACTGGCTGCGGAAATACGAGGTGCCGGGAGGCTAAGCCGAGCTTTGCCTCCACACTTTCCACACCCGCCACGGCATGCTGGAATCACTTCGCAACCTCGCCTAGAACAGTCATCAAAGAATCGGCCGGGGGGATGGGATGCTGACGGGCGAGCTGCGCTCCAAGATCGATACCGTGTGGAATGCGTTCTGGTCGGGCGGCATTTCCAACCCGATCGAGGTCATCGAGCAGATCACCTACCTGCTTTTCATTCGCGGGCTCGACGACGCCGAGACGCGCGAGGAGAACCGGGCGCGGACGACCGGCAAGCCGATGCGGCGGCGGATTTTTCCCGAGGGCAAGGATAAAATCGGCAAAAGCGGTGGCGTCGAATACGCGCGCATGCGCTGGTCCCGCCTGAAGAACGAC
>Ga0182745_1004776_pt1 | contig 11228 bp, 11 predicted proteins | sample eDN3rd30CKraftBY_FD_128523 | JGI IMG/M metagenome (GOLD analysis project Ga0182745, IMG submission 128523) | Enriched backyard soil microbial communities from Emeryville, California, USA - eDNA 3rd pass 30_C Kraft BY (version 2) (version 2) | ecosystem: Environmental > Terrestrial > Soil >... | reverse complement strand
TCTCGGAGCGCTTCGTCGGGATCGCGGTGTTGCGCTCGATGAGCTTCGTCATGATCCCGCCCTTCGTCTCGATGCCGAGCGAGAGCGGGGTCACGTCGATGAGCAGGACGTCCTTGCGCTCGCCCTTCAGCACGCCGGCCTGGATGGCCGCGCCGACGGCGACGACCTCGTCCGGGTTGACGCCCTTGTTCGCCTCCCTGCCGCCCGTGAGCTTCTTGACGAGCTCCGCGACGGCGGGCATGCGGGTGGATCCGCCGACGAGCACGACGTGGGCGATGTCGCCGACCGAGACGCCGGCCTCGCGGATGACGTCCTCGAACGGCTTGCGGGTGCGCTCGAGGAGGTCGTTCGTCATCTGCTCGAACTGCGCGCGGGAGAGGGTCTCGTCGAGGTTCGCCGGGCCGTTCTCCGTGAGCGACAGGTAGGGGAGCTGGATGCTGACCGAGGTCTGCGAGGACAGCTCCTTCTTCGCCTGCTCGGCCGCCTCCTTGAGACGCTGCAGCGCGATCTTGTCCTTCGAGACGTCGACGCCGGTCGTCTCCTTGAACTTCTTGACGAGGTGGTCGACGATGCGCTGGTCCCAGTCGTCGCCGCCGAGGCGGTTGTCGCCCGCGGTCGAGCGGACCTGGATCGTGGAGAAGTCGTCGTCCTTGCCGATCTCGAGGAGCGACACGTCGAACGTGCCACCACCGAGGTCGAAGACGAGGATGAGCTCGTCCTCCTTGCCCTTGTCGAGGCCGTAGGCGAGCGCGGCCGCCGTCGGCTCGTTGATGATGCGCAGCACGTTGAGGCCCGCGATCTCGCCGGCCTCCTTGGTCGCCTGACGCTCGGCGTCGTTGAAGTAGGCGGGCACGGTGATGACCGCGTCGGTGACGGGCTCGCCGAGGTACTGCTCGGCGTCGCGCTTGAGCTTCGCGAGGATGCGCGCGGAGATCTCCTGCGCGGTGTAGTTCTTCCCGTCGATCTCGACCTTCCAGTCGGTGCCCATGTGGCGCTTGACGGAGGCGATCGTGCGATCGACGTTGGTCACGGCCTGGCGCTTCGCGGTCTCGCCGACGAGCACCTCGCCGTCCTTGGTGAACGCGACGACGGACGGGGTCGTGCGGAAGCCCTCCGCGTTGGCGATGACGGCGGGCTCGCCGCCCTCGAGGACGCTGACGACCGAGTTGGTGGTGCCGAGGTCGATGCCGACTGCTCGTGCCATGCGATGGTTCTCCTGATCTGTGCTGGGTTGTTTCGAAGTCTGCGCGCCCACTCTGGTCTCGAAACCTGAGTCGCGCCTTGTCAATTCTAGTGCTCGCGGCACGGCTGTCAAGTCAAAGTTGAGTCGGATCGACTCAATGTGATGCGCTACCCCTCGTTCACCTCCCGTGGTTAAGTTGCACCCATGACGGACGCCGACGGCAAGGACGCCGTTCCCACGCTCCCGCCGACCGCGAACACCGGTGCACTCGGCGCAATGGGTCGAGGTGCGACACCCGACCCGGTCCCACGTAAGGCGGTCGTGAGCTGGGCCTTCTGGGACTGGGCGACGCAGCCCTTCAACTCGGTCATCCTGACGTTCGTCTGGGCCTCGCTCTATCTCGTCTCCTGGCACTTCCTGCCGGAGGACGTCGCGAGGTCGGGCGAGACCATCGACCCGGTCACAGGCGCCATCGGTCACATCAGCTGCGACACCGCAGCGAACACGGCCACGGAGTACTGCCGCTCGCTCGCGGAACTCTCCAGCGGCTACGGCTGGGCGACGTTCGCCGCGGGCATCCTGATCCTGCTGCTCGCGCCCGTCCTCGGGCAGCGCGCGGACGCGTCGGGGCTCAAGAAGCGCTGGCTCTTCATCTTCACGATGCTCCTCGCGGTCGCGCAGTTCGCACTCTTCTTCACCCTGGAGGACCCGGCCTACTTCTGGTTCGGCGCGATCATCCTCGCGCTCGGCTCCGTCATCTCGGAGATCGCCGGCGTCAACTACAACGCGATGCTCGCCGAGGTCTCGACCCCGAAGACGATCGGCAAGATCTCCGGCCTCGGGTGGGGGCTCGGCTACCTCGGCGGCATCGTCGCCCTCGGCATCGTCGTCGCGCTCAGCCAGTTCGACCTGCTGCCGGCCGAGGACGGCCTCGGCTACCGCCTGATCGCGGTCGGCGCGGGCGTGTGGACGCTCATCTTCTCGATCCCGATGTGGCTCAACGTGCCGGAGGCGCCCGCCCACGGCGTGCAGGACCGGGTCGGCTTCTTCCAGTCGTACGCGATCCTCGTCAAGGATCTCGGAGCCCTCTTCAGGAACCACCGCCCGACGTTCTGGTTCCTGCTCGCGAGCGCCATCTACCGCGACGGGCTCGCGGGCGTCTTCGCGTTCGGCGGGGTCCTCGCGGCGGTCGCATTCGGCTTCTCGGCCAACGAGGTCATGATCTTCGGCATCGCCGCGAACATCGTGGCGGGTATCTCCACGATCGTCGCCGGCCGCTTCGACGATCGCTTCGGCGGCAAGGCGGTCATCGTCTTCGCACTCGTCGGGCTCGTCGTCATGGCCCTCGCCGTATTCGGCCTTCGCGAGTACGGGACGATGGTGTTCTGGGTCTGCGGGCTCCTGCTATCGGCGTTCGTCGGACCCGCCCAGGCGGCGAGCCGCTCGCTGCTCGCGCGGGTCACGCCGGCGGGCATGCAGGGCGAGATCTTCGGCCTCTACGCGACGACGGGTCGCGTCGCGAGCTTCCTCTCGCCGCTCATGTGGGCGCTCTTCATCGGGATCTCCGGCTCGACGATCTTCGGTGTGCTCGGCATCGCGATCGTGCTCGCGGTCGGCCTCGTCCTGCTGCTGCTCGTCCGCCTCCCGAAGCACGTGCGCCTCACGTAGCCCGGCACGCGTCCCCCGCATCCGCTGACGTTCGGTCCGTCTGCTGACGTCCTGCTGTCAGCGGATGCGTCGAACGTCAGCGGATCCAGACCGTGTCGGCGATCGTTACGGTTCGAGCGGCGTCCGGTGGAAGTTGAGGTGCGACCGGCTCGCCGTCGGACCGCGCTGGCCCTGGTAGCGGTTGCCGTAGGGGCCTGAGCCGTAGGGGCTCTCCACGGGGGAGCTCGTGCGGAAGAAGCAGAGCTGCCCGATCTTCATCCCGGGCCAGAGCTTGACGGGCAGCGTCGCGACGTTCGCGAGCTCGAGGGTCACGTGACCGGAGAAGCCGGGATCGATGAAGCCCGCAGTCGAGTGCGTCATGAGGCCGAGGCGGCCGAGCGATGACTTGCCCTCCAGCCGCGCCGCGATGTCATCCGGCAACGTGACGAGCTCATACGTCGAGCCGAGGACGAACTCCCCCGGGTGGAGGATGAACGGCTCCTCCGGGTCGACCTCGACGAGCCGGGTGAGCTCCGCCTGCTCCTCCGACGGGTCGATGTGCGCGTACTTGTGGTTGTCGAAGAGGCGGAACCATCGGTCGAGCCGCACGTCGACGCTTGAGGGCTGGACCATGCCGAGGTCGAGAGGCTCGAGCCCGATCCGTCCGGAGGTCAGCTCGGCGCGGATGTCGCGGTCGGAGAGGAGCATGCCGCAAGCGTAGGTCGCCGAGCGGCCTCGGGCCTACTCGGCCCGGCCCGGAACGGAGTAGGGCCGCGACGCGGGGCGGGGATCCTGCGTCGCGGCCCGACCTTTGAAGGACCGCCCGGGGGGTGGGCCGGTCCTCAGCCTCTGATCAATCCGCTCGAGTCGCGATCCGCGGCTCTTGCTACGAGTATGCACGAAATTGCGCAAATGTGTACCCCGAATGGGGGACATTTTCACCGCAATGGGGGACACGATTCGGGCTGAACGGGGGACACCCGGGACACCCGCCGACACGAGCCGGTATGGTGGTACGGCACTCCAGAGTGCTCGGGGATGTAGTTCAATGGCAGAACTCCAGCTTCCCAAGCTGGTAGCGCGGGTTCGATTCCCGTCATCCCCTCCGATGAGCATCACCGGACGCGTGAGCGGCCGGGACTGCGCCAGCCCCGGCCGCCTCGCGTTCTCCGATCAGAAGGAGAAGGACTCGCCGAGGTCCTCCAGCTGCTTCTGGACCTCAGGGCACAGATCCTCCATCGCGTAGATCGACACGGAGCCGAGCGTGATGAGGTCGAGGTTGCTGTTGATGAGGTCCAGGTACTTCGTCATGCCGCCGAGGTAGTCGCCGCCGACGATCGTGCGGCCCGCGTCGCAGAGCTTGTTGCCCGCGTCGAGCAGTTCCGCGTCGGACGCCGAGACGCTGCCGGAGCTCTTGACGTTGCTCAGGAACTGCTGCTGCTGCACGTTCGAGCTGCCGCCGCCGGCGCCGCCCGCCCAACCCCAGACGGTGAAGCCGAGGATGAGGACGATCGCGACGATGACCGCGACGACCGCCGCAATGATCCCGATGATCGCGCCCTTCGACAGGCCCTTGCCCGGGGTGCGGGGCGCGGGCTGAGCCGGCTGATACGCCGGGTAGGCCTGCGCCGCCGGAGCCGCGGAGTACGCGGGAGCCGCGGAGTAGGCGGGCGCTGCAGGCTCGGCGGGAGCGGCAGGCGCCGCAGGCTCGGCAGGAGCGGCAGGCGCCGCTGGGGGTGCCGGCGGCGCGATCGGGCGGAACTGATCCGTCCACTGGGTGCCGTCCCAGTAGCGCTCCTGCCCGGCGGTGACGCCGTCCTCGTACCAACCGGCGGGGGTGCCGCCCGTGCTCGTGTCGCTCATCGCGTTCCCTTCGGATTGCCCGCTTGGCCATCACACTGCCGGACGAACGCGAGCAGGGCAAGGTGGCCGACCGCGGCGCTCGCCGCAGTGCCGGAACTAGCGTCCCATGAAACGCCGGACATCCGCATCGGCGATGACGTCGCGACGACGCAGCGGGCGGGACAGGTGGAGGCCGTCGAGCCCCCGGAGGCGGCTCAGGGCGACGTAGGTCTGGCCGGGGGCGAACGCACCCGAGCCGAGATCGATCCGCGCGCGGTCGTACGTCTGCCCCTGCGACTTGTGGATCGTGACCGCCCAGGCGAGCCGGAGCGGGAACTGCGTGAACTCGGCGACGACGTCCTTCTTGAGCTGCTTCGTGATGCCGTCGTACTCGTAGCGGAAACGCTCCCAGGTGGCCGGCGGCACCTCGTGCACGGTCCCCTCGACCTCGACCTCGATGGCCTTGCCGAGGCTGACGACCGTGCCCGTCGTGCCGTTCACCCAGCGGGCGTCGCCCGAGTTGTCGTTGCGCAGGAACATGACACGAGCACCGAGCTTGAGGTCGAGCGACTCGTCCGCGGGGAAGGCGCCGCGACCGAACTCCCCCTCGACCTCCGCGACGCTCGTCTGCGGGTCGCCGGGGAGCGCCGCGAGTCCGCGCGCGTTGATCGCCGTGACGGTCGCGTTCGTCGTCGCGAGCGTGATCGCCTCCTCGCCGTCCGGCACCGGCCGGGCCCCCGCCTCGTTGAGCCGATCGGCCATCTCCTGCGTCACCTCGTCGAAGCGCACCGCGTTGAGGATCCGGGTGAACTCCGGGTCGCGCTGCCGATGGATCTCCTCGAGCACGCGGACCTCGATGGGTGCCTGCTCCCACACGTGCGCGTCGAAGAACCAGGGCGAGCGGTAGCGATCGCGGAAATAGGCCCGCTCATGGGGGTCGCGCGGCGGGACCGGCGCGAGCTGATACGGATCGCCGAAGAGCACGATCTGGACGCCGCCGAACGGCTCCCGCCGACGGTTGCGCGCCTCGCGCAGCGTGCGGTCGATCGCGTCCATCAGGTCCGCGTTGACCATCGAGACCTCGTCGATCACGAGCGTCTCGATGCCGCGCAGCAGGTTCCGCAGCTCCTCGGGGTGCGGGAGCGGCTGATCCGCGATGACCCCGATCGGGAGTCGGAGGAGCGAGTGGATCGTCTGGCCGCCGACGTTGAGGGCGGCGACGCCGGTCGGGGCGGCGATCGCGAGCTGCTTGCTCGTCGTGGCGGCGAGATGCTGGAGCAGCGTCGACTTGCCGGTGCCGGCGCGGCCGGTGACGAAGACGTTCGCCATCGACAGCTCGATCGCGTCGACGATCGCCTGCTGCTCGGGCGTCAGGTCCGGAGCGTCGAGCACCCGGCAAGGCTACCGGCCGGTCAATACCCTCGGGTCGAGGAGGCGGCCCCGCCGCCGTCTCGAAACCTAGACTGGGCGGGTGCGCGGCCTGTGGATCAAGATCGCGATCGCCGGGGGGCTCCTCGTCGTCGCGTTCATCGTCGCGGTCGCCGTGCTCAACCAGACCGTCTACACGCCCGCCGGGTTCGTGCGCGGCTACCTCGACGCGCTCGCGCGCCACGATGTCAAGGCCGCCCTGTCGCTCGCCGGTCCGCTGCCGAGCTCGAGCGCCGAGGGCGACCTGCTCGTGTCCGAGGTCCTCGGCGTGCTCCAGTCGTACTCCGTCAGCGAGACAGGCAGCACGGGCGATGTCCGCACGGTCACGGTCGACTACCGTGCCGACGGGCGCGACGGGCGCACGTCGTTCCGGGTCGAGCAGACCGGCTCCGTCCTCGCCATGTTCCCGACCTGGGGCTTCGCGTCCTCGCCGCTCGCGGAGCTCGAGCTCACCGTGCAGCACGCCCGCGACTTCACCGCGAACGGCGTGCGGTTCGTCGCACCCATCCAGGACGTCGCGAGCACGTACCTCGCGTTCACGCCCGGCGTCATCACGTTCGCGCACCGGTCCGAGTTCCTCACCGCACCGAATCAGACCGTTGTGCTCGGCTCGCCCCGCTCGCAGCGCTCGATCGCGATCGACGCCCAGGCGAACTCCGAGTTCATCCGCATCGTCGAGGAGCAGGTCCACGAGTACCTCGACGCCTGCGTCGCGCAGCAGCGGCTGTTCCCCGTCGGCTGCCCGTTCGGCCAGGTCATCAATGACCGGCTCGACTCGCCACCGGTATGGTCGATCGTCGCCTACCCCGCGGTCACGATCGAGCCGACGACCGTGCCGGGCGAATGGCGCGTCCCGGCCGCGACCGGCACGGTGCGCCTCCAGGTCGACGTGCGGTCGATCGCGGACGGCGACGTCACGCCGTTCGACACGGAGATGGAGTTCGCGATGAGCTTCGCGGCGACGTTCGTCGGCGCCCGCGAGATCGTCGTCACCCCCGAGCTCGGCGGGTAGCGCGTCAGTCGCGGTCCCGCTCGTCGGCGGCGTCCCGGTCCCGCGTCGCCGCGCGCTCGAGCATCGCGTTGTAGGCCGCGAGGTCGGCGTCGCCGTCGCGATCCGCCTTCCGGTCGATCCGCCGCTGCTCGCGCGTGTCGCTGCGCGCCCACTGGATCGCGACGGCGATCGCGAGCGCGAGCGTCGGGATCTCACCGACCGACCACGCGATGCCGCCCGCGCGCTGCTGGTCCTGGAGCGCGCTCACCCCCGTGTCCCAGCCCATCGCCCCGAACCAGTCGGCGAGGAGCACCCCCGTGCTGCTCATGATCGCGAGACCGAAGAAGGCGTGCACCGCCATCGTCGCGAGCAGGATGATGAGCCGTACGGGGTACGGCGGGCGGGCGGGCCCCGGATCGACGCCGATGAGCGCCTGCGCGAAGAGGTACCCGCTGATCAGGAAGTGGACGATCATCCACTCGTGGCCGAGGTGCGTCGTCGTCGCCCAGCGGAAGAGCGGCGTGTAGTAGAACACCCAGAGGCTCAGGACGAAGATCGCCGCCGCGACGTACGGGTTCGCGACCGTGCGCCCGAACCAGGAGTGCACTCCCGCGAGTGCCCACTCGCGCGCCCCGCGGCTGCCGTCCTTGCGCGGCGCGACGGCGCGCAGCAGCAGTGTGATCGGCGCCCCCGGCACGAGCAGGACGGGCGCGAGCATGCCGATCACCATGTGCATGAGCATGTGCGCGCTGAACAGCATGTCGACGTAGGCGCCGATCCCGCCGTTCGTCGCCCAGAGCAGTACGACGAGCCCTGCGAACCATGAGACCGTCCGGAGCACCGGCCAGCGGTCGCCGCGCCGCGCGAGCCGGATGACGCCGAGGAGATAGAACGCCGCGGCCGCGATGATGAGCGCGAGCCAGATCGGATCGAGTGAGATGCCGAGCATGTACCGCTCGAAGGACGGGTCGGGCGGCAGGGGCGCACCCGTCAGCAGCTCCGCGGGGCTCGTGCCGCCGGGCGTCGGGTCGACGGGCGGCGCGCTCGACGCGAGTGCCGCCGCCATCCCGCTCGCGATGCCCATGAGGGCGAGCTCGCCGACGACGATCCCCCAGAAGGCGCTGCGCTTCGGCAGCCGGCGAATGGCCCAGGCGCGATGCAGGATGCCGATCGCGCCGAGCGTGAGCAGCGCGAGCGCCTTGATGATGACGAGGACGCCGTACGAGGTCCAGAGCCCGTCGAACCCCCCGATGCGAATCCAGGCGCTCACGATGCCGGAGCCCGCGACGACGAGGAAGCTCACGAGCGCGACCGACGAGTAGCGCTCGACGACCGTCCTGTCCCTCGCGAAGAGGATGCCGACGAGTCCGCCGAGCCAGGCCGCGGCGAAGGCCATGTGGAGGAACAGCCCGCCCCAGGCGATGTCGTGGTCGGCCGTCCCGCCCTGGTGGCCCAGCTGCGAGACCGCGACGAGCGCCGCGGCCGAGAGCGCGACGGCGCCGGCGAGGAGCCATGGTCCGCTGGAGAACGCGATGATGATCGTCACGAGGGCCGTGAGTCCGACGGCCCAGAGTCGCGCCTGGCCGGACTCCGTGCTCGTGAGGTACTGCCAGAGCCCCGCGCTGAACGTCTCGTCGAGCCGCAGCGGCTTGCCGATCGCCTCGGCGAAGGCGAGCAGCGTCGACAGCAGCTCGGCGAGGGTCCAGGCCGCGGCGGCGATGCCCGCGACCCGCAGGAGCCGCTCGGTCGCGGCCGTGCCGCTCGGCACCGCGAAGAGCACGAGGATGAGCGGGCCGATCGTCACCGACGCCGCGACGTTGGTGACGAGCGTGGTGATCGGGATGCCGTAGCGGACGAACGGACCCGGATCGAGCAGGAGCGGCGTCTGCGCGGCACCCGTGATCGCGAGCCCGACGAGCACCGCGGCGACCCCTGCGATGGCGAGGGCGACGGCGGCGAGCGGTGCGATGGCGCGCGCGGGCACGGTCTCTAGCGTACGGAACGCCAGAGGCGCCGGACCCTCGGGTCCGACGCCTCCGACGTGTGCTGGTCGAGAACTACTTGACCGCGGCCTTGAGCTTGCTGCCGGCCGAGACCTTGACGCTGTTCGACGCGGGGATCTGGATCGTCGCGCCCGTCGCGGGGTTGCGACCCGTGCGTGCCGCGCGAGCGGTCCGCTCGAACGAGACCCAGCCCGGGATAGCGACCTTGGTGCCGCTCGCGACGGACTTCGACACGACGCCGAAGAACGCGTCGAGCACACCGGCGACCGCGGTCTGCGTGAGACCGGTCTCGCCGGCGATTGCGGCGACGAGGTCGCCCTTGTTCAGGCTGTCCGCCATGATGTCCTCCTCGGACTTCGAACTGTGGAACGGGGCGATTCAGGGAGGCCCCCGAATCGCACGCGACGTTACCAGCGGGCGGGCCTTTCGCCCCGTATTTGCAGGGCTGTCGTCGATTTCGGTTCAAGTTGGGGTTGAAGGCCGGAACCCGCCTCAATCGCTCACGATCGAGCGGATGAAGGTCTCGAGTGTCGGAAGGTCGACCGTCAGCACTCGCCAGGTCTGCTCGTGATCGACCTCGGAGTAGTGATGGTCGTAGAAGTTCGCGGTGTCCTTGACGAGCTGCCAGCCGCTGGGGTCCCCGAGGAACTCGTGCCGGAGTTTGAACGCATCGAGCTTCCGCCGCGAGACGCCCTCGCCGATGTGCATGATGATCGCATCCGCTGCCCGTCGCAGCAGGCGGTCCTCGTCGAATGCCGCCCTCCCGCGGCTCACGACCTCGGTCGCCTCCTCACAGAGCCCGAGAATGCGGTCGAGTTCGTCGATCGCGTCCTGGCCGAACTCGCGCAGCGCATCGATCCTGGTCACACCGGCACCGCCTCGCGCAGCACGCGATCCCGGAACCGTCCCCTGAGGCCTCCGCTCGAGACGATGTCAACGGGCACGCCGAGCAGCTGCTCCGCGTCGCGTTTCAGCGCGGCGAGACCGAACCCGGTGATCGTGTCACCGAGATCGACGAGAATGTCGATGTCGCTGCCGGGCACGTCACTGCCGCGAGCCACCGACCCGAAGACCCGCGGATTTCGCACCCCGCGCTCCAGCATCAGCGCGCGCAAGCCGTCGCGATTCCGTTCGAGCAGCACTCGCGGCGACGGCCGGAGGCAGCTCTCGATCCGATCCGCCATCGTCGCCGACATCGGCCGCTTCCCCGCCTCGTAGGCGGACAGGTTCGACGGCGCGATGCCGACGAGTGCCGCGAGCTCGCGCTGCGTCAGCCCGGCCTCGAGCCGCGCGGTGCGGATCTGGGCAGGAGTTATCACCTGATAATTCTACGCTGCCGGGCCTCGTGAGCACAGGAGTATGCGGAAGGGGCCGGGACCCGCAGGTCCCGACCCCTTCTCGAATCCGACTAGCGGATCGCGTTCTACCAGCTCGACTTGGTGATGCCGGGCAGCTCGCCACGGTGCGCCATGTCGCGGAAGCGCACACGGCTGATGCCGAACTTCGAGAGCACACCGCGCGGGCGGCCGTCGATCGAGTCGCGTGAGCGGACTCGGACCGGCGACGCGTTGCGCGGCAGCTTCTGCAGACCGACGCGGGCCGCCTCGCGGGCGTCATCGGTCGCGTTCGGGTCGATGAGCGTCTTCTTGAGCTCGGCGCGCTGCGCCGCATAGCGCGCGACGACGACCTTGCGCTGCTCGTTGCGCGCGATCTTGGACTTCTTCGCCATGAGTCAGCGCTCCTCTCGGAATTCGACGTGCTTGCGGATCACCGGGTCGTACTTCTTGAGCACGAGACGGTCGGGGTTGTTGCGGCGGTTCTTCTTGGTCACGTACGTGTAGCCCGTGCCCGCCGTGGAGCGCATCTTGATGATCGGACGGATGTCCTGGCCCTTTTTCGCCATGTCAGATCTTCTCCCCGCGCTTGAGGAGGTCAGCGACGACCGAGTCGATGCCGCGAGCGTCGATGACCTTGATGCCCTTCGCCGAGAGCGTCAGCGTGACGTTCCGCCTGAGCGAAGGGACGTAGTACGTCTTCTTCTGGATGTTGGGGTCGAACCGGCGCTTGGTGCGGCGGTGCGAGTGCGAGATGCTGTGCCCGAAGCCGGGGGTGGCTCCGGTCACCTGGCATACGG
>Ga0182745_1004775_pt1 | contig 11229 bp, 5 predicted proteins | sample eDN3rd30CKraftBY_FD_128523 | JGI IMG/M metagenome (GOLD analysis project Ga0182745, IMG submission 128523) | Enriched backyard soil microbial communities from Emeryville, California, USA - eDNA 3rd pass 30_C Kraft BY (version 2) (version 2) | ecosystem: Environmental > Terrestrial > Soil >... | reverse complement strand
GCCGACGGCAGGGTCGAGAGGATCGTGATCGGGTGGATGTAGCTCTCGTAGAGCACGCCCAGCACGATGTAGACGGTGACGATGGCGGCCAGGATCAGCAGGAGCTGGCTGTCGAGCGACTTCTGGAAGGCCAGCGCCGCGCCCTGGAAATGCGTGGTGATCGAGCGCGGCATACCGATCTCGCGCTGCGCGGCAACGATGGCGTCGACCGCCTGCCCCAGCGCGAAGCCCGGTGCCAGGTTGAAGGAAATGGTGGTGGCCGGGAATTGGCCGAACCGGTCGAGCCGCAGCGGCGCCGTACGCTCCTCGAAGGTCGCAATCGCCGACAAAGGCACCTGCTTGCCGCCCGTCGAGCTCGGCAGGTAGAGGTCGTTGAGCGAGGCAAGCGAGCGAGACATTTCGGGCTCGACCTCGTAGATGACCCGATACTGGTTGGACTGCGTGTAGACGGTCGAGACGATGCGCTGACCGAACACGTCGTAGAGCATGTTGTCGACCGTGGCCGCGGTGATGCCGAAGCGCGCCGCGGCATCACGGTCGATCCGGATGAACATCGACAGGCCTTTGTTCTGCAGGTCGCTCGTCGCGTCGATCAGTTCGGGCAGCTTGGCCAGGCGGTCCATCAGGCGTGGCACCCAGGCGTCGAATTCGGCGGCATTGGCCGATTCCAGGACGAACTGATACTGCGTGCGGCTCACCGTCGAATCGATGGTGAGGTCCTGGGCGGGCTGCATGAACAGCGAAATGCCCCGGACGCCAGACGTCTCCCGCTGAAGCCGGCGGATCACCTGCGCCGCGCTCAGCGAGCGTTCGCCGCGCGGCTTGAGGTTGATCAGCATGCGACCCGAGTTCAGCGTCGGATTGGTGCCGTCGACGCCGACGAACGACGTCAGGCTCTCGACGTCGGGATCCTTGAGGATCGCCTCGGCCAGGGTGCGCTGGCGCTCGCTCATCGCGGCGAAGGAAGCGCTCTGCGGCCCCTCGGTGACGGCCTGGATCAGGCCGGTGTCCTGCACCGGAAAGAAGCCCTTGGGAATGACGACATAGAGCACGACCGTCAGAACCACCGTGCCGACTGCGACCAGCAGGGTGAGCGCCTGATGCCGGAACACCACGACCAGGCAGCGGTCGTAAAAGCGGATGAGGCGGGAAAACCAGCCGGTGCCAATCGTTTCCGACTCGACCGTGGCTTCCGCGTGTGACGCGCCCGGCGAAGACGGCCGCTGGCGCAGGAACTGGGCGCACAGCATCGGCACGAGGGTGAGCGACACCACGGCGGAGATCAGGATGGTAACCGACAGGGTGACGGCGAACTCGCTGAACAGACGGCCGACCACGTCGCTCATGAACAGCAGCGGGATCAGCACGGCGATCAGCGAGACGGTGAGCGACACGACGGTGAAGGCGATCTGCCTGGAGCCCTTGAGCGCCGCCGTCTTGGGATCATCGCCGCGTTCGATATAGCGCGCGATATTCTCGATCATGACGATCGCATCGTCGACGACGAAGCCGGTGGCGATGGTGAGCGCCATGATCGACAGGTTGTTGAGGCTGAAGCCGGCGAGGTACATCACCGCCAGCGTGCCGACGAGCGACAGCGGCACCGAAAGGCTCGGGATGATCGTCGCCCGCGCATCGCCCAGGAAGGCGAAGATCACCGCCACGACCAGGACGACGGCGAAGCCCAACTCTATCTGCACGTCGCGGACGGAAGCCCGGATGGTCAGCGTCCGGTCGGTGAGGATGGTGACGTCCAGCGAATTGGGCAGAGTCTCGCGCAGGGTCGGCAGCAGGGCCTTGATGCGGTCCACGACCTCGATGACGTTGGCGCCGGGCTGGCGCTGAACGTTCACGATCACCGCCTGCGTGTTGTTCGCCCAGGCGGCGATCCGGGTGTTCTCCTGGCCCTCCTCGACCGACGCCACATCGCGGATGCGGACGGGCGCGCCGTTGCGGTAGGCCACGATGATGTCGCGGAAGGTATCCGGATCGGTGATCTGGTCGTTGGCGTTGATGGTGAGGGCGCGCGCCGGCCCGTCGAAATTGCCCTTGGGCGTGTTGACGTTGGCGTTCGAGATGGTGGTGCGCAGGTCGTCGATGTTGAGGCCGTAGGCGGCGAGCGCGGTCGGATTGGCACGGATGCGCACGCCGGGTTTCTGGCCTCCCTCGAGGCTCACCAGGCCGACGCCGGGCAGCTGCGAGATCTTCTGGGCCAGCCGCGTATCGACCAGATCGTGGACCTTGGTGAGCGGTTCGGTCTTCGAGGTGACGGCGAGCGTGAGGACCGGCGCGTCGGCCGGGTTGAACTTGGCGTAGGTCGGTGGCGACGGCAGATCGCCCGGCAGGAGATTGCCCGCGGCATTGATCGCGGCCTGGACCTGCTGCTCGGCAACGTCGAGGCCGAGCTTGAGGTCGAACTGCAGGGTGATCGACGAAGCGCCGGCCGAGCTGGTCGACGTCATCTGATTGAGGCCCGGCATCTGGCCGAACTGACGTTCCAGCGGCGCGGTGACGGAGGTGGTCATCACCTCGGGGCTGGCCCCGGGATAGAGCGTCAGGACGCGGATCGTCGGATAATCGACCTGCGGCAGGGCGGAGAGCGGCAGGAAGCGGTACGCGATGATGCCGACCAGCATGATCGCGACCATGAAGAGCGAGGTCGCGACCGGCCGTTCGATGAAGATCCGCGACGGATTCATGTCGCGCTGGGCTACTGGTTGGTCTGCGCTGCCGGACGGCCGGGATTGGGCCCGCCGCCGGGAGCGCCGTTGGCCTGCCGCCGGCGCTGTCCCTCGGCCGGAGCCTGGGCATCGGGCGGCGCGTTGGCGACCGGCGGTCCCGCCGAGGCGCGCGGGGTGGGTTTGCGGATCTTGGCGCCGTCGCGCAGGCGGTCGACGCCGTCGATCACGACCTGGTCGCCGACCTTGAGACCTTTGAGGATCGCCACCTTGTCACCGTCGGTCACCCCGAGCTCCACGACCCGGATCTCCACCGTGTCGTCGGCCTTCGCGAGATAGACGAAGGTGCCGGGCTGACCGCGCTGGATCGCGGCCACGGGAACGACGACGGCATCCTTCACCGTGTCGGCCAGCAGGCGGACGTTCACGAACTGGTTGGGAAACAGCGATTCGTCGGCATTGTCGAAGATCGCGCGCAGCTTCACGGTGCCGGTCGTCAGATCGATCACGTTGTCGGTCGTATCGAGACGGCCGACGGCCAGCTCGTTCTTCTGCGAGCGATCGAGCACACGCACTTCAAGGTTCTCGCCCGTCTTCAGCCGTTGCCGCACCAGCGGGAGGGAATCTTCGGGGATCGTGAACAGGACCGAGATCGGCTGCACCTGAATGATGACGCAGATGCTGCTGGCGTCGCCCATGGTGACATAATTGCCCTTGTCGACCATGCGCAGGCCGATCTTGCCGGTCAGCGGCGCGACGATCCGCGTGTAGGTGACGTTGAGCTTGGCGGCGTCGACCTGCGCCTGGTCGATGACCAGCGCGGCCTCGTACTGACGGACCAGGGAGATCTGCGTGTCGTACTGCTGTCGCGCGATCGAATCCTGCTGCACCAGCTTGCGGTAGCGTTCGAGATCCGTCTGGGCGTTCTTCAGCAGCGCCTCGTCGCGCTGTTGCTGTCCGATCGCCTGCTGGAGGGCCACCTCATAGGGGCGCGGGTCGACCTGCGCCAGCAGTTCGCCCTGCTTCACCGCCTGGCCTTCCTTGAAATAGACCTCGGTGAGCTGGCCCGTGATCTGGGTCTTCACGTTGACGGTCTGGAGCGGCGTCACCGTACCCAAGGCCCGGAGCACGATGGGGATCTCGCCCTTGGCGGCGGTGGCAACCCCCACGGGGACCGCCGCACCCGCGGCAAACCGCCCGGCACCCTGACGAGCAGGCGGCGCCGAGCCCGACTGCGAAATGTACCAGCCCGCGCCAGCCACCACGGCCAGCCCGAAACCGATCCCGAGGAGGGTTCGCAGCCGCTTCATTCGTCTCACATACTCCAGAAAACACAGCCCGTTTCACATACGAGCCGGCGGCGCGGAGTCTCCCCCACGTAAATGGCGGACGCAAGGCGACAGGCCGCCGAACGCGGGACGACAACGCCCGAGGGGCCGAAAAGACCCCTCGGGCGCTACGGACAGTCTCCTCAATCCGCGCGCTTGTCCTCGACGTAGAGGTTGCCGCCGCCTTCCCGGAACCTGGCACTCATCTCATCCATGCCCTTCTTCGCGTAGTCCCGGATGTCCTGGGTGATACGCATCGAGCAGAACTTCGGACCGCACATCGAGCAGAAATGCGCGGTCTTGTGGGCTTCCTTGGGCATCGTCTCGTCGTGGAACTTCTCGGCCGTGGCGGGATCGAGCGAGAGGTTGAACTGGTCGCGCCAGCGGAAGTCGAACCGGGCGCGGGACAGGGCGTCGTCGCGCAGGCGGGCAGCGGGATGGCCCTTCGCCAGATCGGCGGCATGGGCCGCTATCTTGTAGGTGATCACCCCCACCTTCACATCATCTCGATCCGGCAGGCCGAGATGCTCCTTGGGCGTCACGTAGCAGAGCATCGCCGTGCCGAACCAGCCGATCATCGCGGCGCCGATGCCCGAGGTGATGTGGTCGTAGCCGGGCGCGATGTCGGTGACGAGCGGCCCCAACGTGTAGAATGGCGCCTCGCCGCATTCACGCAGCTGCTTGTCCATGTTGGCCTTGATCTTGTGCATCGGCACATGGCCCGGCCCCTCGATCATGACCTGGCAGCCTTTGTCCCAGGCCACCTTGGTGAGCTCGCCCAGAGTCTCCAGCTCGGCGAACTGTGCAGCGTCATTGGCGTCGGCGTTGCAGCCCGGCCGCAGCCCGTCGCCCAGCGAGAAGGAGACGTCGTACTTGCGCATGATGTCACAGATGTCGCCGAAATGCTCATACAGGAAGCTCTCGCGATGCTCGGTGAGGCACCATTGCGCCATCATCGAGCCGCCGCGGCTCACGATGCCGGTGACCCGGCTGGCCGTCAGCGGCACATGCGCGAGACGCACGCCGGCATGGATCGTGAAGTAGTCGACGCCCTGCTCGGCCTGTTCGATCAGCGTGTCGCGGAAGACTTCCCAGGACAGTTTCGTCGGGTCGCCGCCCACCTTCTCCAGCGCCTGGTAGATCGGCACGGTGCCGATCGGCACCGGTGCATTGCGCACGATCCATTCGCGCGTGTCGTGGATGTTTCGCCCCGTCGAGAGGTCCATGACGGTGTCGGCGCCCCAGCGGATCGCCCACACCATCTTCTCGACTTCTTCCTCCATCGACGAGGAAACGGCGGAATTACCGATGTTGGCGTTGATCTTCACCAGGAAGTTCCGGCCGATGATCATCGGCTCGAGTTCAGTGTGGTTGATGTTGGCCGGGATGATGGCGCGACCGGAGGCGATTTCCTGGCGCACGAACTCCGGCGTGATGAAGGCGGGCAGCGCCGCACCGAAGCTCTCGCCATCCGCCAGCCGCGCCTCGGCCTCGTCGAGCACCGCCTTGCGACCGAGATTCTCGCGCGCCGCGACGTAGATCATCTCCTTGGTAACGACCCCCGCCCGCGCCCATTCGAACTGGGTGATCGACTTGCCGTCGAGCCCGCGCAACGGTCGCGGCGTATGCGGAAACGGCCGCAGCACCGATTCCTTCACGTTGCCGTTGTCGATCGGCTGGATCGTACGGCCGGCATAGTCCTCGACGCCGCCCCGCTCGAGGACCCAGGCACGCCGCGTCTGGGCGAGGCCCTTGCGCACGTCGATCGCGACCTCGGTGTCGGTATAAGGCCCGGTCGTGTCGTAGACGCGCACGGGCGGCTCGATAGGCGACGAAAGCTCGATCTCACGCAGGGGAACGCGCAGGTCGGGCGCGGCCTCGGGCGTTGCGTACACCTTGCGGGATGCAGGCAGCGGCCCGGTCGTGACGGTCGGGGCGGTGGTGGTGACGATGGTGTCCATGATGGATCTCCCGTGGCTGGTTGGCAGACGGAGATCCGGTGTTGTCGCGCAAAGGATGTATCCATTCCCTTCGCCGGCATGACCCGGATCAGGTTCAAAGGGTCACCGCGCCGACGCCAGTTGGACTGGCGACCATCGGTATCTCAGCCCCTTGTCGGGACCCCCCTTGGACACGGCGACCCTAGAGCGGTCACGGGCCGACGACAAGCGCCGCTCACGAGCGTTCGCAAACTGTCTGCAAACCTGCGCAATTCCTTAACCCCTACCCTTTAGTTTATGCGCCGCACGGGCGGGGGTCATGTCGCGGGTTACACTGTTCGCCACGGCGGCTGGCTGGCTCCTCCTGCTCTCCGCGCCTGCGTTTGCACAGGCGCCCGCAGATGGGCTGAAGGCCGAGTTGCAACGCTTCCTCTACGACGAAGCGACAGCGGTCGTTCACAGCCGCAGCTATCTCTTCGACCGACAGAACCATGCGCCGCCCAGCCTGGCCGCCGCCGTCACCGGTGGATGGGTCGGCCTGCAGACCGGATGGTTCTACGACACGCTACAACTCGGCGCCGTGGGCTACACGACGCAGCCGCTGTGGGCGCCGCAGGGTCGAGACCTCACCTCGAACGGGACGTCACTCCTCAAGCCCGGAGGATACGGCTACTTTACCCTCGGCCAGGCCTACGCCTCGGTCCGCTGGAACAAGCAGACCGTCACGGTCTTCCGGCAGTATCTCGACGAACTCGAAGTGAATCCGCGCGACGATCGCGAGATTCCCCAGACCTTCGAAGCCTATGCGCTGCGCGGCGCCGTCGGGCCGGTCAATTACTTCGCGGGCTACGTGGCGGCGATGAAGCCGCGCGACTATTCCGCCTTCATCAACATGGGCGAGGCCGCCGGCGCGCCGAATGCCAACAAGGGCATGGGCCTGTTCAGCGTGAAGTACGGCAGCATGAGCGACCTGCAGATCCGCGCCTCGACCTACTATGTCCCGGACATCCTGTGGTCGAGCTACGCCGACGCCGGCGGCACGATCAGGGTGAACGAGGATCTCCGCGTCCAGCTGGCCGCGCAATTCGCGGTGCAGGGCAGCAACGGCCTCAACCTCCTGACCGGCCAGCCCTCCAGCACCTTCTGGGGCGGCTTCCGCGCGGATGCCTTCTGGGGGCCGATGGCGTTCCGCCTGTCCTATACGCAGATCGGCTCGGCGGCGAACTGGCGCAATCCCTACGGCATCTTCATCGGCTACAACAAGATGCAGTCGCTGGATTTCAACCGGGCCGGCGAGATGGCCGTGACGGCGGGCGCCAGCTACGACTTCAAGGGCGCGGGGCTTCCCGGCGTGATCTTCCTCGCGACGGCGACCTACGGCGGCAACTCGGTCAATCCCCAGACTCACACGTCGCTCTCCAACAACTGGGAGTACGATCTCGAGCTGGCCATCAGGGGCGACGCCATGACGAATGCGCCCGACTGGCTGAAGCCGTTCAACCTGCGCAACCGCGTCGCCTTCGTCGATCAGTACCTCAACAACACGGTCAACTCCTATACGGAGTACCGCGTGCAGCTGAACTACGAGCTGACCTGGAAGGGCCCGCGCCTGCGTCAATGACGGCGCGCAGCCACACTCATGTCGTTCTGTCCGCAGCGAAGAACCTGAGCGAGCGGCCACAGGACTCCGTGGCTGGCATGAGATCCTTCGCTTCGCCCCAGAGCGGGGATTTCCCCGCTCGCGATGACAGAAGAAAAGGAAACGACTGGGCTTGCGCTACACGACCAGAGCGCTGCGCATCTCGGCGATGTCGGCGTCGGAATAGCCCGCTTCCTTCAGCACCTCGTCGGTATGCTGGCCGAGCGTCGCCGGCGGCCGGTCGATCGAGCCGCCGCCATGCTCGAGCCGGAAGCCCGAACCGACGACCTTGATCGGGCCATGCTCGGTTTCGACCGTCTGGAGCACGGTGCGGTGCTTGAAGAGGTCGAGCTGTGCCGTCTCCGGGATGCTGTGCACGCGGCCGGCCGGCACGTCGGCCTTGGCGAAGCGCTCGATCCAGACGGCCGAGTCCTCGGTCTTCATCGCGCCTTCGACGATCTCGTGCAGGGCGATGTTGTTATCGATGCGCGTCGCCCAGTCGACGAAGCGCGGATCGTCCAGCACTTCCTCGCGACCCAGCACCTTCATCAGGCGCTTGAACTGCGGGTCGGTCATGACGGCCAGTACGATCCAGCCGTCCTTCGTCTTGAAGAGATTGCCCGTGGGCTTGCGCGTCACCGACAGGTTCGCGGCCTGGCCGTGGACCCGGCCGGTCATCATGTGCTCGGTGAACTGCTGAGCGAGATAGCCCATCACCGAGTCGATCATGGCGACGTCGACGAGTTGGCCCTTGCCGGTGTGCGTGCGCTGGTACAGCGCCGAGGCGATGCCCAGGGCGGCCGTCGCGCCCGACATCACGTCGGCGCCGGCGAAGCCCACACGCGTGGGGCCGTTATTCTCGAAGCCAGTGATCGACATCAGGCCCGACATGGCCTGGATCATGCCGTCGAAGGCCGCGGTCTTGGACTCCGGGCCCACCTGACCGAAACCCGACACGGCGCAGTAGATCAGCTTGGGATTGATCGCCTTCAACGTCTCGTAGCCGATGCCGAGCTTGTCCATCACGCCCGGCCGGAAATTCTCGACCACCACGTCGGCGGTCGCGACCAGGCGCTTCACGACCTCGATCGCCTTGGGCTGCTTGAGGTCGAGGGTGATCGACCGCTTGTTGCCGTTCACCGCGACCCAGGGAGCCGCCAGGCCCCGCTTCTCCCAGTCGTTGGACCGGGTGCCGAAGCGCATGTCGTCGCCTTCGCGCGACTCGATCTTGACCACGTCGGCGCCGAGCAGGGCGAGCTGGTAGGAGCTGTAGGGCCCCGCCAGCACGCGCGTGAAATCGACGACCTTTACGCCCTTGAACGGCTTGCTCATTACTCGGATCCTTAGGCGACGCCGGCCTTCTTGCGCTGGCCGAGGGCGACCTGCTTGATCTGATCGAAGTCGGCCCGCCGCTTGGCGATCTCTTCGGCGCTCATGCGCGAGATATTGTTGTAGTCGTTCTTCCAGTCGCCATCCTCGGTCCAGCGCAGCGGCGACTGAACCGTGGTGCGCGGGCCGATGGCGCTTTCGAGCACGCGCAGCGCGAGGTCGAGCGTGAAGGCCTGGGTGTCGGGCTCGTGCGGCTTGCCGCAGGCATTGCCGAGCGGGAAGTCGCTGAACAGGAAGCGGGGCGCGCCGGCCAGCTCGACGATGTCCTTGGCGCAGCCCATGACGACCGTCGGGATGCCGTTGCGCTCGAGATGGCGCGCAACCAGGGTCGAGGTCTGGTGGCAGACCGGGCAATTCGGCACGATCACCGCCGCATCGACACCGTCCTCGCGGCACCGGGCGAGGATCTCGGGCGCATCGGTTTCAAGAGTGACGCGCTGGCTGCGATTGGTCGGCGCGCCATGGAAGCGCTTGGCCAGCGTGAAGCGGCCCTGCCCCGCCAGCTTGCGCATCAGCGGCAGCGGGAACCAGGTGTTGCTGTCGGTCGCCGTCGTATGCTTGCGATCGTAGCCGATGTGGCTGATGCGCATGTCGTGGTCGACCGCCGTGTCGCCCGAGAGCACGGTGTAATACTTGGCGGCGGCGTTGTAGAGCGCGCCCGGCCCCTGATCGCCCTTGTCGGGCTGATAGGGCGCCGACGTGGTGATCAGCGTCACCGTGCTGTCCTTCAGCGGCTTCTTCAACGGCGTGAAGGGCGCATCGACATAGTGGGCCCAGCGGTAGGGATTGTCGTACCCCAGGGCGAGGTAATACTCGCGGGTGCGGCGCATGTATTCGAGGGGCGTGTCGAAGTCAGGCGCAAAATTCATGGTGTCGGTCATGGAAGAAAGTTGAGCGCTGGGGCGTGCGAAGTCAAACGAGCAGACGCCGGTGTTCGCAGGACGATATGTCGGGCAGGCAGGACAGGTCCGACGTTCCAGCCGTTGGGAAACCTGACCCCGATGTAACCGCCCGGCCATAGTGCCGCCCAACTCCCTCGCGCTATATATGAAACGACACCGGACAGGCTGGGGAGCGCACCGCATGGCGATCAAACGGCGCAGCATATTGGCAGGCGGCGCGGCCCTTTGGGTCGGCGCGCCGGCGATTCTGCGGGCCCAGAGCCCGGCGGCTCCCGCTGCGGGCGGCAAGGCTGCGGCGGACACGATCCATGTCAGTCATGGTTTCGCCATGCACGGCGAGCCCAAGTACAAGGCCGATGCCGGCCCGCCCGACTATGTGAATCCGGACGCGCCCAAGGGCGGCAGCGTCCGGCTGGGCGCCCGCGGCACCTTCGATTCCCTGCACCCTTTCATCATCAAGAGCGTGCCGGCCGCCGGCATCAGCCAGCTCTGGGACACGCTGTGCTTCAATTCGCGGGACGAGGCCTCGACCGAATACGGGCTGATCGCCGAAACGATCGAATGGCCCGAGAACCGGTCGTGGGCGGCCTTCACGCTCCGGCCGCAGGCGCGCTGGCACGACGGCAGCCCGATCACGGTCGAGGACGTGATCTTCTCGCTCGACATCCTGAAGTCGAAGGGCCTGCCGAACTACGCCTTCTATTACAACGACGTGCTGAAGGCGGAGAAGGTCGGCGACCGCAAGGTGAAGTTCACCTTCCGCGACGACACCAACAAGGAGCTGCCGCTCATCATCGGCCAGCTCCCGATCCTGCCGTCCAAGTGGTGGGCGAGCCGCGACTTCGAGAAGGTGTCGCTCGAGCCGGCGCTCGGCAGCGGCCCCTACAAGGTCGAGTCCTTCGATGTCGGCCGCTCCATCGCCTATCGCCGGGTCGACGACTGGTGGGCGAAGGATCTCTGGATGAATCGCGGCCGCAACAACTTCGACGTCATCCGCTACGAGTACTATCGCGACGTCACCGTCCAGTTCGAGGCCTTCAAGGCTGGCGATCTCGACATGCGCCAGGAGAACATCGCGCGCAACTGGGCGACCGCCTATGACATCCCGGCGGTGCGCGACGGCCGCATCCAGCGCGCCGAGATCCCGCATGAGCTGCCGACCGGCATGCAGTGCTTCGCCTTCAACACGCGCCGCGACTACTTCAAGGACAAGCGCGTGCGCGAGGCGATCTCGACGATGTTCGACTTCGCCTGGGCGAACAAGAACCTGTTCTACGGCATGTACAAGCGGAACATCTCGTTCTTCGGGAACTCGGAGCTCGCCTCGTCGGGCCTGCCGACCGCTGCCGAGCT
>Ga0182745_1004774_pt1 | contig 11231 bp, 6 predicted proteins | sample eDN3rd30CKraftBY_FD_128523 | JGI IMG/M metagenome (GOLD analysis project Ga0182745, IMG submission 128523) | Enriched backyard soil microbial communities from Emeryville, California, USA - eDNA 3rd pass 30_C Kraft BY (version 2) (version 2) | ecosystem: Environmental > Terrestrial > Soil >... | reverse complement strand
GGTCGCCGTCGGACAGCGCGGTCTGCGCGTGCTGGCTCTTGGGAACGATCTCGCCGTTGCGTTCCACGGCCACGCGCTTGCCGGCATAGCCCAGCGTTTCGAGCAGTTCGTTCACGGTCGTGTTCAGGGGAAACTCCCGTGCGTCTCCGTTCAGGGTGATGTGCATGCAGGTCTCCTTGTTATCGCGCGTAGGTATCGGTGGCGGCGATCAGGCGCGCCAGCGTGCCGGGTTCATCAAAAGCGTGGCCCGCGTCGGGGACCAGGTGGAACTCCGCTTCCGGCCAGGCGCGGTGCAGGTCCCAGGCGGTGCGCGCGGGCGTGCAGACGTCGTAGCGGCCCTGGACGATGGTGCCCGTGATGCCGCGCAGCTTGTGCGCGTCGCGGATCAGCTGGCCTTCTTCCATGAAGCCGGCGTTCACGAAATAGTGGTTCTCGATGCGGGCGAAGGCCAGCGCCGCGCGGTCGGCGGCATGGCTCTGCTGGTGCCGCGGGCTGGGCAGCAGCGTGATGGTGCTGTCTTCCCACTTGCTCCAGGCTTTCGCGGCGCGCAGTTGTTCCGCCGGGTCGTTGCCCGTCAGGCGCTTGTGATACGCCGCCACCAGGTCGCCGCGCTCGTTCTCGGGGATGGGCGCCAGGTACTCTTCCCAGCGGTCGGGGAACAGCCACGACGCGCCTTCCTGGTAGAACCATTGGATCTCCGCGCGGCGCAGCCCGAAGATCCCGCGCAGCACCAGCTCGCTCACGTGGGTGGCATGCGTCTCCGCGTAGGCCAGCGCCAGCGTCGAACCCCACGAGCCGCCGAACACCAGCCACTGCTCCGCGCCCATCACTTCGGTGCGCAGGCGCTCGATGTCGGACACCAGGTGCCAGGTCGTGTTGTTGTCGAGGCTGGCGTGCGGCAGGGAACGGCCGCAGCCGCGCTGATCGAACAGCAGCACGTTGTAGCGCTGCGGATCGAACAGCTGGCGATGCACGGGCGAGCAGCCGCTGCCCGGTCCGCCGTGCAGGAACACCGCGGGCTTGCCCTTGGGGTTGCCGCAGAGTTCCCAGTAGATCTGGTGGCCGTCGCCGGTGTCCAGCGTGCCTTGGCGGTAGGGTTCGATCGGCGGATAGAGCATCAGGCGACTCGCTTGAAGATCAGGTCCCAGACGCCGTGGCCCAGGCGCAGGCCGCGTGTCTCGAATTTGGTCAGGGGGCGGTAATCGGGGCGCGGCGCATAGCCGTCCACGGTATTCGCGAGCAGGGGTTCGTTGCTCAGCACTTCCATCATCTGCACTGCGTAATCTTCCCAGTCCGTCGCGCAGTGGATATAGCCGCCGGGAGCGATGCGGCTGGCCAGCAGCGACACGAAGGGCGGCTGCAGCAGCCGGCGCTTGTGGTGGCGCTTCTTCGGCCACGGATCGGGGAAATAGACATGCACGCCCGCCAGCGAATCGGGCGCGATCATGTCGCGCACCACTTCCACGGCGTCGTGCTGGATGATGCGCAGGTTCGGGATGCCGGAGTCTTCAATGCGGCGCAGCAACGAACCCACGCCGGCATTGAACACTTCCACGCCCAGGAAATTGTCGCCGGGACGGGCCAGCGCGATCTTCTCGGTGGTTTCGCCCATGCCGAAACCGATTTCCAGCACGGTCGGCGCCTGCCGGCCGAAGGCCGCGGCGGGATCCAGCCGGCGGGGAGCGTAGGGGATGGACCACTGGCCCATCAGGCGCTCCAGCGCCGCCAACTGGCCCTGCGTGATGTGGCCGCGGCGATGCACGAAACTGCGGATATGAGTGGCGCCCGGGCTGTTGGGCGCGTGCGCGGCGCTCGCCAGGGCGGCCTGCGTCTGGGGGGAAACCGCGGCGGGCGCGCCGCGGCCCTCGGGTGTTTCGGGGGGCTGCGCCGAAGCCGGGGCCGCTGCGGGCGCGGGCGTCGCGGGAGGATGTTCGGGGGTGTTCGTATTCATAGCCCGAATTGTAGTGGCAGGCCCGGCGGGCCGGTGTCGCCCAAACGCACTAAATTAGGGACGTATTTAACCGCCGGGCGGGCCGCCTGCCCGGCAAGGAAAAACCCGCGCTATAATCGCCGCCTCTGCTTCGGCTTCGCGCCGGGGCACGACACCCGAGCGGGTGTAGTTCAATGGTAGAACGGCGGCTTCCCAAGCCTCAAGCGTGGGTTCGATTCCCATCACCCGCTCCACTCCACTGACGGCCAAGGAAGGTCATGGACGTCCACTGAGTGATCAAGTTTTTGACCCAAAAGGGAATTTCCTTCTGAAGGGTGTCCACTGACATCCAGGGAAATCCACCTACAGCCACTCCAAATAAGTACATTTTTCAGTCCATCAATAGGGTGGGCTGGCGTACCGCATTGTTGCTGTCAGCGTGCCGTTGGAGCAGCCATCATGGCGCATCTCCCGTCTAATCTGGGATTTGGAGTCGAAGCATGGCGCTCACTGATTTGCATGTTCGTAACGCAAAGGCAGCGGGGAAAACGTACACACTGGGCGACTGAGGTTGACCACACCGGATCAGTTCGATCGGGATGGAGGGTTGTGGCTTATTCCGGTAGCGCGCAGGAGATCGTTAAGCAGCTGCTGAACGACTTCAAGCATGCTCAAAAATACTTCTTCCCAGGCGCGCTGCGGCTATTGGGCGAACCGGTTGGATATGCTGGAACTGGGCGAGGCGCCATCCGTAAGCCTCCCTCGGTTAACCAATCGCGGCGCTTGGACGTCTCTCATCTACGGCCTGATAGCCAGGATTCGCAGACGTGGAAGCGCCTTCTCTACTCTGGCGCAGCACAGTGTTTGCATCCGTCTGCCCTACTGCGTACGAAGCTCCGCATGGGCCGAGAAAGCCCCCGCCGTCAGATCAATGTCGGCGCCTGAGATGCCAGCTCTGCGTGCTACGTCCTGCCACCCATCAACCGTTGTCGCGACTTCTTCCAACACCTGCTGAGAAGTACCGTCACCAAGCCCGTAGAACGCCGCTGTGCTAAGAACCGTCTCCAGGTTCGGCCGGTTGTCGACATCGTCAATATTCAAGACATGCTCCGCCTTGTCGATGTTCGGGTTGACATCAAACGCCGGCGCGAGGCGCCACCCCGTCTTACCAAGCACAAAACCGTGATTACGCAGATGATCGTCCCGGTTTCCGACTGCGACGTTGAATGCCACGCGCCGGAATAGCTGTGCCAAGTCCGCATCTGCATGAGCTGCATCGCCCTGAGCTCGGATGAACTGGGCCAATTCCAGATAGCTTGTGCCCTCGCTCTGCGTCTTGCGCAGCAGCGTCATCGCCGAGGCATAGAAGCGCCTCGCCCCATGCGCACGATCGAACCTTTGCACACAGAAGGTGTGGAAGTCGTTGTTGAGTTTGATCAGCTTCGCGGGCGGTACATCTACGCCGGCTTTCCGGGCCAATTGGTGAACGGCGTACTCCCAGGCTCCAACGTCCCGGTCATCGTCTCGGGCTGGGAACTTTGCGATCCAGAGCGAACCATCGGCTTCCGTGAAATTGGCTTTCGGTCTTGCACCGCCCAAGGAAGCGCCTGGTGCTACCAGTACCGTTAGCCACTTGCGCAACGCGTCAAGGTCGTCGATACGCCGATGGCTGAGCTGGTAGGCCACTGCTTCCAATTCGCGCAAGGATGTCACCGGCGGTGCAGCTATCTTTTCGTCACCGAGAAACGTTTCCGTGCCCGGCTGGCGAAAGCGCAATGCGCCTTGGCGGGTCTGATCCTGCACACCGATTAGAAAGTCCCAGGCGTAAAGCGTGCGAGGAGATCGCTTTTCGTCTTTGGCTTGCAAGGCTTCGCGGCGCTTCATCAGTGTTTGGCCCCAACGGTCGGGCGATGAGTCCAGGAAGATGCCGAAGTTGCCCAGTTCCGGTTTTGGAAAGAAGGGATGTTCGTCCAGGGAGAGATCGGGATCCAGCGCGAAGGCGCGAGGATCCTTGAGCCAATCCCGTTCGTAGTGGAAGCGGATCTGGCCGCGATCGTGTGCAAGTGTGCCGACCAGGCAGGCAGGGCCAAGGTCATCGTCCAACCAGACTTCCAGGGCGTTGCTCTGCTTACTCATGTGGCTCCCCACGGTTGGGAGCAGGCGGTGGAGAGGGCTTTCGGCGCCTCACAACGGGAGACGGCTCCAGTGCCAAATCCTGCAGCTTGCGTCCTATCCGGTCGTCGGCGGCCAGCAGATTGAGATCGCCTTCAAGGCCCAGCACGGCCAGCACCCGGACATAGGCTCCCAGGGTAGCGCCAGGATCGCCCGCCTCGACCTTGTACACGGTGGTTCTGGATACCCCCGCCCGTTGTGCCACCACCGCGTTGCTCAGCTTGCGTCTCTTGCGGGCAAGGCGCAGCCGTTCGCCAAGCTCGGAGAGCAGGCGCTGCTCCTGAGGGAAGACAACGGGTGGTTTGCGAGGCATGTTCGCTATTGGAGTCAAAAATTAATAATTTTGTCCATTATAGCGGAATATGTGCCGAATGAATGGAACGTGCCAGAGAGCGTGGAACTGGTGCGCAATGTGGTCTATTCCTACCCAATGAACAGGGGTGATCTTTTGTAAATCAATGGGTTGGGTGCTTGAAATTGTTCCCGTCACCCGCTCCACTCCACCTTTCCAAGATTTCCACGAACGTGCGCTGAAATCCACTCCAAGCCAGGATTATTCAGTCCATTATTTAGTCCATCTTTAGGATGGCGCGGCGTTCGGATTGTTGCTGTGAGGGCGGTTCGATGGTGATCAGCATCTGGTTCCCGACCCAAATTCAGGAGCTAGAACATGGCGCTGTCCGACCTCTCCGTTCGCAAAGCCAATGCCACCGGCAAGGCCTACACCCTCGCTGATGTAGATGGAGGAAAGGTCGCGTCTGGGTGACGTCAACCGCGGATCGCTGCCGGCGGCTGCGCCAATTCTCTGGGTCAGCCCCGCAGTCGAAGCCACGGCCTTGGTGAGCCCAGCGGCCCATCGAATGCTCGCGGTGCCGCAGCCGCGCAAAGCATGGGATGAACCCATATCCGACGTTCAGCGGCAACAGATGGCGCTCGTAGACCTCTTCAAGGCCCCTCACAAGCTCGGCCATTGAGTCGGTGACCTTCGATAACCTGAACAAACTGCTCAGCCTGGTCTCTGCGATGGCGAAAGAGCGGCAATGGGCAAACGATAATGTTCATTGACCGTAAACCGGGGAACATCATGCTTCTACCTCTGCACTCACAGTGCCTGCGCGACTGCGCGGCATTGGGGTTGGCCTGGTGTCCATACCTGACAGGTGGAAATGACCGATTCCTTCGGTGCGCGACGCTGCGCCCCAGTCCTGGGGCGTGTTTACTCATGTGACATCGTGGCCCCCACTAGGCAGACTCGCGTGCATGGAACGCACGCTGGATAAAGCGCCCGCATGATCAGGTTCATGCGGGCGCTTTCATGGCGCCGTCCAATGTGTCGGGCCGTGTCGGGGCTCAGAAGCGGATATTGAGGTTGGCCTGCACGCCATGTTGACGCGCGCTGCCTGCGAGCTGTCCGTCATAGGACAGGCTCAGGCTGGTAGCGGGCGAGAAGGCTACGTCCAGCCCCACGTCCACCAGTGCCGCGTTTTTGGCCAGCGGTGCGCCCGCGACAGTAAAGGCGTTACCGGCGGAGAAGCCATGCGTGGACAGCGGGGTGGTGTCGCCGAAGGCGCGGCGCCAGCCCAGCGAACCGCGCCCGGTGGCCGCCACGCCGCCAATGTCCAGAGTGGTCGAGGCGCGCAGTCCGAGGGTGGCGAAGTTGGTGTTGGTGTTCTGCGCATCCCCATGCAGGACGGCCGCCCCGCCGCTTTCGGAGAAGCCCTGGCTGCGCAGCCGGGTATGCGCGACGTTGACGAAGGGCTCGACCGCCGCGGACTGTAGATCGATGCGATAGCCCAGGTCGGCATAGGCCTGCAGGGTGCCGGCACGATAATGGTCCTTGAGCGTTTCGTTCAGCCCCGGCATGTCCACCGAGCGGCGGGTGCCGATCTGGTGCCAGGTGTGGGCCAAGCCCGTGCGCAGGCTCAGGCTGCCCTGTGGCAGCGCCCATCGGGTGCCTGCATAGGCGCCCAAATGGTAGTTGTCGCTGTTACCCGACGAGGAACGGTCATTCACGTCGGCGCTGCTGCGGCTGTAGCCGGCGAGCGTGCCGATCCGCCAGTCTCCGACAGGAGCGTCAGCGCCCAGCAGCAAGCCGCCGGCCGAGCGTTTGAGCGAGGCGGCGTTGCCGTCGCTGTCGTAGCGGCCCCATTCGCCGAAACCGCGTGCCCACAAGGCGCTGCCTTGGGCAGCCGCCTCGGCGGGCTGGAGGCGTCCGTCGCCGCCCGCGGCCGGCGTCGCAGAGGCCGCCACGTCGCCGAAGGCGGTGCGCAGGCGATCAGTCGCGGTGTCGCGGACGATGCGGCTTTCCTCGATCAGCGCCGACTTCATGGATGCGTGGATTTCGCCGGAGAGCTGGTCGAGGCTGTTACGGATCAAGCCGGCATTGTCGGGCAGTTGGGCGAAGGCGTCATAGGCGGCGTGGCCGGCATCGAAGCCGATCGAGTCCAGGCCGCGGGCGGTGGCCCGCTGGTTGCGGGTCAGGGCCACGGAGTCGAAGGCCCGGTCCTTACGCTTCAGGGTGAGGTCCACGGTGCCCTTGTCATAGTCGTAGGCCAGCGTCGGGTCCAGGAAGGCGAAGTCGGAGGTGACGCGTTCGAAGGCGCCGTTGAGCCCCTTCTCGGCGGATAGAATCGTGTAGGTCGCGCGCAATTGGTAGTTGCCATTGGCGCCGATGTGCGTCACCGTGCCGCCGTTCAGCCGAGCGCTGCCGGTTGCGTGCACTAGATCGGTGTCGGGCCCCTGCGGGTTGACCTCGACCTCGTAGCGCGAGCCGGATTCGAAGCGCAGGTCGCCGTCGACCGTCAGCGTACCGATCGAGTTGCCCGGCGCGAGGGTGCTGCCGGCGGCCAGGGCGGTCAGCGAGCCGGCGCCCGAGCCGATGGTGCCCGAGCCGGCCAGGGTGGCGCCGTCGTTCACCCGCAGCGAGCCGCCGAGATGCGAATTGACGATCAGCTTGCCCGCCTCGACTTCGGTCAGCCCGTTGAAGCCGGCGCTGTCCTGTTGCAGCAACAGAGTCCCTTTGCCGCGCTTGACGAAGCGGCCGGCGCCCGACAGCTCGCCCGCATAGGCCGCATTTCGCGCCTGCTCGAAGGCCAGGCTCGCGCCGGCGGCAATGTCGGCGTTGCCGCTGAAACGCTCGGCCGCGCTGGCCAGCCTGCCGTCCTGGATCGACCAGTCCAGCTGCGACGTGCCAGCCAGGCTCAACGTGCCCGCGCCCTGCTTGACCATCCGGCCTTTGTTGCCATTCATCCCGACAATATCGCCGTCATAACGAGCATCGCCGGTCTGGTCGAAGACCACGGTGGCGGCATTGCCGATGGTGCCGGAGAGCGAGCCGGCGTTGCCCACCAGTGTGCCGGCTTCGACCCAGGTATCGCCGTAGGCGTTGGTGATGTCGGCAAGGCGCAGGGTGCCGGCGCCGACCTTGCGCAGGTCCGCGGGGCCGGACACTCGCCCGTTCAGCCCCAGTTCCTTGTTCTCGGCGACCTCGAAGGTGCCTGCCTGGGCTAGCGTGATCGCGCGAGCGCTGTCGAAGCTTTCCGAGGCCTTGAGCGTGCCGCCCTCGAACCGCAGGTGGCCGCTGGCCTGTCCGAGGTTCTCGTCCCGCGCCACCTGCAGGGTGCCGCCCTCCAGCACGGTGCCGCCGGCGTAGGTGTTGTCCTGGGTGAGCACGGTGGTGCCGCTGCCGCGCTGCACGAGCTGGCCGCTGCCGTCGATGTGGCCGTCGAAGGTGTAGGTGTCGCTGCGATTGAAGGCCAGCGTACCGTTGTTGAGCACGTCGCCGGCGATGGAGCCGGTGCTGCCGCCGTTGCCCAGTTGCAAGGTGCCGTCGGCAATGCGGGTGCTGCCGCTGTAGGTGTTGTCGGCCGACAGGATCAGCGTGCCTTTGCCCTGCTTGGTCAGAGATTTGCCGTCCCAACTGGTGGACGGGTTGGGGGCCTGGTCGGCGAGCGCCACGCCTACGTCGAAACTGTCGCTGTCAGTCGTGAGCGTGAAGGTGCCGTGCGCCAGATCGTTGCCCGCCGTCCAGCTCAGGCCGTATTTGGCCAGGTATTGCTTGCCGTCGTCGGACTTGCGAGTATTGAGGGTGAGGTAGTCCACCGTGCCGTTGAAGCCGCCCACCGTCACCTGGCCGAAGTCGCCCCGGATGCCGTCGCGGGTATCGATGAGCACCTTGTCCAGTTCGCTGGCATTGCGGATGCCGCTCAGGTTGAAGGCCACGTCCTGGCCCAGCGTCATGCCGTTGGCCTGGATGGCGGGCGTGGCGCCAGGGGAGAAAAGGGACAAGCGCGTCTGGTCCGCCATGGAAAGCTCGCCATTGACCTTGATCGCCGCCGAGTCTTGCACCGCCAGCGTGCTGTCCGCGCCAGTGACCGAGAGTGCATCCAATTGGCTCAGGCGCCCCGAGCCGCCATCGCCGAACTGCAGGGTGCCGCCACGGACCTGGGCTTCGCCGCCGATGCGGTCGGCCACCACCAGCTTGCCGGCATGCACGTTCGTGACACCCAGGTAGCCGGCGTTGTCCGCGGTCAGGCGGGTCGTGCCCGAGCGCTGGTCGAGCCGGTGTCCGTCATGGCTTGCAGAATCCGAGAGAAACTTGGCATCGAAATCGTAATTCGCGTCCGTGTGGTTGAAATTTATCGTCGCCGCGCCTTGGCCTAAATACACTTCGGGCGCCTCCAGCCGGCCCGCACCGGTGGCGGCCGCGCCCGCGGCTGCGCCGATGTTGAGCGTGGCGGAGTCATTATTCACGAACGATGCCAGGCTCAAGCGCCCCGTTTGCAGCGTGCCGCCGTCGGACAGCGTCAGCGTACTGGCCTCGGCACCGCCCGTGGCGAAGCCGATCGACACGTCGTCGGCTTTCCACAGCGAGCCCGCGTCCTTCACCGTGACATGGCCGATGGCGTCAATGGAACCGATCATGCTCGTGCCGCTCGATACCTGCCCTCCCTGCTCGATGCGCAGCGTACCTACGCCCCCCTGGCTGCCTACGGTGATGCCAAAAGACGCTTCCAGGAGCGCTCCTGTACGAACCACAACCTCGCCCTTGCTGTTCAGATTCGTCCCGATGCTTATCGCCTCGCTGGAGACTTTGCCGCCGTCTTCCACCGTGAGCGCGCCGGTGCCGCCGTTCTGTCCCACGCTCACGGACTGCTCGGCTTCCCAGACAGAGCCTGGGCCGGACACCCGGACGGCACCTTGGCCCGTGGCGCTGTTGCCGACATAGTTCCACTGGCTCCTTACCTTGCCGCCATCGAGAATCTCCAGCGTGCCTTCGCCCTGATTGCCGACTTCCAGCTTCGTCTGGCCGATGGTCCATTGCGAACCTTGGCCTGTAACGGTGACCCGGCCCTTGCTGCCCAGCAGGTTGCCGATCGCGCCGCTCTGGCTGGTTGCCGTTCCGCCGTCGCGGATGGACAGGTGGCCTTCACCACTGTGGCCGACAAGGAACGAGATAGCAGACCAGCGCGAGTCCGGCCCGGTCACAGTGACGGCGCCAATGCCCTGTGCGGTGTAGCCAATGAAACCATCGTAGTTCACGACTCTGCCTCCATTCTCGACGAGCAGGGTGCCGTTGCCCGCCGAGCCGACGACGAGATGTTTGGCCATGTTCGCAAGACGCACCTCCCAGACCGAGCCCGGTCCCGTAACCCGGACGGAACCCACGCCACCCGATGACGCGCCGATGACACTGTCTGCGCTGCTGGTAACGCTGCCCCCGTCTTCGATGGCCAGCGTGCCGGTTCCTTTGACGCCGATGCCGAGCGCGGAGGTCATGAAGGTCGAGCCCGCGCCGCTCACGCGAAGCGTCCCTTTGGCATTGGCCTCGTCGCCGATGAAAGAGTCGTACTCCTGGGTGCTGAAGCGGCCGCCGTCCTGGATCGTCAGGCTGCCGTTTCCCGTTTTGCCGACGAAGAGGGTTTGGTAGATTCTGTACCACCCCTCCTCCGTCAACTCTGGCGGCAGGGCGGGGGTGATATCGCCGCTGCCCTCAACGAGGGGCGTTTGCGCGTGCACGGGCTGCGCGAGCCCGGAAATTAGCAGGGAAGTAAGCGCCAATACGGGAAACAATTCCTGCACCCTGCGCGATGGACTCCGTCGACACGTGTTGGACCTGCCCGCCTGTTTCCCCTGCTTGCGGGCATTCTCGCTCACAGCCTGCCAGAGGCCGAGAGCGCGGTTGAAAACGATGCGATAGAAGTGATTCATGCTACGGGTCCTTTTTGCCACTTCGCCCATCAGCAATCCGGGGACGGCTCTTTTTCCGGCCAACAGAGCCCCGCTCCGGAGGTTGGCCGAATTGCGACGAGGGCGCAGCCCTCTGGAGTCAGTGATGTGTTTCGCTGCGGATGAGGGCGACAGGCCAATATTGATCTGCCAGCGCTCATGTCGAGCTTGAAGAACTTACTTAGTTTGCCGGTTGATAAACCGTCGGGGAGTTACCGCTAGAGCGTGGTATAGGCATACGCTGCCGAACACTGAACTCAAACTGCGTCCACCCTATTGGTCGTCAGCGCGCCTGACCAGTTAACGAGTTCAGCCTTGAATTATCCCTGTCTAGGATATGTAGGAGGACTAGGAATTATCTTAAAAACGGCGTAACGCTACGCTATTCGATGCTTGCGTAACGCCCACGACCCAACTCAATTCAGACTGTAATAATGGGCGGGCGCCAAGAAAAAGCGGTGTCAGACTGCAATTTCACCCGCAGAATTGTGGTTTGACACCACAGCAGTTCTATAGATGGCTGCCTGTAGAGGTGGCGCACGCACGGCGCCGGCAATCAGGCGAAGAGGGAGGAGCGGATGCCAGGTCGTCAGCGGCCGGGACGCCAGGCTGACGCAGCTCGGCGAGGATCTCTTCCTCCTGCCTGCCATCGATAGTGCGGACGCATGTCCGGCGCTATTCAAGTACCCTCTAGCCTACCCCGTGCCAGTGTGACAAGTATGCAAGACGATCTTTTCGGAGATGCGCTGCTCCAGCCTCCGGTCCATTCCCCGAATCCTGCGGCCTCCGGAGCCGATCCGGATTTTTCCGTCCTCCGCAGCATGGCCAAGGTGCTTCCCGCGCCTGCGGCGCAGGACTGGCGCGCGCTCGCGCAGCAGCTTCCGGCTCATCTGCGTTTTGG
>Ga0182745_1004770_pt1 | contig 11234 bp, 11 predicted proteins | sample eDN3rd30CKraftBY_FD_128523 | JGI IMG/M metagenome (GOLD analysis project Ga0182745, IMG submission 128523) | Enriched backyard soil microbial communities from Emeryville, California, USA - eDNA 3rd pass 30_C Kraft BY (version 2) (version 2) | ecosystem: Environmental > Terrestrial > Soil >... | reverse complement strand
GCGAAGCGGCTGCCCCAGAACATCGGCAGGGCAGCACTGTCGGCCGCCTGCATCTGCAAGAGCGCGAACGTGAGATCGACAGCGTCCCGCGTGCGCGCAGGCGTCATCAGCAGGTCATCGGCAACGCCGGCTTCTGCCGCTTCCTTGTCAGCCAGTTCGAGCAAAGCGCCGGTGCCAAGACTGGAAAGTAGCGCACCCAGGTCCGCGGCAGTCGCCATACCCGCAAAGTCAAGACCGCGTGCTGTAAACGCCAGCACCGCCGTGCCGCTCAACGTCAGCGGCGTGACCCCGACCGTGCCGCCGATCTTCGACTGCGAGACAGCGCGTGCGCCGACGGTGACGCCGCCGCCGATCGTCATGACGCCGGTCTCAAAGTTCGATCCGTCCATGATGACATACGGCGTCTGATCGCCGTCGAGCGCGCCAGCTTCGGCCGGCGTCAGAAATGCATCAGACGCAACCGAGCCGAACGTCACCTCGCCGGTGCCGACGGTCTCGATATTGATCTTCACGCGGTCGAAATATTTCATCGTGTCCTCAAAAAAATGAGAAAAGGAGAGGGGGGTGCTATTGGGGCAGCTAATCGAGGATGTCGTCTGGTTCTTCCTCGCGCGACCACGCAACCTTGCTAGCATCAACGGGCGTGGCGCCCATCGATCCTAGGCAGAGCCGCAGCAATGACATTGCCTTGGTACCGACCTCGTCGCCGGATTGCAGGCGAGCGCGCACTACCGAAGCGATTTCGACAATTGCGCGATGCGATCGGTTCAGCCACGGAAGTTCGCCGGCAAACTCACGCCAGGCCGCGGCTTGGGCGTCGGTCAGCCATCGCGGCGGGTCGCCAAGGTCGTCGGCCGTCGGCGTGTTGCGTTTGTGACGGCTAGGATTGATCAGGTGGCGACCTTCAACAAGGGCGCGCGCCTTCGGCAGGCGTGGTTTCGGCATATTTATCACTATGGGGGTCTGAATTGCAGATGCGCACAGAATGGCCCGACGCCGGCCCCTGAACGCGACGGACCTAGACTTTTTTTTGCGCCCCTAGGGGTGGCGGCCGACCGGATGAGGCCGGCCGCCTTGCTCTGATCGCGCGCGCGATGTCCGAAACCGGCGGCGCGTGCGCGATCTTACGGAGTGAGCACCCCGGAGGTCCGCCGCCGGCTGTCGGTTACGTGGAAGCGGTCAGGTCGCCGGTGATCAGCGCTTCCGGCCGCGTTACAACGAAAGCCAGTCGAGACTCGATTCGAACCGTGGCCATGTTCTTCACGAAATTGTCGCCATCCTCGGTGCTGATCAGCACCTCAGTGTCGAGCCTGTCGAAGATAAAGCAGTTTCCGGCGAACTGGCCGGCCAGGAATTCCCCCGGCGCCATGGACTGCGACGGTACAACCGGCAAGCCCCACAACTGCAGAGGTTGAACGCCGAACGGCGCCTGTTGCGCGAGATAACGTTCGTCGCCGTCTTTGATTCCAAGCAGCCGCCGCCAGTCGGTTGCATTGAGGACGATGCCGTCCGCGATCGCGTTGGCGTCGCCTACTTGGGCAAGAGCCTGATTAATCCGATCGAACGCCTGCTCCGCCGTGGTGCTGAACGGTGGCACAAACGAGGTTGCCTGCGGTACAATGCCATTCAGATTTTGGCCAACGCCGTTGCCGGTGAGGATCTGTTGTTCCTCGACGTACTTCAGACCGTATGTCCCACGCGAGCCGATGTAGGCTGCTAGGGCCGGCGCGTCGTCGAGCATTTGACGGGACACTTTGAATGTGTGCGCAATCACGCGCACGGGCGCCGTCAGCAGATTGAAGTTTAGGTCGGATTCTGGTTTCGTCTGGCCTTCCGTTACGGGACGCGCGTTATTGGTGAAGCCAGCCTCCTTCACCCACTCCACAGAGTTACTGGTGGTGCGCGCCACCGTGACCAGATCTCTGATCGTCAGGCGTCGCTCGAACGGCGTCACGACTCCTGCAACGCGGTGTCCCAGAACCAGGCTGGTGCCAGCAGACCGGCCGGCGCCAACCGTGCTGTTGCCCGACGTGATCGCCGCACGTTCGCCGCTTAACTTCACAACAGCGCGACCGCGGAACGTTGAAGTCAGATCTTGCAGTTCTTTGGAATCCAGCAACGCCGCAGCAAGCGGATTGTCGTCACTGCGCGAGACGGCGCGGTTGTCATTATCCGGCATGCGCGCAACATGGCGTTCCAGCTCGGAGAGCCGCGTGCCGTACTGACCTTCAACAACCTTGAAGGTTTCAACCAGTTTATCAATCTTCGTGTTCAGTTCACTCAATTTCGTTTCCTTTAATTTGCCGCGCCTGCGGCTGTGTTGCGCCGTGGTGGCGCGTTATCGCAAAGCCGCAGATAGGGCGGCGATTGCGGAGTCAGTGTCGTCGTTGTCGTCGTTGAATTGATATAAAGTGCTGATCTTCTGAGGCGCCGCCGCCCAGTCCAATGTGTTCCGGACCCACAGCGGAAGCGACCATCCGCGCGCCTGATAGTCATCGCGCACGGTTGCTGCCTGGCGGACCTGCTCAAAGCGCGCCGCGAGACACTCGTTGCGGAGACGCTTGCGCGCTTCTGCAACGGCCTCTGCAAATTCGTGGGTGTCGCCGGCCTTCATCCGCCAGGGATCGTCTGGGTGACGTCGGGCTTCCTCGCGCACTTCTCTTTCCGCGGCGGCGATCATCGCTTCGCGGTTCACATATTCTCTCATCGGAGTTTCCTCTAATTGAGCGCCGCCGCCAGCTTCGCCACGGCGACGGCTTCGTCTGCCTTTTCTGTAGGCATGCCTTGCATTTCAAGAATTGCCGCAGCTAGATCAGCGCCACGGATCACAACTTGGCGTGCAGCGCCGCCGGCATGTTCGGCACCGAATCGGAAATGATGCGCGCCCGTCGAGACGGAAACGCCGGGCGGATCGAGTTGCACGATTACGGACTGAAGGCCGGCGACTGGGACGTGGCCGGATATCCAACCCTCCAGTAGGTCAATCAGCACAAGACCTTCGGCAGATCGTAGCGCCGCAAACTCCCCGACCGACTGGCCAGCGACGCCGATACCGCGATCGCATGTGCAGGCCAGAACAATGTGAGCCAGGTTTAGGGCCGACAACCGCGGAACGTCTCGACCGCGAGCCTTTGGCAAGACGCCGGCGTCGGAGGCAGCAACCAGGAGTGCATTGGCACGGCCAATATTTAGGCCGAGCCGACGCGCAAGGATGCGCGCAGCGTCTGACTTATTCATGTCTTACCGTTGGTTGGGGAAATAATTATTTGACGCGCAAAATCCGATGCGCGCACGTCCGGCGTCATCGATAAAAAGAGACGCCGGCCGAAACCGGCGCCAAGTTGTCACGTCGGCAGGGAAAAACTGCCTACAACAAACTACGGCCCCAACCGCCACCGAGGCAGTATCGGTCGAAAAATAATTTACGCAGCCTTTCGCTGCACTTCCGCAAGAGCCGCAAGTGCCCGATCTTGCGCTCGAACCACGCGCTGCTCAGCCGCCTTGCTATTGCCCCAACCGTGTTTCGTGGCGATCTCGCGGGCAGACATACCATCGAGGCTATCCTGCAGTACTTCAGCATGGCGGCCAAGCGCGGCTTCGGCAGCCGGCGTGTCGATCCTGGCGATCAGCGCGTTCTCGGCCGCGTCGGGTGCACCGACGAAAGATCCCTGCGAAGCAGTCTCATTGAGGGAAACGCTACCGGCCATGAACGTAGCGCCGCGCGCTACGGCTTTTGGGCAGCGCTCTGCGGGCGGCAGGCCGGCGTTTGCTCGGGCGACCGCGAACGGCACCGCTGCGCCGACGCCGAGCCGATCGATTTCGCGGCGGGCGGGCTCGTTTTCGCCGACGATTGCATGACACATTGCAGCATGCCGAATCCGCCAATAATCCGCGCCGTCGCTTTGGCGGGCTCGGTAGGGGGCCGTTTCCGGAAACCCACCGACGCCGGGCAATGAAAGATGGCGAGCGCTATCCGCCGCCAACGCCTTCAGCGATTTGCGCCGCGTGCCTTTACTTTGCCGGTAGCCTTCGCGGGCGCGGAACCACCGCTCATTGCCGTCGTCGTCTAATGCCGGGTTTCCAATTTCATCGTGGGCGCGCCAGTGGGTGATTTCACCCTTCCTATTAAACCGCAACCCGATCCCGTGCTCCTCGCGCTTCATGCAGGCGCGCTCGATTTCACCCTCGGTCGGCCGGATCTCGAAAATCGTGTCGATCCCGAAACCGTCGGCAAGTTCGTTGTCGTTGGCAGATTGGGGAGGGGTTGCCGGGAGGGCAAGCGTGGCAAGGGCTGCGATATCAGCCTGCCGGCCTGCGCGGCGAAGGCGGGTGATGAGGGGGGGGACCTTGCGTGGCCGATTGTCGTTTGCGTTGTGCATTGTGTTCCTCGACGTGACGTGGTGGCCTCTTTGGGCCTTTGCAACATTTTGAAAAACCTGCGGCGTCGCGCGTGTGAGCCCGACGCCGGTACGCGGGACGAAAGGCTCCAGAGTGAGAGGCGGCCCCGTGGTCAGGCCGCTGCCAGCCAGGGGACGAGATCGCCCCGGCCAGCCTCGACCAGCAACTCAACCGAAACCCACTGCCATTGCCACTTGCCGGTCGCGGCGTCGCGGCCGTACACGTGGATGACCTCGCCGTCGCATTCATCGACGTCTTCAATCGTGTCGAGGTCGATCATCATTGCCTCCACTTGCCGACTTGCCACGCATAGGCAAATCCGGGCGAAACCAGAAAAACGCGGAGTCGTGGCAAGTCTGGCAAATTAGCAAATGAAGTTAAATAATATAGATATATCATATATTTAACCTCCTATACCCACTTGCCAAACTCTTGCCATTTGCCACGTGCTGGCACAATTTTCCGTACCACGGCGTGGCAATTGCCACGTTTTGGCAAGGATTTTGGCAACTCATGCCGCGCGTCTATTGCTCGCCGCCAGGACCACCCTGGCGCCGTCGGTTGGTTCGATGTCACCTGTCTCCTGAAGGCGAACGAGGGCATCTTTAAACATCTTTGTATCGGCACCGCGGATGCCGCGACGCTTGAGCAACTCGGCACGATAGAGCGCACCGCCGCTTGAGCCACGAAGCGCCATCATGATGGCCTGACACAGGCTCTCGAATTGTGAGCTGGTCATATATTTCTCGACGCCATCGTCCACCGCGCGCACCGAGGCCATCATGATAGCGCGCGCCCATTCGACGTCTTCAACAGCGACGGCGGCGCAGGATGGGGTGCGGCTTAGCGCCCGCAGCGTGGCGAGGCGAATAGCGTTCTCAGCCAGCCGGCCAAGGATTCCGTCGCGGCTTTCATCGTGCTCGATCTCGCTTTCCTGCCAATCCTCAAGATCTAGCCAAGCGCGCTCGGCGTTAGCGTCTTTCCAGGGCACCGCGACAAGGCTGGGCTGCATGTCCGCCAGCCGCCACCTTCCTGGCGAGTCCATGCCTGGCCACGGGAAGGATTTGTTTGCCGTTTTGATCGCTTCACGCAGCGCCTCCGGAACAATCAAGCCATTGTCGCGCGGGTTGCCGCGTTCCGGCCGTGCGGTCGGTGCGATAAACACGATGCGTGCTGCGAATCCATCATTGAGGTTCTTGTCGGAGAGTCCACCATAGAATCTGGTCGGTGTTGAAGTGCCGATAACGGTTAGCGAAGGGCAATGGATCGGGGAACCAATCCGCTCTTCGTCGGTAGTCTCTTTTCCAAACCAAACTCCTGTTGATTTAGAATAAAGCTCCAGCATCGCTTTTCGGATCGTCGTTGCCCAGTTTCCCGGCCCGCGCGCGTTGATCGCCTCCAAGACGTCGCCGATCTCGTCCCACGGCATGACGACCGCTGGTTTCCGCCGCAAGATCTTCTCGATCGCGCTTGAACTGGAAACCTCACCGGCACCGACAAGAAACGCCAACTCCGTGTCCTGTAGGACCTTGACCAGTCGTTGTAGCGGTGCCTCTTTTCCAAAACCCGGCCCGGCAATCCCAGCAAGGTACAGGTTGACGCCGCAGCCGGTTGGGCCGACGACGCGGCGACCGTAAAATGCCGACATGAAGGCGATCGACGCCATGACTGCGAACTCTGGAGATTTGCGGCGCGAGGTGTTGAGAATCCATTCGGTCAATTGCCCCATCAATCCACCGGCAGCTTCGGCCGTGAACGGATTTTCGGCAGGCAATAGGTCGTTTGCCGGCGTTGGAAGCGCAATGGATCCGGTGATGATCGCAACGCCAGCAGACTGACGCCAGCCGAGGCTTGTCGGATCAACGCCCAGGTGCTCGCACAGCCAGAATGCCGCATCCTTCGCACTCGGTGCGCCGCCGTATTCGCGCACCAGTTCAATCGGAGTCGTGCCGTGTTCACGTCCGAAGTCCTGAATGCCGTCGGGGTGGACCGAGATGTCTTCTTCCAGTGCGCGCCCTAGCTCCTGGCTGGATACGCGCCACGCACCGGTGCCGGGCTGGTACTGCGCGTTGGAGAACAAGCCCTCCACCCACCGCTCAGGCGATGCAAGCGCCGCCGCGTTCACACGCCGCCAGAAGGAGTCGCCGCCGTCGCTGCGCTTGGTCTTTGGCTTCTCCCTTACGCGCTCGCCGAGACCAGCGAGGATAGTCTCGGCCTCCGCGAGGAACGTCGCTATTTCAGCATTACTGATGGAGGGAAGATCCGCGGGTTTGATATCGAGCGGCGATCCGCCTTCCCAGATGTAAGGGCGTCCCGTTTCTACGTGATCGCCGAAGGCGACAAACTGCTGCCCGTCGCGCAGGACCTCGACTTGGTGCTTGGCGCCATCGATTACGAATTCAGCCGTCGCTCTCTTTTCGCCGGGTTCGGTGGCGCGGAACAGCAAAAGACATTTCGGCGCTTTTCCGGTCCGGCGGGGAGCCTGTGCAGCGGCGGGCACAAGCTCACGCAGGCGCGCAATCAGCTTTTCGGCGATAACCTCAGTCGGAGCGTCGATATCGATCGCGACAAGCTCGTTACCGCAAAGGATTCCGGTGCGAAGGTGATCGGGGTGTTTGCGGAGATAGCCGTCGACTTGCGCGGCGGTGATGCGCTTCTTTGCCCAGCCGGGAATTCGCGGGCCTTTGTCCAGGACAGGAATGTGCCTGTAGCCATTTTCGCAGAGCTTGCGGCGGATGTCGGCGATGTCTTTTACGGTGTTGGTCTCAGTGAGTGGCGCCATTGGCGTTCAAGCCCCCATCAAATGCCTTGCTCGCAAGGTTGGAAATCTAATCGGCTAAATCGCCGACAAACGTTGCTGTGCGGCGACCGCCGGCATTCTGCGAATAGGTGAGACGTCGACCATCTGCCGCTTGCACAAGCCGCAGGTCGTACATTCGCAACTCCGGTGTCAGCTCGATATCGAATCGAGCCAATGTCTTCCCTTCGCCAGGCGGTGCCGGGCGGATTGAGAGGATCTTCATGGTGGTCTCAGGTTCGGGGAAGGGTGCGCCGTAGCGCGGTTGTTTTCGTAAGGGCTAGGCGGCCTGGGCGCAGCTGCGAGGGTTACGCAGGGAAGGGGCTATGCCGTCTTCAGACGGCCCGCAGCCGGCTGGTTATCGTTGGCGGTGCATCGATCCCATGTGCAGGTGCGGCGCTGAGCCCGGACCCATTCCTCGATGTCCGAGCGAGCGTAGCGCACAGACCTACCTAGTTTGAAATAGGCCGGCGGCAGGCCCGCGCAGCGACGTTTCGCAAGGGTTGAGAGCGAGAGCCCCGTTAGTTCGGCGGTTTCACTCAACGAAAGTAACTCCACACCGACCTCCTTCGATGATTGGTATGCTGCGCCGTGCCGATGTCGTCGGTTCTGCCACTAGATAGTGGTCCGCGGCCGATTGGCCCCTAAATTGATCTGGCGGCCGGACTTGGCCGCTCGCCGCCGGGAATGGATTTTGTGCCGCATGTGAGTAGCTTGGCGGCAGACCAGGAAACGTAAACTTGAGATGGAAATTTATTTTGGCAGGCGGGGCGCGGGGGGGGGCTGCCGGGAGTGGCCGCGCCAGACGTCCGGCGCCGCAACTGCGCACCTGGCGAGCACCGTTACACGCTGGTATGCGGTGGCGACTCGGTGGCGATTCTATATTTTTTTGGTATTCGCTTTTCCGGCTAAGTCTTTGATTTTATTGGTCGGGGCGAGAGGATTCGAACCTCCGACCCCCAGTCTCCCAGACTGGTGCGCTAACCGGGCTGCGCCACGCCCCGACCGGAACGGCGCGGACTATAGGGAGCCGCCTGCGCGGGTGCAACATGGCCGACCGGTTTCTTCGGCGCAGTCCACCGTCAGGCGCGCGATAGCGGTTCGTAGCCGGCTGCGATGGCATCTTTCGGCAGTTGTCGGCTGCGGAACGTTGCTGCCGATAATCCCCAGACAAGCCCCAGAATGAGGAAATAGTGCCGCCAATGGTCTGAGTCGATAATGAAGCTTTCCGCGACCTCGCCGACGAAGGTGGCATAGGCGGCGATGAGGTAGAGCTGCCATGGCGTGCGGATCAGCGTCGCGCGCAGGCCGACGATCAGAGTCGTGACGACGAGCGAGAGATAGGCCAGGCCGCCGACCCATCCGTAAACAAGGAAAGCCTGCAAATAGACATTGTGCTGCTGCAGGCCGAAAATCCGCCCGAACTCGAAGGGACCGAGCCCAAGCGGATGTTCGAGTAGCGTGGTGAGCGCCAGCTCCTGGAGCTGGAAGCGGCCGCCAGTGCCGACATCGTAGGATTGGATCAGTTGTGCGCGTTCGAGCAGCATACTGCGCAACGAATCGACCGACAGCAGAACAACGAGCAGCGCGGCAATGCTGAACACGGCAAGCCCGCTCAGACCGATGATGCGCATGCGCTCATGCTGCGAGCGCGCCGTCAGGATCATCAGTACGATCATCACAAGCCCTGACAGGGCCGTATGAAACCATGCGCCGCGGGAGAAGCTCAGGAATAGCCCGACGACGATGATCAGGCTGGCGGCCAGGGTCGGCAGGCGGATACCGCGGGCGATCAGGCCCTGGACCAGAAACAGCAGCGGCAGAATGAGAAACGGCCCGAAAACATTGGGATCCTTGAAGGTCGATTTGACGCGACCATAAAGCAGAAATTGCTCGGCCCCCGGAAGCGCCCGAAAATAGGCAAGAATACCGATCGCCGAAGCGATGACCGCCGATAGCACATAGGCCTTCTCGATGATGCGTATCCGCCGCATGTCGGTATCGTTGGCGACGAGGCAGGCAAACAGAATCGCAGCCACTGCGAGATAGATGGATACCGCCGCATATTGCAGCGGCTCTTGTTGTGTCGACAATTCAAACAACGACAGTAGCCCGCCGACATTCAGCACCGTCAGCAGGATCACCATCGGCAGGATGTTGCGCGCGATAGTGACGCCGGCGAGGAGGCAGGCGATCGCAAGGATACCAACGAGCACGTCGTGCGGTGATGGCTCGATCATCGCGAACGAACTCGTCAGCACGGTGACGAACAGCGTCGCATTCAGCAGACGCTGCATCCATTGCGGTGCGGCGACCGCGTGATTCCGCACACGCCATCCTGAATCGGGAGTGGTGGGTCGCCGGAATGTTGCCTCGTCGGCGGTGATCAATAGGCGTTCTCGGTCTTGAGGAGCGCGAACGGAGTAACGGCGAGAATGTAGAGGTCGAACATCACCGACCAGTTCTCGATGTAATAGAGATCATGCTCGACGCGATGCTGGATCTTTTCCTCGGTATCGGTCTCGCCGCGCCAGCCGTTGATCTGTGCCCATCCGGTAACGCCCGGTTTGACCCGGTGGCGCGCGAAATAGCCGTCGACCGCTTCATCGTAGAGTTTTGTCTCGGCCTTGGCGTTGACCGCATGCGGGCGCGGGCCGACAAGCGACAGATTGCCCTTGAACACGACATTGAAGAGCTGCGGCAGTTCGTCGAGGCTCGTCTTGCGGATGAAGCGACCAACGCGGGTGACACGCGGATCGCCTTTGGTGACGAGCTTTGCCGCCGTGGCATCGGATTTGTCGGCATACATCGAACGGAACTTATAGACCTCGATGAGGTCGTTGTTGAAACCGTAGCGCTGCTGCTTGAACAGAACCGGGCCACGACTGTCGAGCTTGATCGCCAACGCAACAAGCATCATCACCGGGAGTGCCGCAATCAGCAGCACGCCGCCGATGATCTTGTCGAACAGCCATTTGGTCACGACGTCCCAGTCGGCGATCGGCCGGTCGAATACGTCGATAACCGGCACTTCGCCGACGAACGAATAGGAGCGAGGCCGAAACTGCAGCCGGTTGGTATGGGCGGCGAGCCGGATATCGACCGGCAACACCCAGAGTTTCTTCAACATCTGCAGGATGCGGGCCTCGGCCGAAATCGGCAGCGAGAAAATTACCAGATCGACGCGCGTGCGGCGTCCGAATTCGACGAGATCGTCGACAGTGCCGAGTTTCGGCTGTCCGGCGCATTCATTGCCGGAACGGTCGTTGCCGCGATCGTCGAAGACGCCGATGACCTCGACGTCGGAATCCTTCTGTGTGCGCAGCGATTCAATCAGCGATGCGCCGGGCTCGCCCCCGCCGACGATTGCCGCGCGGCGGGTCAGTCGGCCCTGGCGTGTCCATTCGCGGACCAGCAGGAAAACGATGCGGCGGCAGCCGATCAGCGAGACGAGCCCGATGACATAGAATCCGCCGAGCCAGGCGCGTGAAAACTGTCCGCCCACCTTGGCGAAGAACGAGATCGCCATCGCGACGAGGAAAACGACGGACCATGCCGACGCGAGCCGCATATACTGTTTTTCGTGCCCGCGGAATGCTTGCACCTGGTAGATGTCGGCAACCTGGAAGGCGGCCATCGCGAGCACGGCGATACCGCCAATTGACACGAAATAGTACAGTTCGACGCCTTCGCGCGGGACGACGTAGACGAAGTAGACCGCAAGCCCGACGGCGACGATCAGCGCAAATTCGATCATGCGCACGAAGCCGGCAAGGACGATCGGGGAGAACGCTGCCGGTGCGCGTTTGCCGGCGATGGACAGCGCCAGCGGCGACAGCTTTACGCTGCTTTTATTGTTGCGTGCGAGGCCGGAAAGGGCGCCCGGACTTAGGGAGGATGCGGCAGCCCGAATGGAAGAACGAGGGTCGACGTCACTCATGCCGTGCATCCTTTGGCCGGTCAGCAGCCATGGAAACCGGCGATATTTTTGAAATTTGAGACAATTCCTAAGTATAAAATCTCAAGAAAGATTTAGTGC
>Ga0182745_1004767_pt1 | contig 11242 bp, 9 predicted proteins | sample eDN3rd30CKraftBY_FD_128523 | JGI IMG/M metagenome (GOLD analysis project Ga0182745, IMG submission 128523) | Enriched backyard soil microbial communities from Emeryville, California, USA - eDNA 3rd pass 30_C Kraft BY (version 2) (version 2) | ecosystem: Environmental > Terrestrial > Soil >... | reverse complement strand
CGTACCTGGTCAAGGACAACGACGTCATCGAGCTGACGTCCAAGGCCAAGGAGATGGAGCGGGTCATCGAGGCGACCCAGAGCGCCGAGCGCGACGTGCCGGAATACGTCACGGCCGACCACAAGGAGATGAAGGGCACCTTCGTTCGCGGCCCCAAGCTGGCCGACGTGCCCTATCCGGTACAGATGGAACCGTCCCTGGTGGTCGAGTACTACAGCCGCTAACAGGCGGAATACTCCGAATTCGTCGAAAAACCCGCCATCATGGCGGGTTTTTTGCATGGAAATGGGGCAGGATCAGGCGGTTGCTGCTGTGCGGAGGGGAGTCGGCCGCCTATAATCCGACAGGGGTTGGGGTTACCGGGAGTTCGAGATGCGTTTGGTCCGGTGGGCGGTCCTCGCTTCAATGGCGGTGGTGATTTGCGGCGCGGCCTATGCGTACCGCAACGAGGTCGCGCATAAGCTGGGCTTGAGCGCGCCGGCCAACGCTGCTGAACAAGACGGCTCCAGTCCAGCTGCGTCGGCGCAGCCGCAGGGCCGGCGCGGACGGCTGAACCCCGGCGGGCCGGTCCCGGTCGTCACCACCACCGTCGCGCCGAAGGCGATGCCGATCATCGTCGAGGCCGTCGGCACGGTGCAGGCGATCGCCTCGGTGCAGCTCAAGACACGCATCGACAGCCAGATCGTCAAGGTCAATGTCGAGGAGGGTGCCCTGGTCAGGCAAGGCGACCTGCTGTTCGAGCTCGATTCGCGGACGCTGCGCGCGCAGCTGTCCCAGATCGAAGCGCAGATCCGCAAGGACCAGGCCCAGCTCGAGCAGGCCAAGCGGGATAGCACGCGCGCCGGCGACCTGCTGACCAAGGGCGCTGGCACCGTCGTGACGCGCGACACGTTCTACACCGCCCAGAAGGCTGCCGAGGCGCAGCTCGAGTCGGACGGGGCGGTGCGCCAGAACATCCTGACCCAGATCAGCTATACGGAGATTCGCGCGCCGGTGTCCGGCCGCATCGGCTCGATCCCCAACAAGGTCGGCACCACGCTGCGCGTCGGCGACAACGCCGCGACCTCGGTGCTGGCGACCATCAACCAGGTCGATCCGATCTTCGTCTCGTTCGCCCTGCCGCAGGTCTTCCTGCCCGAACTGCGCGCCGCCATGGCCAAGGGTCGAGTTCAGGTCAACGCCATCGTCAACGACACCGTTCGGCAATCGGGCGAGATGGCGTTCATCGAGAACACCGTGGATGCCGCCACCGGCACGGTCACCGCCAAGGCGCGCATCGCCAACGCCAACGAAGGCCTGTGGCCCGGCCAGTTCGTCAGGGCCGAGGTCGTCCTCGGCGTCGAGCCTGACGCACTCGCCGTTCCGACCGCCGCCGTGCAGCTCGGCCCACAGGGGCCCTATGTCTTCGTCGTCACGGACGACCATGTCGTGCTGCGGCCAATCACGATCAAGCGCAACCAGGGGGGCGAGGCCGTCGTCGGCAAGGGGGTCGCCGCCGGTGAGCAGATCGTGGTCGACGGCCAGCTCCGCCTGGTCAACGGCGCGCCCGTGACGGTCCGCCCGCCTGCCCCGTCGCCCGCCGCCACCGGCGCGCCGCCACGCGGCTGACGGGAAAGCTGTCCCGCCATGCTGTCCGCCCTGTGCATTCGCCGCCCGGTGATGACCATCCTGGTGATGGCCTCGTTCATCATCGCCGGAGTCTTCGGCTACAAGCAGCTTCCCGTCGCCGCCATTCCCCGCGTCGACTTCCCGACCATCCAGGTCTCGGCGCAGCTTCCCGGCGCCAGCCCAGAGACGATGGCTGCCTCCGTCGCCTCGATCCTGGAGCGCCAGTTCTCGACCATCGCCGGCGTGACGACGATGACCTCGACGTCGTCGCTCGGCAACACGTCGATCGTGCTGCAGTTCGACCTCAACCGGAACATCGACGGCGCCGCGCTCGACGTGCAGTCGGCGATTGCCTCGGCGCTGCGCCGCCTGCCGCCCGAGATGACCACGCCGCCCAGCTTCCGCAAGGTCAACCCGGCCGACTGGGCGGTGATCTATCTTGCCCTCAGCTCGAACCAGGTGCGGCTGTCCGACATCGACGCCTTCGTCAATCGCGCGATCCTGCCGCGCATCTCGACCCTGCCGGGCGTCGCCCAGGTCCTCATCTTCGGCACCCAGAAATACGCCGTTCGCGTGCGTGCCGACCTCGACCAGCTCGCCGTGCGCGGCCTCACGCTGCAGGAGCTGCAGACCGCCGTCGTCAACGCCAACTCGACCAAGCCGGTCGGCTCCATCTCCGACAAGCGGCAGAACTCGATTCTCGACGCCACCGGGCCGATCAACAAGGCGGCCGACTACATGCCGGTCGTGGTCGCCTGGCAGAACGGCGCGCCGGTGCGCCTTTCCGACGTCGCCACCGCCATCGACAGTGTCGAGAACGACAAGGTCGCGAGCTGGCTCGACGGCACGCGGGCCATCGTGATGGGCGTCTATCGCCAGCCCGACGCCAACACCGTCGACGTGGTCGACCGCGTCACCGCCCTGTTGCCGGCGATCCAGGCCGAATTGCAGCCCGGCGTGCAGATCAGGGCGCTGGCCGACCGCGCCAAGCCGATCCGCGCCGCCGTCGAAGACGTGGAGTTCACCCTGGGACTCGCCGCGGTCATGGTGATCGTGGCGATCTATTTTTTCCTGCGCAGCGCGCGGGCGACGCTGATCCCGGCGATCGCGCTGCCGATCTCGGTGATCGGCACCTTCGCCTTCATGTACATGGCCGGCCATTCGATCGACAACATATCGCTGCTGGCGCTCACGCTGTCGGTCGGTTTCGTCGTCGACGACGCCATCGTCATGCTGGAGAACATCGTCCGCCATATCGAGGCGGGCGAGAAGCCGCTCGACGCTGCCTTCAAGGGATCGAAGGAAGTCGGCTTCACGATCATATCGATGACGTTGTCCCTGGTCGCCGTGTTCATTCCGGTATTGTTCATGGGCGGCGTGGTCGGCCGCATGTTCAACGAGTTCGGCCTGGTCATCAGCTTCGCCATCCTGATCTCGGGCGTGGTGTCGCTGACGCTCACGCCCATGCTGTGCTCGCGCGTGCTCAAGCCGATCGACCACGATGTGCGGCACAACATGCTGCTGCGCAGCTTCGAATGGTCGTTCAATCGGACGCTTGCGGGCTATACCTGGGCATTGCGTCGCACGGTGGCGATGCCGCGGCTCATGCTCGGCCTCACGCTCGGCACCTTCGTGCTGACCGCGTTCCTGTTCGAGGCGACGCCCAAGGGCTTCTTCCCGGTCGAGGACATCGGCCAGATCGGCGCCTCGACGGTCGGGCCGGACGACGCCTCGTTCGACGCAATGGTGGCACGCCAGTCGGCATTGGCCGAGGTCGTCAAGCGCGACCCCGACGTGGCGTCGGTGGTCTCGACGGTGGGCGGCGGCGGGGGCGTCACGACGGTCAATGCCGGCCGCCTGTTCATCATCCTGCGCGACAAGCCGGAGCGGAAGGATACCGTGCTCGAGGTGATCGCCAGGTTGCGCCGGTCCACCGCGTCGGTGCCGGGCATCAACGTCTATTTCCAGCCGGTGCAGTCGATCAATATCGGCACGACGCAGTCGCGCGCCCAGTATCAGTTCGGTATGCGCTCCTCCGATCTCGATATGCTGCGCGAGTATGCGCCGGTGATGGAGCAGCGCATGCGCCGCATCCCCAGCATCGTCGACGTCAACTCGGACCTGCAGGTGCGCGCCCGCTCGACCGTCATCGAGGTCGACCGCGACACCGCCTCGCGGCTCAACCTGTCGATCGACCAGATTCGACTGCTGCTCTACTCCGCCTTCGGCACGCGTCAGGTCTCGACCATCTACGCGCCCGACGACACCTACCAGGTCATCCTCGAGGCCGACCCGAAGTATGCCGACCCCAGCGAGGTGCTGCGCAAGATGATGATTCGCACGCCGGCCGGCGCGCTGGTGCCGCTCGACACGGTCGCCAAGAAGGTCGACAAGGCGACCTCGCTGACCGTCAACCACATCGCCCAGATGCCGGCAGTCATCACGTCCTTCAATCTCGCACCCGGCATCGCGCTCGGCCAGGCCGTCGCCGACATCCAGGCGCTCGCTGCGGAGGTCGGTCTGCCGGCGAGCATTACCACCAGCTTCGAGGGCAGCGCCCAGGTATTCCAGCAGGCTGTCGCCAACCAGGGCATGCTGCTGTTCGCCGCCGTGCTGGTGATCTACATCATCCTCGGCATTCTGTACGAGAACTTCGTCCACCCCCTGACCATCCTGTCGGGCCTGCCGTCGGCGGGCATCGGCGCGCTGATCACGCTGCAGCTGTTCGGCATGGACCTCAGCGTCATCGCCATGATCGGCATCATCATGCTGATCGGTATCGTCAAGAAGAACGCGATCATGATGGTCGACTTCGCCATCGAGCGCCGCAATCAGGGCGCGCCGGCGACCGAGGCGATCATCGAGGCCGCCGTCCTGCGCTTCCGGCCGATCATGATGACCACGACCTGCGCCCTGCTTGGCGCGCTGCCGATCGCGGTCGGCCACGGTGCTGGCGCCGAGCTGCGCCAGCCGCTTGGCGTCACGGTGGTCGGCGGCCTGCTGGTGTCGCAGTTGCTCACGCTGTTCATCACGCCAGTGGTCTATGTCTGGTTCGACAGGCTGGTTGGCATGAAGTTCACCGAAATGCGCTTCTGGCGCCGCAGGACCGGCAAGGAGCCGGGCTCGCACCAGCCGGCGGAGTAGTTCCATGACCGACGACATCGGCGCCTTCGTGCCCGGCCCGCGCGTGCGTATCGAAGGTCGCGCGAGCGGCCCGCTCGCGGGCCTCACCTTCGCCGCCAAGGACCTGTTCGACGTGGCCGGCGTGCCGACCGGCGGCGGCAACCACGACTGGCCGACCGGCCGGCCGATACCGACCAAGCATTCCTGGGCGGTACAGACCCTCCTTGATGGCGGTGCGACGCTGATCGGCAAGACCGTGACCGACGAGGTCTCGCTCGGCATCCTGGGCGAGAACGCCTTCGACGGCACGCCGAGGAATACCAGCGCACCGGGAAGGGTACCTGGCGGCTCGTCCTCGGGCTCTGCCGCCGCGGTCGCCGCGGGTCTCTGCGACACCGCGCTCGGCACCGACACCGGCGGCTCGGTGCGCGTGCCGGCGAGCTTCTGCGGCCTCTACGGCATCCGTCCGACGCATGGCCGCATCGACACGACCGGCATGCTGCCCCAGGCACCGACCTCCGACACGACCGGCTGGTTCGCCCGCGACGCCGGGACCTTCGCGAGGGTTTCGGCCGTGATGCTGGGGGAAGAGATTCCGCGCGCCCTGCCGACCTGCCTCGTGATCGCGGTCGACACCTTCGGCTTCGCCGACGCCACTGTCGCCAGGGCGCTGCATCCCATGGTGACGCGGCTCGCCGCCCTGATCGGCCACGAGCGGGACGACATCATGGCACCGCAGGGCCTGTCGGTCTGGGCGCGGGCGCAGCGCAGCCTTCAGCCCGCCGAGGCGTGGAACACCTTCAAGCCGTGGCTCGACGAGCGCAATCCGCGCCTTGCGTTCTCGGTCGCCAGGGGGCTGGTGGCCGGCTCGACGATCCCGGAGTCCGATCGCGCGTGGGCCAACCTGATGCGCCAGGAAGTGCGCGGCCGCATGGCGCATCTGCTGCCGCCAGGCACCATCCTCTGCCTGCCGACCACGCCATTTCCGGCACCGCCCGTCGGCCAGCCGCTGTCCGTCCTGGATCCCCTGCGCGACCGCATCACCTGCCTCTGTGCGCAGGGCGGACTGGCCGGCCATCCGCAGGTCAGTCTCCCGGGCAGCATGGTTGACGGACTCCCGGTCGGTCTGTCCATCATCGGTCCGCGCGGCAGCGATGCGACACTCGTCGCAGTGGCGCGCGCATTGGAGGCGCAGGCGGGCTGAACGCCGCGGTCCCGGGGAGGCGGCGTGACGAGCGAGAAGCAGAAGATGCTGGCCGGCGAACTCTACCGTGCCACCGGTGAGGAGCTCGAGGCCGACGCAAGACGCGCCGCCGAGTGGATGGATCGCTACAACGCCTCGATCGCCCGCACCCCGCAGGAATACCGGATACTGCTGTGCGAGATGCTCGCCGAGGTCGGCGACGGCGCCCACGTCCGCCCGCCGTTCCATTGCGACTACGGCTACAACATCAGCCTCGGCAAGGGTGTGTTTCTCAACTTCAACTGCGTGATCCTGGACGTGGTGAAGGTCACGATCGGCGATGGCACGCAGATCGGGCCGGGCACGCAGATCCTGACCGCCGACCATCCGCGCGACCCGGCCCAGCGCCGCGCCGGCCTCGAACTCGGCCGGCCGATCGTCATTGGCGCCAACGTCTGGATCGGCGGAGGTGCCATGATCCTTCCCGGCGTGACGGTGGGAGACGACGCCATCGTCGGGGCCGGCGCCGTCGTCACGCGCGACGTGCGGCCCGGTGCCACGGTGGTCGGCAATCCAGCGAGGGAGAGAAGAGCGTGACGGATATGACTGCGAACATTCCGGAAGTCGTCGAAGAGGTCGGGGTGCTGTTCGAGCGGTACGAGCAGGCGCTGGTCGACAAGGATGTCGAGGTGCTCGACGCCACCTTCTGGAACAGCCCGCATACGATCCGCCTCGCCAACAGCGAGCACGGCTATGGCTTCGACCGCATCCACGCCCACCGTGTCGCGCGGCCGCCGGGCCCCGGCACCAAGGAGAAGCGCCTGCGGCTCGACATCGTGACGGTGGGACGCGACGTGGCCACCGTGACCCTGGTCTACAAGGTGCGCGGCCGCGAGATGACCGGCCGGCAGACGCAGACCTGGGTGCGTTTTCCCGATGCCGGCTGGAAGGTGATCGCCGCCCACGTCTCGATGATCGCCGAGCAGCCCGTCCTGTAATCAACGGAGGAAGCAATGAGCAAACAAGCCGAAAGCCTCGGCAACGTGATGACGCCGGATCTCGAATGGGTCGCCAAGGTCAGCGAGCCCGCGCTCGAGCCCGAGCTGCCGATCGTCGATCCGCACCATCATCTGTGGCAGCGCACCGGCAACGACTATTTGTTCCACGACCTGCTGGCCGATACCCGGACCGGCCACAACATCGTCGGCACGGTGTTCGTCGATTGCCATTCGATGTACCGCAAGGAAGGCCCGGCCGAGCTGCGCTGCACCGGCGAGACCGAGTTCGCCAACGGCGTGGCGGCGATGAGCGCATCGGGGATCTACGGCGACCTTCGGGCCTGCGCCGGCATCGTGAGCCACGTCGACCTCCGCCTCGGCGCGAAGGCGGGAGCGGTGTTCGACGCGCAGATCGCCGCCGGCAACGGCCGCTTCAAAGGCATTCGCTACCAGACCGGCTGGGACGCCGATCCCGGCATCCGCAATTCCCGCACCGATCCGACTCCCGAGCTGACCCGCGACAAGACCTGGCGCGAGGGCTTCAAGGAACTGGCCCGGCGGAACCTCACCTTCGATGCCTGGCTCTACCATCCGCAGCTCGGCGAGGTCGCCGACCTCGCCGACGCCTTTCCGGACACGCCGATCATCCTCGACCATGTCGGCGGCCCGCTGGGCTATGCCGGCTATGCAGGGCGGCACGACGAGGTGCGGGCGGCCTGGAAGAAGTCGATGACCGAGCTCGCCAGGCGCCAGAACATCGTCGTCAAGGTCGGCGGCCTCGGCATGGCGATGGGCTGGTTCGATTTCTACCAGCGCCCGATGCCGCCCGGCTCGCAGGAACTGGCCGAGGCGTTCAGGCCATGGGTCGAGACTTGCATAGAGTTGTTCGGGGTGAACCGCTGCATGTACGAGAGCAACTTCCCGGTCGACAAGATCACCTCCGGCTACGGCGTGCTGTGGAACGCCTTCAAGCGGATCTCCGCCAAGGCATCGGCCGACGAGAAGGCCGCCCTGTTCTCGGGAACGGCGAGCCGGGTCTACAGGCTCTGAAGAAAGCCCGTGTGTGCCGTCTCCCCGGCGCGACCGGAGACAAATCGAAGTCGGCGCGCCGCTGACGGCGGTCGAGGTTTTCCGACGCCTTTCGACGAAGTAGAATCCTGCCGGACTGCGAACTCCGGCCCGCTCATGATCCGAGACGGGCCGGGGACTGGTATCCGTCAGGAGATGGGAGGAATGCGTTGCTCAAGCACGGTCTGACGCGTCGCGCCGCATTGGGGGCGATGGCTGTATTGCCGCTCGCGCCAGGCGCCCGGGCCCAGGATCTCGCCAAGGCGTCGATCGCCTTGTTGCGGCTGACCTCGTCGGGACCGGTGTTCATCGCGCTCGAAAAGGGCTGGTTCAAGGAGGCGGGCCTCGACCTCTCGGTCAAGGATTTCACCGCCGCCACGCAGCCGCCGCTCGCCGTGGTATCGGGCGACGCCGATTTCGGCATGACCGCCTTCACCGCGGGCTTCTACAATCTCGCCGCCAAGGGCGGGCTGAAGGTGATCGCCGCTCAAAGCGCCGAACGGCCAGGCTACCCGCTCGTCGCCATCTCGGTAACGAACGCGGCATGGGATGCGGGGGTGCGGTCGATCAAGGATCTCGTCGGCAAGCGCATCGCGATGACGACGGCCGGCTCCTCGATGCACTATTCGATCGAGGTGGTTGCGCACAAGCACGGCGTCGACCCCAAGACCATCACGATGGTGCCCCTGAATTCGCTGCCCAACATGGCGGCGGCCTTCAAGGGCGGCACGGTCGATGGCGCCCTCTGGCCGGTCACGACGTGGCGGCAGGTCGAGGCGGAGGCGGGCGGGCACCTGCTTGCCTGGGTTGGCGACGAGGCGCCGTGGCAGCTCGGCGGAGTCTTCACCTCGCCCAGGACGATCGCGGAGCGCCGGCCGGTGGTCGAGAAATTCATCGCCGGCTACCAGCGCGGCGCCGCGGCCTACAACGAGGCGTTCGGGAAGCGCGAGAACGGCAAGCTGGTGCCGGGTCCGGGCTACGACGAGATGCTCGCGATCCTTGCCGCGGCGGTGAAGCAGACGCCGGCCCTCGTCGCGTCCGGACTGCCGTTCATCGATCCCGAAGGCCGGCTCGATGTCGGCGACATCTACAAGCAGGTCGAGCTGTGGAAGAGCCACGGCCAGGTGGCGCGAGAAGCCGATCCCAAGACCTTCGTGGACCTCACCTTCGTGAAAGGCCACTTCAACGTGCCGGGCTGATCTTCCGGGACCGCCGGCCTCCGGCCCGGCTCGAGATCGAGAGGGGATGTCGGCGTTCCGGCAAGATCAGGCTGCCTTCAGCTCCATCGCCCTATTCGCCTTCGTTGCCGCGTCCTCCGCTTGCCAGCGAATCGCGACCTCGGCCAGCCCGCCCAGCACCTCGTCGAGCTCATGGCCGCGCGCGGTGAGGGAATAGGTCACTTTCGGCGGGATGGTCGCCTCATAGTCGCGCTTGATGAGGCCGGCCCCTTCCAGCGTCCGCAGCCGCTCGGTCAGCATCTTGGCCGAAATGCCGGCCACCCGTCGTTTCAACTCGCCGAAGCGCTGCGGCCCATAAGTGCGCAGGTTGTAGACGATATACGTGGTCCACGGACCCATCAGCATACGCAGGATGTAATCCATGGGGCAGGCGGCACCGCCGCCTTCGTGAGTTTCCGCAGGATGGGTTCCGGTCATGGGAAAAATCCAAAGGTTACGATTCGGTACCTACTAGCAGAGATATAGTGCGCTTCCCAAATGTGTCCAGTCACTTGAAGTAATCTGATCAGGATTGGAGACCATAATGATCACTGTCGCGGTCGTGTACCACTCGGGCTACGGCCACACCCAGGCCATCGCCGAAGCCATTGCCTCGGGCGCTCAGGAGGTTCCGGGCATCAAGGCGACCCTTGTCCCCACTTCCGAGGCGGAGGCCCGCGAGGCCGAACTCGATGCGGCGGACGCCATCGTCTTCGGCAGCCCGACCTATATGGGCGGCGTGAGCGCCGACTTCGCCCGGTTCAAGGACTGGACGGCCAGGAAGTGGATGGCGCGGTCCTGGCAGGACAAGCTGGCTGCCGGCTTCACCGTCTCCGCCTCGTGGGGCGGCGACAAGCAGAACACGATCTACCAGCTCCTGACCCTCGCCCAGCAGCACGGCATGGTGTGGGTCGGCCTCGGCCTGGCGCCGGGCAACAATCACTCCAAGGGCTCGGTCGACGACCTCAATCGCACCGGCGCCTCGCTCGGCGTGATGGCGCAGGCCAATGCAGACCAGGGCAACGAGGGCATCGGCGCGAGCGAGTTCCGCACCGCCCAGGCGCTCGGCAAGCGGGTCGCCGAAGCGGCGCTGCGCTGGCGCGATCAGGCGCCGCTCGCGCAGGCGGCGTAGGGCTCATCGTCGTCCTCGAAGCTTGTGATTTTTGGCGATGGATGATCTGCATGCTGGGAGCGCGGCTTTCCAGAGCCGCTCTTCTTTCGATTTTGCTGCGTCCCATGAGCGGCTCAGGAGAGCTGCGCTCATAGGCGCTAACTTTGCTGCCGAGGATTCATGCTCCTCGCCCCCGATAGGGGGAGAGGCGGGGAGAGGGGGTTACGCTCGGTAAGATTTTCCCTCCCTGTGCTCATCTTACCCGATGCGCATGACGAATGGAGCGTGTCGCAGAAGCAATCTGTAGCCCCCTCTCCCCACCTCTCCCCCTATCGGGGGCGAGGAGCATGAGGAAAGAGCCAAAGTTAGCGCCCATGAGAGCCGCTCTCCCAGCTGATCGATGCGCCCTAGAAATTCACAAGTTCCGAGCGTAAACGAAGGACCTCGCGTCTACTCCAAAGAACGCCTTTGGAGGGTGGCGCCAGATCCTTCGCTACGCCCCGGAAGACAGTCTCGTCGTCACTTCTTGCTGATGTTCCAGACCACCGGGACCGGGCCGGGCAGCCAGCCCGACAGCCGGTCCTTGCGGTAGGCGCCGAAGGCCTTGTATTGGCCGACCGGCGCGTAGATCGCCTGTCCGATCACCCGGTCGGAGATCGCATAGCCCAGCGCCTTGCGCTTGTCCGGGTCGGCCTCGTGGACGAAGGCGTTGCGCAGCTTCTCGATCTCCGGATCGCACGGCCAGCCGAACCACGCTTTTTCGCAGCTCGCGGCGGCAAAGGCGTTGGTCCCCGGATTGTCGCTGTCGAGCGTGATGTTGGTGGTGAAGAAGATGTTCCAGCCGCCCTTGTCGGGCGCCTCCTTGCGGGCGCGGCGCGACACCACCGTCTGCCAGTCCATCGACAGCATGTTGACCTTGAAGCCCGCTCTTTCG